>OGCL01002513.1_pt1 | contig 12601 bp, 11 predicted proteins | sample 1570041 | NCBI WGS metagenome assembly OGCL01 (sample SAMN06266162, study PRJEB24511) | hot springs metagenome | isolation source: Hot spring water | place: South Africa: Limpopo | collected 2015-06-22 | reverse complement strand
GTCGTACAGAAAGTGGCGGATGCTCTCAACGATCACGGCAAGGCCATCAAGGGCAGCCGTATTCTGGTGCTGGGCCTGGCCTACAAGAAAAACATCGACGATACCCGCGAGTCCCCTGCCGTCGAAATCATGTCCCTACTCGAACACAAAGGCGCGGAAATCGCCTACTCGGATCCACACGTACCGACTTTTCCACACAAACGGGACTACCACTTCGCACTATCATCCACGCCGCTCGACGCAGACAGCATCCGCGGCTTCGACTGCCTGCTCATCGCTACCGACCACGACGCCTTCGACTACGACCTACTGAAACAACAGGCCCGCCTGATTATTGACACCCGAGGCCGCTATAGCGGCGGTGGCAATGTGATAAGCGCATAGGAGCTAACATGGACGCCCAGGAGCTGCTTGCTCGCGGCGAAGACAGCAGCCACCAGCTCAAACGCCAAATCAACCAGCTCAACGGCTTGGCTGCCGAGGTGGATGCATTCTCCAACGATGACGGAGAGCGCATCTTCATTCGCATAGAAGACGATAGCCTCCTTCGTGATCATTGAAGACAGCAAGCGTGAAAAAGAAAATCAAAGTTTCCACACCCACAAGTTCTGGGGCCTGTGCAATCGTGGTGCTATTCCATCCGGATGCTGCATTTGGCTGTCGACTACAAAAAATTCTGACGCAATTCTCTTCTGTCATTCTCGTTGACAACACCCCAAACGGGGCGGCCCTAACCAATCTGCCCTCGTCGGTTAAGGTTCTACGCAATGATCGCAACCTCGGAATAGCAGCTGCCTTGAATCAGGGGGTAGACCTCGCCATTGAAAAAGGCCATGAATGGGTCGCCACCTTTGATCAGGATTCCGAAATTCTTCCAGGCTATCTGGAAGATGTGATTTCCATTTCGGCACGCCGAACACCAACCCCGGTTCTAGTTGGATGCAACTATCTACACGATGGCGATACCAAAGTTGCACACCGCGTACCGCATCAGGCAACAGACGCCTGGGTACGTCAAACCCTCATCACTTCGGGCACCTTCATGCCCACATATTTCGCCCGCGAGATCGGCGGTTTTCGCGAGGACTATTTCATTGACTCGGTAGACCACGAATTTTGCTTGCGCGCACATCGCCATGGAGCCGAAATATTAATGACCGTGCAGCCATTTATGCGTCACCGCATGGGGAACGCAGGCACCAACCTTTTCGGCCTGACACTGTCCCTTCAACATCAAGCAACTCGACGCTATTACCTAGCCCGCAATACAATTTTGACCATAAGGCAGTACAGCACCGCATACCCATTTTGGGCCACACGCCAGATATTCCGGTTGATCGGCGAAGGATTTTCAATACTTTTTATCGAATCTGATAAAACTTCCAAAATTTGCGCCTTCACACGAGGGTTATGGCACGGATTAATTGGCAGGAGCGGCCCACTTGAAAAAATCTAACTCTTCCCCGCTACTGGTAGCTGGGGTTCATCAATCAACCGAGGCCTACCCCAACACGCTATATCGGGTACACCAGTTGCGAAACCGGTTTGATGCACGCGAAGTAAATGTCCCAATGTGGTCGACTACCAGCGGGGGATGGAAAAGTACGCGTTCACCGATACACACACTGTGGCGGGCGATCACCTCCCACCTTCAGGTGGCATGGGCCATTGGATGCAGGCCGCACTGCAATATTATATATATTCCTTACCCTGCACCATTGGTCGCATTGCTCGCATCCCTATTGCCGCACCGCCCTCGCCGCATCGTCGTGGATGGATTCATTTCTCTGTACGACACAGTAGTTAATGACCGGAAACTGTGGTCGCCCAACTCACTACTGTCTCGGCTTTTATACAAATTAGAGCGACATGCCTTCATCAAGGCAGATATTGTATTGGTTGACACTTTGCAGAACACCAAGTTCTATTCAAAGTTATTTAATCTCTCTCCTGCGCATTTTTTGGCACTGCCATTAGCCACCAACGAAGTTGACTATGTACCCACACCTTACTCTCCATCCGGGAAATGTTGTCGCGTGTTATTCATCGGAACGCTGGTTCCATTGCACGGAATACGCACGATAATCGAAGCTGCCCGCCGGCTGGCTTCGCGACAGGATGTTGAGTTTCAAATCATAGGCGATGGTGCCGACGCACCATTACTTCAGGCGGAAATTGCAGATCTTGTGAATGTGACTTGGCAGCGAAGATGGTACTCTGCGGAGGAATTGGCCAGAGAAATCAAAGCATCTGACATTTGTCTAGGAATTTTTGGCGATACTGACAAAACCCAACGGGTATGCCCCTACAAAATTTATTCATATTCATCAATTGGCCGGGCGATCATAACAGGCAATACGGATTGGCTTCAGTCGGCTGCTGGATCAGCCCCCAGCCCTCCCTTCCTCGGTGTCCCAGTGAACAACCCATCCGCCTTGGCTGACGCCATAGCCTTTCTCGCAGACTCTCCCCAGGAACGCATCCACCTGGCCGAGTCAGCTAGGAGTTTTTACGCTAAGCACCTTTCAAATGCTGCATCTATGCAGCTGCTGGAGCGTTTGTTATTCGCCGAATCCAACGAAGCACGCCGCGAATAATACCGCAGCCCAAGCACGCCGCACGGCCACAAACTGCCCCCGCAAATGAGTGCTGCTGTGGCCTATTGAGGAACGGTTCATGACTAGCCCACTCGTCAGCATCTGCATATCCACCTACAACCATGAGCGATACATTGCCAGATGCTTGGAAAGCGTCGTGGCACAGCTATCCCCAGGGGAAATCGAAGTCTTGGTTGGCGACGACGGCTCAACGGACGGAACGCGAGAAATCGTCGCAACATATGCAAGGACTTGGCAAGGCATCGTGACGCCGGTATTCAACGAGAAGAATCTCGGCCCCAGCGGCAATTTGAGCAATTTGATTGCACTTGCCAAGGGTCGATATATCGCTCACCTAGATGGTGACGATTACTGGCTTCCAGGCAAACTGATTGAGCAACTCGCCATGCTGAACAGGAACCCACTGATGCCAGCGGTGGCATGCAACGCGTTGGTTATTTCCGACGATGGCAATCCGCTGGGCTTCTTCACGGACTACCCGAAAAAAGACATCGGATTGGATGACCTTGTCGGCCGAGGAAATTTTCTCTGTCACGGCAGCATCTTATACCGGGCCACATACAAAGCGCGATTGCTGGAAGTCCCAGTACCTTATATCGACTACATGCTCCTGATCCGGCTAGCCATGGCCGGAAAGATAGGCTACTTACGCGCCCCATTCGTCGCCTATCGTTGGAACTCAAGCACCTCAATGCGCGCTGCGATGCGTGGCCTGGTTCACGAAAATTTCTGGCAGGCGCTGAAATACGCGGCCGCAGGCGGTGTCTGCAAGGCCGCGCAGCAAGCTGCCGTCACTCACTTCTTCGAACAGGTACTGGTCGCCAACTTGATGCATGGAAAGATAGACGCGGCATGGTCCTGGGCCCGGCGCTTGCACAAAGAAAGCCCTGTCCCCGTGACACGCGCTTTGCTGCTTGGCGTGTTGCGAGTACCTTTGTCCCTGTGGCGCTACTTGCGCAAGCGGCACGACAGCCGCCGATTCATGAGCGCCAGCGTGTTCTATCGGCGCTGAACCCAAACCACTGCAGCCCAAGCAAGCGTGGCAAGCAGCGCCTCAGTGCCCAGAGCCATTGCCACAGCACCGATCGCTCCCCATTGCGGGATTGACCATGCAGCCAGCGCAACCATGGCTGCAAGCCCTGTGCATTCAATGCTGATGCGCATTGCCAGCCTACCTTGTGAGGTCAGGATGCTGGTGCCAAGCATACGCAGAGCATAAAGAGGCATCCAAAGCGCCAGCCAACGCGCCAACTGCGCTGCCTGCGCGAACTGTTCGCCCAGGAGCATGGGGATGAATTGTGCCAGCCACTGCAAGGCCAATCCGCCCACAGCCGACCAGACAATAATCGCGACAAGCGAGTGCCACAGCAACCGCCCCCGCGCCGAGTCGTTGCGGAACAAGCGCGGCTGAATGGCGCCAATCAGGGAAACAATCGGCAAAGCCATCACGCTCGCGAATCGATAGGCGGCCGCATAGATTCCCGCCAACTCTCCACCACCCACATACAAAGCCGCGGCTTTATCCAACTCGGTCGTGGCATTCCCTGTGACCCACAAGGCGGAGAACGCCGTGCCTTCGCGTGCTTCGCCAATCGACCAAACGAATGGGTGTCGCCGCGGCTTGAGCAGTAGAACGACCGATAGATATGCAAGCCCTGCCCCCAGCAAACTGGCTAGTGCATGCAGCAAGGCATAGCCGCCAATGCCATGTTCCGCCGAGAGAAGCCAGAACGCCATTGCGGCCATTAGTCGCGTGAACGCATTGATCGCCGGAAGTGCGCTGTGCCACCCCATCCTTTCATGGGCTTGGAAAGCATGGCTGCAGAGCACGATGAACGGCGCGCAGATGAGGTCAGCACAAGCAATCGCCAGTAGCAAAACCCAACCATACTGAACTGGAGAAAAAATCAGAAAGATCACTACGAGCAAGCTGCCGCTGCACGCACTCAATACAAGAGATTGCCGCCAATAGCGACCAAAGCTTTCAGGCCTGCGCGCAACATTCTTCAGCAGGAGCATGGCTCCGCCCAAACCGGACAGACCTCCTAGCGTGACAGCGAGGCCCAGTGTGCCAGACAGCGCGCCCAATCCGCTGGCACCAAGCGCGTGTGCGATGACGATAATCCATGCGGCTTGACAGGCCACCCTGACAGCCTGCCAGAAAGAGGCCAGCAACGTGTTGCGGGCTAGGCGGCCTCGCATGCGAATCAGGGTTTGACCCAGCGCATGAAGGGCTCGCGCGGATTCATGCCGTGGCGATGCGGATCCATGTCTGCCAGCAGGTCTCCATGAACTTGTACGCGGGGCAACAGGCCGGCATGTGTGATGCGCTCAAAGATATCTGCTCCATAGAGGCGCACATGATCCTCCTGCCCATACAGAGCCAGGCGGGCGGCATCCGAACTGATATGAGAGAGAGCGAGGCTGCACTCAAGCTTCGCTGCATATGGTGTTTGCAGAATGGCGTGTCCACCAGGCTTGAGGACGCGCACGATTTCACGCAATGCGGTGATGTCCTCCGGTACATGCTCCAGCACGTGATTTGCGATGAGCAGATCAAAGTGCTCATCAGAGAACTGCATCATGGTGATGTCCACGCGTGTGATCTGGGCATCCCCGGGAGACAGATCTCCCTGGACGTATTCAACTGGCCCGGCTGCCTTAATACGCAGGCGCAAATTCTTTTCCGGAGCGAAATGGAGCACACGCTTGCCCGCCAGTTCTAACAAGCCTGTACGCTGCATGTAGGCCAGCAGGTGGCGCTCGCGGTCAGTGGAGCCGCAATGCGGGCATCCGAAGCGCTCCAGATCGGAGCCCACCAAATCCAGATCTCTCAGGATGGGGGACAGTGAAGCCGCACCGATCCTGTACGGCAAGAAGCCCGGCACGCCTCTGTCACAAACATTGCAATAGCCAGGAGAAAGCCGCATGAGCGCACGCGCGTATCCAAATACACGTTTTGCTGTCGGAAAAAACAGGGATCTTTTGAAACTGCGCATCATAAAATAGAGCATGATCAAAAATTGCAGGGAGCATCTGAATTGAAAGATGCTTGTTCAATGGGATCGGGCGAGAAGCTCAATGAATTGCTTCAGCATGTCAGCGCCGACGAGTCGCTGGAACCCCAGCTACCATCGATCCCGACTCCACATCACGGGTTACGCATGCGCCTGCTGCAACAATGGCGCCATCGCCAATTACGAGAGGTTGGCTGGCAGATCCATTGATAATGTTGGTACCTGTGCCGATGAAGACGCCTTTACCAATCCGCACGTGTCCAGAAACGTGCACGCCCGGCGAAAGCGTGGAAAATTCGCCGATAGTCACGTCGTGGCTAATCGTGCATGCAATATTGATGTGAACATGCCTCGCCAACTTGATGCCAGTCGTCAGAATGCTGCCTGCGGCAACTACTACCCCCTCCTCTAGCTCTACGCACTTCGACATGCGAGTCCCGGGATGGATGAGAGTCTGCGCTTGAAATCCGGCATCTCGCATCTTGGTTGCCAGCTTGCTACGTAACGACGGCTCCCCGATGGCCACAACATAGGATGAATCCTTGTCTCGCCTAAGGCTAGAAAGTAATTCTACCGGTATGCCGTTTACTGCGTCTGTCAGGTAGTCCCGGTGATCCACGACAAAACGAATCGCAGTCTTGTTGCCCCAGATATCCGAAGCGAGCCAAGCCACTTCGCGCCCAGACCCACCGGCGCCAACTATATATAGCAGCCGGGGTGCCATCAATGTGAGGTTCACGTGCTCACCGTGTCCGCAATAATCTTGGAGATTAAGCGAATCGACTCTTGATCGACATTCGGCAAGACGACAACCCGCTTCGCCACGGCAATCGTGTTGGGCAACATCAACCCCGCATGCGGAAACAAATCCCGATACGGCTGCATACCATGGCACCCCGGCCAGAAATATTTGCGCGCCAATACGTTCTCCGCATGCAGTGCGGCAATTATGTCGTCACGACTGACAGGGCATTCGTCGCCCACTTCCAGCACGATGTAATGGTGGTTGTTTCGTTCAGCCGACGCGTAATCAAGCACGCTGATGCCGGGAATTTCAGCCAACGCTTGCTTGTAGGCAACATGGTTGCGCCGATTGGCCTCCACCAGCTCATCAAACCCATCCAGGTTCGCCAGCCCCATCGCCGCACACACTTCGATCATCTTACCGTTAGTCCCGGGATGGATGACGTTGTCGTAGCCCTTGAAGCCAAAATTGCGCATCAAGCGCATCGCTTCGGCCAGTTCGTCGTCATTGGTGGTAACAGCGCCGCCCTCCATCGTGTTGAACGATTTGGTGGCGTGGAAGCTGAATACCTCGCAGGCACCAAACTGGCCGATGCTCTGCCCCTGGTAACTGCTACCAAAGGCGTGTGCCGCATCGAACATCAGCTTCAGTCCGTGCTCATCAGCAATGGCGTGCAACTCGTCCACCGGCGCGGCGCGCCCCCAGACATGCACGCCAATGATGCCACTGGTACGCGGCGTAATCATGCGGCGTACGGCGACAGGATCAAGGTTGTGTGTCGCGGGGTCAATATCGGCAAAGATAGGAGTGATGCCTTGCCAATACAGAGCATGAGCGGTAGCAACAAAGGTCCAAGAAGGCACAATAACTTCACCCGCCAGACCCAAAGCGCGAATGGCGATTTCCAATGCAATGGTTCCATTACACATGGCAACGCAGTGCTTGACACCCAATTTATCGGCAACACGCTGCTCAAATTCCTGCACCAATGGGCCATTGTTGGTCAGCCAGCGGTTATCCAGCGCACGAGCGACGCCCGCCAGAAACTTATCGCGGTTGATGATATTTGGCTGACCAACATGTAGTGGCTGCAAAAATGCAGGCGGCGCACCGTGAATTGCCGGGCTCGCCTCTCCCATGATCTTTTTGCCGCTCATTCACTCCCCTTGTACATGAGGGCAGTGATCTGCTCAGAAATCAGGCCCATCAGAAACACCATCACCGCACCGCTATAAAGCAAGGCACTCATGTTGGTGAAGCGACCGAAACTGTAAAGAGTATAGCCATACCAGCCCGAAGCCAGCAGAAACATGGCCAGCGCCACCGGGGCGAAGATTTTCACCGGAGAAAACAACGTACCGATCTTGAAGATGATCAACAAAAAACGGGTGCCATCACGTAACAGGCGGATATGGCTTTTGCCGATACGCTGGGCAGCATGAATCGGTACGTAAGCCACCGAATAGCCTGCACGGAAAAAAGCCATGGTGCTGGTAGTTGGGTAGGAGAAACCGTTGGGTAACAAATAGAGGAATTCGCGGAATTTATTGGCTCGTACGGCGCGGAACCCGGAAGTCAAATCCTCCACCCGATGACCAGTCATCCAGCTCGCCAAGCGGTTGTACAAGCCGTTGGCCAGCCCGCGCCCCACACTGGCTTGCGAACCCTTCTGGCGCGCTCCCACAACCATGTCGTGCCCCTGCTCGATCAACTCCAGCAGGCGGGGAATATCAGCCGGGTCATGCTGACCATCGGCGTCCATAAACACGATTATCTCACCACTGGCAGCACGCGCACCGGTCTTGATAGCCGCACCATTGCCCTTGCTGTAAGGGTGATGAACAACCTTGGCTCCTGCAGCCTCGGAAACCTCTGCCGTATTGTCGGTAGAGCCGTCGTTGACCACAATTACCTCAGCATCCGGGTAATGCTGACGGATGCCGACAACTGTTACACCAATGGCAGCAGACTCGTTCTTGGCAGGGAGGATGATGCTGATCGTCATGGAATTTCCGTGGCAGTGTTCTTGGTTTTCATAGCCTCTCTCAAGGCACCTTTCAGATAGGTTATATCCTGCTCATAGGACATACGCGAACGCTTCAGTTCGCGCGAGTCTTGCTGCGCAAGTACTTGAGCAGCCTGCTCCAGCAACGCTAGCGCCTTTTCTGGATACCCGGCATTCCCCATTTCCGCCACCATGGCAAGCGCTGCGTCGGTTTCCTGATAGCGGCTTATTGCCTGACTGTAATAACCATAAGCTTGTGCAGCGTCACCAATGTGCAGATATAGCTGGGCACGCAGGTAAGCTACCAGACGCACAAATAACGGGAACTGACCGTACACCGGGCTGCTTTCCATCGTATCCAGCAAATTCAGGCTATAGCGTGCATACTCGAGAGAATTACTTGCGGCATTTCCCCCCGTCACACGCTCTACCAGAGTACGTACGCCCTTCACCGTTTGCGCATCGAACTCCTGCAACTTGAGGCGTTCGCCTGCCTGGATAAAATCCTGCTCACTGGCTTGCCCTACCCAGACCTTCTGCAACAGCAGGCGAGCAGTCAGTAGAGAGCTGTGCGGCAAACGTCGGCTCGCTGCCAGCAGATAGTCATTAGCCCTTTCATAGTCTCCATTATTCATGTAATGGGCCGCCACTGCGTTGATGGCTCGCGGCGAGTCTGTGGCCGACTGCACCCAATACAGCTCCAACTTGTCGTTATCACTCCATAGCGATGCACGCAACCAGGTCATGGATGCGAGAAGACTCAACACGACAACGGCCAGCACCGGCAACAGCTTGAAACGAGCACTGTAGATGACGCAGTAATAGGCCAGCGGTAGAAACAAGAACAGCGACGCCAGATGGTTGCGGTGCTCGAAGTACAGCTCTAGCCCGACGACAGTGGACTCCATCAGGTGGGAGGCAAAGAAGAATAGTACACCCAGACTAATCAACGGTGCCTTTTTACGAACAGTAAAAGCGACCGCCAGCATAGCTACAAGAAAGGTAATGGCAAAGAAAGTGCTAGCCGGCTCAAACAATCCCTTGGAAATGACATAGCCATCCTGATAAAGGCCATTGCCTTCAATTCTCGGTACGAACAGATGCTGTAGGTATTCGCAGACAATGCGGGCTTCGGTCAGCAGACGCTCAATCTGATTAAAATTTCGATTGGGCCAGGGGTTATCCGAAAAATCGATATAGCGAGCTAGCAGCGCGACAATGGCCAGCGAAGGCAGCCAGAGAAACAGCGCGCGCCACTGCCATACAGGCCTACCCTCTTTCGGCAGGCAGTACTCGATCACCAGCACCAGCAACGGTAGCAGCGCACCGTTCTCCTTACTGAAGGTAGCCAGCAAGGTTCCAGCCGCCACGCCCAAACTCATCAGTATATATGCACGTCGCGGGCGTATTGCCAACTGCAGTCGGCCGTACAGATACAGAACAATCCCGGCTAGGCAGAATAGCGTGGCCAGTTGCGCCATACGCTGCACCACATATAGCGTAGTAGATAACATATAGGGGTGCAGCAACCAAAGAGCACAGGCCAACACGGCAACCCATTGAGCCTGATTTTCACTGACGCTCTTAAGGTTGCGCACGAGCAACAAGGTGGCCCAGCACAGCACCAGACCACACAGGATATGGATCAGAAGATTGGTCTGCTTAAACCAGGGGGCTTGGCTAGGCCAGGTATTGTCATCCAACAGAAAGCTGAGCAATGAGATAGGGCGTCCGGTAGGACCGGACCAACCAGAAAAAACAAAAGCTTTAAAGGTTTCCCAATTATTCACCCCTCCCAAGTGCCCCATTGCATCTAGGTTAGGATAGTCATCGAAAAGAAAACCACCCGAAAGCCCCGGCCAATACGCTAAACCAGCCAATGTCGTAATCAGCAGCAAGAAAGTAGATGGTGATGCAACGCCGACTAAACGCATTTTTTCCCTTATAAAACAAAACTGCCCGCCAAGGCGGGCAGTAACATCAGCTGTACAACCAGCAATTAGTTACGGCAGTTAGCTGGCACGAGCTTATCAGCGGCACTACTTTTGCAAACCCATTCGATAGAACCAGCAGTTGTTAATGCGCTCAGAGTCAGAGTCTGCCCACCAATGCCAGAGGCAACACCAGTTGTATTCATCGTGGCAATGATGGTGCCGGGGGTTGTACCCACGTTAACACTAGCAACGTAACTACCTGTGATATCACCTGCGTTTGCGAGGCCAGCCGAGGCGTTAGAGCTAGGGAACGAGCCTTGGGTCGTCCAAAACTCAGTTACAGCAGTACGCGCACCACCAGCCAGACTCAGCGCCTCGGACATTTGCGAACGAGCAGTGTAGTCCTGATACGCTGGCAGCGCGATAGCAGCCAGAATACCGATGATCGCAACAACAATCATCAATTCAATCAGGGTAAAACCTTTTTGCATTTGAGCTTTCATGCATTCTCTCCTAGAAATGGATAGGTCCAGCGACCTAAACATAGCCATGCAGCCTGCATGCCAACTTCTCAATCCAGCACAATCTGAGGCCTACAGATCTTTTGCCACCCCACTCATAAACGCAACCAAGCACTAACTGCCAATTTTCGTCACCTCGGACAACCTCGTTTGGCAGCCCATTGGCGACTAGGTTATAAGGCAGGCATAGTTTGTGGAGTCTCTAATGAACGAAAGCGTATCCCTGTCCGGCTTGGCCAAGCAGATGGTGCTGGCCGAATTGCTGGACGAAAAAGCAGCCCAGCAAGCCCAGCAGCAAGCTCAACGTAACAAGCTGTCGCTGGTGACCTACCTGGTACAAAACAAGTTGGTAAAAAGCCGCGCCTTGGCCGAGTTAGCTGCAGAGCAGTTCGGCGTGGCCTTTTTCGACCTCAACGCCATCGATAAGGAAGGTCAACCCAAGGATCTTATCAGCGAGAAATTGTTACGCCAGCACCGTGTTCTGCCGCTCTGGCGTAGAGGCAACAAGCTGTTCGTGGCGCTTTCAGACCCAACCAACCACCAAGCCGTTACTGATGTCCAGTTCAGCACCGGACTGAATACCGAAGCGATTTTGGTCGAGGATGACAAACTTGGCGATGCCATCGACAAGTTCTTCGAATCTGCTAATAGCGGCATGGAGGACCTTGCAGATGTCGATCTCGACGGCTTAGATGTTCAGGCGGTAGACGATGACAAGCAGGTAAATGATGGCAACGCCGATGCTGACGATGCGCCGGTGGTACGCTTCGTCAACAAGATGCTGCTGGACGCCATCAAAGGCGGCTCATCGGACCTACACTTCGAGCCTTACGAAAAAGCCTACCGCGTACGTTTTCGTACAGACGGGATTTTACATGAAGTTGCGCGTCCACCAATTCAGTTGGCTCCGCGAATTTCCGCCCGCCTGAAGGTCATGGCAGCTCTGGATATTTCCGAACGGCGCAAGCCGCAGGATGGCCGGATCAAGATGAAGATATCCAAGACCAAGGCCATCGATTTCCGCGTCAACACCCTGCCCACACTCTGGGGCGAGAAGATCGTGATGCGGATTCTCGACCCCACCAGCGCTCAGATGGGCATCGACGCACTGGGTTACGAGGAAGAACAGAAAGAACTGTATATGAGTGCTCTGAAGCAACCACAGGGCATGATTCTGGTCACCGGCCCCACTGGCTCGGGCAAGACGGTATCGCTCTATACCGGCCTAAACATCCTCAACACGCCGGATGTGAATATTTCCACCGCCGAAGACCCGGTGGAGATCAACCTGGAGGGCATCAACCAGGTCAACGTCAACCCCAAGCAGGGCATGGACTTTACTGCGGCGCTCAAGGCCTTTTTGCGCCAGGACCCGGATATCATCATGGTCGGCGAGATCCGCGACCTGGATACTGCCTCCATCGCGGTCAAGGCCGCACAAACCGGGCATATGGTGATGTCCACCCTGCACACCAACAGCGCCGCGGAAACCCTGACCCGCCTGCGCAATATGGGCGTGCCTTCCTTCAATATCGCCACCTCGGTCAACCTGATCATTGCCCAGCGCCTGGCGCGCAAGCTGTGCACAAGCTGCAAGAAGGAAGTGCAGATACCCCGGGAAACCCTGATCGCCGAGGGCTTCCCGGAAGAGCAGATCGGCAAGTTCAAGGTCTATGGCCCAGTAGGCTGCGAAAACTGCAACAATGGCTACAAGGGCCGTGTCGGTATTTATGAAGTGGTTAAAAACACGCCGGCGCTGCA
>OGCL01002512.1_pt1 | contig 12607 bp, 14 predicted proteins | sample 1570041 | NCBI WGS metagenome assembly OGCL01 (sample SAMN06266162, study PRJEB24511) | hot springs metagenome | isolation source: Hot spring water | place: South Africa: Limpopo | collected 2015-06-22 | reverse complement strand
CGGCAGGCCAAGGCCGAAGCCGAGCATCACCCAGCCAATGATAGGCGACTGGATCACTTGCACATGACCACCGTGGCACACCACGCGCGGCGCACCATTGACCAGTGAATCTCGGGCAAGCGATAGGGGCATATGTAGCTGTAGCGTACCGGACGATTGCAGCGCAATCATTTTGCGCTCGATGCAATCATCTTGCAACTTGACATCGTGGGTCGATCCCCCGCGCACGCGGGGATCGACCTGGAAACCGGCGATATCTCCCTGCCAGGGATGAACAGGGATGGCTTGACGCGATGACGTGAAAATTTGGCCATTCAGCAATGGGTTGGAGAGTGTGAACAAAACTTTTTCAACGACCTGTTAAATCACTCGGAATCAGCTAATGATTTTCAGAGCAAAAAATGCTAGTATTTTCACCATCGTTCGACGTTGCAAAATAGTTCAAGCTGCCGTAAATAAAACGGATGCATCCAGAATCATCCAATTCGCCTCGTTTGGCCATCGAATTCAAAAGCAGTTCGGTCACGTTACCGGCGTTGATCATCATCAATGACGACATGGCGCTAATCGAAGAGCAACTCAAACAAAAAATCCAACAAGCGCCCGAATTTTTTAAACATTCGCCGATCGTTGTCGATTTGCAACAAGTGCCACGTCTGTCATTGCCCGATTTGTTGCAAACGTTGCGTGCGCTGGAATTAAACCCCGTCGCGCTACGCGGCGGCGCCACGGCGCAAATCAAAACAGCGAAAGCCGAACAACTCGCTATCTTGGCCGAACAACGCACCACGCCGAGCCATGCCACCAAATCCACTACCCCGCCCGCTCCGCCGAACGTTCGCGAAGTATCAACCACGCGCGCGACGCCCGAAACCAAACTCTTGACGCAACCAGTACGCTCTGGGCAGCGCATTTACGCAACCGGTGATTTGATCGTTTTGGCGACAGTCAGCGCCGGTGCCGAAATCATGGCCGAGGGAAACATCCACGTTTATGGTTGCTTACGCGGACGCGCCTTGGCAGGGGTACAAGGCGATACGCGTTGCCGCATTTTTTGTAGCGATTTGCAAGCCGAATTAGTATCAATTGCCGGACATTATCGCGTCAGTGAGGATCTTTCACCACACACCCGTGGGAAACCGGTACAGATTTATCTCGATGAACATGCGTTGTTCATTACCGAACTCTAATACAAACCGATCGTGGAGGATCATTCATTGGCTAGAATTATCGTTGTAACCTCTGGCAAAGGTGGGGTAGGCAAAACGACGACCAGCGCTTCCATCGCAATGGGTCTGGCTAAGCGCGGCCATAAAACCGTCGTCATCGATTTCGACATCGGCTTACGCAATCTCGATCTGATCATGGGGTGCGAACGGCGCGTGGTGTACGATTTCGTCAATGTTATCAACGGCGAAGCATCGCTAAATCAAGCGCTGATCAAGGATAAACGCTGCGAACAATTGTTCATCCTACCGGCGTCGCAAACCCGTGATAAAGATGCGTTGACGCAGGAAGGCGTCGAGCGCGTACTGGAAGAGCTGAAAAAAACTTACCAGTATGTCGTCTGCGATTCGCCCGCCGGTATCGAACGCGGCGCGCATTTAGCAATGTATTTCGCCGACGATGCGTTCGTCGTGACCAATCCCGAAGTGTCCTCGGTACGCGACTCCGATCGTATGCTCGGCTTGTTGGCCAGTAAATCGCGCCGCGCCGAACAAGGTTTGGAGCCGATCAAGGAATACCTGCTTCTGACCCGTTACGCGCCAGATCGCGTCAAGCTCGGCGAAATGCTCAGCGTGCAAGATGTGCAGGAAATTCTCTCGCTGCATTTACTTGGTGTTATTCCCGAATCGAAGTCCGTACTCAATGCCTCCAATGCCGGGATTCCGGTCATTCTCGACGAAAAAAGTGACGCCGGCCAAGCTTACGCCGATGTCGTCGCGCGTTATTTGGGCGAGGACCGCCCGCATCGTTTCATCGACGAAGAGAAAAAAGGGCTGTTCGGCAAACTGTTTAGGATATCGTCATGATGAACTTGCTCGATTATTTCAAACAATCGCGTCCAACAACGAGTGCCGCAATTGCCAAGGAACGGCTAAAAATCCTCGTTGCCCACGAACGGGCCTCGCGTTCGCAACCTTCTTATTTACTTGATTTACAGCGTGAACTCTTGGCCGTGGTGCAGAAATACGTCAACGTTGGCCAAGAAGCGATTTCCATTCATATCGAGCAAGACGACAATCAGGAGATCCTCGAATTGAATGTCATTTTGCCCGACGAGCCCGATCGATCCAATAAAACTTGAGCTGTTTTTTTTCATTCTTTCGTTCAACTTTGAGGAGCAACCATGAGTATCGAAGAAATCGGCAGTGCTGCGGGTAAAATTTGGCAATACTTAAGTGACAACGGCCCTGTCAGCGCGACAAAATTGGCCACGGATACGGGGCTCGATCGCAACGACGTGCAACGTGCTATCGGGTGGCTGGCGCGCGAAGAGAAAATCGAATTCGTTATGAAAGGTCGCGTCGAAACCATCGCACTCAAATCCTCTTGATCGTAGGTCATGCTTCTACCGATTGAGTGAAGTGATTTGATCGTTCCCTTATCGTGTCGCGGCTCGATGATCTCTGCGGTCAGCGACCCGCGACCGATCTATTAATCCCATGCACGTGGGACATGGATTTCATCAAAGATACGTTGTACGACCAACCGCTCGGCACACTTGGCGCGTTCCGTTTCGACGAAAACGTTGCGCGGGTGTTTCCCGATATGATTCAGCGCTCGGTGCCCGGCTATACGACAATCGTCGCCGCGATCGGTGCGTTGGCGCGGCGTTTCGCGCAAAACGGCAGTGTCTGTTATGATCTCGGCTGCTCGTTGGGCGCGGCGGCGCTGAGCATGTATCAAACCATCACGGCTGAGGATTGCCGGATCATCGCCGTGGACAACTCCCCAGCAATGATCGAACGCTGCCGCGCTACGACCGCCTGCATGACATTGACGCATCCGATCGATTGGCAGTGTGCCGACCTACGGGAGGTCATCATCGCCAATGCCTCGGTCGTCGTCTTGAATTTTACGTTACAGTTCATTCCGTTGACCGACCGGCTGCCGCTGCTGACACGAATTTATCATGGCACGCGTTCTGGTGGCGTGTTGATCTTGTCCGAGAAGCTGTGCTTCGACGACCCGCGCCAGCAGCAGTTACACGAAGCGATGCACGAGGATTTCAAACGCGCACACGGCTATAGCGATTTGGCGATCAGTCAGAAGCGCACGGCACTGGAAAACGTGCTGGTTCCAGAAACCTTCGCCGTACATCGCCAACGCCTGCACGAAGCGGGTTATTCCAGCGTCGAAATCTGGTTTCAGTATTTCAACTTCGTGTCGATGATCGCGCTCAAATGAGCAACGACCCGACGATCGCTTCACCTAGCGCGTTACGCGCGCTTTGCGAAGCGCTCATTGCGCGCGGCGCGGCGGCTTGGGCGGCGCAATTGCCACGGCAAATCGCCGATGCGTTGGATGCAGCGCGACACGGCGATGAGCCGCGTTGGCAAAAAATCCTTGATGCCATGCCCTGTGTTATGCCGAGTCAGCGCATTTGTCATGGCGATTGTGTCACGATAGGGTGCGCCGAAGACCTTGCAGCGTCATCACGCCCCGCATTGCACGACTCGTTGATGGCCTTGCAGCCATGGCGCAAAGGGCCGTTCGAATTATTCGGCATTCACATCGATAGCGAATGGCGCTCCGATTGGAAATGGCGTCGTCTCGCGCCGCATATCGCGCCGCTGGCGGGGCGTTGGGTACTCGACGTCGGTTGTGGCAATGGTTATTACGCCTGGCGGATGTACGGGGCGGGCGCCGAGCGCGTGATCGGCATCGATCCGACCTTGCTCTACGTCGTGCAATTCGAAACGATACGCCGTTTGTACGGTGCGCCGGTACCCATCGACGTGCTGCCGTTGGCGTTGGAGGATTTGCCGCCCGATGTGGCCTTGTTCGACAGCGTGTTCTCGATGGGCGTGTTGTATCATCGCCGCTCACCGATCGATCACTTGTTGGCGCTCAAGCAATGTTTACGCGCCGGTGGCGAATTGATCCTGGAGACCCTGGTCGTCGAAGGCGATGAGCAGCGTGTTTTGTTGCCGGAAGGTCGTTACGCGCAAATGCGCAACGTGTGGTTCATTCCATCGCCACTGGCTTTGGTATGTTGGCTGCAACGCGTAGGGTTTCGCGACATCCGCGTCGTCGACGTCACGCCGACCACGATCGCTGAACAACGCCGTACCGCGTGGATGCGCTTTCAATCATTAGCCGATTTTTTGTCACCCGACGATCCGACGCGCACCGTGGAAAACCTACCGGCGCCGGTGCGCGCCATTGTCATTGCCAAAGCTCCTTGATATTTCGTAAGCACCGCATGTCTACGCCTCGCGTTGGTTTCATCAGTTTGGGCTGCCCGAAAGCCCTGGTCGATAGCGAGCATATCTTGACGCGCCTACGCGCCGAAGGGTATGCCATCGCGCCGAATTACCAAGACGCCGATTTGGTCGTCGTCAATACCTGTGGCTTCATCGATGCTGCCGTCGAAGAATCGCTCGACGCCATCGGTGAAGCCCTCGCCGAAAACGGCAAAGTGATTGTCACCGGTTGCCTAGGCGCACGCGCCGAAGAAATTCGCGCGCGTCACCCCGCCGTGCTGGACATCAGCGGTGCGCACGCCTTTGAAACGGTCATGCACGCCGTGCATCGTCATCTGCCGCCGCCGCACGATCCTTTCACCTGCTTGGTGCCACCGCAAGGCATCAAACTAACGCCGCGTCATTATGCTTATTTGAAGATCGCCGAGGGCTGCAATCACCGTTGCACGTTTTGCATTATTCCGTCCATGCGGGGGAATCTGGTCAGCCGTCCACTTAATGAAGTTTTGTACGAAGCGGAACGCTTGGTCGAGGCCGGCGTACAGGAACTCTTGATCATCGCGCAAGACAGCAGCGCCTATGGCGTCGATTTACACTACCGTCCGGCGTTGTGGCGAGGTCGCGAATGGGCGGCGCGTTTCGAGACCCTGGCCGCAGCGTTGGGCGAGTTTGGCGTGTGGGTGCGCCTGCACTATGTCTATCCGTATCCGCACGTCGATCACGTCATTCCGTTGATGGCGGAGGGAAAAATCCTGCCGTATCTCGACATCCCATTGCAACACGCCAGCCCGCGCATTCTGCAAGCGATGAAACGCCCCGCGGCCAGCGAGAACACTTTGGCACGATTGCGACGTTGGCGCGAACAATGTCCGGATTTGGTGATCCGCAGCACCTTCATCGTCGGTTTCCCTGGCGAGACCGAGGACGATTTCCGACATCTGCTCGATTTTTTGAGCGCCGCTGAACTCGATCGTGTCGGTTGTTTCACCTATTCGCCGGTTGTCGGTGCGGCGGCGAATGCGCTACCCGATCCCGTCCCAGAGCCCATCAAACAAGAACGCCTCGAACGTTTCATGGCGCATCAAGCGCAAATCAGCGCGCGGCGCTTACAGCGTTTGCTCGGTCGCCGCGAAACCGTGGTCATCGACGAAGTCGTCGCAGAAGGCGCCGTGGGGCGGACGCGCTTCGATGCGCCGGAGATCGACGGTCAAGTGTTCATTGATGGCGCGACGCATTTAGCGGTCGGTGAACGAGTCGAGGTCGAGATCGAAGACGCCGACGAACATGACCTCTGGGCGAAATGGCCGTAACACCTAAATCATGCCCCCCGCCACTTCAACGAGCCTTTCAGGAGTTTCCAATGTCTGTCCCATTGCAGGAATTGGCCGCATGTTGCGCGGCTGAGGTGTTGGGCGATGCCACAGCAGTGACAATCAGCGCCGCCGCCGACATCATCCACGCGCAACCCGGTCATATTACTTTGTTAAGCGATGCGCGTTATGCCAAGTATCTCCCGATGTGTCGCGCATCGGCCTGCGTCATGGCAGCGGACAATCCGCACCGCGAACAAACGCCGCCTGGTATGGTGTCTTTGCTCGTGCAAGACCCTGAACGCGCGTTCATCGCGATTCTGCAGCGTCTTTATCCCGAACCGCATTATCTATCGGGTATCGCAGCGCAAGCCGTCGTCGCGGACGACGCCGTATTGGCGGAACAGGTCCATATCGCCCCGTACGCCGTCATTGGCTCGGGCACGCGCATTGGTACAGGCAGCGTCATCCTCGCCGGCGCTGCCATTGGCGCGCGCGTCGTCATCGGCCGCGATTGCCGCATTCATCCGCATGCGGTGATTTACGATGATTGCGTCATCGGCGATCGCGTCATTATTCACGCCGGCGCGGTGATCGGCGCCGATGGTTTCGGTTACAAATTCCGCGAGGGTCAACACCTCAAAGTCCCGCAAGTGGGTAACGTTATCCTCGAAGACGACGTCGAGATCGGCGCCAATACCTGCATCGACCGCGGCGCGCTGGGCAGTACCGTGGTCGGACGAGGCAGCAAGATCGACAACCTCGTCCAAATTGGCCACAACAATCGCCTTGGACGACACGTCATCGTGTGTGGCCAAAGTGGTATTTCGGGTTCGTGCACGATCGAAGACTATGCCATACTCGCCGGCAGCGCTGGCATCGCCGATCACGTCACGATCGGCCAAGGCGCCGTGGTATTGGCACGCGCCGGCGTCGCACACGACATCCCGGCTGGCGCGCAGGTATTCGGCAGCCCGGCGAAAGAAAAACGCATCGCGTATCAGGAACTCACCGCGCTGAGCAAATTGCCAGAGTTACTCAAGCGCGTCAAAGCCTTGGAAGAACAACTGCGCGAAGCCACGCGCGATCGGGAGGCGTGAGTGAGCGCAGGAAGTTTCGCCGGCTTGCTCGATCCCGTTCGCGCTGTGGCGCGCGACGCGGCGGACAGTATCCTTGCGGTGTATCAGGACGATTTTGCGATTCGTCACAAGGACGACGCGAGCCCCTTAACCCAAGCCGATTTGGCAGCGCACGCGCGCATCGTCGAAGGTTTGCGCACGTTCAGCGATTGGCCGATCCTGTCCGAAGAATCGCCTATTCCGCCGTACGCGGAGCGCCAAGCCTGGACGCATTACTGGCTCGTCGATCCGCTCGATGGTACCAAGGAGTTCATCAAGCGCAACGGCGAGTTCACCGTCAACATCGCCTTGATCGCCGATTGCCGTCCGGTACTCGGCGTAGTGTTGGCGCCTGCGACCGGAGTTTGTTATTACGCAGCAGTAGGTTGCGGGGCGTTTCGCGCCACACCCGATGGCGCCGTGCAACCCTTGCGCGTCCGCGCGCCTTGTCCGTCGCCACCGACCGTCGTCATCAGCGCCAGCCACCGCACGCCTGCGCTCGACGACTATCTTCAGTGCCTGCCGGCATATCAGCTCCTGGCAATCGGCAGCTCGTTGAAATTTTGCCGCATCGCCGAAGGGGTCGCCGACGTGTATCCGCGCCTCGGGCCCACCTGCGAATGGGATACCGCCGCCGCGCAATGCGTCGTCGAGCAAGCCGGGGGACGGGTCGTCGATTTGGCAGGACGCGCCTTGCGTTACAATACCCGCGACAATTTGTTGAATCCATATTTTTTCGTCATCGCTGATGATCGCCAGCCTTGGCTGGATTATTACTGCGTCATGAATCCGTGAGTCACTATGCCCCAAACCCATCTGACCTCCACGCGTTTTAGTAATCTGGAACTTTCCGACATCCTCGTCAAAGGACTGCTTGAAGCCGGCTTCGAATACTGTACGCCGATTCAAGAACGCGCCTTGCCGATCGCCTTGCGTGACCGCGACGTTGCCGGTCAAGCGCAGACCGGCACGGGCAAAACCGCCGCGTTTTTGCTTGCGGTGTTTCAGCGCTTACTCAACGACACCAGCGAAAAGATCAAGAATCCACGCGCGTTGATTTTGGCGCCAACGCGCGAATTGGCGATCCAAATCCACAAAGACGCTCTGCTGTTGAGCAAGCCGCTCCATTTCCGGTTCGCATTGCTCTACGGCGGCATCGACTACGCCGCGCAACTGCAAGCGAGTAAAGCCAAAGCCGACATCATCATCGGCACGCCGGGACGCATCATCGATTTCTACAAACAAAAAGCGTTCGATTTCAGCAATATTCAAGTCGCGGTACTCGACGAGGCCGATCGCATGTTCGATCTTGGCTTCGTCAAGGACATCCGCTATTTGCTCAAACAAATGCCAGAGCCATCGAAACGTTTGAATCTGTTGTTCTCGGCGACTTTGTCGTATCGCGTGACCGAACTCGCCTATGAACACATGAACAACCCGATCTTGGTCAAGGTCGATCCCGAAGAAGTGACGACGCAGCGTATCCGCCAAATCGCCTACTGTCCTGCCAACGAACAGAAAATACCGTTGCTGCTTGGCCTGTTGCAGCGCCTTGCGCCGCGCCGCGCCATCGTCTTCGTCAATACCAAGCGCGCCGCCGAGCAACTCGAAACGGTGTTAGCGGCCCATCAATTACGCCTCGCAGTGTTGAGTGGCGACGTGCCGCAAGAAAAACGCCAGCGCTTGCTCGATGCGTTTCAGAAAGACCAATTGCCGTTGTTGATTGCCACCGACGTTGCCGCGCGCGGCTTGCACATCCCCGACGTTTCGCACGTGTTCAATTACGATTTACCGCAAGACGTCGAAGATTACGTGCATCGCATCGGTCGCACCGCGCGTTTCGGTGCTTCGGGCGAGGCGATCAGCTTCATTTGCGAGGAATACGCCTATTTTATGCCCGACATCGAACGCTATATCGGCTATAAAATTCCGATTCAGCCGATCACGGCGGAGTTACTCACCGAAGTCACCGCGCCGGTTCCCCGCAACGATACGGCGACACGGCGGCTACATAAACGCCCGTCACGGCGTCCGAACGCACGAGGTACCGGGCATAGACCGCACGCCTCGCGCATCTAAACCTCTTCTATTGCTGCTATGATCCTGAACGTGCTTCTCGCCGACACCGACGCGACGACCTGTGATAGCTTGTCGCGACGCATCCAGGCGTTGGGACATCGGGTGATCCTGGCTGATACGGAAGAGGCCGTCACCGCCGCCGTTGCCGAACAAACCTGCGATCTCTTGTTGCTCGACACCTGCTTGCCAACGATGCGCGATTGGACCTTGCTCGCGCAGCTGCGTGACATGATGACGCAAACGCACGATTGGCGGCCGATCATTGTGTTGTGCACCGACGACGCACCTGACATGATCGCCGAAGGTTTGGAAGCAGGTGCCGAAGAGTTTCTACTCAAACCCGTCAACCCGCGCTTACTCGCCGCCAAACTCAATATTTACCAGCGTGCCTTGCGCGTTTATCGTGATCTGCAAGACAGCGTGGCTTATATGCGCGCGATTTCCGACAATCTCCTCGATGCGCTCATTACCATCGACGAACGCGGCCAAATCCTCACGGCCAATCGTGCCACCGAAACCTTGTTCGGTTACCGTCGCGACGAATTGATCGGCAGGAACATCAATTGCCTGATGCCAGAACCCTATCACAGCGAACACGATGCTTACATCGCGCGCTATCTAACGACCGGGCGCGCCCAGATCATCGGCCAGAATGGGCGCGAGGTGCAAGGCATAACGCGCGACGGCCGTGTGCTCGACCTGCGTTTGGGGGTGTCCGAAGTGCGCTTGCAACAACAGCGCGTGTTCGTCGGGCTGCTCAGCGACATCAGCGAATTGAAGCGCAAAGAGGCGCAGATCAAGGAAGATGCCGATCAATTGTGGCTGTTGAATCAGCGTATGAAGATGGACATGGCGATGGCCACGCACGTGATGGATCATTTGATCCTCAAAGAGGCCTTGCAGGACCCACAAATCCGCTATCACTTGCGTCCTGCGGCGCAGTTCAACGGCGACGTGCTAGCGATCCGGCGCTCCGCAAAAGGCGTGTTGTATTTTATGCTCGCCGACGCCACGGGTCATGGGCTGGCTGCTGCGATCAGCTTGTTACCGGCGTTGTGGGTGTTCTATGGCATGGCGGTCAAAGACGCCAGCGTTTCCGAAATCGCCGCCGAAATCAACCTACGCTTGAAGCAACTGATCCCCATCGGCCGGTTCGTCGCCGCGCACATCGGTTCGGTCAACACCTTCGCGCAAACCTTGCGTCTATGGAGCGGCGGCATGCCGCCGGCGTATTTGATCGACGATACGACCGGCGACGTCAGCGCGCTGCCGTCACGTCATCCCGCGCTGGGGATTCTGAGTAACCACGAGTTCAATCCCGACTGTGAGCTGATCGAATGGCAACGTGCGCAATTATTGCTGTACTCCGACGGCTTGATCGAAGCGCAAAATGAACGCGGGGACATGTGGGGCGAACACGCGCTGCGTGAGGTCCTCCAGCACGCCACGCACCACCAGATACTCGAACACGTGTTGTGGGGGTTGGATCGGCATATCGCCGGTCATCCGGTCGTCGATGATATTTCTATCGTCGATGTGCTCTTGCAGCGTTGAAATCGCCGCTTTGCGCGAAACCTTGCGCCAAGGCAGGTAAGAAAAACTCGCTGACCAGCAAAGGCTGTCCAGCCATTCGATACAGCGTGCGCCGTCCGTACACCGGCGTTTTCCATGTTCCCTGAACACCGGTGCGCCAAACATGCACCGGGACGGTCGTCCACTGCCGCGCGGCGCGAGTCAGCGAGGGCGCGCGGAACATCACATCCCCCAACGGGCGGTTGCCAAGCCGCAGCAAGCGGTGCTGGGTATTGCGGATCGTCATCGCGGGAATAACGGTGCGCGCTACGATCAGCGGACGGTGTTGCGCGGAAAGCACGACTTCGCGTACCCAAAGCCGCTGGCGGTCTGGGCCGGGCAAGAACCGCCGCTCGCTGGCGAACGCGCGCCGCCAGCCTTGCTGTAACACTTCGACGGTGATGTCCCCGTATTCACCACGCAAGCGCTGCGTCAGCGAGCCCGTTTCGTCGAGCCAGGATTGCCAGACCAGCGGCAAGCGCTGTAAATCCATGCGGCGGTAAGGACGCCAGAGGGGATCGCGCCGCAATAAGGAACTGTTCGCGTTCATCGGAAAATTTCATACCTCCGCGAAGTGTGGCGTTGTACCCAGCCAGCGCTCTACCAACGCGGGAATCAGCTCGGGTCGTGTGGTTTCGATGCGCTGGGCGATGTCCGGCAATTGTTCGAAAAACGAGCGATCCTGTTCGAGATCGGCGATTTTGAACGCCAGCGGCCCGGTCTGCCGCAACCCCAGCAACTCGCCGGGTCCGCGCAATGCCAAGTCTTTTTCGGCGATGACGAAACCATTGTGCGTTTCGCGCAAAATACTCAGGCGCTGTTTGGCCAGCGACGACAGCGGCGGTTGGTAGAGCAATAAACAATAGCTTTCGCCTTTCCCGCGCCCGACCCGTCCGCGCAATTGGTGGAGTTGTGCGAGCCCCAAGCGCTCAGCATTGTCGATGATCATCAAGCCAGCGTTGGGCACATCGACGCCGACTTCGATCACCGTCGTCGCGACCAGCAGGTCGATATCACCGGCTTTGAACGCCTGCATTACCGCTTCTTTTTCCGCCGGGCGCAAACGGCCATGCACGAGGCCAATACGCCGGTTCGGCAACTGCGCTGCCAGCGCGTCGCGCGTGCGCTCGGCAGCCTCGCATTGCAACACCTCTGATTCCTCGATCAACGGACACACCCAATACGCTTGCCGACCTTGCGCGATCCACGCCTCGATGCGCGCGATGATCTCGTCGCGGCGTTCGGCGGAGATCACTTTGGTACCGACCGGTGTGCGTCCCGGTGGCAATTCATCGATGATCGACAAGTCGAGATCGGCGTAGTGCAACATCGCCAAGGTGCGCGACGGCGACATGGTCCTGCTGGCCCGAGCCCTGGACACCGCCGACCTGCCCGGCGCTGTCGTCGCCCAGCGCATCGTGGAGGCTCATGCCCTGGCCGTGGTGGATCCATATCGCGCGGCCACGCACAACAAAGGCATCATGAACGGCATTGATGCGGTTGTGTTGGCGACCGGCAACGATTGGCGCGCCATCGAGGCCGGCGCGCACGCCTACGCTGCTCGCGATGGCCAGTATCGGGCCCTTTCCGAATGGTCGCTCACCGCCGCGGGCGACCTGGTCGGCAGCCTCGAGTTGCCGCTGGCGGTGGGCACGGTCGGCGGCGCCACGCGCGTCCATCCGACCGCGCGCGTCGCGCTGCAGATCATGGGCGTGACGAGGGCGCGCGATCTGGCCGAGATCATCGTCGCGGTGGGATTGGCGCAGAATCTGGCCGCGCTGCGCGCGCTGGCCACAGAGGGGATCCAGCGCGGGCACATGGCGCTTCACGCCCGTCAGATGGCTATTGCGGCCGGCGCAACCGGCGACGAAGTGGAACGCGTGGCCGCCGCCATGGTGCAGGAACGGGTGATTCGAGGCGACCGCGCGGCCCAGCTCCTGGCGGAAATCCGTCGCCTGCTGACGCGTGGGGCTTCAGGTGCCGACAAGAACCCAGAATAGTTATACAAACTACTGACAAACTATAGACATCTCGCTAGAATGACCAAAAATGCGCAGCGTGTTGCGATTGAAAAGCCGCCGTGCGCTGCTCGAAGAGG
>OGCL01002510.1_pt1 | contig 12612 bp, 9 predicted proteins | sample 1570041 | NCBI WGS metagenome assembly OGCL01 (sample SAMN06266162, study PRJEB24511) | hot springs metagenome | isolation source: Hot spring water | place: South Africa: Limpopo | collected 2015-06-22 | reverse complement strand
CTGGGTTGCCAGGCGAAGAGCCCGGTGCGCACGGTTACGCGGCTGGAGGTGCGGCGCGAGGGGGAGGAGGTGATCCTCGACATCAGCGCCAACGGCTTTCTGCATCACATGGTGCGCAACATCGCCGGGGTGCTGATCGCCATTGGCGGCGGCGAGCGACCGGTGGAGTGGAGTCGGGAGGTGTTGGAGGCGCGCGACCGCACTCTCGGCGGGGTCACCGCCCCGCCCCAGGGGCTCTATCTGATGGGGGTGGAGTATCCGCCCCATTTCGGCATCCCGCCGGCCGACGCCGGATAGCGAACGGCGCCAGCCGAGCCGCGAGGCAAACAGAGAGAACCACTATGAGTCAACTGCCCAAGGCCTACGACGAACTCATCGGCCCCTTGATCGAGGTGGCGCGTGGCATCCTCGAACAGGGGGATTCCCTGCAACCGGTGGCCTTCGTCGGCAATTTTCGCAGCCGTCAAATCGTGCCGGTGCTGTTCGACGCCTCGGACAGCCAGGCCAAGGAGCGCTCGGTGTTCACCATTAAGCAGACCGCCCTGGCGGTGGAGGCCGACTTCGTGGCCCTGGTCATGGAGGCCTGGGCGCTGCCCAAGGAGAAGATGGCGCAGTTCGAGGCGATCATCGAGGAGTACGGCTCCATCGGCGCCAGTCCCTACCGGGTGGATTCTCTGAGCATTACCATCGAGACCCAGCATGGGGTATGGGTGGCCCAGTCGCCTCTCAAGCCGAAGAAGGGGACCAAGGGTGGACGCACCTTCTCTCGTCCGGATTTCCAACTGGCCAGCGACGTGGAGGGCCGCTTCGTGGGCCTGTTGTCCCAGCGCGCCGACCGGCCGGCGCCCGGACTGCATTGAGCGGGCGTGAAGGACAAGAGCCGGGTAGGGTGTGTTAGGTGCTAGGTGCTAGGATGCTTCCCTCGCACCTCGCACCTCGCGCCTCGCACTACCGCTAACGCACCCTACCTTGCTGGCTAGCGATCAGGCCTGTGCCTCCAGGGTATGGATATAGGCGTTTAGGTATTTGGCGGTGAGTTCGGAAAACTGTCCGCTCTCGGAGACGGCGTTGAGCACCTGGTGCAGATCCTGCCGCGGCACGCCGGAGAGTTCCGCAATGGCGCGAAAGGCGATCAGGTTGGCCGTGGTGGCGGCCTCGAAGTTCTGACGTAGTTCATCGTTGGTCATCCGCGGTTCTCCTTCGGATTGCGGCTTGGGTCAGGGCCCAAGATAACAGATAGGGGCGGGAAACCCAAATCCCGGCGGCGGGCCATCCCAGTTGGCGCGGCTGCGGCCTCGAACCACCGGTCGATCATACCCATCATCCAATTTTTCAGGCAGGCACTATGGACACCGAGCAACCACGGGGCCCCGACCAAGAGGACGGCGCCAAGACCGACAAAAAGCGCATCGCCGAAAAGGTGGCCAAGTGCCTGGCGCTGGCCGGCTCCAGCAATCCCCACGAGGCGGAGAACGCCGCCCGTCAGGCGCGCGCCCTGATGAAGAAATACGGCCTCAGCGCCACCGATGTGTCGGTGACCGGCGTCAAGGAGAACGCCACCAAGGCCGGCACCACCAGCAAGCCGCCGTTCTGGCTGGCGGCGCTGGCCGCCACCGTGGCGCGCGCCTTCGATTGCAGCGTGATGAGCGTGGTGGACAAGGAGAATCGCAGCTCGGAGATGAACTTCATCGGTGCCGGCGAAAAGCCCAAGCTGGCCACCTATACCTACGAGGTGCTGGCCCGCATCCTGCGCGGCGAGCGGCGCAAGTTCATGAAGTCCACCTACCTCCTGCTGTTGCGCACGCGCAAGGAAAAGACCCGTCAGGCGGACCTGTTCTGCCAATCCTGGGTGGCCAGGATCGAAAACCAGGTGCGGGTGTTCGCCGGCAACGAGGCGGAGCGCAAGGCCATCGAGGACTACCTGAACCTCAAGTGGGGGCGGGTGAACGATTACGAAAAGAAGGCCCAGGAGTCCAACGGCAGCCACCTCGACCGCTTCGCCATCGTCTCCGGCGCCCAGTCCGCCGGCCGGGTGCAGCTGCACAAGCCGGTGCAGGAACAGGCCCAGGCCTATTTGGGCGGGGAGGCATGAGTCAGGGTCAAAAGCGGGAACACAGAGGACACGGAGGAACACGGAGGGCACAGAGAACGAAGGGGTGCGGGGATTGACTGGTGCGCCCGTGGGAGCGGCTTGCAGCCGCGATTGCCGCGCGGGCTTTGATCATCGTTCCGGCCACCTGTGAGGCTGGAGTGCAAAAGCGTAGCGCGAAGCGCGTAGCTTTTGCGAGGCGCATCCCTGCGCCGAGCCCCTGCGGGGCTTGCGCGCAAATCTGCTCCTGGCAGATTTGTGCGGTGTCCAAAAGCTTCGCTTTTGGACTCCAGGCTCTCCCGGCCGGAACGATGATCAAGGCCACCGCGCGTCGATCAGGCATCGCCTGTCGCGGTTGCAAACCGCTCCCACAGCGAGCGCTCGGTGTAGGAGCGGTTGTTACCGCGACAGGCGGGCTACAAGGCCGGCTTCTGGCAGCCCTTCTACTCTCTGTGTGCTCTGTGTTTCTCCGTGCTCTCCGGGTTGCTGTTTTGAACTTGGAATTGCTGTCCTTTGTGTTCCGCTTTTGACCTTTAGAATCTTTCGCAGGGGGATGATCAATGAGCGGCGAGGCGGTGATCTTCAGTCCCTTCATGCTCGACGTGGCGGCGGGGTGGCGGGCGGCGGAGGCCTATATCGAGCAGCAGCGGCTGGAGGCGGAGCGGCGGCAGCGGGAGGAGAAACGGCGGCTCGCCGAGTGGGCTGGGTTTCAGCAGCAGCAGCGCCGGCAGATGGAGCAGCTGGAAGGCCGGCGCGGCGAACTGGAGCGTACCCTGCAAGGGCTGCGCCTGCACCAACCGGCGCCGCCGCCCACGGGCGAATCCCGTGACGCACAAAGCCGCGGCTTTCTGGAACCGGCCACGGCCATTGCCTCCCGACGGGAGCGGCTTCAGGCCCTGTTGCAGCAACTGCCGGCGGAGTTGGAGCCAGAGGCGCGGCTTCTCTTCGAGCGGCTGCGTCGGGAAGGCGAGGGGCTGGCCGCCCGTTTTGCTCAGGGCGACGCCCCGGCCGAGGGCGAGCTGACAGCCTTTCAGGCCCTGCTGAGCAACACCCTGGAGCAGCAGCTGCGCTGGAACGAGCAGCAGCGGGCGGAGCGCGGCCGTTTGCTGGCCCAAGGCGAGGCCCTGCTGGATCGGATTCTGCACTACCAGGCACTGGCCGCCGGCGGCGAATCCGCCCAGGCCCTGGCGCAGCTGCGCGACCAGTTGCTGCAACCATTGGGGGCGGGGGATTTGACCCTGGGCCTGCTGGATGCCCTGCAACGGGGTTTCGAGCCGCTGCGCGCCCAGGTGGATGCCGCCCTGGAACGCGCGGCGGCCCTCGCCACCCTGCGCGACGCCCTGCACCGTCACCTGCACGGGCTGGGCTACCAACACCAGGCAACGGCACAGCCCGGCCGCGAACGCTGGGCCATCCCCGGCGGCGAACAGGTGACGGTAGCGGTGCAGCCCAACCTGCGGGTGGCCTTTCAATTGGCCCATGAGCGCACCCAGACCGGCGGCGGCGCCCTGAGCGAAGCGGAACTGGCCCATCTGCGCCGGCAGGAGGCGCGCTGGTGTGGCGACCTCAAGGCCCTGCTGGAGCGGCTGCGCGCCGACGGCTTCCAATACCAGGTGGAATTGGAGCGGCAGATCCCCACCGACACTATCCCCATCGTCATCGTCGAAGAGGCGGAGGAACTGCTGGAGGAGATGGCCCGCTGGGACGAGCCCAAGCACAGGAGCCTCGGATGACCCCAAGCCCCAGCGATCCCTTTCGTTCGCCCGCCGAGTTCCGGGAGGCCTTTGCCGCCGGTCTTTTCTCCCTGTTGCAGGAGGAGGGCCTCGGCGCCCTGATCCTGGTGTGCGCCAACGCCACCTTCGAGGCCGCCCTGTGGGAGCGGCTGCGCGACCCGCTGCAACGGCGCTTTGCCCAGACCGCGGGGCGCTGGCGCGACGCCCTGACCGGCGGCGGCAGTCTGAGCACGCCCGAGGAGGATCTGCTGGTCTTCCTCAAGATGGCCCTGATCGGCTTCGACGGCTTCCGGCTCACCGAACAGCGTGCCGCCGGCCCCTGGCGGGTGCAGTTCAACCAGTTGCGCGCCCTGCGGCCGCCGCGCGCCAGCGGCCGGCGCATCGACCACCTCCGCGCCGACTTCGACAGCCACGGCTTCCACTTCGACAAGCCCTTCCTGAAAAAAGAGGCCTTCTGGGCCGGCGACCTGGCCGGCCGGCGGGTGGCGCTGCTCTACAACAAATTCCCCTTCGCCGGCCTGCACGGCCTGCTGATCCCGGAGGCCGAACGGCACCTGCCGCAGTTCCTTACCGAGCGCTACCACGCCTGGCTGTGGCAGGTGGTGGCGCAGCTGGGGGAGGGCATCCCCGGCTTTGGCGCCGCCTACAACGCCCTCGGCGCCTATGCCAGCGTCAACCACCTGCACTTTCAGACCTTCGTGGAACCCGCCGGCCTGCCGCTGATGGACCCGCGCTGGCGCCACAACGGCGGCGGCGAGGACTACCCCTTGGCCTGCCACCGCTTCGGCGAACCGGCCCGCGCCTGGGAATTCCTGGAATCCATGCACCACCACAACCAGAGCTACAACCTCCTCTATACGCCCGGCGCGGCCTACTGCCTGCCCCGCCGCAAACAGGGCGAGCTTGAACTGCCCAAATGGACCGCCGGCCCCGCCTGGAGCGAAATGGCCGGCGCCATCGTCACCTTCAACCGCGACCATTACCAGGGGCTCACCGCCGAGGCCATCGCCGCCGAACTTGCCGCCTGGAACCTCGGCGAATAGCCGGCGGTGGGAATTTGCCGCGGCATCGGTGGTCTTTACAAGGCAGCCGGCAGCCCTTGCCCGCTGGCGGGGCGCCGCGACTTCGGCTAAGATGCGCCGCCAACACCGCTTGGAGCCCGGCCCCGGGGCCGGGCGTCCAGGCGCGGCGCTCGCACAAGCTTTTATCCTCCTGGCTGCCCGCCAGGACAAAAGCAGTTCGCTCGTAGCACTGCTTTGGCGGTGCTACGCATCCTTCGGCGCTCCTGCGCCGGGAGAAGGCCGCGGCGCAGGAGCGCCTATCGACCGGTTCCACCGCAGGAGCGGTGGAACCAGCAAAATAACCCTACCCAATCAGGAACCTCGATGAAACGTACAGCCGCAGTATCGCTTTCCCTCCTCGGCGCCCTGTTCGGCGCGGCCACCGCCGTAGCCGGCCCCGACGCCGCAAACGCCATCGCCGTGGTCAACGGCACCGCGATCCCCGCCCTCTACGCCCAGGTGGTGCGCGAAGAGCGCATGGCCCGCGGACAGAAGCCGGAAGAGATCAACGAAGAGGCGGTGCGCCAGCTCCTCATCAACGTCGAGATCCAGGCCCAGGCCGCGGAACAAAAGGGGCTCGACAAACCGGAAAAGGTCCGCGCCATCCTCGACATGCAGCGCAAGGAATCCCTGGTCAAACTGCTGCAAGAGGACTTCGTGCGCACCCACCAAGTCCCCGACGAGCAGATCCGCGCCGAATACGACAAGGCCAAGGCCAGGGCCGGCGACACCGAATACCACGTCCGCCACATCCTGGTTGCCGACGAGGGCACCGCCAAGGAATTGATCGCCAAGCTCTCCGGCAAGAAGAAGCAAAAGTTCGAGGACCTGGCCAAGGCCAACTCCAAAGACCCTGCCGCCAAAGAAGGCGGCGACCTCGGCTGGATTACCCCGGCCAGCATCGTCCCCGAATTCGCCAACGCCATGCTCGCGCTCAAAAAGGGCGAATTCACCGCCGAGCCGGTGCAGACCCGGGCCGGCTGGCACATCATCAAACTGGAAGACACCCGCAAGCTCGAATTCCCGCCCTACGAAAAGACCAAGGACCGCATCGCCGGCGAGCTGATGCAGTTAGAATACCGCAAATACGTGGAAGACCTGCGCGCCAAGGCCAAGATCGAGGGGGCCGGGAAGTGATGCGCTGAAGATTCGTAATTGCCCAGCAGACACGCCATGACCGGCAAACCCAGGTACGCGCGAGTCATTACCACGCCGACTGTGATCGCATTGAGGTGGCCCTGCGCGGCGTGGCCGCCTTCTTCAAGACCCTGACCACAACTGCGGAGCAGTTGTTGCCGGCCCAACGCTGGTGCCGGATACAAAGGCGGCCCCGACACCCATGACCGTTAGCCTTGGCGACTGACCGCCCGCACCGCCGCCAAGGCGGTCATGTTGAGCAGGCCGCGCACGGTGATGGTGTTGGTGACGATGTGGGCGGACTTGGCGGCGCCCACCAGGATGGGGCCGATGACGATGCCGTTGCCCAGCACCTTGAGGGCGTTGAAGGTGATGTTGGCGGCGTCCTGATTGGGCATCACCAGCAGGTTGGCGCGGCCCTCCAGGCGGGATTCCGGCAGCCGGGCCCGGCGCAGGCTGGCGGACAGGGCGAGGTCGGCGTGCATCTCGCCGTCCACCTCCAGCCCCGGCAGTTGGCGGCGGATCAGGGCCAGGGCGTCGCGCATCTTGTGGGCCGAGGGGGACTGGTGGGTGCCGAAGTTGGAATGGGACAGCAGGGCCACCTTGGGCTCCAGGCCGAACCAGCGCACCTCGGCGGCGCACAGGCGGACGATCTCGGCGATGGCCTCGGCGTTCGGATCCTCCTGCACATAGGTATCGGCGATGAAGAAGGTGCCGGCGTCCAGCACCAGGCCGTTCATGGAGGTGAGGCGGCGCGCCTCGGGGTCGGGGCCGATAATCTCCTCGATGTGCCGCAGGTGGCCGCCGTAGCGGCCCACGGTGCCGCACAGCATGGCGTCCGCCTCGCCGGTGGCGAGCAGGATGGCGGCCAGCACGGTGGCGTTGTGGCGGATGTGTTCCGCCGCCTCCTGGGGGGAGTAGCCGCGCCGCTGGGCGCGCTCGAAGAAGGCGGCGCAGTGGGTCTCGAAATGGGGGTTCTCCTGGGGGTCCAGCAGGTCGAAATCATGCCCCGCCGTCAGCGCCAGGTCCAACTCCGCCAGCCGCTGCTCGATCACCTCCCGCCGGCCGATGAGGATGGGCCGGGCGATCCCTTGATCCAAGGCCTGACGACAGGCCTGCAATACCCGCTCCTCCTCCCCCTCGGCAAACACCACCCGGCGGGGCTGTTCCCGCGCCCGGTCGAACACCGGTCGCATGGTCATGCCGGTGCGGAACACCTTTTGTTGCAGCCGCTGACGGTAGGCCGCCAGGTCCGCGATGGGCCGGCTGGCCACGCCGGAGGACATGGCCGCCGCCGCCACCGCCGGCGGCACCGTCTCCAACAGCCGCGGGTCGAAGGGCTTGGGGATCAAATAGTCCGGGCCGAAGCGCAGCCGCTGGCCGCCATAGGCCGCGCGCACAATGTCCGAGGGCTCGGCGCGGGCCAGTTCGGCGATGGCCTGTACGCAGGCGATCTTCATCTCCCGATTGATCTCCCGCGCCCCCACGTCCAGGGCGCCGCGGAAGATGAAGGGGAAGCAGAGGACGTTGTTCACCTGGTTGGGGAAGTCGGAGCGGCCGGTGGCGATCACCGCGTCCGGGCGCACCATCAGGGCCTTGTCCGGCAAGATCTCCGGCACCGGGTTGGCCAGGGCGAGGATCAGCGGCCGCTCCGCCATCTTGTCCAGCCAGGCGGGCTTGAGCACCCCGGCGGCGGACAGGCCGAGGAAGATGTCCGCCCCCTCCAGGGCCTGTTCCAGGGTGCGGTATTCCGTGGCCACCGCGTAGCGGGCCTTAAAGGGATCCATCTCTTCCGTGCGGCCCGCATAGACCACCCCCGCGATGTCGGTGACTAGGATGTTCTCCTTTCTAAGCCCCAGATCCACCAGCAGGTCCAGGCAGGCCAGGGCGGCGGCGCCGGCCCCGGCGGTGACCAGTTTCACCTGGTCGATGGCCTTGTTCACCACCCGCAGGCCGTTTTGGATGGCGGCGCTCACCACCACCGCGGTGCCGTGCTGGTCGTCGTGAAAGACCGGGATCTTCATGCGCTCCCGCAGGGCCTGTTCGATGATAAAGCACTCCGGGGCCTTAATGTCCTCCAGATTGATGGCGCCGAAGCTGGGCTCCAGCCGCGCCACCGTGTCGATGAAGGCCTGGGGGTCGGGCTCGCTCACCTCAATGTCGAACACATCAATGTCGGCGAACTTCTTGAACAGCACCGCCTTGCCCTCCATTACCGGCTTGGCGGCCAGGGCGCCGATGTTGCCCAGCCCCAGCACCGCGGAGCCGTTGCTGATCACCGCCACCAGGTTGCCGCGGGCGGTATAGTCCGCCGCCCGGGCCGGTTCCTCCACGATGGCCTGACAGGCCGCCGCCACCCCCGGCGAGTAGGCCAGGGCCAGGTCTTGCTGATTGGCCAGGGGCTTGGTGGGCTTGATCTCCAGCTTGCCGGGACGGGGAAACTGGTGGTAGTGCAGGGCGTCGAGCTTCAACTGGTCGGACATGGGGCGGACTCGTGGAGAGGGAAAGACCGGTTACATCTTACCGTGAAAGTTCACGCCCAGAGAGGCCATTTCTTCAAGAAATGGCCTCTCTCTTTCCTATCGTTCCCACGCTCTGCGGGCAGGAATGCATCCTGCGACGCTCTGCGTCGCGTAGTCTGAAGTGTGGCGGCGCATCGGCCTACGGGACGCAGAGCGTCCCTTACTGCATTGTTTCGGCCGGTCGCGCGGCTGGAGTGCAAAAGCGAAGCGCGAAGCGCGTAGCTTTTGCCTTGCGCGCAAATCCTCAGGGGCGGATTTGTGCAGTGTCCAAAAGCTTCGCTTTTGGACTCCAGGCTACCTCCGGCCGGAACTAGACCCAAGGCCGCGGACGGAGCGGCGATCAAGGCCCCTGGTCCTACCGCTCCCGCGGGGCAGAAGAGGTCTTTGGGCGCTCCTGCGCCGCGGCTGGATCGCCGAGCGGTACTCGGCGCTTTGTGTTTCGGAGGGCGCTACGAGGGTGGGCCTTTAGACTCCAGGTTCCTCCGGCCGGAACGACGATTAAGGCCCGAGCCTGTCCCAGGCTTAACTTAATGGCATTGAGGGCGGACGGCGGCGCCACGCCGGTTGCCTTGGGTCTTGCCAAATCATCGGCCCCGCCTATCGTCCTCTTCGAAACCTTCGATTGGCAAAATCCATCCCACCGGCGTAAAGTTCACCCCGTCGCAAGACCTAGACCCCAACAGTCAGCCAGACGGAGAACCGCTATGCAATCCCTGATCAACACCGAAATCCTCCCCTTCAAGGCCCAGGCCTTCCACAACGGCAAGTTCACCCACGTCACCGACGCCGATCTGAAGGACAAATGGTCCGTGGTCTTCTTCTACCCGGCCGACTTCACCTTCGTCTGCCCCACGGAGTTGGGCGATTTGGCGGACAACTACGCCGAATTCCAGCGGCTGGGCGTGGAGATCTATGCCGTATCCACCGATACCCACTTCACCCACAAGGCCTGGCACGACACCTCCGAGACCATCGGCAAGATCCGCTTCCCGATGGTGGGCGACCCCACCGGCACCATCACCCGCAACTTTGGCGTAATGATCGAGGAGGCGGGCCTGGCGGAGCGCGGAACCTTTGTCATCGACCCCCAGGGTCGCATTCAGATCATTGAGATCAACGCCGGCGGCATCGGCCGCGACGCCTCCGAGCTGCTGCGCAAGATCAAGGCCGCCCAATACGTCGCCGCCCACCCCGGCGAGGTCTGCCCGGCCAAGTGGAAAGAGGGCGAGGCCACCCTGGCACCGTCCCTCGACCTGGTCGGCAAGATCTGATCGCCCCCCCGGCCCCTCCCGCGCCGAGGGGCCCGTGAGGAACACAGAGCACACGGAGGATCACGGAGGGCATGGAGGTTCTCGAATGCGGCAGGCCACCATCCTTCCCCTCCGTGTCCTCGGTGTTTCTTCGTGTCCTCCCTGTTCCGCTTTTGCTTTGCTGAAGGAGACCACCCATGCTCGAAGCCACCATCCAGGCCCAGCTCAAGGGCTATCTCGAACGCCTTGTAAACCCCATCGAGCTGGTCGCCTCACTGGACGACGGCCCCAAGTCCGCCGAGTTGCGCACCCTGCTGGAAGAGGTGGCGGCCCTGTCGGATCGGGTCAGGCTGATCGAAAACGGCAACGATGCCCGCCGCCCCTCCTTCTCCATCGGGCAAAAGGGCCATTCCCGGCGCATCCACTTCGCCGGCATCCCAATGGGGCACGAGTTCACCTCCCTGGTGCTGGCGCTGCTCCAGGCCAGCGGCTACGCGCCCAAGATCGAGGCGGAGCAGGTCGAGCAGATCAAGGCCCTGCCGGGCGAGTACCGCTTCGAGACCTATGTCTCCCTCTCCTGCCACAACTGCCCGGACGTGGTGCAGGCCCTCAACACCCTGGCCGCGCTCAATCACAACGTGCAGCATGTGATGGTGGACGGGGCGCTGTATCCCAAGGAGGTGGAGACCCGCCAAATCCTGGCGGTGCCGAGCGTCTGGCTAAACGGCGAGCCCTTTGCCCAGGGCCGCATCGGCCTGGAGGAGATCCTGGCCCGGCTCGACGCCGGCGCGGCGGCACGCGAGGCGGCCAAGGCGTCCAGCCAGGCCCCCTTTGATGTGCTGGTGGTGGGCGGCGGCCCCGCCGGCGCGGCGGCGGCCATCTATGCCGCGCGCAAGGGGATTCGCACCGGCGTGGCGGCGGAACGCTTCGGCGGTCAGGTGCTCGATACCCTGGCCATCGAAAACCTCATTTCCGTCCCCCACACCGAAGGCCCTAAGCTGGCCCGCGCCCTGGAACAGCATGTCAAGGAGTACGCGGTGGAGATTATGAACCAGCAGCGCGTCGAGACCCTGATCCCGGCCCCGGCGGCGGGCGGCCTGCACGAGATTCGCACCACGGGCGGTGGCGTGCTCAAGGCCAAAACGGTGATCCTCGCCACCGGCGCCCGCTGGCGCGAGATGAACGTCCCCGGCGAACAGCAGTACCGCGGCAAGGGCGTCGCCTACTGCCCCCACTGCGACGGTCCGCTGTTCAAGGGCAAGCGGGTGGCGGTGATCGGCGGCGGCAACTCCGGCGTGGAGGCGGCCATCGACCTGGCCGGGATCGTTGCCGAAGTGATCTTGCTGGAGTTCGCCCCCGAACTGCGCGCCGACGAGGTGTTGCAGAAAAAGCTCTACAGCCTGCCGAACGTGACGGTGATCAAGAACGCCCAGACCACCGAGGTGAGCGGCGACGGCGCCAAGGTGAATGGACTGGTCTATAAGGACCGCGTCAGCGAGATCGTCCACCGCCTGGAACTGGAAGGCGTGTTCGTTCAGATCGGCCTGTTGCCCAACACCGACTGGCTCAAGGGCGTGCTGAACCTGAGCCGTTTCGGCGAGATTGAGGTGAACGCCCGCGGCGAGACCTCCCTGCCCGGCGTCTTCGCGGCGGGGGACGCCACCACCGTGCCCTACAAGCAGATTATCATTGCCATGGGGGAAGGCGCCAAGGCCGCCCTGTCGGCCTTTGATTACCTCATCCGCCACACGACGCCGGCTTAGCCGGGTAGGGTGCGTTAGGCTACGCCGGTCGCGGGTTGTACCCGCGACCGCAACCTTTCGCTGTGGGAGCGGTTTTTAACCGCGACATGCGATGTCCGATCAACGCACGGCAGTCAGAATGGGAAAGGTTTCGGTCGGGGCTGTAAGCCCCGACCGGCTAACGCTCAGGGACCGGGCAAAGCCCTCGACCTGCTGGCCGGGGCGAGGCGCGTCAGGGGGCGAGCACGCCCTTGGCCTGGCGGTCGGCCTGGTAGGAGGAGCGCACCAGCGGGCCGCTGGCGACGCCGGCAAAGCCGATGGCGCGGGCGTTGCGCCCGAGGTCGGCGAATTCCTCCGGCGGCAGGTAGCGTTCCACCGGCAGGTGGGCCTTGCTGGGTTGCAGGTATTGGCCGAGGGTGAGCCGTTCGCAGCCGTTGGCGCGCAGGTCGCGCAGGGTCTGTTCGATCTCGGCGCGTTCCTCGCCAAGGCCGAGCATGAGACCCGACTTGGTGGGGATGCCGGGGTAGCGTTCGCGGAACCGCCGCAAGAGGTCCAGGGAGGCGGCATAGTCGGCCCCCGGCCGCACCCGCGGATAGAGCCGCGGCACCGTCTCCAGGTTGTGGTTCATCACGTCCGGCGGCGCGGCCTTGAGGATCTCAAGTGCGCGGTCGTCGCGGCCGCGGAAGTCAGGCACCAGCACCTCGATCTGGGTCTGGGGGGAGAGCTCGCGCGTCTGGCGGATGCAGTCGACGAAATGCTGCGCGCCGCCGTCGCGCTTGCCGCGCGGATCGGCATCCGCCGCGGCCTCCATGTCGTCGACGTAGAGGGCGAGGTGGTGTCCGCCGATGTCGCTGTTGCGCGGGCCGCGCCGGTTCTGGTCCGGCGAGCTGTATTCGAATACCTCGAGGTTTGTGCCGTTACCGCAGCGGACCATCTGGAAGTCACTGATGACGGCGCGCGGATGCACGTCGAGATGGCGGCTCATCCAGTCGTCCTCGAACTTGAAGGTACCGAAGGTGAAGGACGGCTCGCAGGCCAGCACATCCTTGAAGAAGGCGACCGCTTCCTTCATGTTGGG
>OGCL01002509.1_pt1 | contig 12618 bp, 12 predicted proteins | sample 1570041 | NCBI WGS metagenome assembly OGCL01 (sample SAMN06266162, study PRJEB24511) | hot springs metagenome | isolation source: Hot spring water | place: South Africa: Limpopo | collected 2015-06-22 | reverse complement strand
AGATCGGCGCAAAAGAGGGTGAAGCGCTCCTTCAGCCGCTCCGCCAGCTTGTGCCAGAGCACGTGGGTCTGCGGATAGCCGTGCAGCAGCAGCAGCGCCGGCCCCTGCCCGCCCGTCCTCACCCGGATGCGCGCGCCCGAGGTCGTGACGTCGAGCAGCCGGAAGCCGGGGAAGAGGCTGTCGGTGACGGGGAGATCGGTGATGGCCATGGGCGCCAGGTCAGGATGTGCAATCGAGAGCGCGTACGCCCATTCAGGAGGAATTGCGCGCAGCGATTATTACACAATCCCAATCAATGGTTGCGACACGTCATTCTCGGGCTGCGCCGTGCGCAGACCCGAGAATCTCAGGACGAGCATTTGTTTCCGAGATGCTCGGGTCGAGCCCGAGCATGACGCGCCCTACCCCCGCAGCGCCGCCCCGTAGCGCTTGGCCATCTCGGCCACGATCTTCGCCCCCACCGCCTCGATTTCGGCTTCCGTCAGCGTCTTCTCGACCGGCTGGAGCGTGACCGCGAGCGCGACCGACTTCTTGCCCGGCTCGACGCCCTGGCCCTCGTAGAGATCGAAGACCGAGACGTCAGAGATCAAAGCGCGGTCGGCGTTCTGGGCGGACTTGACCATTTCGCCGGCGGCAGTGGCCTTGTCGACGATGAAGGCGAAGTCGCGCGTCACAGGCTGGAAGCCGGACAATGCCAGCTTCGGCTTGACCTTGGTCGGCTTGGCCTTGGGCAGCGGCAGCGCATCGAGATGGATCTCGAAGGCGACCAGCGGGCCCTTGACGTCGAGCGCCTTGAGAATGCGCGGATGGACCTCGCCGAACGCGCCGATCACGCCCTTGGGGCCGAAGCGCAGCGTCGCCGAGCGGCCGGGATGGGCCCAATCCGGCCCGCCGGCTACGATCTGGAGCCCGCCCGTCGGGACGCCGAGGCCCGCCAGCAGCGCCAGCACATCGGCCTTGGCGTCGAAGGCATCGACGGGTTTGGCCGCGCCGTCCCAATGGCGGCCGGCGCCCTCCAGCGTCGCCGTGCCGCGGCGCAGGCCGGTCGCGGCCATGAGCTGGCCCTCGGGCTCGTCACTCTGGAAGATCTGTCCGACCTCGAAGAGGGCCACGTCGCCGAAGCCGCGATCGGCATTGGCCTGGGCGGCGCGGATCAGGCCCGGCAGCAGCGAGGGCCGCATGTCGGAGAGATCGGCCGCGATCGGGTTGGCCAGCACGAGCGCCGGCGAGCCGCCGCCGAACAGCGTCGCCGACTCATGGTCGATGAAGGACCAGGTGACGGCCTCGACGAGGCCGCGGCTGGCGAGCAGGCGCTTGGCCTGGCGGGTGCGCTTCTGCAGAACGGTGAGAACGGGCCTCAGCACCTCGTCCGCGATGCGCGGCAGCGGCGTCGAGACGACGCGGTCGAGCCCGGCAATGCGCAGGATCTCCTCGACGAGATCGGCCTTGCCGCCGACATCGGCCCGCCAGGACGGCGCCACCACCTGAACCCGTTCGCCGGCGCCGGAGACCGCGAAGCCCAGGGAGGTCAGCGCCCGCTCCATCTCCGGCAAGGGCAGCTCCAGCCCGGTCAGGCGCTTGACCTCGGACCAGGGGAAGTCGATCGCCGGCGCATGGCCCGGCAGTTCGCCCGCGAAGACCATCTCGGACGGCTCGCCGCCGCAGAGCTCCACGATCAGCGCCGTGGCGAGATCCAGCCCCGGCCGGCAGAATTCGGGATCGACGCCGCGCTCGAAGCGGTAGCGCGCATCGGAGGTGATGCCGAGCGCGCGGCCCGAGCGGGCGATGTTGAGCGGGTCCCACAACGCGCTCTCGACCAGCACGTCGGTCGTGCCCTCGTCGCAGCCCGAGGCCTCGCCGCCCATGATGCCGGCGATGGATTCGACGCCCGCCGCGTCGGCGATGACGACCTGATCGGCGGTCAGGGTGTAGGTCTTGCCGTCGAGCGCGACGATGGACTCGCCGTCGCGTGCGCGGCGCACGACGAGGTCGCCCTTGACCTTGGCCGCGTCGAAAACGTGGAGCGGGCGGTTGCGGTCGAGCGTCATGAAATTGGTGATGTCGACCAGCGCGTTGATCGGGCGCATCCCGACAGCGCGCAGCCGCGCCTGGAGCCAGTCCGGCGACGGGCCGTTCTTGACGCCGCGCACCAGCCGCAGGCCGAAGGCCGGGCAGAGCGCCTTGTCCTGCGGCGCGAGGTCGAGCTTCACGCCGACCGGGCAAGGGAAGCCGGCTTTCACGGGCGCCACCGGCGGTGTCTTGATCGTGCCGAGGCCGGCGGCGGCGAGATCGCGCGCGATGCCGGCGATGCCGAGCGCATCGGCCCGGTTGGGCGTCACCGCGATCTCGATGACCGGATCGCTGAGGCCGGCATAGGCGGCGTAGGACTGGCCGACCGGCGCGTCCCCGGGCAGGTCGATGATGCCGTCATGATCCTCGGAGAGCTGCAGCTCGGCGGCCGAGCAGAGCATGCCGTTGGATTCGACGCCGCGGATCACGCCCTTGCCGAGCGTGATGTCCTTGCCGGGGATGTAGGTGCCGGGCGGGGAAAACACGCTCTTCATGCCGGTGCGGGCATTGGGCGCGCCGCAGACGACCTGCACAGGCTCGCCGGCGCCGGTATCGACCATGCAGACGCGCAGCCGGTCGGCATTGGGGTGCTGCTTGGCATCGATCACATAGGCCACGGTGAAGGCGGCGAGCGCCTTGGCCTTGTCCTCGATGCCCTCGACCTCGAGCCCGACGCGGGTCAGGGCCTCAGCGATAGCCTCGACCGGCTCGGTCGTGTCGAGATGATCCTTCAACCAGGACAGGGTGAACTTCATGAGCGTCCGTCACTTCTCGTCATTGCATGGGACATCGGGGCCGGCGCGGCGTTCAGCTCGTCCTCCCCGTCCGTCTTGATCTTCATCGCGTTGCCGCGCCAGCTGACCTCGCCGGCGACGAAGGCATAGGCCCACACGCCGGGAAAGACGATGTCGCGCACCAACAGCGCCAGCGGCATGCGCCAGGAGCCGTACCAGCCGACACCGCGCGCGAAGGCCAGCTCGGCGACATACCAGGGCAGCAGCACGAGGACCGGAGCGAGCCAGGCGGAAAACCCGAAGGCCGGCAGCGCAAAGGCCGCCGCGACCACCGCCAGCAGCGGGCCGGAGAGGATCTCGGGCAGGAAGAAGGGCAGGAAGGTCACGCGCCGCAGCCGCGCCCAGCGGAACTGGCGCTGGACGACGTCATGCAGGCTGCGCTCGCCCAAAGGCTGCTCGAAGGGCTGGCCGACGAGATGGACATGCTTGCCGGCACGGCGCACGAGCTTCGTCGCCGCCGCATCCTCGGCGATCTCCTCGCCGAGCACGGCGATGCCGCCGCGGGCGTCGAGGAAGGGCTTGTTCCAGAGCATCGACTTGCCCTGGGCGAAGCCGAAGCCGCAGGCCTCGCCGGCGAACTGCCAGCGCGCCTGGAAGGTGTTGAGGAAGGCGCATTCGAGCTCGGCCCAGAAGCCGAAAGGCCGCGAACCCACCGGCGTCGAACAGACCAGCCCGGTGTCGTCGCGCCACGAGGCGAGCAGGCGCTGGATATAGTCCTTCGGCATCAGCACATTGGAGTCAGCGAGGATGACCCACTCCGTCCGCGCCGCCTCCCAGCCCTTGACGCAGTTGTTGAGCTTGGGATTGGCGCTGACCTTCACGTCGCCTGTCACCAATTTCACCCGCTCCGCCCCATAGCGGGCGATCAGCTCCTCGACCATCGGCACGATCGGGTCGTCGGCATCGGCGACGGCGAAGATCGTGACGTAGTCGGGGTAATCCAGTTCGAGCCCCGAGATCGCCGTCTCGCGGCTGAAGGCCTCGATGCCGCGCAGCGGACGCACGATCGTCACCGGCGGCAGCGCCGCGAGCAGGGCCGTCTGCCGGTCGGCCCGGCGCAGCCGCGCATAGGCAATCGCCTGGCAGAGCAGGTTCGTCGCGACGAGCAGCACCGCGAACAGGCCCGCCCAGCCCGCGGCGCTCATCGCGCGGCCCTCCCGCTCCCGGCCGCCATCACGCGGACAGCCCGGCGGTCAGCGTCGGCAGGTCGAGCGGGCGGAAGCCGTAATGGCTGAGCCAGCGCACATCCGCCTCGAAGAAGGGGCGTAGGTCAGGCATGCCGTATTTCAGCATCGCGATGCGGTCGATGCCCATGCCCCAGGCAAAGCCCTGGTAGACCTCCGGATCGAGCCCGCAATTGCGCAGCACATTCGGGTGGACCATGCCGCAGCCGAGGATCTCGAGCCAGTCCTCGCCCTCGCCGAAGCGGATCTCGCCGCCCTTGCGCGAGCACTGGATGTCGACCTCGGCCGAGGGCTCGGTGAAGGGGAAGAAGGACGGCCGGAAGCGCATCTTGACCGTGTCGATCTCGAAGAACGCCTTGCAGAACTCCTCGAGGATCCATTTCAGGTGGCCCATATGGGCGCCCTTGTCGATCACCAGCCCCTCGACCTGGTGGAACATCGGCGTGTGCGTCTGGTCGGAATCCATCCGGTAGGTGCGGCCCGGGCAGATCACGCGGATCGGCGGCTCATGGGCCAGCATGGTGCGGACCTGGACCGGAGACGTATGGGTGCGCAGCAGCTTGCGCTCGCCATTCGCGTCGGGGGCGAAGAAGAAGGTGTCGTGCATCTCCCGCGCCGGATGGCCGACGGGGAAGTTCAGCTTGGTGAAGTTGAGGTCGTCGGTCTCGACGTCCGGACCTTCGGCGATCGAGAAGCCCATGTCGCCGAAGATCGCGGTGATCTCGTCGATGACCTGGCTGATCGGGTGGATGCGGCCGCGGGCCTCCGGGCCCTCGCGCACCGGCAGCGAAACGTCGATCCGCTCGGCCGCGAGCCTGGCCTCGAGCGCGGCCTCGGCCAGCGCGTCCTTGCGGGCCGAGAGCGCCGACTGGACCTGGTCGCGCAGGCCGTTGATCAGCGGTCCCTTCTCCTTGCGCTCCTCGGGCGTCATCGCGCCCAGCGTCTTCAGCAGCGCCGAGATCGAGCCGGCCTTGCCGAGCGCGCCGATCCTGACCTGCTCCAGCGCCGCTTCGTCCTGCGCCTTCGCGATGTCGGCAAGAAGGCTCGCGCCCAAGTGATCGATCTCGTCCATGCCTGCTCTGGTCCGTTTGCGAGGCATCTTCTAGGGTGTCGCCAGCGCCGATGCTAGAGGCAATCACGCCGGCAAAGCAGGGCGATGACGGCAAAACCGGGGGGTGCGCCGATGATGGGGGCCGGTTGATGACAAGGCTGTCGCAATCGTGGCCGCGCCGCGCGCAGCAACGGAACTGGGCGGCTCTTCTCGGCCTGCTCGCCGTCTGGCTGGCAGCGCCGGCGCAGGCCCAGGATGGCCAACGCGTCAGCATTACCGGCGAGATCGCAGACAGCTGGTGCACGGTCAGCGGGCTGATGTTCGCCAAGGGCAGCGCCCATCACCAATGCGCGGTCTGGTGCGCGCTCGGCGGCATTCCCGTCGCGATCCGCGACGCGGAGGGCGGGCTCTACCTGATCCTGCGCATCGGCGACGACACGGACAGCGCCGCCAATCCGCGCATCGCCCGGCTGATGGCCCATGAGGTCACGGTGGACGGCGAACTGCTCGAGCGCGACGGCGTCAGATACCTGCTCGTGGACAAGATCGCCGACGACAAGGGCGTGATCAACCTGACCCATGACGAGCACGGCATCCAGCCGTTCGGGAACTGAGGCGATGGGCATGGTATCAGCCCTCATCCGGAAGAGCGCGGCGGGGCTCTGCGTCGCGGCGCTGGCCGTGCTGGCTCCCGCCGTCGCCCAGGCCGCCGAGCCCTGGGGCATCCCGCATGAAAAGCCGGTCGTGCTGAAGGGCCGCGTTGTCGAGGCGCTGTGCCATCTCAAGGGTGTCTGCGCGCCCGATTGCGGCGCCGGCAAGCGCCAGCTCGGCATCCTCGAGGCGGATGGCCGCTTCCGGCTGGTCGGCAAGGGGCAAGTCGATTTCGCCGGGGCTGCGCCCGATCTCGCCGGCTTCTGCGGCCGGGAGGTCGAGGCCGACGGGCTCCTGATCGAGAACCCGGCGATCACGCTGTTCTTCGCGCAGGGTGTCCGCGAAGCCGGCAGCAGCGCCCCGTTCACGCCGACCGACCGCTTCAAGACGCAGTGGGAGACGCGCAACGGCGCCGCGCCCGAATGGTGGCGGGCGGACCCCGAGTCCAATGCCATTCTGGCCGAGACGGGACCGCTCGGCATCAAGGGGCTCCTGCCCCAGCCGAAGCCCTGAGATCCGGTATGCCGGGCCAGCCGACCCGACGCGCGCTGCTGGCCGGGCTCGCCGCCGGCTGGAGCCTGCCGGCGCTGGCGCAGCATCACGGCCATTCCGGCCATGCCGCGCCCTCCCCGCGGCCCGACCCGCTGGCGGGACGCTTCGGCGGGCCGTTCTCGCTGACCGACCATCGCGGCACGCAGGTGAGCGACCGCGATTTCCGCGGGCGCTTCATGCTGGTCTATTTCGGCTTCACGCGCTGCACGGACACCTGCCCAATCGATCTGCCGAATATCGCGCAGGCGCTGGACGGGCTCGGCCCGCTGGCGGAGCGCGTGACGCCGCTCTTCGTCACCGTCGATCCGGCCCACGACACGCCGGCGGTGCTGGCGGCCTATGTCGGCGCCTTCCATCCCCGCCTGATCGGACTGACCGGCAGCGAGGCGCAGATCGCGGCGGTGGCGAAGGCCTACAAGGTGCATCGCCGCAAGCTGACGCTGCCGCATCACGCTCCCGGCGAGCACAGCGTCGACCATGGCTCGCTGACCTATCTGATGGACCGCGACGGGCGCTTCCTGACGCTGCTGCCGCACAAGACCGGGGCGGATCGCATGGTGGCCGTATTGCGAAACTATCTGGGGTAAGGCTGGGACAGCCCCACCGGATTCGCACGAAATGCCCGACACGACCGACAAGCCCGACAGCACGGCGCAGAAGGCCTCGCCTTCCTATCGCCTGGCAGCACTCGACCCCGATTTCATCCTCGGCGATTCGACGCGCGGCGTGCGCTTCATGCTCGAATACCAGAAGGCCGAGGACCATTTGCGCGCCCGCGGCATCCTCTCGACCATCGTCGTCTTCGGCTCGGCGCGGGTGCGCGAGGGCGAGCCCTGGTACGAGGCGGCCCGCGCCTTTGGTAAGCTGGCCTCGGAGCGCGGCGGGGCGCTTTCGGCGAGCGAGCTCGGGCGCGACCATGTCATCGCCACCGGCGGCGGGCCGGGCATCATGGAGGCCGCCAATCGCGGCGCGACGGAGGCCGGCGCGCTCTCGATCGGCTTCAACATCACGCTCCCGCACGAGCAGGAGCCCAATGCCTGGTCGACGCCCGATCTGACCTTCCGCTTCCATTATTTCGCGATGCGCAAGATGCATCTGGCGATGCGGGCGGCTGCGCTGGTGGTCTTCCCCGGCGGCTTCGGCACGCTCGACGAGCTGTTCGAGCTGCTGACGCTGGTGCAGACCGGCAAGATGCGCCCGGTGCCGATCGTGCTCTATGACCGCGCCTACTGGCAGGCGCTGCTGAACCTCGAGGTGATGGCGAAGGCCGGGCTGATCCGGGCGCAGGACCTCGCCCTGTTCGCCTATGCGGACACGCCGGAGGAGGCCTATGCCCGCATCGTCGAGGGCGCCGGCGACAACTGGCGGCCGGCGACGGAGGATCGCGTGCAGACGTAACTTGCCGTGCCCCGCTCTCTGTCGGTCGTTGCTAGGCAACCCGCCTTGCGGCGCGGCGCCGAGAAGGGGGATGGGGACGGGACCGCTCAGCCTGCTGACAGCGGCGATGCCAGCGCAGCTTCCTGCGCGCGCCGGTAGCTCTCGGCGACCGCGGCATAATTGGGCGCGACGACGCCATAAAGTTCGGCGAGGCTCGCGGCCTCGGGGCGCGCCCAGGTTCTGTGGAGCTCCGACAGGAGCGCATTGGTCGTCGTCGGCTTGACGCCGCCCTGGACGAAGCGGGCGAGCGATGTGCGCGACGCCATCTCGCTGGGATCGCCTGATGCATCGATGACGGCATAGACGTCGTAGCCTGCCAAATGTGCGTCTAGAGCTGGAAACATCACGCAGACGCTGGTCCAGACGCCGGCCATGATGAGCGTCCTTCGCCCTGTCGATGCCACCGTCGCAACGAAGTCGGCATTGTCCCAAGCATTCACCTCCCCCTTGCGCGCGACATAGTTTGCGTGAGGCGCGTAGTGGTGAATTTCCGGCATCAACGGGCCATTGGGGCCGGCGGGCTCCGAGGCGGTGGTAATGAGCGGGATGTTGAGGAGCGTGCAGAGTTTCGCGATCATCTCGACATTGCGTCGCAGATCGGCCACGGCGATGTCCTTGACCGTCTGAAACAGACCGGACTGATGGTCGAGGAGAAGGACGAGGGCGTCCGACGGGTCGATCAACGCAGCTCCCCCACCTGTCGCAAGCACGCTCGATTTCGTCCGCTTCGGGTCCATGACAATCACCCTTGCTGCAGTTGTTCGGCTCAAAGTCGAAGGCAGGGCCAGCCCTACGTTCAATCCTGAAGGGCCCAGTCCGCCACCTGCCAGCGCAGCGTGCCCCTGTCGGAGACGATGCGGCCGAGGCCGGGGAACGGCATGTGCGTCGCGGCAATCAGGGCGCCCTCGGCTGCGGCGGTCGCGAAAAACCGGTCGCGCATCGCTTTCGCCGCCGCGCGATCCTGCTCGAACAGGAAATTCACATCCGTCGCAGCCGGATGAACGACGGGGAAGATCATGTCCGAGACCATGATCAGGCTCTGGCCGGCGTCGGCGATCCTCACACCGATGTGGCCGGGCGTATGGCCCGTGAGATCGACGATGGAGATTCCCCGCGCAATCTCGCGCGCTCCATCCGTAGCCTGCAGGCGGGGATAGAGCCGCACGACATCCGTAGCCATCCGGAAGCTGGTCTGGAGATAATCGGGAGCGGCGCTGCGCTTAGCCGGATCGGTCCAGTGCGTGACGTCGCGCCGGTCGATAAACAGTTCAGCCCTGGGAAAAACGGTCTGCCCCCCGGCGATCAGGCCGCCCATGTGGTCCTGGTGCATGTGGGTAACGATCACGGCGTCGATCTGCTCGGGCGTCACGCCGAGCGTCGCCAGCGCCTGCGGCAGAGCACCCGTCTTGCCGATCGAGCCGGCCGGGCCGGCATCGATCAGGACGCGCCGCTCGCCATCCTCGACCAGATACTGGTTGAAGACGAAGCGGACGCCGCTGGTCCGGGCGACGTTCTGGGCAACGGCCGCCGCCTCCACCTCGGCGGCGCTCCGTCCCGGAAAGAAGGTATACGGCATGTCGGCATAGCCATCCGTCAGCGCGGTCACCGTGAACCGCCCGAGCCGAATCTGCGCCAGAGGCGTCACCGGTCCTGTGACCGGCGCCGCGATGGCGTTGCGCGATGGGAGGAGCGGCAGCAGCGCGCTTCCCGCCATGCCGAGGGGAAGAAGGCCTGCAAAGGCGCGTCGGGAAAGATTGGACATCACCAAGGCTCCATCCGTCTACCGCCTAATATTTGAACAATATTCCGGGATGCGGCATTTCCCGATAGCAACGTTAGAATTGCGTTCGCACTTGCGGTATCTGCACTTTTCGGGAGTGTTCCTCCCGGCGGGGGAGAGGAACAGATGGACCGCTTCGAGGCGATGTCGGTTTTGCTGTCAGTGGTCGAGGCGGGAAGCCTCTCGGCGGGCGCGCGTCAGCTCAGGGCGCCCCTTGCCTCGGTCAGCCGCAAGGTGGCGGAGCTGGAGCAGCATCTCGGCACCCGGCTCATCGTCCGCACCAGCCGCCGGATCGCGCTCACCGAGGCCGGGCGGGCCTATGTCGCCGCATCGCGGCGCATCCTCGGGCAACTCGAAGAGGCTGAGCGCGAAGCCGCCGGAGAGTACCAGACGCCGCGCGGCGAACTGCGTGTGACCGCCCCCGTCCTGTTTGGGGAACGCCATCTCATGCCCGTGGCACTGGGCTTCCTGGCCGAACATCCCGACATCAATCTGCGGCTCCTCCTAGCCGACCGGCTCGTCAACCTGACCGAGGAGCATGTCGACATCGCGCTTCGGATCGGGCATCTGGCGGATAGTACGCTGATTGCGACCCGCGTCGGCAGCGTTCAGCGGGTGATCTGCGCCAGCCCCGGATACCTTGCCCGTCGCGGGCTGCCGCGCACACCGGAAGACCTCGCCGATCACGACGGGATCACGTTCCAGGGGTTTGCGACTTCGCCAGAGTGGCGTTACCGGCGCGACAGCGTCGCCTTTGCCGTGGAGCCGCGGCCGCGCCTTGCCGTGAACTCGACGGAGGCGGCAATCCAGGCGGCTCTGGCCGATCTCGGAATCGTCCGCCTACTGTCCTATCAGGTTGCCAATGAAATCCGGGCCGGGCGGTTGGAGATCCTGCTCGCCGACTTCGCCCCCGATCCACTTCCGGTCAGCCTGATCTATCCTGAAGCGGCATTGCAGCCCCTGAAGGTCCGTCGATTCATGGACTGGGTGGTGCCACGGCTCAGGGTTGAGTTGACGGGTCTGGAGGACGGCCGCGCCGCAACCGGATGACGAACGGCAAGAACTGGCGCCACGTCCCGAGCCAGCTCTCAACAGCAAAAAGGCCGGCATCACTGCCGGCCTTTCCGTATCTTATCGAAGCCCGAGATCTCAGGCGGCCTTGGCCTGGGCGTCGGTTCCGAGGGCGGCCTTGACCGCCTCGACCACCGCCGTGAAGGAGGCGGCATCGTCGATGGCCATCGCCGAGAGGGTCTTGCGGTCGAGCTCGATGCCGGCCTTGGCCAGGCCGCCGATGAAGACCGAATAGACCAGGCCGTGCTCGCGCACCGCGGCGTTCAGGCGCTGGATCCAGAGCGCACGGAAGGAGCGCTTCTTGTTCTTGCGGTCGCGATAGGCGTACTGCATCGAGCGATCGACGGCCGCCTTGGCGGCGCGGATCGTGTTCTTGCGGCGGCCATAGAAGCCCTTGGCGGCCTTGAGTGTCTTCTTGTGCTTGGCATGGGACGTTACGCCCCGTTTCACGCGAGCCATGTCATGATCTCCGGAAGGTTAGGGGGCGTCAGCCGTTGGGGAGGAAATACTTCTTCACGTTGGCCGCATCACCCTCGAACAGGGTGGTGGTGCCGCGGTGATTGCGGATCTGCTTGTTGGTCCGCTTGATCATCCCGTGACGCTTGCCGGCCTGGGCGTAGAGCACCTTGCCGGTTCCGGTGATCTTGAACCGCTTCTTCGCGGCCGATTTCGTCTTGATCTTGGGCATTTCAGCTCCTCATAGGTCGCGGGCGCGCGAAGTGCGCCGCTTGATGTTTTGCTTGCGGGAAGCAAAGAACGACCGCCACGGCAGCCCTTATCAGCCGGGCGATCGAAGGCCGCGCGTATGACAGAAAAGGTCGGGCGTGGCAAGCGAGGCGTTCACGGCCGCGTCCCGGCTGTCCGGCGCTCCTGCGTCAGGATGGCGGCCAGGATCGCCACACCACGGCGCAGCGCGTCGCCCTCGAGCGCGGCATAGCCCAGAACGAAGCCGGCCGTCTCCGGCCTCGGCACCGACGCGTCGTAGAGCGACGAGACGGGGTAGAGGCCGACCCCGGCCGCTCGCGCGGCCTCTGCGATCGCGCCTTCACGCGGGGCCGGGACGCCGTCGAGCCAGACCACGAGATGGAGGCCGGTGGCGGCGCCTTCGACCGAGACCGCCTGCCCGCAGCTCTCGGCCAGGGCCGCGAGCAAGACGCTCCGGCGCTCGGCGTTCCTGCGGCGGATGCTGCGGACATGGCGCTCATAGGCGCCGCTGGCCAGCAGCTCGGCCAGGGCCTCCTGCTCCGGCAGGGGCGCATGGCGATCCGTCAGGCGCTTCGCCTCGACGAAGGCCTGCAGCAACGCGGCCGGCAGGACGAGATAGCCCAGCCGCAAGGTTGGCGAGAGCGTCTTGGAGACGGTGCCGGCATAGATCACCGATTGGGGATTGAGCGTCTGCACGGGCGGGATCGGCGCGACGTCGTGACGATACTCGCCGTCGTAATCGTCCTCCACGACATAGCCGTCGACGGAAGCCGCCCAAGCCAACAGCGCGCGCCGGCGCGGCGCGGACAGGACGCCGCCGAGCGGATACTGGTGCGAAGGCGTGACATAGACGAGCCGCGCGGGCGGCAAGGCGTCCGTCACCAGCCCGTCGGGGTCGACTTGCACCGGGACCGCCTCCCCGCCCGCCGCGAGGAAGGCATGGCGCGCGAGGGCATAACCCGGGTTCTCCATCAGGAAGCGGTCGCCGGGATCGAGCAGCAGCCGCGCGCAGAGATCCAGCCCCTGCTGCGAGCCGTTGACGACGAGGATGTCATCGGCCGAGCAGGCAATGCCGCGTGCCCGCCAGAGATAACCCTGCAAGGCCGCGCGCAGGGCCGGGTCGCCCTGCGGATCGGCATAGCGCAGCCGTGCCGGACGGCGAAGCGCTGCCCGGGCCAGGGCGCGACGCCAGGCCAGCACGGGAAAATCGGCGCCCGCCAGATCGCCATAGCGAAAATCGGCAACCGGAAAGCTCTCCCGCGGCGCCGGTGCCGGCAGGGCGAGCAGGCGTTGCGCGAAGCCCGACAGGGCTCGCGCCGGCGG
>OGCL01002508.1_pt1 | contig 12618 bp, 8 predicted proteins | sample 1570041 | NCBI WGS metagenome assembly OGCL01 (sample SAMN06266162, study PRJEB24511) | hot springs metagenome | isolation source: Hot spring water | place: South Africa: Limpopo | collected 2015-06-22 | reverse complement strand
CCCTCCCAAACCCTCCCGCTGGCGGGTTGTTTCCTGGGAGGGCTGCGCCCTCCCAAACCCTCCCACCAGGGAGGGGCGTGGGGAAACCGGGTTTCCCCATACCCCAACCGCTGTCGGGGGCGCCTGGCACCCCCACAGGCAGGGGTGCGGTTCGACAGGCTCACCGCAGGTGGGGAACCCCGGTTGCCCCATATGCTCATCTCAGGCGAGCGACCGTACAGGCACATCACACGGACATGACGCCACCGCCAGCGCATGTGTCACCGTCCGCCGCGGCGCAAGACCTGCTTTGCATCAACCCTGCGACGCGTTCTGTGGTACGTTTGAATAAGTAACCTCAGTGCTATAATGCTCAGGGCATAGCAGCAGTACTGGCACCAAGGAGCGAGGTATGACCAACGAGACGGGCGCGGAGGAACTGGGGCAGGCAGAAATTGACCGGCTCTGCGCAAATGCGATCCGCGCCCTGGCGATCGACGCGATCGAGGCGGCAAAGAGCGGCCATCCAGGGCTGCCGCTGGGAATGGCCGACGCCGCGTATGTGCTGTGGACCCGCTTTTTGAAGCATAATCCGGGCGATCCTGCCTGGCCGGACCGGGATCGTTTCGTGCTCTCGGCAGGGCACGGTTCGATGCTCCTGTATGCGCTGCTGCACCTCAGCGGCTACGAGCTGAGCCTCGACGACCTGCGCGCCTTTCGCCAGTGGGAGAGCAAAACGCCCGGTCATCCCGAATACGGCCTGACCCCCGGCGTGGAGACGACGACCGGCCCGCTGGGGCAGGGGTTCGGCATCGCGGTCGGCATGGCGATGGCCGAACGCTGGCTCGCCGAGCGCTTCAATCGGCCTGGCTTTCCAATTGTTGACCACTACACCTATGCGCTGTGTTCCGATGGCGACCTTATGGAGGGTATCAGCCACGAGGCGGCGAGTCTGGCCGGGCACCTGCAACTGGGCAAGTTGATCGTGCTCTACGACTCGAACCTGGTTTCGCTTGATGGTCCGACCGAGTTGACCTACACCGAAGACGTGGCGATGCGCTTCACGGCCTACGGCTGGCAGGTGCTGCACGTGGACGGGCACCAGATGGCCGAGGTGGCCGAGGCGCTGGCTACGGCGCGGGCGGAACGCAGCCGGCCCTCGATTATCATCGCTCGCACGGTGATCGGCTACGGCAGCCCCAACAAGGCCGGCAAGCACATCGCTCACGGTGAACCGCTGGGGGCGGAGGAGGCCCGGCTTACCAAGGCCAACCTGGGCTGGCCGCTCGAGCCGGCTTTCTACGTGCCCGAGGCGGTGTACGAGCACATGCATCTGGTGCTCGAAGTGGGTGACCGGCGCCAGCGCGAATGGAAGGCCCTGCTGGCGCGCTACCAGACAAGTTACCCGGAACTGGCGGCCTTGTGGGAGCAGATGCAGACCCGCGCGCTACCCGCCGATTGGGAGGCGCTGTTCCCGACCCTGGCGCCCGATCCCCAGGCGAAGGGAACGCGGGTGGCTTCGGGGCAGGTGTTGAACGCCCTGGCGCCGGTGCTGCCGGGGTTGCTCGGCGGCTCAGCCGATCTGGGCGGCTCGAACCATACGCCGATCAAGGGCGCGGCGCCGCTCAGCGGCGCGAGCTTTGCCGGGCGCAACATCTACTTCGGGGTGCGCGAGCATGCTATGGCCGCGGCGCTGAACGGTATGGCGCTCCACGGCGGGATTATCCCCTACGGCGGCACCTTCCTGGTCTTCAGCGACTATATGCGCCCGGCGATCCGCCTGGCGGCGTTGATGCACTTGCAGGTGGTGTTCGTCTTCACCCACGACAGCATCGGGGTGGGTGAAGATGGTCCGACTCACCAGCCTGTTGAGCATGTGATGTCACTGCGGCTCATCCCCAATCTGCATGTCTTTCGGCCCGCTGATGCCAACGAGGTGCGTATGGCCTGGCGGCATGCCCTCGAGCGGCGCGACGGGCCGACGGCGCTGGTGCTCACCCGGCAGAATGTGCCCACGTTTGACCGCGAGCGCCTGGCGCCAGCGGAGGGGGCGCTGCGCGGCGGGTATGTGCTCCGCGACGCCGAGGGAGCGCAGGCGCTCTTACTGGCATCAGGCTCCGAGGTTGCGGTGGCGCTCGAGGCCGCTGATCTGCTGGCGGCCAGGGGGGTGCCGGTGCGGGTGGTGAGCCTGCCCTGCTGGGAACTGTTCGAGGCCCAGGAGCGCGCCTATCGCGAGAGTGTGCTGCCGCCCGCCATCACCGCGCGGGTGGCAATCGAGGCGGGGCGCACAATGGGTTGGGAACGCTACCTCGGGCCGCGCGGTGTGGCCCTTGGCGTGGATCGCTTCGGGGCCTCGGCGCCCTTCGCAGAGTTGTTCAGGCGCTACGGCCTGACGGCCCAGCGCGTGGTCGAGGCCACCCTGGAAACGCTCCAACGGGCCTGAGCGCCCTGGTCTGATCTCTCACCGCTGATGCCAATTCTGCTTGATGACATCGCCCTGGCTCAGCTCCACACCTCCACAGCTCTACAGCTCCACAACGGCCTGTGGGGCGGTGGAGGAATGTGGAGCTGCGCTGGACTATGCGGCGTCCCCGGCTCCATCGGCTATGCAGCCCTGTCGCCAGGACGGATCCGCTTCCTCCGGCGCAGGCGCCGCCGCCTGGATGGCGGCAGTGTAGACCTGCGCCAGGGGGACGTTGTGGGCGCGGGCCAGGGCGGCGCAATCTTCGTACTCCGGCGCCAGACCCGCAACTGCGCCGTCCAGAAACTTCCGTTTGACCCGCACCGCCCCCCAGGGGGTAGCCACCGTTATCCGGTCGCGGGCGGCGGCCTGCCGTTCCACTGGCGACCAGCGCACCCCCAGGCTCGGCGTCTCGCGGAGCATCAGACTGGCGAGGTCCGCTACCTGAGCCGGACGGACCAGGCAGGCGAGTTGCAGGGCCGGGCGACCTTTCTTCATCACCAGCGGCGCGGCCCAGGCATCGAGGGCGCCCGCGGCGAGCAACCGTTCGATGGCATAGGCGACCACTTCGCCAGTGGCGTCGTCGAGGTTGCAGCGCAGTTCGTAGAGCGCTTCGGTTGTGGCCGGGGACGCAGACCGGGCCACTTCCGGGAGCGGCTGTGCGGCCCCCGCTGGCGGCCCGGCGCTGGTGTCCGGCTGCAACTCGCCGATCCAGACGCGCAGGGCGTTGAGCCGGGGATACTCCCGTTGCCCCAGGCCATAACCAATCTGGCGCACGACCATCGGAGGTTGCTCGAAGCAGGCAAGTTCGGCCAGGAGCGCCGCGGCGGTGGGAGTAACCAGTTCGCCATCGCTGCCCGGTGGAGCGGGAAGCAGCGGCGCGCCGGCCTCGGCCAGCAGCGCCAGGGTTGCCGGAGCCGGCACGGGCAGAGGACCGTGCCGGGTCAGCACCCAGCCGCGCCCAGGAGGCAGCGGCGAGGCGTAAACCCGCTCGACCCCGAGGAGGGCCAGCCCAGCGCAGACGCCTACGGTATCAAGGATACTGTCAACCGCGCCGACCTCGTGGAAGTGGACCTGCTCCACCGGCACGCCGTGAATGGCGGCCTCGACGCGGGCGAGGCGCGCGAACGCGCCCCCGGCCCAGGCTTGCGCCGGAGGGGGCAGCGCCGCTGCCGCGATCAGGGCGCGGATCTGCGCCCAGTCGCGCTGCGGCTGGTCGGCGTGCATCGTGACATCGAGCCGGGTGCCCATGATGCCATGGCTGCGCACCCGCCGGGGCACGAGCGTGTACCCATCGAGGCCAAGCCCATCCAGAGCCGCCTGCAGCGCGGATAGATCCAGCCCCGCGTCAAGCAACGCCGCCAGGAGCATATCACCGGCAGCGCCGTGAAAACAATCGAAATAGGCGATCTTCATGGCGCCAACCCGTGCTCGTGAAGAAAACGGCGCACCCGTTCACGAAACGCCGCTGGATTGCGCCAGGCAATCAGATGCCCGGCCTCCGGTTCGTAGACCAGCCGCGCGCCCCGGATACCCGAAACGATGACCCGTGCCTGGGTGTCGGGAACGAAAGGATCCCTGCCGCCCTGAAACACAATCACCGGGACATGGATCGTATCCAGACAGGGCGCGACGATGGTCCGGGCAGCGGCCATCAGCTCGATGGCCTGCTCAACCCCAGCGTTGAGACGCGGCCACCAGTCGTCGCCGTGCTGCGCGCGCATGTAGCGATGCCACGATGGTGACATACTGGCGGTACTATGGTGGTGCGCGTCAACCGTGGCAGTCGTCACCTGGCGAAAGACGCCATCGAGGATCAACGCCGCGATCCGGTCGGGGCGATGGCAGATGGCGTTGAGGGCGGTGATGCCCCCGGCGCTCATACCGAAGACCGGCACGGGCGCGTCGAACATCGCACCGAGGAAATCGGCCAGCGCTTCACCCTGCATGGCAAAATAGCGGGTGGAGAACAGCCCTTCGGGACGCGCCGAGCGGCCATGGCCCAGCAGATCAACACTGATGACCCGGTGCTCATCGGTAAAACGGGCCGCGAGACGGGTCTGCGTTGCTGCCGTGTAGGTATTGCCGTGCAGTAAGACCAGCGGCGCCCCCGATCCCGCTTCCAGGTAATGCAGCGGGCCGTGACGGGTCGGAACCAGGTTCAAGCCTTCTCCTTCTGGACGGTGAGATGATCGATTCGGCAGCTAACATGAACATATGGGGAAACCAGGTTTCCCCATACCCCTGCCTGGGGGGCGGCAAGCCCTCCCAAGAAAAACCCATTGTTCATCTTGTCGTTGTGCGGCCCAGCCGCATGGACGGCTGAATAGAGATCATCCTACGCCGGAGCATCCTCGCCGTCAAGGCGCCCCGAACGGCGCCAGCCGCGGCAACCCGGGAGAAGGCGATGACCCTGCCGCACTGCGTGACTATGGTTGCACAGCAGCCGTCTAAATCAAGAGGGTTTTTCTTTTGAGAGCCTCGTCAGGCACCATTCGCGGGGCGCACAACGCCAGAATGAAAATATTATATTGTTCTTGGGAGGGCGAAGCCCTCCCAAAACCTCCCGCGGGCGGGCTATTTTCAACAGGGTGTGTTACGATAGGGCAGCGTACGGGGCTGCGTCCGTTGTTTCCAGTAGTACGCACACGGATCCTTTACCAGCGCTAGGAGTCAACAATGAAGGCTGCACCGGGGCGAGCGCTACTGCTCCTCATCGGGGTCCTGCTCGTCGGATGGGGGCTGCTGCCGCGTCAGAGCATACCTGCTATGGCGGCGCCATTGTTGCTCATTACCGAAACCGCCACAGGTGAGCCGCCCACCCGAACTCCGGAACCGCCGACTGCAACCGTTCCTCCCGCGACGGCAACGCCCCCGCCGGCCACGGCAACGCCCCCGCCGGCAACTCCGACCACGCCTCCGCCGCCGCAAGAGGAGGAACAGCCACGCGACACGCCGACGCCAACTGCAACGCCAACTGCGACCCCTACGGCTACGCCGACGCCGACGCCCACACCGGCGATCCTGGCCGATCCGGCAATCAGCAAGTCGGTGGATCCCCGGGTCGGTGTGGTGGGGGCCAGTGTCACCTACACGATTGTTGTTTCGAACATTGGCGGCAGTGTAGCCACCGGAGTGGTGGTTGAGGATACGCTGCCAGCCTTTCTGGCGGTCGTTTCGGCAACGGCCGATCGAGGCGAGGTTGCGGTAAGCGGCAATACGGTTCGGGTGACGATTGGCACTCTGGCGCCGGGCGAGTCGGTCACTGTTCGCGTCGTGGCGCGGGTGACGCAAGTCCCGGGTCCGCCAAACAATCAGAACCTGGCGATTGTGTCAAGTGACAGCCCTGATGCCAATCTGGATAATAACCGGGCCTCGGTGGCGCTGGATAGCCCGCCGCCCGTGACGCTCCCGGGCACATCGGCAACCGGAGCCGGGATGCTGCCAGCACTGGCAACCGCGCTCGGCCTGATGTTGATTGCCGGGAGCCTGCTGGTGCGCCCCCGGACCCGCCGCTGATGTGAACGTATGGGGAACCCCGGTTGCCCCAGTTCCCAACTGCTGTTGGGAGCGGCTGGCGCCCCACAGGCAGGGGTTCGGTTCGACAGGCTCACCGCAGGTGGGGAAACCCGGTTTCCCCATGCCTCAACCGCTGGTGGGAGCGGCTGGCGCCCCTACAGGCAGGGGCCTGGGGAAACCCTGTTTCCCCGTATGTTCACCTCAGGAGGCCAGGATGCCCCGTCTCGCACTGACCGCGAAGCAAGAACTGCGGGCTATGCCGGTCCTGCTAACCACGGCGCGCATGCTCGAGTTGCCGATCCTGGCGCTGCATCAGGCAGTGCAGGAGGAACTGGCGGCCAATCCTGCCCTTGAGGAGGTCGAGGAGCCGCCGGCCAGGCCACCACCCGCGCCTGAGCGCGACCCGCTGTTGCGCGTGCCTGCGCCGGTGAGCGTCACTGATACTCTGCTGGCCGATCTGCGGGCCAGTCTGCCAGCCGATCAGTATCCTCTGGCCGAGGCTCTGGTGGGCAACCTCGACGAGCACGGCTTCCTGCCCATTCCCCTCCCGACCCTCGCCCGTGAATTAGACGTGCCGCGTGGCCAGATCGAGGCGGTGCTGCGAGTGCTGCGGGAACTCGGGCCGCCCGGTATCGCTACCCCCGGTCCCCGCGAGTGCCTGCTGGCGCAACTGGATGCTCTGGCTGCCGCTGGCGCGCCCGCACCGCTGTCCCGAACTATCGTCGCCGAGCATCTGGAGGATCTGGCGGCGGGCCGCTACCGGGCCATTGCCCGTGCCCTGGGTGTTGACGAGAGCGCCGTCGGGGCGGCGCACAGCTTCATCCAGCAGCGCCTCTGGCCCTACCCGCTCCAGGCCGTTACGTCGGAACGGTCCGGGCTGGAGCGCCCGGTCTATCGCGCGCCCGATCTGATCTTCACCCTCGACGAATCTGGATTCGCCGTCGAAGTGCCCGTCGGTCCGGGGCGCTGGTTGGGGCTAAACCGGGCTTATGCCGACCTGGCGGCCCGCGCTGCTGAACTTCCTGCTGCTGAACGCGAGCACGTGCTGACACACGTTGCCCGCGCGCGAACCTTCCTCAATAGCCTGCGGCGTCGTCACGAAACGCTTCAGCGCATTGGCGAAGCCCTGGCCGCGCGTCAGGCTGGCTTCCTGAGGGCGGGACCGGCGCACCTGGCGCCACTCACCCGCCTGCAACTGGCACAGGACGTGGGCCTGCACGAGTCAACCGTGTGTCGCGCCGTGGCCGACAAGCTCGCCCTGCTCCCCAATCGCGCCCTGGCCCCCCTCGACGACTTCTTTGCCGCCGCTCGTCCGGTGCAAGAGGCGCTGCGCGAGCTGATCGCTGCCGAAGGGGAGCCGCTCAGCGACCAGGAACTGGCCGACCTGCTTGCCGCGCGCGGCCATCCCATCGCCCGGCGCACCGTCGCCAGGTACCGCGAACTGCTGGGTATTCCCCCACAGCGGCAACGCGCCCGGCGCCGAGAGGATCACTAACATATGGGGAAACCGGGTTTCCCCACCTGTGGTGAGCTTGCCGAACCACGCCCCTCCCTGAGGGGAGGGTTTGCCTCCCGCACGCGGCCTGTGTTCACCTCAAGCCAGGTAGTGTTCCTATGACTCGACGCAGCGCGCTGCGCGCCCTTTTGACTGCTCTGACGGTGATCGTTGCGCCCACAACGGCAGCTCTGGCTGCCACGCCCGCCGCGCCCCTGCGCCGCGCCGATGCCGATGTCCTGGTGATCGGCGCGGGCATTGCCGGCCTTGGCGCTGCCGCTGCGCTGAAAGACCAGGGTGTGGACGTGCTGGTGCTCGAGGCCCGCCAGCGCATCGGCGGGCGGGTCTGGTCGCATACCGGTCTCGGCGCGCCCCTCGACCTCGGCGCCTCCTGGATCCACGGGGTGACCGGTAACCCCTTGAGCGCCCTGACCCGCCAGCAGGGGCTTGCTACTGCCCGCACCAACTACGAGAACCTGCTGGCCTACGACGTAGACGGCGCCGAGGTGGACGATGCGCGCCACGCGCGGATTGACGCGCGCCTGGCCACATTGCTGGGCCAGGTCCAGATCCAGCGCCGCGAACTACGCCGCGCCGGGAAGGCCGATGTATCCCTTCAGACAGCCTTCGAGGCTACCCTTGCCGCCTCGGGCCTCGATCCGACCGAACGCCGCGAACTGGACTACGTGGTCAATACGATCATCGAACACGAGTACGCCGCCGACAGCGCCGAACTGTCGCTCCTGCACTACGACGCGGGCCGTTCCTTCGGCGGCGGCGATGTGTTGTTCCCCAACGGCTACGGGCAGATCGCCGAGGGGTTGGCGCAGGGCCTGCGGATCGAACTGGACACGGTCGCGCAGCAGGTGAGCCACGGGGCCGACGGGGTGCGCGTTCACACCTCCCGCGGCGTCTTTCGCGCTGGCTATGCCGTGGTAACCCTGCCCCTGGGGGTGTTGCAGGCCAACGCGGTGCGCTTCGCGCCTGAGCTGCCCGCGCCGATGCGCCGGGCCGCGACGCGCCTGGGCAGCGGGGTGCTCAACAAGCTCTACCTGCGCTTTCCGCGAGTGTTCTGGGCGCGCGAGTACGAACTCCTGGGCTACATGGCCCATCGCAAGGGCGAATGGGCCGAGTGGCTCAACCTGGCGTTCTACACGGGCGCGCCGGTACTCCTGGCCTTCAACGCTGCCGCATATGGGCGGGCCAGCGAGGCTATGTCCGACGCGGCCTTCGTCGCCGCGGGCCTCGAAACACTGCGGATCATCTATGGGCCGCGTATCCCCGAACCCACCGGCTTCCTGCGCACCCGATGGGCCGCCGACCCGTTCGCGCGCGGTTCCTACTCCTCCATGCCACCCGGCGCCACACCCGCCGACCGCCAGGCCCTGGCCGCGCCGCTCAACGACCGGCTCTTCTTTGCCGGCGAGCACACCAGCGTCGAACACCCCGCCACCGTCCACGGGGCGTTGCTCTCCGGGCGTCGGGCTGCGCGTGAGGTGCTGGAACATTTGAGGTGAGCGTAGGGGAACCCGGGTTGCCCGCGCTGTTACGTTTCCTCACTTTCATAAGCTGAATGTGACCAAACTTACTCAAAAACAAAACAAAGTGTCGTATAATACCGCCACACAGGTGAGCGGAAAGGTTACCAACCATGGCCGAGATCATTCCCCTGACGCCCGGCGATGCCAGCGCCCCGCAGGAGCCGTTCAAGCCCGGCGCCTGCAAGCTGCACCCCCAGACGATGTGCCCGGCCTTTGGCGCCCTGCGTGTGCTTGCGCGCATCGAAGGGGCCCAACCCGCGATGGTCACCGACACGGGTTGCCTCTACGGATTGACCTTTGTAACCCACTTCTATGCCGCGCGCAAGAGCATTGTCGCGCCGGCCCTGGGCACCGCCGAGTTGTCTGGCGGGAAGGTGCAGGAGGCAGCCAATGCGGCCATCGCCGAGGCGGCCAGGGAGCAGCACGTCTCGGTGATCCCGGTGATTTCGCTCTGCGTGGCCGAGACGGCCGGCCTGGCCGAGGAGTTGCTGCCGACCGAGGTTGATGGTAAGCCGGTGGTGCTGGTGCGGGTGCCGGCCTATGCCATCCACTCCCATCCTGAGGCCAAGGATATTGCCCTCGCCGCGGTGCTGCGCCGCTTCGTGGATCGGCAGAGCGACCACGAACCGGGCGCCCTGGTGCTGGTCGGCGAGGTCTTTCCGGCTGACCCATTGCTGATCGACGGCGTGCTGCGCAAGATGGGCGCGCGGGTGCTGACCACCCTGCCCGGGCGTCACGTGGATGAGTTGCGGCTCGCCGGGCGCGGCGGGGCGGTGGCCGCCCTGCACCCCTTCTACCGCGAGACGGTCAACGTGCTGCGCGAACGGGGCGTTGGCGTGGTCACGGGGGCGCCTATCGGCGCCGCGGGCAGCGCCGCGTGGCTGCGAGCTGTGGGCGCGGCGCTCGATCTCGACGAAGATGTGGTCGAGCGCGTTGCCGCCGAAGAGGAGGAGACGGCCCGCGGTTTCCTCGCTGCCCAACCCCTCAAAGGAGCGACGATCCTCGTGTCGGGCTATGAGGGCAATGAGATGCTCTACGCGCGCCTGCTGATCGAAGGGGGCGCCCATGTGCCCTATGTCAGCACCAGTATCGGCCAGAGCGCCCTCACCGCCGCCGATGAGGCCTGGTTGAAGGCCCATGGCACCGAGGCGGTGATTTACCGTAAGGCGATCGAGGATGACCAGGCAGCGATGCGCCACTGGAGCTTCGACCTGGTCATCGGCACCACGACCCTGGCGGCCTACGCCAAAGAGCGCGGCATTCCCTCGGTGTACTATACCAATATCCTCAGCGTGCGCCCCTTGTTCCTCGCCGGGGGGATGATCGCCTCGCTAAGCTTCGTGCGTGAGTTGATGAACCGCCGCCCGCTCTATGAGCGTATGGTCGAGTTCTTCAGCGCCGATACCGCGCAATAGGGGCCTGCTATGAGCATCCAACTCATTCGCGATATTTCGGATACGAGTTCGTTCTGGGGCGCTGCGTGGGTCTTCGGGTGTTTCCCCGATCTGCACATCGTCTGTGATGCGCCAATTGGCTGCTACAACCTCCTGGGCGTGGCGGTGACCGACTATACCGATGCGCTGCCGCAGATGGCCAATCTGACGCCCACTTCCATCCGTGAGGAAGATGTGATCAATGGCACTGCCGGCGCCCTCGTGCGAACGATTGACGACCTGCGGAGCCTTGGCAGTCTGGAGGGCAAGCGGCTGCTGGTCATGTCCACTGCTGAGAGCGAGATGATCAGCGCCGATCACACCCGCCTGGTGGCACGGATCGATCCGCAGGCGCGCTTCTTCTGGAGTCGCTCGCTGGAACAGGATGAGTGGACCGGGCGCGATCGGGCGCTTCTCTTCGCCTGGGAGGAGTATGGCAGGCCCTCTGTTGATCCCGCTGCCGCGCCCGGGGCCCCCAACCTGGTGAACATCATCGGTCCTTCCCTCGGCTGTTTCAACGCGCCGGCCGATCTCTACGAGGTGCGCCGGCTGATCGAGGGCATTGGCGGTACGGTGAACCTGGTCTATCCCTATGAGGGTAGCATCGCCAGCACGCCCCGCCTGGCCGAGGCCGCCGTGAACGTGGTGCTGTACCGCGAGTTCGGCGCACCCCTCGCCGAGGCGCTGGGACGCCCCTACCTCTTCGCTCCGTTCGGCGTCTTTGGCACGACCGCCTTTCTGCGTGACCTGGGCCGCCTGATCGGCGCCGACCCGGCGCAGGTCGAGGCCTTTATCGCCCGCGAGAAGCGCACCACGCTCCAGCCGGTGTGGGATCTATGGCGCGGCCCGCAGAGTGATTGGTTCGCCACGGTGGACTGCGCCATTGTCGCCGGTCGCAGCTATGTCGAGGGTCTGACGGCTCTGCTGGGCGATGAACTGGGTATGAAAATCGCCTGGACCTCTGGCCGCCCCCGTCGCCCCGATGAGCCGGACAATATCGAAATCCGCCGGCGCATCCACGCCAGGGCCCCGGCATTTGTCTTCGGCAGTATTAACGAGAAGATCTACCTGGCCGAGGCCAATGCCCGCGCCACCCACTACGTCCCGGCCACCTTTCCCGGCCCCGTGGTGCGCCGGACCACCGGCACGCCGTTTATGGGCTACGCCGGCGCCGCGCATATTATCCAGGAGCTGGTCAACCGCTTCTACGAGATGGTCTTCAACTTCCTGCCGGTCGAGCAGGTGAAAGCGCCCGCCGCTCCCGGCGGCCCGCCCCACGGCGCGCCCGCCGGGCCGCCCGCGCCGCCCTCGGCGGAGACCATGCCCTGGACGAAGGAGGCCACCGAGCGTCTGAATGCGGCGCTAGAACAGGTGCCCTACCTGGCGCGGATCAGCGCCAGTCGCTCGCTGCGCCTGGCTGCCGAGCAGGCCGCCCGCGCCCGCGGCGCTCCTGAGGTGACGGTGGATCTGGTCGAGGCGGCGATTGCCCACGGCGGGCAGGGGTGAGGGGTGTGGGGAAACCGGGTTTCTCCACATTCCAACCGGTGTTGGAGGCGCCTGACGCCCCGATGGGCGGGGGCGTGATGCCCCCGCGACCCCACCACGGGGCGCCTCGGGGCCCGGGGCGACGGGGGCGGCCCCGGGGCAACATCCCGGGCCGACGGGGCCGCCCGGGACGCGCGGGGCCCCGGGGCCGCCCGGGATATGCGGCATGTAGGGCCGAAGCATTCGCCGACAGCGCGTGACGGGAAGCAACGCCCCCCGCAGGCGAATGCTTCGGCCTGACCCCGCCCCGGGGTGCCGCGGTGACCGGGGGCGTCGGCCTGACCCCGCCCCGGGGCGCCGCGGTGACCGGGGCGACGGGGGCGGCCCCGGGGCAACATCCCGGGCCGACGGGGCCCCCCAGGACGCGCGGGGCATCGCGGGACGCGCGGCGTATCGCCCCGATGGGGATTCAGGCCGAAGCATTCGCCCGGGCGGCCAATGCCCCCCCGGCGGGGGCGGGGGCGAATGCTTCGGCCCTACGGGCGGCGCCGATCGGCCCCGCGGGGCATGCGGTAATGCGCCATGGGGGCGACCCCGGGGCAACATCCCGGGCCGACGGGGCCGCCCGGGACGCGCGGGGCATCGCGGGACGCGCGGCGTATCGCCCCGATGGGGATTCAGGCCGAAGCATTCGCCCGGGCGGCC
>OGCL01002504.1_pt1 | contig 12632 bp, 14 predicted proteins | sample 1570041 | NCBI WGS metagenome assembly OGCL01 (sample SAMN06266162, study PRJEB24511) | hot springs metagenome | isolation source: Hot spring water | place: South Africa: Limpopo | collected 2015-06-22 | reverse complement strand
ATTTGGCGATGGCGATGTTTGTTTTGGCACTGTTGTGGGTGATGTATGATGCTAAGCAGCCGAATGCGCGGCGACGCTATCAGCAATATGTACGGCATAGCCTGATGCTGAGTTTGGTTTTATTGCTGGTTTGTCTGTTAATCATGCCATTTTTTCAGTATTTTTGGATGCACATTTTTCATCCCCTGTTGTTCAACAATGAGTTATGGCGTACTGATCGCGGCGATATTTCATGGTATTTAATGCCCCGCGAATTTTTTATGGGGGTGATTGGCTTTATTGTGCTCAGTAGCCTACTGCTGCACCTGCTGTTGTACAAGCTGCTACGAGCCACACAACCACGATGACACGCGTATGTTGACGGCAATCTTGTGGCATACCCCAAGGCAAGTGGTCGCATCTGTGCCTTTACAGATGGCATGAATAGATTCGACTGGCCTTTACACAGCATCTATTGAATAATCGGCAAGTCTTGAAATGTGGTAAACGTGGCATGAATCACGCCTTTGCTTGGCTATTGCGCAAAATCGACCTGCTTAATCGGCTCGGTGGCTGGATCAGTGCTGCGGCAGTGCTGGTGGTCACGCTATTGGCAGTCATCACGGCTTTGGCACGCAGTGCGAATCTTGGCTCAAATGCCCTGCTTGAACTGCAATGGTACTTATTTTCGCTGATTTTTTTGTTGGCGGCGGGTTGGACGCTGCAGCAAGACCAACATGTGCGGGTTGATGTGCTTGCCAAACGCTGGTCACCGCGTAGCCGTTTATGGATTGACATCATCGGTCATGGCCTTGTGTTACTGCCTGTGGCAAGCGTGTTGATGTGGTTGGGGCTCAAGCATGCCATCGCACAGTATCTGTCTGGTGAAATGTCAGCGGATGCCGGTGGACTCATTCGCTGGCCAGTCTGGGCATTGATTCCACTTGGGTTCATGCTATTAATTTTACAAACCTTGGCCGATATGGCACGCAAAATACAACAACTCCGCAGCACAGCAGTCGTTTCAGGACAGATCAATCATGAGTGAGACCGGCTATCTTGCACCGCTGATGTTTTTCAGTCTGTTTATCTTATTACTGACGGGTTATCCGGTTGCTTTTGTCTTGAGTGCTGTTGCGCTGATTTTTGGGTTAATCGGCGTTTGGCTTGAGGTGATTCCGCTTGGCTTGGTCAATGCGGTGCCTGATCGACTATTTGGGATTATGCGCAATGATACGCTGCTGGCGATTCCATTTTTTACCCTGATGGGACTGATCCTAGAGCGCAGTGGCATCGCCGAACAATTGCTGTCCTCGATGGGTCGTGCGTTGGGACGGGTGCGCGGTGGCTTGGCTCTCTCGGTCGTATTAGTCGGCAGTTTACTCGCTGCAACCACAGGGGTGGTGGCAGCCAGTGTCATGGCGATGGGACTGATTGCGCTGCCCATCATGCTACGGCAAGGCTACTCGCCTGCCTTGTCCAGCGGTGTGATCATGGCCTCTGGCACATTAGCACAGATTTTACCGCCGTCGCTGGTGCTGATCGTACTGGCCGATACGCTAGGTGCACCAGTGGGAGATATGTTTATCGGCGCGATGCTGCCGAGCCTGTTGCTGATCAGTTTGTTTTTGGGGTTTATTTTACTCAGTGCTTGGTTTAAACCCAGTCTGTTTCCGGTTGTGCCACAGCAACCAGAGCCGATTGCATGGGGCAATATCATCAGCAGTATGGCACCCGCCCTGCTGCTGATTACCTTGGTATTAGGCTCTATTTTTATTGGGGTAGCTTCGCCGACTGAAGCCGGTGCTATCGGTGCAGTCTGTGCGTTAATTTTGGCACTGATCAAACGCCGACTCAATCGCGGCAACCTCAGTGATGCGCTCCAACAAACGGCGCGACTGACCTGCTTTGTGATGTTTATTCTCATCGGCTCCAGCCTATTTGGGCTGGTATTTCGCGCACTCGGCGGTGACTTGTGGGTGGTTGATTTGTTTAACCAACTACCCGGCGGGGTGATTGGCTTTTTGTTGGTGGTCAATCTGATTATTTTTATCTTGGGTTGTTTTCTCGATTTTTTTGAAATTGTGTTTATTGTTGTGCCACTGCTCGTGCCACTACTGCATCAGTTTGGTCTGTCACCTGTTTGGTTTGGGGTGATTTTGGCAATGAACTTACAGACCTCTTTTCTCACGCCACCCTTTGGTTTTTCGTTGTTTTATCTCAAAAGTGTCGCGCCGGCTAGCCTACCGTTAAACGCACTATATCGCGGTGTGATTCCGTTTATCATCATCCAACTGCTGATGGTGGCGATTTTAATTCAATTTCCGCAACTGGTATTGGTCAAACAAACAGCAAACGATGTAAGCCCACAAGATACACACACCCAACTACAACATCACGATGGCCGTAATGACGAGACTGGCACAGCCGACGCCATCCGGCTGATGCTACAGATTGCCGAAGAGCAGCGCAGCAATACCACGCCCTCGCTACCACAAGGAAGCTTCTGATGAACCGTCGTGATCTACTCACCCAACTGGCGACCGTCTCTGCGGCAGCTGGCCTACCTTTGATGGTGCATTCTATGGCACAGGCCAGCCCTGCGCCCAAGACTGCACCGAGCATCGGACAACAGCGCGTGCAGTGGCGCATGGCCTCGAGCTTTCCAAAAAGTTTAGATGCGATCTATGGTGCAGGTGAAATGATGGCAAAACGGGTCGCGCAACTGACCGATGGCCGCTTTCAAATTCGGGTGTTTGCCGCAGGTGAACTGATCCCTGCGTTACAGGTGTTTGATGCGGTGCAGCAAGGCACCATTCAGTGTGGACATACCGCAAGTTATTATTATGTCGGTAAAAATCGGGCGTTTGCCTTTGAAACTTGTTTACCGTTTGGGCTGACTGCACGCCAACAGGTCGCATGGTATAGCGTCGGTGGTGGGCGCGAACTGATCCAAGACTTCTTAAAACCGTATGGTGTCACCAGCTTTTCCGGTGGCAATACCGGCGCACAAATGGGCGGCTGGTTCCGTAAACCCATCAACAGTTTAAGCGAGTTGCAGGGCTTAAAAATGCGCATACCCGGCATCGGTGGTGAGATCCTCTCACGGATGGGTGCGATTCCGCAGACGATTGGTGGTGGCGATATTTATCCTGCGCTAGAGCGCGGCACGATTGATGCGGCGGAGTGGGTGGGCCCTTACGATGACGAAAAAATGGGCTTTTATAAAGTCGCTCCATACTACTACTTCCCAGGCTGGTGGGAGGCAGGGCCGCAACTGAGTTTTTATGTTAACCAAGCAGAGTTTCAAAAACTCCCGAAAGCCTATCAAGCAGCGTTTGAAGTGGCGGCTAACGAAGCCTCAACGTGGATGCTGGCGACTTATGATGCCAAAAATCCACTGGCCTTGACCCGCTTAATCAATCAGCATCAAATCCGGCTGCGTGCCTATCCAGACGACTTGCTAAAAAAAGCACATCAAACCGCGTTTGCGTTTTATGAGGAGCAGGCGGCCAGCAACCCTGCGTTTGCTAAACTGTATCGCTCATGGCAGCCGTTTCGTCGGCTACAGGGGGGCTGGTTTAATCTGGCAGAAACCTCGCTAGAAAACTTTATGTATAAGCGTGCCATTCGCTAGCAGACTGCGTGGCACTACTATCAGCATCATCGTCACTGAATGCGACGACTGCCCAAACGCGCCACACCCACTCATCCGGCTGTAGTGGCGTTGTCACCGCTGTGCCAAACTGACTCGCGGGTGCAAACCAGATGGTTTGTCCCTCTAGGCACATGCGCTGGCGCAAGCACAGCCCGTGCTCAATTCGTCGCACGGCTTTGGCATGGTCTGGCACATCTCTGGCCTGACACGGGCTGACCTGTACATGTAACCATGATGACGATGCAGGACTGTCCCAACGGCCAACCGGCAAGCGAAGCACCAAGGTGGCTTGCGCGTGCAAGGCAGGCATATGGCCTACAGCCGCAGGATGAGACGCAACATGAGGCTGCACATTGGCTTGGGCATTCGATTGAGCAGGCGGCTGCTCATAAATCGGCAAAATTGGCACACGCACCGCATTGGGTGCTTGCAGCACGGTAAACTTGACCCGATTGGCCATCGAACGCAGCTGGCCTTGCCGAAGCCCCAGCACCTGCGCCAGACGATGCGACTGCCACGCATTCGGACTCGCTGTTCCCTGCTCCCACTGCTGAATTTTAAAGGCATCTACGTGCAGGAGGGCAGCCAGCTCACGACGCTCTAACCGTCGCTGCTGCCGCGCACGACGCAATTGCAGTGGCGATAAAAGTAGCGGCTCACTGGGCTGATGCTCTGCTGTTGCAACGCTGGCCGTGGTGGCTTGGGCGACAAAACCTGTGGGACTGTCAGTGAGATTGCCTGCTGGCTGCGGTAGCGTAAATACGCTGCTTGCAGTGCTCGTCTGTGACTTAAAATCTGGCTCTAATCGCACCAAATCCGCATGTTGCGTCCAATCAATATCTGTACTTGACGGCAAGCCTGTACCGATTGGCACGTCCTGAGCAGCGTCCGAACTGGGGAAATCTCTTGCAGCTCTCACGGACTCTGTAGCGATTGAATCGTCTCGGTTTGATCGTCTTAACTCAAGCGCAGACATCGGCTGAAATAAATCTGGTCGCAAGTCACTCGGCTGGCAATTCAGCAAGCTGGCAAGTTTGGGTAACCAGCGGGTATCAGGGCGATGCCGGCCAGTCTCCCACTGTGCAATCGCAGGCCCACTGATACCCAAACGCTCAGCTAGAGCCTTTTGCGACAGTCCGGCTTGTTTACGCAATTGTCGCAGACGCACAGCCAACAGAACCTCAGTCAGCCGCTCTTCAGTCAACATGGCACCATCCGGCAGATGCTGATTCATCACTACCCGTCACCTTCTTACCCGTTGATTGAACCAAGCTAACACACCCGATCTACAGGCGACAGCATGTTGATCAGACAAAAAATACTTTTAAACACCCCGCGAAATACCCATGTGCTCTTGTCTACTGCTCAGGCACATAGTAGTAGCGGTTTACGCGATACTGTGGGTCAAGTACCAGTAAGACTTGCTTGTAACGACCTGCGAATACCAATAGGCGATCATCTGCGTGGATTTCACTTTGTTGCTTGACAGGCAAGCTTTCGAGAGTTGCAATCGGGCGAGATGCGAGGGTTAAATTCTGCGCACTGATTGGCTCTAACTGCGCACTCAATACACAGGGCGCAGATTGTTGGTTGATCATTTCGATTTGCTGTAAGCGTTCTGGCATGGACAAATCTGTACGAAATCGATTCAGCTGCACGGCATTAATACTCGGCACGGGCTGTTTAGCGTTACGATACCATGCGGCAGGACAAGGTGCAGCAAGCCCAAAGGTGTCGTCATACCAAATAGTCAGCGACCGCTGATCATAGGCCTGATACATCCCATATCCGAATGCGCCCAATTGAAGGACTACAATTAACGATAAATCTAACACCCGCTCACGCACGGATTTTGTCGGGTTGTACACCACAAAGGTCAAAGCAGGGCCTAAAATCAAGTCCACGCCCACCAGCAGCCACAACACTTGGATACCGCCATCTGACCAAAACAACCATGCCGGATACCACATCAGCAACAATGCAAAACCAACCAACACCAGCAACAAAGAAAACAGCAGGTGGATGCCTGTGGCTTGTAACTTCGCACGAACAGCGGTTTGATCCATCATGGGTCAGCAATCCTAAATTAATTCATAGACACGAATACCCTGCATGGCTCGCGGCATGAGCAAAACGAATCCAATGGCTATCTTAAGCAAAAACGGAAAAGACACAAGGGGATAACACGGTTTAGCGAGAACTGTTTTTAACATACGAGTTGTGATTTACGCTGTGATTAGAATTTATGCTGATAAAACTGGGTGGCAACCCCACCAGCCGCGCTTCGGCACACATCAAACTTGCTACCGTTGCTACCTTCCGGTCCTGGCGGGGTTCACGAGCTGACATTGCGAAGTAACCGGCAGGGTCACCATTGCAGCAGCAAGTATAGTCAGTTAACTCGATATTGCAAGCAGATGACCGCTAAAAACCACCATCTGCTGATTTAATATCCGAAAGCCTCACCTGTTGACCCAATAGCTATGATTTAATATCGATTGACCTCCAGCCCAAAGCAGCCTCACTGAACCGCCATGAATGCGCCCTGCTCAACTGACTCTATTTCTTACTTTGCATCGCCGCTCGGGCAATTACGCATCTGCCATGATGGTCACGCCATCTTTGCATTAGACTATCAGACGGTAGAGCGTACAAATACAGTAAGCACCATAACCCTGCCCCATATCTGGCAGCAAGCCTTGGCGGATTATTTTGCCGGTGAATTAGATGCACTGCTAAACCTACCCGTCCAGCTGCAACAAGGCACGCTGTTTCAACAGCAAGTCTGGTTGGCACTACGCCAAATTCCAGCAGGTTGTACGTGGAGTTATCGTCAGCTGGCTCAAGCGATTGATCGACCGCAGGCCATGCGCGCAGTCGGACAAGCCCTCTCTAAAAATCCAGTGAGTGTTATTTTGCCGTGCCATCGCGTCATTTTACAATCCGGCGGTTTGGGGGGCTATGCGGGCAGCAGCGATTTAGGTCAATTGCGCAAACAGTTTTTACTGTGGCACGAGTGTGGCTTTGGCGCACAGCGCACCCCGTCTTGTCCGCCCCACGAGCGTGACCGGCACGGCACTTCGCATCCTCATTGGCATCGCACTAGTCATAGGAAACTCATGCATGAGCAATAAAAAAAATCAGCCATACACGCACAACAGCCTATCCACCGAGTCTAGTGTGCACCATGGTTTATTCAAATCAAACTTTGACTACCAGCCCAATACACACACGCATGCCAAGGGCTTTTTTCACCCATGGCGTTTACCCCAGCGACAGGGTAAGCATGTATTGTCATGGCTAATGACCCGCAGACCCGCACGATGGCCAGATTGGGAGCTGAATCTGCCGCTCACAGAACTGCCAAGCGTACGACCATCTGCCGACCTGAATGATTGGAAAGTCTGGTTTATCGGCCATGTCACTTGCCTGATTCAAATTGGTCGCTACAACTTTCTCACTGATCCTGTGTGGGCGATGCGGGCTAGTCCAGTGGGTTTTGCAGGGCCTAAGCGAGTGCGTGCCGCTGGTCTAGCACTGGAGCAACTGCCAAAGATTGATGCCGTGTTACTCAGCCATAACCATTACGACCATATGGATTTGGCCGCATTAAACTGGCTACACCAGCGTGATCAGATGCCGATTTATACTGGGCTTGCCAACGCGCAATATCTGCCTAAAAGTATGAATGTGGTCGAGATGGACTGGTGGGACAGGCTGGCCTTGCCCAGTGAGCCAAATCTTCAGATCGTGTTTACCCCTGCGCAGCATTTTTCGGGACGCGGGCTGCGGGATGGCAACCAAGCTTTGTGGGGGGGGCTGTCGATTCTCACACCGGATGATCATCTGTTTTTTGCGGGCGACACTGGCTACAGCGCACACTTTACCGAGATTAAACAACGCTTGGGCGCACCACGCTTGGCTTTACTGCCGATCGGTGCCTATGAGCCACGCGCAATCATGCGGGCAATGCACATGAATCCTGCGGATGCCGTACAAGCACACCTTGATCTGGCAGCGCAGCGTTCAATGGCGATTCACTATCGCACTTTTCAGTTGACCGATGAAGCCATGCATCAACCTTTACTTGATCTGGCGGTGGCTTTAACAGAACAGCAACTCGTCTCTGATTGCTTCTGCACGCCACTTGAGGGTGAGATGGTCGTGGTGTAATGCTCATACTCGGCGCAGTCCGAAGCCTGTTGACCATGCGCCGGCTGACTTTGATTTAACTTGATTGGAATGTACCGATGAACATCTCTCGTTTGACCCTGCTCAGTGTCTGCTGTGTTTTAAGTGGCAGTCTCGTCAGCCATGCCGCAGTACCGATTGAACGCCGCAGCCTGAGCAATACCAGTCAAGCTACAAGTACTGCGACGACCACAAATACACTCCCTATTGCGCCTCTGCTAGAGCCAGACCAGCCCAGCATGTTGTGGCAACTGACCGAACAAGTCCAACAATTACAAGAGGAAGTGCGCCGTTTACGCGGCAACAGCGAAAGCCAAGAGCAAAAAATCGAAACACTTGAAAAAGAACTTCAGTCACGCTTTATTGATTTTGACCAGCGGTTAGAGCAGCTACAAGAGCAACTGCGCAGCAAACTTGCCAATCAAGATCCATCGGATGATGCGTTTTCTGTACCTTCCAACACAGCAAGCAATCCCAGTGCGCCGAGCGTCATCCCCCCGCCACCGATTAGCGCGGCAATCCCCAGCACGCAGCGTAACACCGTCAATAACACCACCGCATCAGCGACTGAGCAAAGAGCCTATATTGCTGCCTACGACGCCTACAAGGCAGGTGGCACGCAAAAAGCCATCGTTGCGATGGAACAGTTTATGCGTGACTATCCACAAAGCGTCTACATCCCGAACGCACATTACTGGCTTGGCGAATTTTATCTGACTTTAAACCCACCAAATTTTAGCAACGCCCAAAAAGAATTTAACGTCGTCATGACCACTTATCCAAGAAGCGCACGCGCCGCCGCAGCGATTTATCGCTTGGCCAGCATTGCCGAAATCGAAAAACGCAGTGCCGAAGCAACCCGCCTGATGAATATTTTATTAAACGACTACCCCACCAGCACGGAAGCCACCTACGCTCAAGAGTTTCTAAACAAACGACGTAGCTAACCACCGGCCAACAACTCGATTCGATCATGCTGAGCAGTCACGCTAAACACCTGATCAAAAGACAAATTTACACAAAAACCGCCACAAGGCTGCATGATTATCAGCGGCCTTGTGGTGCATAATGCCCGCACCTAACACCCATTTGGATGATCCACACAATGTCAAACCAACTGCATAAAGCTGCCGTTCTCAGCCTCGTTACACTGCTTGGAACCAGCATGGCACACGCCGAACACCCACAGCATGTGGCCGAGCGTGGCATGGTCAATCTACAGACCGAAGTCAGCCGCGAAGTGCAGAATGATGAAATGCGCGCGACTTTATACACTGAGCAAAGCCACAAAAATCCGACCACGTTGGCCAACCAAATCAGCCAAACCATCAATACCGCGATGACCGCAGCCAAGCGCTATCCTGCGGTCACCGTGAAGACCACCGGCCAAAACACCTACCCGATTTATGACGACAAAAACCGTCTGACCACATGGCGCGCCCGTTCAGAGATCGAGCTAAAAAGCACCGATTTTCGGGCGATGAGTGAATTGATGGCGCAACTGCAAGAGCAGTTACAACTGGGCAATATCAGCTTCAACGTGTCCACTCAGCAACGTAAAGCCGTCGAAAACGAACTGCTGGCCGAACTGACCCAAGCCTTTAAACAGCGCGCCACCATCTTGCAGACCGCGTGGGGCTCATCTGGTTATGAGTTGGTCAACCTCACCATCAACACCGAAAGCCAGCAGCACTACCCGCAGCCGATGATGATGATGCGTGCCAGTGCGGACATGATGGAAAGTAAAGTCGCCCCGCAAAACATGGAAGCTGGTAACAGCCGGATTCAGATCTCCGCCAATGGCACGGTGCAACTTAAACCATAAGTGGTTTAGTGCCAATTCACTTGATAAACCTAACTCAATCCTCCCTAGCCCTCCTTTGAAAAAGGAGGGAACTCCCCCTTTGTTAAAGGGGGTTGGGGGGATTTCTACACATTAGTTTCACACATCACGCATACGTTTGATTTAGATATTTCAAAATATCTTTCGACTCAAACATCTGCACACCCGTATTTGGATCGACCAAATACGGCACTTGTAAACGCCCCTGCATCACTGGCAGTTCGCGCTCACGTTTACCACCCGCGACCGGCACATACTTGCCCGGCTTCAGACGCAGCACCGCAGGCCCCATGTCCTGCCAACGCTCTTTGGCCACGTTGTGCAGCACATACGGGATTTCTAGCTCACACAAACGCTCACGCACCAAGCGACTATACGGACTGGCATCGAAGCTCCACAGATGCAACAGTTGCGCAGGTGCAGCTTTACTGGCATTGCCAGCGTGTGCATTTAAGCCGCGCATCAAGCTTACACCGCTGACCAAGGTCTGCAACACTGGCAATTTTGGCATGCTTTGCCATGCTTTCGGGGTCTTGCCAGTGGTGCCGTAATGTTGGAACAAATAGTCGATAATTGCCTGTGACTCCAGCAACTGTGTACCCGTATTGTCGTCGATCAATAGCGGAAACTGCGCCTTACCGGCTAGACCTGCTGCAACCGGACGAAAGCGTGTGCCATTCTTCGGACAGGGATAAATCTCCACATCCAGATTCAGCAAGGTCACCACTTCACGCACCCGACGGCAATACGGACAGGCTTCCATGTCGAACAGCTTGATCGGCAGCGCCGGTTGTTTTGGATTGGGCGTGCCAGACACCCCACGACCGCCTTGTAACAAGGTGGCGGCGACCGACTGTAGGACTTTAACTTGATGCAGCATGTTGGGTTTCCTTCGGGTAAACAATTCTTCAAAAATCAGACCAATCGCCCGATACGTTACAGCAATGACTGCGCAGACACCACGATGCCGTTGTTATCGGCATACAGGTACAAACCGGAGTGCAAAGTCAGCCCGCCGAATTTAATCGTCACATCGACTTCGCCCGCGCCTTGTCGGTTGCTTTTTTGCGGGATACAGGCCAGCGCTTGCACACCGAGATCCAGCACCGCCAACGCATCGACATCACGCACACAGCCATAGATCACCACGCCTGCCCAACCATGCTTGACCGCGCTTTCGGCAATCATATCGCCCAGTAACGCACAACGCATCGACGCGCCGCCATCGACCACCAACACTCGACCTTGACCGTCAGTCGCCAGCAGTTCTTTGACCCGTGAATTGTCTTCGAAGCATTTGACCGTCACGATCTGACCGCCAAACGCCTTACGCCCACCAAAGTTCCGAAATGATTTACCATCGATTGACGGTGAACAGACTTGCAACTCTTTTTGCAAGTCTGGATGATCATCCAACAGATCACAGGTGACAAAGTTTACAACAGCAGTGTCAACAACAGCAGAATTGGTCATGCTACGGGCTCCAAAGTCAGCTCTAACATCGCGCGGTTAGAATAGCAGTGTGGCGAGTCTAGCGCAGCGATTGGTGAGGTCGCAACGTGTGCCATGGCTGCGGCCACCCGCGCCGCTTCAATCGGCCGATAATCCCACGTATCCGGCACAATCGGTGCAACCAGTTGAAATGCCCGCTGCGCCAGCCCTTCTCCCAGACGGCTATCCCGATGCTGCCCCATCAATAGCGATGGCTGAAACACCGACAGCCGCGCAAACCCTAACACCGTCGCCTCACGCTCTAGCTCGCCTTTGACCCGATTATAAAAAATCCGTGACTTCGGATTAGCACCCGTTGCCGACAACAGTAAAAAATGCTCAACCCCAGCCGCTTTACAGGCTTGGGCAAAACTCAGGTTATAGCCATAGTCGATCTGCTTAAAGCGTTCTTTGCTACCGGCTTGCTTTTGTGTCGTGCCAAGCGTACTAAACGCATCTGCACCGTGTAAGCTCAGCCCTGCAACCGTAGCGGCCAACTGCGCAAAGTCTTCGATCACCAGTTGCTGTACCTGATCGACTGAATCGGTCAACGGGCGACGGCTGATACTGATGATCTGCTGGTAATGTCGGCTCTCGACCAAACGCTGAAGCAGGCGCTGACCGACCAAACCCGTAGCACCAATCACAATGGCCTGACGTTTTGACATGATTTATCCTCGGTAATGCTGCATTGATCGGGTGTTTGCGTGATTTCACCTTGACTAAAACCGCAGTTTTCGGCAAAATTCGCGACTTGTTTATCGCTTGGTTGATCTTCGCATCCCGTGACCCATACAATCAATGGACTGATGATGACGATTGACCTTGCCCAAACCCCAATTTTTCAAGGAGTGCACGAGTGGCCAACTCTGCCCAAGCTAAAAAACGCGCCCGTCAAAACGTAAAACAGCGTCAACACAACGCTAGCCTACGCTCAATGGTTCGTACTTACATCAAGAAAGTTAATGCTGCAATCATCAGCAAAGACTACGATGCTGCGACCAGCGCATACAAACTGGCTGTGCCTGTCATCGACCGTATGGCCGACAAAGGCATCATCCACAAGAACAAAGCTGCTCGTCATAAGAGCCGCTTGAACGGTCATATCAAAGCCCTCGCTGCTTAAGATACTGCTGTTCAAAGAACCATAAAACACCCTCAAAACCGGACAGCCTAGTCTAGCTTTGGGGGTTTTTTGTGGCTAAATTTTACTAAAGACTCAAAAATAAAAATTCACGAAAAATTCGTATGTTGTCGATTCACCCTACCAATCGTTTCATCCAGAATTGACATTTTGACATCCTCCCCGACCTGAGCAACGACAAAGCACTGCTTTGGCGGCAGCGCAAGACGAAGTGGGACGGGGATTCCTACAGCTAGACGGGGATTCCTACAGCTAGACGGCAATGTCCTGCCGCGAGAATATTCTTTGGGGCATTTACGTCGCGGTCATGGGTTGTACCGCAACCC
>OGCL01002503.1_pt1 | contig 12633 bp, 8 predicted proteins | sample 1570041 | NCBI WGS metagenome assembly OGCL01 (sample SAMN06266162, study PRJEB24511) | hot springs metagenome | isolation source: Hot spring water | place: South Africa: Limpopo | collected 2015-06-22 | reverse complement strand
GCGCGGGGGCAACGGCGGGGCGTGCAGCATTGCCGCGGGGCGGCGGGGCGCGGGGGCGACGGCGGGGGTCAGGCCGAAGCATTCGCGTGGGCGGCCAGGGTGGCCCCGATGGGGGTGGGCGCGAATGCTTCGGCCCTACGGCGGGCGCCGACCGGACCCGCGGTTCACGCGGCATGCCGCGGGGCGGCGGGGTGGCACGGGACCGCCCCGGCATCCCAACGCCCCACCGGGTCGTCACTCACCGGCGACCCGGCGGGGCGTGCCGGTAGAGGCGCCCCGGTGGGGCGTCTCTACCGGTGCGGCGCGGCGGCACTGGGGGCAACAACAAGGCGCAGTTGCGATGGATTGCGCACATAGATCACCGGGTCGCCCTGGTACCATTCAATCGTCCCGGTGACCTGCACGCGCTGCCCTGGCGCGTAGAGTTGCTCGGGGGAGCGCGCAAAGTTCGGCCAGTCCTGTTTGAGGATGCGCACCAGGAAGTGGCCTCGGTGCGGCGAGTGGTAGGCAAGGTAGACGGCTTTCCCGTTGTTGAAGACCTCGCGCAGGACGCCCTCGACGGTCACGGTGCGACCGGCGTAGGCGCGGGCCAGGGTATAGTCAATCACGTCTCGCGACGTGCGGGCCTCCGAGGCGGTCATGTCCCGACCTGCTGCCCCGGGGATGCTGACACCCCGGGGCTGACCGGGTTCGAGCGCAACCACGGCCCCATCGGTGCTCACGAAGTAAAGCGTATTGTTGCTGATCACCCAACCGGCATACTCGCTCCAGTAGCGGTCATAGACTGCGCCCTGGTGCCAGTAGATGTAGAATCCAGCGGGCCACAGGCGAGTATTGTAGAGGCTGGCGCCACAGTAGTGACCGGTGCTGAAGCCCGTTCCGCAGGTATCGGTATCCTGCGACGTGGCGATGTGCGGCAGGTTGGTGACTGGAATGGGGTTGGTACTTGTCCCACGGGCCGGCGAGCGATCGCCGATGGTGTGGGCCATCCCGACTTCCCAGTGGGCAGCGAAAATCTGGTCACCAGCCAGCGCGAGGTAGGGTTGCTCGTCGGTGGGAATGAACGTGCCCTCCATGAAACGCACATCGCCGGCGCGGTAGCCCGGCACAGTGGTGTCGTTGAGCATCAGCTCGCCCAGGTGCGAGTCCCACCGTCCATCGCAAGGTTGAGCCTTGCACGGCGAACCGCGCATGACGACGTAGGCCACTTCGGAGCCGTCGCTCAGGCGCCTGATGACGGGCTGCGGACCCATCGGCATATAGTCGCCATCACCGAAGCCACCGTGGCCGATGTTGGGCACAAAGGCCGTTGCACCATTGTCAAGCCGCAGCGCCAGCAGGGCCTGCTCGCGGGGATTGTTTTGCAGGTTGCGCCGCATATCGGCGTTGGTTGAGGGCCAGGGACTCCAGGTCCAGAGGGTTTGCCAGTCGAGCTGGAGCTTGATCAACACCAGCCCGTTCTGTTCGGAGATCACCGGCCAGCCGTTGCTGACCGCTGCGAAATCGTTCTGTCCAGAAGCCGTTGGGTCGCCGGGGGTGTGCGGAGCGGTCCTGGTGCGCCACACCCGGCCACCATCAGCGCCGCGAATGCCATGGACGAAGAGGTCGCGTGAGGCGACCACCACCAGGTTGCGCGCGGCGGAATAGGCGGGCGGCGTATCAACGGGGGACCCGGCGTCGTAGCGCCAGATCTGCTGCATCGTGGCCTTGTTCACGGCATAGACCGAGGCGCCCATGGAGAAGAATACCCGATCGCCACTGATGGCTGGCGGCAAGGGCAGGTTACTATTGCCAGCGGCGGCGAAATTACCCAGGGTCCGTCCATCGGCAGCATCGAGCTTGTAGAGCGTTCCATTGCTGGATACAACAAACAGCGCCCTGGTGTCGGCATCATAGGCAGGAGTGGAATTGATGCTTCCGCCGGGATTGCGGTTCCAGACCGGAGCGCCGCTGGCGTTGTCGAGGGCGTAGACCCCGCGGCTGCCTGCGGCGATATAGACGCGACCGCCGCCGGTCACTGGCTGGCTGTTCCGCGGCAAACCAAATTTGCCGGTAGAGATGCCACCGTTGGCATCGGGGCCGTTCCAGGCCCACTTCCAGCGCCAGGGGGCAGGAACCGCGTCCGGGTAAAAACTCGTACGCTGGGCATTGAAGGCGTGCTGCGACCATTCGGTGGAAGGGTTGGACGGAGGAAGGCCAGGTAAGGCGAGAAAGGGTAGCAGGATCGGAACGTTTGGCCGCTGCCCAAAGCTTGTTATCTGAAAGGGTTGGAGAAGTGCAAAGCCTACCAGCAGGGCGATCACGGTGGCGGTTATCAGAGCGGGCCTTGAAGGTCGTCGCATAAGCTCCTCCGCGGCGTGGTTGGTTGGAATGCCATTTCGGTGTGCAGCGTGCTGCCATAGCCTTGCCGTGGGCTCTGGCTGGAGCGCATAGACGGCTCGTTCAATTCCAGTTGGCGTAACCGGTTAGCAGCACACGATAAAATGCGCGCTGCCACCACGAAGGCAGCACGCAGGCGACCGTTGCCGCGGCCTTGTTCTACCCTGAGCGCCCCCGGGGCCACAAGGGTTTCTAGATTACAATAAGATTACAATTTGCAATAGACAGCTTTGCAGCTCCTGAGGTGAAAATAGCCCGCGCGCGGGAGGGTTCGGGGTGCCGGGGGGGCGGGGTTGGCCCCCGCCCCAAATAGCCCGCGTGCGGGAGGGTTCGGGAGGGCGAGGCCCTCCCAGGAAACAACCCGCCAGCGGGGAGGGTTTGGGAGAGCTTCGCCCTCCCAAGAATAGGTATTTTCATTCCGGCGTTGTGCGGCGCAGCCGCATGGATGACTGAGGTGAACATACGGGGAAACCGGGTTTCCTCAACCCCCTCCCTGAGGGGAGGGTTTGGGAGGGCTTCGCCCTCCCAAAAACAAACCTGTTTTCATCTCGTTAATCGAGCAGGGCAGCCGCGCCATCACGCTCGGCTCGCTCATCCTTCAGCGCGACGCCGCTCAGTTTGAGCCGTCGCGCTTCGCTCATCAGATAGATCAGGGTCTGGGCGGCGGCATCGTAACTCTGACCGCGGGCATGGATGTTGGAAATGCAGTTGCGTTCGGCATCGGTGCGCCCGGGGCGCGGATCGTAGGTGAGATACACTCCCAGGCTATCGGCGACGCTCAGACCCGGGCGTTCACCGATCAGGATAGCAGCCTGCCGGGCGCGAAGCAGGCTCCCGATCTCGTCGGCGATGGCCACACGGCCCTGATGCACCACGACAATCGGCGCCAGGCGCCAGCCCAGGCCCTGCAGGGCTCCGGCTACACGGGTGGCAAGGGGCACGGCGTGGCGGTGCACTGCGAGGGCCGAGAGACCGTCGGCGATGACCAGGACGGCGTCGTAGGCGTCCCCGTCGGCGGGGGCGTGGGGAGGAAGGGCCGCCCGCGACGGCTCGCTCAGACGCCGGCCCAGGTCGGGGCGCTTCAGATAGGTTGACCGGTCAGGGGCGGCGCTGTGAACGATCAGCACGGGCAGATCGGTAGCGGCTGCGGCGGCGGCCACGCCTGCGGCGTCAAAGGGCAGATGTACGGCGTCACGGGCGCGGGCGTGGTCGTACTGAAAGGCCAGTTGGGCAGCGGTGGGCAGGCTATCGCCGGCCCGCCCCAGGGCGATGCGGGCGTTGGTGTAGCGGCGCAACCCCTGCCACAGGTCGGCAGAGGGTAGTGTTTCGTCAGACACAGGGAACCTCCTCGGCGAGAGGCGCCATTCGTGGAACGTACAACACCTCCCCACAGGCAGGGGCGTGAGGAAACCCGGTTTCCCCCTATGTTCACCTCAGTCATCCATGCGGCTGCGCCGCACAATGCCAGAATGAAAATATTTGTTCTTGGGAGGGCTTCGCCCTCCCAAACCCTCCCCGCTGGCGGGTTGTTTCCTGGGAGGGCGAAGCCCTCCCAAACCCTCCCGTACACGGCCTATTTTCACATCAGACACGCGCGCTGGCGAGCCGAGCCACTTCCCGGAGCAGGCGAGGCTGCTCACGCGGAGCCAGGCGTCCATCAGGCTCGATGATACCCATCGCGATGAGCCAGGCTTCAAACTCCGGAGCGGATCGCAGGCCCAGAGTGGTTTGCACGAAGCGCACATCGTGGTACGAGGTGCTCTGGTAATTGAGCATCACATCATCGGCGCCGGGCACGCCCATAATGTACGCGCAGCCGGCCACCCCGAGCAGCACCAGAAGGTTGTCCATATCGTTCTGGTCGGCTTCGGCGTGGTTCGTGTAGCAGGCATCGCAACCCATTGGCACACCCATCAGGCGACCGCAGAAGAGATCTTCGAGCGCGGCGCGGATGATCTGCTTGCCATCGTAGAGGTATTCGGGACCAATGAAGCCAACCACGGTGTTGACCAGCAGCGGCTCAAAGTGGCGGGCCACCGCGTAGGCCCGGGCCTCACAGGTTTGCTGGTCAACGCCATGATGGGCGTTGGCCGAAAGGGCGCTGCCCTGACCGGTTTCAAAATACATCACGTTATCGCCGATGGTGCCGCGACCCAGGGCCAGTGCGGCGGCGCGCGCCTCGCGCAACAGGGCCAGATCGATCCCGAATGAGCGGTTGGCGGCCTCGGTGCCAGCGATTGACTGGAAGACCAGGTCTACCGGGGCATGGCGTTCGATGGCCGTAATCTGGGTGGTGACGTGGGCCAGCAACGAGGATTGAACAGGGATGGCGTAACGCTGGCGCAGGTCATCAATCAGCTCAAGCAGGGCAATCACGGCCTGCGGGCTATCGGTAGCGGGATTGATGCCGATGACTGCATCGCCGCAGCCGTGGAGCAGGCCGTCGAGGATCGAGGCGGCAATGCCGCGGGGATCATCGGTGGGATGATTGGGCTGGATGCGCGACGAGAAGCGCCCGGGTAGCCCGATCGTCGTGCGAAAGCGCGTCACCACGCGGCACTTGCGGCTGACGGCCACCAGATCCTGGTTGCGCATGATCTTCGACACTGCAGCGGCCATCTCGGGCGTGATGCCGGGGGCCAGGGCGGCCAGAGCTGTATCGTCGGTCGCATAGGACAGCAGCCATTCGCGGAAAGCGCCCACGGTGAGGCTGCTGACGGGGGCAAAGGCAGCGCGATCGTGGGTGTCAAGGATCAAGCGCGTCACTTCGTCGTCCTCGTAGGGGATCAGCGGTTCCTCGAGGAAGGTGGTCAGCGGCACATCGGCCAGGCACAGTTGGGCAGCAACCCGTTCTTCGGCGCTCTCGGCAGCCAGACCGGCGAGCTGGTCGCCTGAGCGTTCAGGAGTGGCCTTTGCCATGAGCGTCTTGAGATCGTCGAACTGGTAGGTGCGTCCGCCGAGAGTCCGGGTGTAGGGCGCCATAACTCCTCCTGGGGCGGTTCTGCAGTGAACCTGGGAAATCGGGTTTCTCCACCTGCGGTTCGACCGACGGCGGGGGCGTGGGGACACCCGGTTTCCCCATTCCCTGACCGGTGGTGGGGGCGCCAGGCGCCCCGCCGGGCAGGGGCGTGGGGAAACCGTTTCCCCATATGTTCACGTTGGTGTGGACAAGCTACCAGGTAGCCAAGCTCAGCCGAAGGCAGCCAGTTCCCGCGAGAGTTGTTCAAGATCGCTGCTGGTGATGGGGGCCTGAAGCCGCACAACGGCGGAACGCAGCCCTGTACAGTGGTCGGCGGTAGGGGACTCGGCGCAGAGACCGAGCATAGCTCGCAGCACGGCGACGTAGGGGCGTGCCAGGTCACCGGGCGCGAGGGGCTGTTCCATCACGCTCAGGTCAGCTTCGATCTGGCGGCGGGCGCCGGCCCAATCAATCACACCGGGCAACTCGGCGCTCAGCTCCAGCAGGCGCGCGACGCGCGCAACCGCCGCCAGTCGCGGCTCAGGAGCGGTCGGCGCAAACGACCCGGGCAGGTCGCGCGCCTCGCCACTACGGTGGTCTGAAGGCGCCGCGGGAACAGCGGGCGCGCGCCCTTCGCCTGGCAGCGCCGCCTCACCGGTGATCAGCGCCTGGAGGCGGGGCAACCCCGCCAGCAGCAGCGCCTCGATCTCCCGCGCATACTGAACCCAGGCGCCAACCTGCATGCGGAAGGGATCGGGAACGTCACGCTCGCGCCCGGCAAGCTCGCCGAGGGTAGCGACAGTGGCGGCAGGATGCCTGGCGCGCACAACCCGGGCCACGCCCCGGTCAACCGCGATCATCACCCGGGCTGCCTGCGCCAGTCCGGCCGTTAGCGAGCGGGCGCGATGCGCGCTCACATCGAGGCCAACAATCAGCAGCGCATCGCGGGCCTCGGGTTCGGCAGGATCATCATCGTGGCCGACCACCCCGGCCGACTCGATGCGCCAGGCCAGGCCGCGCTGCTCAGCGAGCCGACGCAACAACGCCACGGCCATCGGCGCGCGCCCGGTGTCGGCAGCGCCGACAATCAACACGAAAGGTTCGTCCATGCTGTGCAACCTGTTGTGCCACGACTCGCCTGGATTGTAGGCGCGCGACGGGGGACTGTCAACCATTCTATCAGCAACCTTTCAGAAAAATTTGACCTTTTTGGGAGTCTATGCTATCCTTCCGCACCGCCGGCAACCATGACCGTTGCCGTGTATCACGTCGCCCGGGCGCGACCAATGACCAGGAAGTTTTGTTTGTGAGGCGCCAGGCGCGGCCTCGGGCACCGTCGCCCATTCCGCGCTGGCACCGAACCGGTTCCGCTCACGGTCTGGCCCTCTGCGCGCGCCAGCCGGATCCACGTCGATCGCCAGGGAGCCTTGCTCCCGCTGACCAGGAGGTTGCCCTTGCCACGTTCGCATGCGTTTCTGCCATGCCGCAGCAACGAGTGTCGTCCCACAACGTTCCACCTGCTTCTCTGGCTGCTGGCGTTCTGCCTCTTCCTGATCACAATCGTTACCCCCCGTCCGCTCCAGGCCGCTCCGGCGCTGATCCTGCCAACCCCACCGGGAGAGGACTGGCGCATCCTGCAGGGCTATGCCTGCGGCACGCACAACAGTTGGGATCGCTATTCGCTCGATCTGGCCCAGGTCAACGGGCCAACCTACAACGCGCCGATCCGCGCCGCGGCCGGCGGCGCAGTCTGGTACTGGGAGAGCGGCAGCGGCACGCTGATTTTGCGCCACGGTGGGAACTTCTTCACCATGTACACCCATCTGGCCCGGGCCGTGTCTACCCAGCCGGGGCGCTACTTCCAGGCCGGGGAGACCCTGGGCTTCGCCGGAGATCGTGGTTCGCCAGGGGTGCCCCATCTGCACTTTACCGCCTTTACAGCCCGCAGCGACGGCTGGAGCGGCAAGCAGTCGGTGCCGCTGCGCTTCGCCGAAGGGTACGATCTGCCGGAGATTGGCGGGTGCAACCAGCACGGCGGCAAGATCCTGCGCGCCGCGTCCATCAAGGCCCCCGAGGTAGCCTTCCAGAGCGCAGCACAGCCGGGCCAGTGGTATACCACAGACCAGCGGATCGAGTTTGTCGTAGCCTGGGGCGGAGGCGGCCTCAGCCAGGCCTGGAACCGGGAGCCGCCCGGCGATGCCCCGATGTTTGCCCGCGTCACCGACGGCTACGCCCAGATTGCCGACGCAGGGGAGGGCATGCACACGCTCAAGGTGCGCGCCTGGGGGCCAGACGGGCGGGTGACCCTGGCCGAGTTCGGGCCGATCGGCTACGATGTCACACCCCCCAGCGCGCCTGCGCCCTTCGGTGATCTCAGCGCCCCCGCAGGCCCGGTGGCGCTCCAGTGGCAGCCTGCCAGCGACGCGCACTCAGGCGTCAAAGGCTACCGCATCTACGTCGGCGCCAACCCGGAAGGCGCCTCCGACTGGTTCACCGCCGAGCCTGCCGTGAAAACGGAGCCACTGGCGCCCGGCCGCTACCTGGTGCGCGTCCAGGCGCTGGACGTCGCGGGGAACGCCGGGGCCTGGATCACCCTTGGCGCTATCACGGTAGGCCCGTAGGGAGGACCCTTCGCCCTACCATGAACATACGGGGAAACCGGGTTTCCCCACGCCCCTGCCCGGGGAGGGTGTGGGAGGGCTACGCCCTCCCACTCTTGCGTTGTGCGCCACGCGCATAACTACAGTCGGTCGTTGCGGATTGTAGCGTTGCAGCCGAACCAATCCATAACCTGGAGGAGTTGTTCTCCTACCGCCGCCCGATGGCGGCCCGGGCCACGCGCCACAGCGCGCGGTGCCGGGGCATAAGTTCGTACACCTTCCCCGTTACCCCGTCGGTGGCCGAAGAGGCCATGCGCAGCGCCATGGCCGCGGTTTCTTCGGCAGTGGTGCCGAAGATCCGCATTACCCTTGGGAAGGCCGTAAGCGCCTCAGCCGCCGCCCCGATCGGCTCCCACTGCGTGGTCATATCTGTCGGCACAATACCTGGCGCGAGAACGTTGATCGAGAGAAACGCCTTCTGGTCGGCATACTCGCGGGCCAACCCCTCGGTGAGCCGCACGATCCCCGCCTTGGAGGCGCTGTAGGCGCTGAGGAAGCGCTGGGCGCGCTTGTACCCCCCGCCGGTGACGTTGATGATCTTGCCGTAGCGCCGCTGCAACATGTGCGGCAGCACCGCCCGACAACCGTACAGGCAGCCGAACAGGTTCACGCGAATCACGCGCTCCCACTCCTCGGGAGGGACGTCGAGGGTGTAAGCGAATGGCCCGGAAATAGCCGCGTTATTGACCCAGATGTCTACCTTGCCAAAGGCGTCAATGGCGTGACGGAAGAGGGCGCAGACCTGCTCCTGGTCGCTCACGTCGCAGGCGATCCCTTCGCAGGTAATGCTCTTCGCGCGCAACTCGCCAAGCGTGCGTGTTACGGCCTCGGCCCGCGAGGAAGAGACCACCACACGCGCGCCAGCGCGGCCGTAGGTTTCGGCAATGGCCCGTCCGATACCGCGGGTGCTTCCAGTGATAACCGCCACTCGATCGTGGAGTGATACCTGCCGCTTTGCCATACCTGGAACCTGAGCAGTGCAATGCGGATGCTACCTGAGGTGAAAATACGGGGAAACCGGGTTTCCCCATCCCCCTGCCTGTGGGGCGCCAGCCGCTCCCAACAGCGGTTGGGAAATGGGGAAACCGGGTTTCCCCATTCCCCCTCCCTGAGGAGAGGGTTTGGGAGGGCGCAGCCCTCCCAGGAAAAGGCCTGTCTGGCAGTGTGCAGCGCATCCGTAAGGGCGTCTGACCTGGCGTTACTTGCGAGGGCGGACGATCAAGGTCTCGCCCTGGCGGGCGGCCTTGATCGCCGTAGTGCCGCGCAACCCATCCGGGAGCAGAATGTGGCGCCGGTAGATCCCTGCGCGCACGATCAACTCGTCGCCGCTGAGGGTCAGGCCGAGGGTCTCGCGAGGGAGGCCGGGCACATCCATTGTCACCATCGGGTCCGGCGGCCCGCTGAGGCGCACCGGTGGCGGCAGCGGAGTCCGGGGCAGCGGCGAGGCATCGGCGTAGATCCGCGCGCCGAGGGCCGCGAGTTCCGCCGGGCCAGAGGGCGTCACCGTTGCCGGCATCCGCAGCAGGGGGCGTTCCTTCCAGATGGTCGTGGCCTCGCTGGTGACGTGCTCTTGCTCCTCAACCAGCGGGGTCAGACCATCGGTGCAGGGGAGCAGCGGACCGGCGATAATCGCTTCAACGGCCAGGCCGAAGAGTTGCAGCGCCGGGAGGGCCACGCGCGCCTCGTCGAGGCCGGAGCGATCCGCGCGCAACACATAGCGCACCCTGGCCCGGGTAGGCGCCACGGTTTCATCGCGCAGTTGCTCCAGGCGCACACGGGCCTCTTGAAGGTTACTGGTCCACTCCATAGGAAACGGCAGCAACCCGATGGGCACCAGCGCGCGCGAGACCGACGCGCTGGAACGCCCGGGTCCCCGGTCGAGACCGAGGAACAGGCGCATCGTCCAGCGGAACGTATCGGGCACGCCGAGGGCGCGGAGCAAGGTATCGGGCGGCCCCGCATCAACGCAAACCAGGTCGTAATCAGCGCCCAGGGTGCGCAAATTGGCCACGGCCAGGAAGAGGTCGCTTCCGGGGATCACCGGCAGCTCATCGCCGGCAATCGGGGTTTTCGCGGGCAGCGCGGACCAGATCCGCGCCAGGTCAGCCAGGGGGTCGAGGCACCAGGCATCCAGCCCCGGGCCGACGGGGTGCGGATTGCCGCCGAGGGGTACTCGAGCCAGCGTCGCGACCGCGTGAGAAGGCCCGACACTCGCGAGCAGCGTCCGCGCGCCGGCAGCGGCCGCTGCCGCAGCGGTAGCGGCGGCGGCCAGGGCGGTAATACCTGCAGGACCGGTAAAGATGAGCATTTGCATGCCCTCTAGTGTAACATGTTCCGCGGGCGCTTGCAGCGGGAAGATGCGAGGGGAGACCGGGATGGGGAAACCTTTCAGGTCGAGAGCCCTTAACCCCTGACCGCCCGGCGTGGAGTTCCTTACCGTCCCGGTCACCAGGGTGCGCCAGCACCATAAGGGCTACGATACCACGCAGCGTGAGCAGCGCGCGCGGTGTGACACAGGCGGCCGAATGCCGTGTAGCGCGGATCTGGCGGGTAGAGGTGGCACGATGGCCGCGTAGCACGGATTATCTCGGGGCGTAGGCGGCAACCCCGCCGCGTAGCACGGGGACGGAGGGTCACAGGTTGACAGATCGCCGCGTAGCAGATATGCTCCAGGTGTAGATGGCAAGAAGGCTGTCTGTTTCATGTTGGGCGGCGCACCCGTTGAAAAAGAAAGTTCGCGCGCAAAACAGTGCGAGCGTGCGAGCTGTTGCAGTGGACGCGCGCGTTGACAAGTGAAATCAAAATGCAGTTGACGTGCCGTTGCCCCAGACAGCATCACCGCCTAACAACTCGCTCCACCCGACGCCACCTGTGGCGGCGCGGCTGAACCCAACCGTTCTCTTTCATGATTACTAAGATGCAACAGATTTTAGACGTCTGCTTAGACGAGCTGAGAAAATATATTTCCGCAGGGAGTTTGCCGCATCGCATAGAACGTAAGGCGATCATCGCGAATTGGAACCCTGTGCACAACGGTGTCGTGCGACCCCAGCCACCACGGATTCTTCCCGCCTACTGCATCGTATCGCCGGAACCTACGGCTCTGCCGAGCGTAGACATCGATGTGGCAGAACGGGACAAACATATTGTCAGAGTTCGGGAGGCGTTTAAGGTTTTATTCGAGAAGGCCGGGACATCAGACCTACTGCAAGGGATGGAGGGTTTGATGCGAGAGGCCGTGATTGATGGCCATCGCTGCTCTGTTCTACCCTTCATACCTGAAAGAGGTCAGTCGATTCCACGGAAGTCTATTGCGTCTAAAGCATTCAAGGCGTATGGATTCAAGAGCATTGGTAAAGCCACCTCTGGAAACCTCACCTTCGCCAAGACCCTTATGAACGGCGAGCTTGAAGCGCAGGTCGAGTTCGATTTCGGGACTTGGAGGCGAACGGTGGTCGCGGACTTTTTTCTTCTCGAGAGAGGGGCGATTCGCATAGCGAAAGCCCATAATCTGCATTATTGGTATTGGTCCCATGACGTGGATATACCTATCCTTGATAAGCATTTGTTTCAGATTACAATGGAAAACGCGGCTTGCTCTGCGGGGTTCCTCACCACAGCCATCGAGCGGGCACTGCTATAGATCTTCAGAAAAAGAATCTGGAAGGTGGTGAGAAACGGGACGGGATGCCGTGTGGCAGACTCGCGTTTGCAAGGACCCGAGTCAAACCAGGAGGCGCCCCGTGCGTGTGACTATACGCTTCAGCAACGAGACCGTCAAGGAGCTGATGGCCCGCCTGCGGCTTGCCATTCGCCGGTTGAACCGACCGCTGATCCAACAGCTCAGCGCCCTGCTGCCGCTGCACGACGGCCCGGACGTGCGGAGCATCGGGGCCAGGGTCGGGGTGAGCACCACCGCCATCTACGCCTGGCGTGATGGATTTCTGGTCAAGCGCTGGGCCAGTTTGACCCGCGGCAAGTCTTCCGGGCGCCCGCCCAAGCTCACCCCGAGCCAACTGGCGCGGCTGAAGGAATTGGTCATCGCCGGGCCAGAGGCCGCCGGCTATGCCGCCGGCTGCTGGAATGCCGGCTTGGTGCAGGCGCTGATCGTGCGCGAGTTCGGCAAGAGCTTTCACGTCAACTACGTCAGCACGCTGCTGAAAAACCCGGGCTTCAGCTACCGGAAGGCCCGCTTCGTCTCGGACCATCTGGACGAAGTGGCGCGCACGCGCTGGCGAAAGCGGCGGCGGCCAGCCATTCTGCGCTCGGCGCGACGGCAAGACGCCTTGCTCTTGGTTGCCGACGAGGCCAGCTTTGCCCAGCGGGGCTCGTTGGGCTATACCTGGGCGTTGCGCGGAGAGCAGCCGGCGGTCAAGACGACCGGCAAACGCAAGGGCTACAAGGTGATGGGGATGGTGGACTACCTCAGCGGGCGGCTGTTCTTTGAAGGCGGTACGGGGCGCTTGAACGCCACACGCTGCTGCGCCTTTCTGGCCAGCATCCTGGCCCAAGCCGACAAGCCGGTGGCGGTCATCCACGATGGAGCCTCCTACCATACCTCTACTTTGTCAGTTCCACCGACGGCCCATGAAAGAACCGTTCTGACCCTTTGGCAGCCCCCTAGCGGCGCTGCGG
>OGCL01002502.1_pt1 | contig 12636 bp, 6 predicted proteins | sample 1570041 | NCBI WGS metagenome assembly OGCL01 (sample SAMN06266162, study PRJEB24511) | hot springs metagenome | isolation source: Hot spring water | place: South Africa: Limpopo | collected 2015-06-22 | reverse complement strand
GAAAACCCTGTATTATTACAAAACCCTATTTTAAAAATTTTAGGAGGCTTTTTTGAAAATCAATTTGTGGATCGAGAAAAAGTTATCCAAATTGCCAAATTACCTTCTAAAGAAGAGAGTTTAAATAAATTAATTTTTATCTTGAAATCTTCTCTATTAAAATTTTTAGATATATTACAATCAAATATTAAAGGTCTAATTTTCATTTTAAAACAAATTAAAAAATAAAATGGATGAACAAATAAAAAATGAAATTATCCAAAATATTGCTCAAAAGCTCGTAAATGAAAAAGAAAGTCAAAAGTTAATTGAGAATAAAATTCGTGAATTAGAAAATCGAATACGTCAAATGCCCGCCAGCCAGAAACAATTAGTCAACATTCAAAGGAAGTATAATGTTAATGAAAGTATTTTTAACTTCTTGCTCCAAAAAAAGGCTGAAGCTCAGATTCTTTTGGCTTCGAACGTGACTAACAAAAAAGTCATAGACAGTGCCCGTCTAAAAAGCAGAAAACCAGTGAAACCATCCCGACAAATGAATTACCTCATTGCACTGGTCTTAGGACTTACTATTCCAAGTATAATATTGGCTCTTAAAGAATTTCTGCGAAATAAACTGCTATCAAAAAGAGATATTTCCAATCGAACGAGGTTCCCAATTATTAATACAATTTCACACAATCATTATGAAACCAATATCCCAGTCATTAGTTATCCAAAGTCTATCATTTCAGAGTCATTTAGAGCTATTCGTTATAATTTAAAGTTTTTGGTTTCAGGGAAAAAAACTCCTGTAATTTCTGTAACATCTTCTATTTCTGGTGAGGGTAAAACGTATGTGAGTGTAAATCTCGCTGGAGTTTTTGCGCTTTCAGGACAAAAGGTTATTTTGGTAGGTGGGGACCTTCGCAAACCTAAAATATATGCTGACTTTAATTTGGATAATAGTTTAGGCTTAAGCCAATTTTTAAGTGGAGAAAAAAATCTGGATGAAATTATCTTACCTTCTGGTTATGACAATTTTGATGTTATTGTCTCAGGTCCTATTCCCCCCAATCCGGCTGAATTACTCGATTCAGTTAGATTTGATGAATTTATTGAAGGATTAAAAGAGAGATATGATTTCATAGTTATTGATACGGCTCCCATTGGTCTCGTTTCTGATGCTATTTCAATTATGAAAAAATCTGATGTTAATTTATATATTACACGCCAGGACTACACACCCGTCAACTTATTGAGTCACTTGGATGAGGTTCTTAAAAATGCAGGTATTGAAAAGTTATATATAATTTTGAACGACTATCAATCTAAAAAAGATAACTATGGGTATGGGTATGGGTATGGGTATGGGTATGGGTACGGGTACGGGTACGGTTACGGGTATGGGTATGGGTATGGGTATGGGTACGGGTACGGGTACGGGTATGGGTATACCAAGGAGAAATCAGGAGAAGGATATTATGTCGAAGATGAAAAAAAATTAAATAGAAGTAATAGAACATTTTTTACAAGATTAATTTCCAAAACCAAAAAGAAAAGGGTTTAATGCCATGCGCTTTATACAGAGAATACCACATGAATATTTAGGTATTTATGTATTTTATGTGAATGATTTATATTTACTCAAAATTCAACTAGGCCCATTTGAACAAATTTTAAAGTTTTCTGGTGATGATGTGCCTGCACCCGAATATTTTGGAAGAATTATTGAGTCCCCGGAAATAATGAAAAAAATTAATGATAACTTTGAACAACTCAGGCAAACACAAATCCTTTTTCTAGATAACCTTGTGGAATAACCTAGGAAGTTATAACTTTGCCGCACAGAACGGTGGGTGTAGCTCAGTTGGTTAGAGCGTCAGATTGTGGCTCTGAAGGCCGCCGGTTCGAATCCGGTCACTCACCCTCACAAGGCGCTGTTAGCGCCTTTTTCCTTTTTTCTTATCCATGAAAAATTTCAAGGAAGTTAAAATTAACAATTGGTCCAATCATGAAAAGGAAATTCTTGCTTGGTGGGACAATAATAAAATATTTCAGAAATCTTTAAATAATAGAGCGATTAAAGGAAACTTTGTCTTCTACGAAGGTCCTCCCAGTGCTAATGGATTACCCGGAATTCATCATGTCATGGCCAGAACCGTAAAAGACATGTTCTGTAGATACAAGACCATGAAAGGTTTCCGTGTACTCAGAAAAGCAGGATGGGACACACATGGACTGCCTGTGGAGCTGGAAGTCGAGAAAAAACTCGGAATTAGAAAAGATGACGTTGGTACAAAAATATCTGTAGTAGATTTTAATAAAATGTGCCGGGAGGCAGTGATGAAGTACACCCATGAATGGAATGAACTTACAAGACGCATGGGATTTTGGCTTGATCTAGATAATCCCTATATCACATACGAAACCAAATACATCGAAACAGTCTGGTATATCTTAAAAGAGCTTTACGATAAACGCTTACTCTACAAAGGTCTCAGTATTCAACCCTATTCACCGGCTGCAGGTACCGGATTAAGCTCCCATGAGCTGAATCAGCCCGGATGCTACAGAATGGTTAAAGACCTGTCAGTTACCGCGTTGTTTAAAATCAAAAAGGCTGATCTGGAGCTTCTCCAAAACCGGATTGGAAAAAAGCTCCCATACCCTATCTACGCAGCAGCCTGGACCACTACGCCGTGGACTTTACCATCCAACACGGGTTTAGCCGTAAACGAAAACCTGAACTATGAAATTGTCCTTACCTTTAATCCATATACAACTGAAAAAATTGGAGTAATTATAGCTTCCGAACCCTTAAAGAAATTTTTTAAACCCGAAAATAATGTTCATAGTGAAGATTTTGCTGAGGCCTCATTTTCTAAAGATCGAAAAATCTGGAGTTCTATTGGCCATATTAAAGGTTCACTTTTGGAGAATTTATACTATGAGCAGCTTTTGCCTTATTCACAACCCATCCAAGGAGACAATTTCAGAATTGTTTGCTCAGATTTTGTTTCCACAGAAGAAGGAACTGGCATCGTTCACATAGCCCCTTCCTTTGGAGCAGATGATTTTCGGACTGCAAAACAAAAAAATTTGGGTGATCTCACACTGGTAGATAAACAAGGGAGATTTAAGCCAGAAGTTATAGATTTGGAAGGAGAGTTTGTTAAAACCTCTTATTACACCTCGGAACAAATTGAACAGGAAAAGAAAAAACAAGGAGGAGTTAAATATCTCTCTGCTGACGAACGCATTGTAATCAAATTGAAAAAAGAAGGTAAGGCCCTTCACTCAGAGTGGTATGAGCATAATTATCCTCATTGTTGGCGGACGGATAAACCCGTAGTTTTTTATCCTCTGGATTCATGGTTCATTAAAACCACCGCTGTACGTGATAAATTGATTAAAAATAACAATAAAATAAACTGGAAACCGGCTTCCACAGGTTCGGGTAGATTTGGGAATTGGCTGGAAAATCTTGTCGACTGGAACTTATCGCGCACGAGATTTTGGGGAATTCCATTGCCAATTTGGCGCACTCTGGATGGCACGGAAGAAAAATGTATTGGTTCATTAGAGGAGCTCTCGTGCGAACTTGATAAATCTGTGGAGTTTGGATTCATGAAGGAGAATCCTTTAAAACGTAATTCGCACGAAGACGAAATTGATTATTACAATAGAATAGATTTACACAAGCCCTTTTCCGATCAATGGGTTTTAGTATCAAAATCTGGGAACCCCATGTATCGGGAACCAGATTTAATAGATGTTTGGTTTGATAGTGGTTCGATGCCTTATGCACAGTGGCACTGGCCCTTCGAAAACAAAGATAATATTAAGAGTAATTTTCCAGCTGATTTTATTGCTGAAGGTGTAGACCAAACCCGTGGCTGGTTTTTCACGCTTCATACAATTGCTACTATGCTTTTTGATTCACCCGCCTTTTTAAATGTAGTTTCTAACGGACTGGTCCTGGATAAACACGGGAACAAAATGTCAAAAAGATTAGGTAATGCCATTGACCCTATGAAGCTGGCTGAAGAAGTAGGTTTTGATGCCATCCGATGGTACATGATGTCCAATGCCCATCCTTGGGAGAACTTAAAATTTGATCCTCAAGGGCCTATGGATACCATAAAAGGTTTTTTTGGCACACTGCACAACGCCTACCTGTTTCTGGCAATGTATGCTAATGTAGATCAGGTAAATCCACTCCCTTATTCAGAAAAAGAAAAATTCGTTGGAACTAATGATTTTGATCACTGGATTTTGCAACGCCTGAATAAGCTTATTGAAAAGATAGATTTATGCCTGGAAGAGTATGAATCACTGCCTTCATGTCGCGCCATTGAAGATTTTGTAAAAGAGGAACTCAGTAATTGGTATATTAGATTAAACCGAAGAAGATTCTGGAAGAGTGAAGAAACTGAAGATAAAACCTCAGCCTACAGAACATTATTTACATGTTTGGAAACAGTAAGCAAATTAATTGCGCCAGTTGCTCCCTTTTATGCCGAGAGACTTTATCAATTACTACATGCTGAACAAATCAACGGCGAGGAATCCGTTCACTTATGCGATTTCCCCAAGCCTATAAGTTTGGATTACGATGAGGATCTGGAGAAAAAAATGAATCTGGCTCGCAATATTACGTCTTTAGCCTTGTCTATTCGTAAAAAACTAAAAATAAGAGTACGACAGCCCCTAGCCAAACTTATTATACCATTGATCAATCCAGAAGATGCCAAATTGATTGAATCTATTATACCGCTTTTAAAAACAGAAATAAATGTTAAAGATGTTATAGTTGCATCGGATGAAGCCCAATGGGTTAAAAAATCAGTCAGACCCAGATACCAGACATTAGGACCTAAGTTAGGACAAGGAATCAAAGAAGCTGCTGAAATCATTATGAGGCTTACAACGGAGAAAATAAAGTGTTTAGAACGCGGTGAAAGTTTGGAAATAGAGCTCTCTACTGGCCCTTTAACCATCACTAAATCAGATGTTGACGTAGCAGCATCTGATGTGGAAGGATATCAATCTGCATCTGATGGAAATTTAACAGTAGCCCTAGATATAACACTGAGTGAAGAGTTGATAAGCGAAGGATTAGCCAGAGATATTATCAACCGCACTCAAAATCTCCGAAAAGAATTAAATCTGGAAGTGAGCGACAGAATAAAACTGACCCTAGGTGGGGACAATCTGGTCATTCAATCCGTAAAAGATTATTCAAATTATATTTGCAACGAAGTTTTAGCAGAGAAATTAATTCTAAACTATAATACAACTGAAGGTCAAATTTTTGAAATAGGAGATAATCAACAAAAAATATCACTTAAAATCGAAAAACTAAACCATGAGCACTGAAAAAACAAGGTATAGCGACGCTGAATTAGAGGAATTCCGTCAACTCATAGAAAAAAAACTTCAAAAAGCCCGCCAAGAGCTTGAACTATTACAAAGCGCTTTTAATTATAAGGATTCAAATTCAACTGATGATACCTCCCCTACTTTTAAGCTCGTAGAGGATGGGTCAGAAATCATGAGTCGAGAAGAAATAGGGCAATTAGCCATGAGGCAAAAGAAGTTTATTCAAAATTTGGAAGCTGCTCTGATAAGGATTCAAAACAAGACCTATGGTATTTGTCGCGAAACCGGAAAATTAATTCCAAAAGAGCGACTGACGGCTGTACCGCATGCCACACTGAGCATGGAAGCGAAGCTAAAGCAAAGCAACCGTTAGGATTGACTTTCCCAAAAGCTGTGACCCAACGCTCATCTTCTGGATTAAAATCCAGAGTCTTGGTTTCGTTATTGATTGTAACCATTTTGACGATTGATCAAATTTTAAAAATCTGGATCAAGACAAATTTCACATTAGGAGATTCCAGAGAAGTGTTAGGAAAATTTTTCCAGCTTCATTTCGTTGAAAACTATGGGATGGCCTTCGGATTGGAATTTGGCGGAGGCTGGGGTAAGCTGATACTCACTTTCTTCCGACTTGTTCTAATTGGATTTCTTATCTACTTTTTACATAATTTACTTCGAAGTGGTGCTTCGTGGATAGTTCTTATTTGTTTAAGCATGATTTTGGCAGGGGCACTTGGAAACATAATAGACAGTGTTTTCTATGGCGTCATCTTCTCTGCATCAGATTTTGAAACTGTTGCGGTAATTTTTCCTTCAGGAGGCGGTTATGGCAAATTGTTTCATGGTCGGGTTGTGGACATGTTATATTTTGAGATCATCAATTTGTCAGAGGAAGATGCGCCTTCTTGGTTTCCAGAATTCTTGTTCGAAGAAGACGGACATTTTGTTTTTTTCAGACCTGTATTCAATTTAGCTGATGCTTCCATTACGTCTGGCTTAATTCTTGGCCTACTATTTCGGAGAAAATTTCAGGAATTAACAAAAGCTACCTCACCGCATTAAATACATTTTTCCCCAACCCTTGTTGAAAAAGCGATCCGCACTCGTAGATGCCTTCTCAATTGCCTCGCCATCAATATTTGTGATAACCCGATACAAGTAAACACCAGATGCTAATTTATCCCCAAACTGGTCTGTACCGTCCCAAGTAAATTCAGTTATGTTTCGACCTATACGGATGGGCCCCAGTTCTTCCTGAAATATCTCACGGACAATGCGACCATCCGTTGTCAGGATCTGAATTTTCATAAATGTTGGAATTTTGTTCCCAGTAAGCGTAAATACAAATCGCGTACTTGTAGAGAAAGGATTTGGATAATTGAGCACTTCCGTGATGGTGCTTTTATTTACAACTCTAAAATCAACATTGTAATCATAATCGCCATTTCCTTTACCACTGGCATTCTGACTGGCATCTCTAGCCCTTATACTGAGCGTGTATAATCCATCCAGGTCAGTAAAATCAGGACGGTATTCAATTCGAGCTAAATTTTTAACATCAGTAGCTGGGATAAAAGTTACTTCTGGTGAAGAGAAACTAATTTTTTGAGGATTAGCCTGGTTGGGCTTCCTTAGATATAATTCAAAAAAGCTGGTATCGTTGATCAAAAGAATTTTATTCTCATCTTTCAATCTTATGTCTATCTCAGGTCGGCCTGAGACAATATCCCCATTCATAATTCTTACTCCATCAAAGGTGACATCTAATAGTGGGTTTATTCTATCACGCTGGGTCAGAAATTGTCTGCTGGCGATGTTATTGAAATGAAAATGCTCTGGTTGTCTTTTAGGATGATCATACGGATTGGCTTCTATCCATAAAACATTCAAATCAGGATAATTCATATTATTTATTGAAAAGGTATCCGTCGCAATTGCCCCCACTGGCAGGGGACTTAATACTTTGAAATAATTGTATGTAACGTTAGTTTGATCTACAACAAAGTATTTCATGGCTAGACTATCCATTGGATAATCTCCTATGTTTTCAACGGCAACGGATAGTTTAAGCATGACCCCCTGGGGTAGGGTATCATCCTGAAAGAAATATCCCAGATTTGGATTTAATGCACATTCGGGAACGCCATCAAAAAGTATTCTCCAACTTTGAAGTTGAGATGGTGTGTACAGGCTATCATCACGCATGAAATAGCTTAATTTTAAGTATGGATATTGCGATGCATTTGCATAGTTGTATAAGTCCTGGATATCTACCTGATTTGGATTGGTGATAATTAACAAGGGAGTTTGATTCCCAGCACCTGAAATCCCATACACGGTCATACTAACACTGTCTGCCGTAGGATTTTCTATACTTTTAGCGCGCCAGTGGAATGATTTCCAGGCTGATGCAGGACCGATCACAGTTGAAAAAATCCGGCCAAATGTCCATTCATTCTGTAAAACAGTAGTCAAAGAAATCATATCATTAGACGAAGTGCCCACAACTTCCTGTGCTGTGGCCGGAAATCCCTTTCGGGCAAAAAATATGTACGGTACATCAGAAGCATTAGCAGTCAAGAGGGGTAAAGTATCGGCCCCTAAAGACGTAAATGCCTGTAACTGTGCCCCGCTGAAATATTGGAAATTTGTTGAATTCATGGTGAAAACGACCACATAATATCCAAATGGCACAGCATTATTAAGCATGTCTTTTAGAGCTTCCCGTGATGAAGTTACATCTGGTCGGAAATAAAACAGCTTCTCTACTCTATTTCTACAAGCACAATTATCATTGAGATTTCCAAAATTGTTGTTGGGATTTAGTCCGTTGCAACGAGATCCCCAGGGTTCCAGTGTAGTAGGATCTATAACAGCCACGGCCAGCAAAGGCACAAAACCACAACCCGTTCCATACTCCTGGAGCACTCCATCCAAATCATATTTGCACTGATTAAGGGCAGCCAAACTGGTCGGATAGCCCATAGTTACCACTTTTAATTGTTTCAAATTAGGTGAAAAATCAAATCTTCTGAATGGCCTGTTATACACGGTATATAAATAATCATCTTCTTTAAACTGGTAGAAGTGAGATTGACCCCATCCATATTTCCCTGAAATATACTCAAATGAACTTTCTTTCCATTTGTGGTAAACACCTGTGCTCGCCGAGTCTACACCAACACGCCAGAAATAAACAGTGCTATCTTGTAACACTATGGGTGGCTTCCATTTCACAACACCTCCTGATTGCAAAATCACGGTATCTTTTAAAAAAGATGTATTGAATAAATCGACCGTATCAATTTGAATTTTATATTTTTTAGGAGGCGCAAACGGATCCCCCGTTGATGCTTTCAGCCATGTTGTATTATGAGGTATAACCGCAAATTTTACCGGGTAAACGGGGTAAATATCTGATGCGCCGATAAAAACATTGATAGTAGCACTATTATTGTTATTAGCCATTTCATCTACAATATCCACAGGATCAGCGGTAGCCGTTACTACGTTAATTCCTTGTCCATAAATGGGGTCTGTAGGAAGTATTACATAAAATGTATCTGAATAAAGAACAGGTTTTATTCGTTTGAAAATAATATCATCTGGTTTGCCAGGCTTTGCGTATTTTCTTCGTATTTCCACGTCAAGACTGTCTGTCATAGCTTTTCCGGCGTTGAAGACAGCCACTTGGAGAATAAAACTATCCAGCTCAGTAGAAATAAGTGATGGAATGGTTTTTAAATAGGGTGGTGTGATAACCAGATCCGGTTTAGGCAGACCATAAGTTGTGAGGGCAGGATCTCCATGCAAAGCCATTTCAAGCGACAATGCTTTCCCAAAACTAGAATTTTGACCAAATAAATTTTCAGAAGCCCAGGCAACTGCATGCCCAAGAGGTTTTCCGTAGGCTCTCCAGGCAATGTTTTTGTAAAATTCGTATCCAAACTGTCCGATGACAGGAGTCAAGTTAGCGGAAGACGAAGCAATAAAGGCAACCGCTCCTCGAAAAGGCTCATGAACAAATTTTTCACTTACTGTATAATAGTTCTGGAATAAATCCCCCGAGAAACAACTGTTAGCTAAAACGATAGGGCACTTTCCCTGATTATCGTAGGCAGCTGGATCATCAATATTGGTATCAAAGCCGCTACCGGCTGCATGACCAAAGAAAGTCATCAGTGAAATTCCTCCATTAATAAGTCCTTTAATACTATCCGCCAAAGTGACACTAACAGGAGCATTACTCGATTTTGAAAAAGTAAATACCTTTCCGCCACTTAATGTATCCTCGTAAATATTTTTATATCCATTTAGAAAACTTAGGAGGTACTGCTGCTCCTGAACGCTGAAACCTCCTGCAAAATGTAAGGCTCTCTTCATCCAAGGCTGAAATTTTTGCGCTTCTTTGTCCATCACTTTCTTCAAATAATTCAAAACCTCTGTTTCACTACGGGCTGTTAAACGCCCGACGCCCAAATGGAATCTCTGATTTCCGTAAAGATTAAAAACGTAAAGATGATCCGATGCCGGAAATCCAAGTGTTGGAACTATATTATGCGAAGCAAGTGTTGGATTCCAACGAATACTTTCGGGATAATATCCTTTTCCAATGATAAAAAGTAGCTCTGGCTTGGTAGTCCATGTATCTAAAGTGAAACGCAAAAAATTCCGAACAGCCTGAGGGTGACCGGGAATTCCCCAGCCAAATTGGTCGGTAATTTCTTCAAAATCCAGACAAATAGACTTCCATCCGGTTAATCTTCTGTAATCTGTATATTGTTCCGAAGGACCCCACAATTTTTTTGAGGTTAAAACCAGATAATTAAAATTTCGATATTCTGCTGAAAAGTTCCTGAATTTACCATCCTGGAAACCGTTCACTTTAACAGGGCGTAGTGTATTTACTTCAATGAATGTACTTTCTGAAGTTAAGAAGCAAATATTCGCTCCTGGAACCCCATTCGGGACAAGCGCACTGAGATTGCTTCCGTTAGAAAATACCGTGATTATCTTATTATTTGAAATATCAAAAATCCAGGCTGGAGTTCCGTTGGTATTAAAATTCTGGATGTTTACATGATATTTTAAACCTGAAGGATTATCAGGCAATTCCATATACTGCTGCTGTCGCCCGGAGAGATTAAAAATCTGAGGAATGCGTGCTTCTGCATATAGCAAAGCATTACGGGTATTCATGGAATAAAAAGGTGAAAAATGAATCCTGTAAGCAAAAGAGGAACTGATTAAACCAGCTCCTGTGGAATTCAGAGCCAATTTTGCAAGCCCGTACGTGGCAATGGATGTATCTTTCTGACCACTCCCAAACGTTACAAAATATCTGTGGTCGAGCGGAGAAGCATCAGTAGGGTCATTAGCCCCGGCAATATGAACTCTAAATGATGCCAATGGTCCTGCCGAGTAAATGGTGCTTTGATAATTGGCCCAGGGGCCTGTCCAACCTCGGGTAAAAAACTGGGCACCATTAAAAATCCTTCCCCACCCTTCACCATCCAAATATAAAGGATCATGTATGTTGTAAGGCAAGACTCTGCCCGTATGATATTCATCGGCAAAAGATTCTTTAATTAATGCGGTATAATAAGGCGCTTGATCAAAGGCTGAAAAATTATTGTCCGTTTCGGGCAAAAATCTGAGGTTAGCAAAGGAAGGAGAAACTGTGAGAAAATAATAAATTGTATCGGTAATTAAGCTGATGCCTTCGTTGGCATGTCCCCAGGGATTTTGATATAACATCGCATCTGGCAAGCCATCGTTGGGCCGACCATAAAATAAAAGATAGTCCCCTGGATCCCAGACGCCGTCTGAATCGCCAGAAATATAAACCGGAATTTCCTGCCCGCGCGCAAACATTTTCACATTACGCGGATCTGTATTCAACGGAAATCCTGAGTTTTGAAGCAGGGTGTAAGATATTTTGTAGATACCTTCGCTATAAACCGGACATTTATAATAAACCTGATTGTACTGAATCCATTCATTTCCATAGAACTGAGAAAAACCGTGTATACAAAAAACACCCCTTAACAAAAAAACTATAGTAATTCCGCTACCGAAAATCTTTTGAATCATCATAAGCAATAATGCAATGAGTTATTTTACAAAATTAAATATACCAAACAAACTAAATTGTACATATTGTGTTTATAACTTTGAAATTTCTTTGGGGAGTTATTTTAAAAAAGAAGCCGCTCAGGGCGGCTTCCAAAGGGGCAAACAGAGATTTAACTAAGATTATTTTCTGACGAAGCGCATAGTCCGGCTATAGCCCTCGCCATGAATTCTCACGGTGTAAAGACCAGGTACTATATTATGAATTGGAATCTCAATATTGGATGCACCTGCCGGTAAAGCATTTAGAGATTTAACATAGATAGATTTTCCAGTAATATCGCACACCGTCAACGTGTAATTTCCTCCTTTTAACAAATGGATTTGGGTCAAAGCGAACTCAGATGCTGGGTTAGGCATTATGGTTAGACTTAAACCAAAAGTTTCAGCTTCTTTGGTGGATGCAGTAACATTTGCTGTAATACGAGCCCAAATTGCAAAATGCTGATAAATGTTTTCTTCGGAGTTCCAACCGCTTGTAGGAGTAGTTCCAATAAAAGGCCCCCCGTTGTTATCACAATCCAGGTACCAAACGAAGGCCCCGTCCGTTCTGGGGAATATCTGGGTAGGCGCATTAGTTTGAGCACCAAGGTACACACGGTAAAAAGAATTAGGATAAACCTGAGCTTTTACGATTCTTGACACACCAAAATTTACACAAGGATTACCGTCTGTAGGCCATGAATATAAGACAAACACCGTGTCCTGCACAGGAGCCTTAAAACGAAACCTCAAAGCAAATTTATTCGCATGAGAAGGCGGAAGCGAATAGTTGAACCCAAAGGTCACTAAATCTAGGGGATAACCGTTGGGGGTAGCAGGCTGGGACAAAGAGGAAGTGAAGGTTTGGGTTTGAGTGGCTAGAACATTTCCGGCTAATGACTCATCAGGCCTTCCATTTGTTACTTTCAGGATAGACATTTCCATAGTATCCACTATAGAAGCCGCAGAGTATTTCCCATGCCATAAAATAATATATCCTGTATCAATAACTAAATTATTGATTTCGTTGAAATTGTAGGGTAAAAAATCACTGTAATCGGTAGTTAGAATCAAGGAATCAAAAGCTACATAAACGGTGGTAAGATTGAAAGAGTCTGTTCTGTTGGTCAACACATCTGTGATAGAACGAACAATTTT
>OGCL01002499.1_pt1 | contig 12644 bp, 12 predicted proteins | sample 1570041 | NCBI WGS metagenome assembly OGCL01 (sample SAMN06266162, study PRJEB24511) | hot springs metagenome | isolation source: Hot spring water | place: South Africa: Limpopo | collected 2015-06-22 | reverse complement strand
CGTCACCGTCTCATCGTCGGACTGGATGTTCCGACCGTTCAGGAAGCGGAGCGCGTTGTCTCGACGCTCGGCGACAGTATCTCCTTCTACAAGATCGGCTATCAGCTCGCCTTTGCCGGCGGGCTTGAGTTCGCCCGTGACCTGGCGCGAGAGGGCAAGCAGGTCTTTCTCGACATGAAGCTGCTCGACATCGACAACACGGTTGCCTCCGCCGTCGAGAACATCGCTCGCATGGGCATGACCATGCTGACGCTGCATGCCTATCCGAAGGCCATGGCGGCGGCCGTCAAGGCTGCCGAAGGATCCGGCCTCTGCCTGCTCGGCGTGACCGTGCTCACCTCGATGGACGAGCAGGATCTGACCGATGCGGGCTATGAATACGACCCGCATACGCTGGTGCTGAAGCGCGCCGAACAGGCCCGTGCCGCGGGCATGGGCGGCATTGTCTGCTCGGCCGAAGAAGCCTCCGCCGTACGCGGGATCGTCGGACCAAAGATGGCGATCGTGACGCCCGGCATCCGGCCTGCCGGCGCCGACAAGGGCGACCAGAAGCGCGTCATGACGCCATCGGATGCGATTGCCGCCGGCTCGAGCCACCTCGTCGTGGCGCGCCCGATCGTCAAGGCGGAGGATCCGAAGGCCGCCGCACTCGCCATTCTCGCCGAGATGGACGACGCGCTCGCAAAGCAGGCGTAAAAATAGACAACCGGGAGGAAAACATGGCCAAAGGCTACTGGATTGCACGCGTCGATATCCGTGACCCTGAGCGTTACAAGGACTACGTCGCGGCGGCAAAGCCTGCCTTCGAAAAATACGGCGCGGTCTTCCTGGCGCGCGGCGGCGAGTATACCAAGCTCGAAGGTCAAGTCCGTGCCCGCAACGTGGTGATCGAGTTCCCGTCGCATCAGGCTGCCGTCGACTGCTACAATTCCCCGGAATATCAGATCGCCGCGAAGATCCGCCAGGAAGTCGCGGATGCCGAGATGGTGGTCGTCGAGGGCGTCTGATCACCCACTCCCCCTGAGGCTCAATGTCCCGCGGATGAGGTCTTGACGGGCCTTTCCCCGGCCAGACGATTCGGTTAAGAGAGGCCAGATCGCGCATATCGTGTGCGCCCATACAGTTCAGGGGAGCCGTCCATGACCTTGTCCAACCTTCCGCCGCTCGTCACCGTTTTCGGGGGCTCGGGCTTCGTGGGACGGCATGTGGTGCGCGCTCTTGCCAAGCGCGGTTATCGTATCCGCGTCGCCGTGCGCCGTCCGGATCTCGCCGGCTTCCTGCAGCCGCTCGGCAATGTCGGCCAAATTTCCTTTGTCCAGGCAAACCTGCGCTACCGCTCGTCGGTCGACGCTGCCGTCCAGGGCGCCGATCACGTGGTCAACTGCGTCGGCATCCTGTTCGAGAGCGGCCGTAACGGCTTTGATGCCGTGCAGGACTTCGGTGCCCGCGCGGTGGCGGAAGCCGCCCGCTCTGTCGGCGCAACGCTGACCCACATCTCGGCAATCGGCGCTGACGCCCAGTCGGAATCGGTATACGCCGCCACCAAGGGCCGTGCAGAAGCAGCCATCCAGTCGATCCTGCCGGATGCGACGATCCTGCGCCCGTCGATCGTCTTTGGGCCTGAGGATGGCTTCTTCAACAAGTTCGCAGCCATGTCCCGCATCGCTCCCGCCCTGCCGCTGGTCGGCGGTGGCAAGACCAAATTCCAACCCGTCTACGTTGGTGACGTTGCGGAAGTCGTGGCGCGTGCGGTCGATGGCTCGATTGCCCGCGGCAAGATCTATGAACTTGGCGGCCGTGACGTGGCAAGCTTCAAGCAGTGTCTCGAAATGATGCTCGAGATCATCGGCCGCAAGCGCGCCCTCGTAACCCTGCCATTCGGCGTCGCTTCGATGATCGGCAGCATCGCTTCTGCAGTGCCGCTGATCACGCCGCCGCTCACCAGCGATCAGGTCAAGCTTTTGAAGAAGGACAATGTGGTCTCCGCTGCCGCCAAGGCGGAAGGGCGCACGCTGGAAGGCCTCGGCATCCAGCCGGTGACGATGGCCGCAATCCTGCCGACCTATCTCGTGCAATATCGGGTGCACGGCCAGTATACCGGGACCGGCAAGGCAGCCTGAGGCTGCCTTTAACGGCTTCGTGATAGGCTTGCCGTTGCACAAAAGACGCAGCTAAACAAAGACCTGCGTTAACCACGGATAAAGCAAGTTCGCCTATTGATGGCGGTCGTGGCAATGCGTAAAGACTGGCCCCCAACAGCCAGCCGGCAGCACTTGCCGGCCCTTCATTTCAGATAGTCTCAAGAGGCATTTCCATGGGCAAGTCCATCGCACTGTTCTTCGCATGTGCGGCACTGGTTATCATCGCTGGCTCCTTCGTCGCGCCGACCACGGTTGCAGCCCGCAAGGACAATTGCTCGCCTGCCTATGGCATCGACCCCTGCTCGACGGCTTCCATTCCGTCCAACAACTGATCTCTGCAAATCAAAAGGCTGCCCCTCGGGACAGCCTTTTTTCTTGTCTCGGCTCTGGCGGCTTCAGCCGACCAACAGGAGCCCGATGATACCGACCGCGCCGACGGCGATCCGCCACCAGGCGAAGGGCGCGTAGCCCCGTTTCGAGACGAAATTCAATAGACTCCTGACCACGAAGAGCGCCGAGATGAAGGCCGCCACGAAGCCGATCGCAATGATCAGGGTGTCCTCTACGGTCAACGCGTTACGGTTCTTGTAGAGATCGAGCGTGAACGCGCCGAGCATGGTCGGCATGGCCAGGAAGAAGGAAAACTCGGCCGCCGAGCGTTTGTCGGCGCCGAGCAGCAGCGCGCCGACGATGGTCGCGCCAGAGCGCGAGGTGCCGGGGATCATCGCCACGCACTGGCAGAAACCGATCTTCAACGCGAGCGACAGCGGATACTCGGTCACGTCGTGATATCTAGGCTTCAGCGGCATCCGGTCGATCCAGAGCAGAACGAAGCCACCGAGGATCAGCACTACGCAGATCAGCATCGGCGTCTCGAAGAGCACCGTCTTGATAAAGTCGTGTGCAAGGGCGCCGATCACGGCTGCCGGAAGGAAGCCCAAGAGTACGGCGCCGACGAAGCGTCGGCTCTCAGTGCTCGTTGGCAGCGACAGGGCGATGTTGAGAAGTTTGGCGAAGTAGACGCTCAGGATGGCCAGGATCGCGCCCAGCTGGATGAGCACGGCGAAGGTGTTGCCGGGCGATTTAAAGCCAAGGAAATGGCCGGCCAGCAGCACATGCGCGGTGGACGATACCGGCACAAACTCGGTCAGGCCTTCGATCAGGCCGAGCACGAGCGCGCTGATAATGGATTGATCTTCCATGAGGTCTCCTTCTAGGGGAAGGCAAAGTGATTTGCTTGTATTGCGGGGGCCGAAACCCTATAGCTTGGAAGCCGCGTTGATGACCAGCCGCTTCGATAGCCTGAGTCTCTGCCACTGAAAAATCCGAGAATCCGAGTTCCGATGCCGACCCTGTATCATCACACGATGTCCACCGCGTCCCGTTTCATTCGTCTCGTCCTGTCCGAATACGGCTTTCAGACGGATCTGGTGGAGGAACAGACCTGGGAGAAGCGCAAGGAGTTTCTCGCCTTCAACCCCGCCGGCACGCTTCCCGTCTATGTCGACGACAACATGCGGGCGCTCTGTGGCCCCTTCGTGATCTCGGAATTCATCGACGAGACGCACGGTGTCCTAAAGCGCGACCGGCGCCTCTTTGCCGAAGATCCGTTCCAGCGCGCCGAGATCCGCCGGCTGACGGAATGGTTCCTCCAGAAGATGGAGCAGGATGTGACAAAGCCTTTGGTGCGCGAGCGCGTGCACAAGCTGATCATCCCGAATGGTCTCGGCGGCGGCGCGCCTGACTCCAAGGTGCTGCGCACGGCCCGCTCAAATATCCGTCATCACATGAAATACCTCACCTGGCTTTCCGGCTCGCGTCAGTGGATCGCCGGCGAGCGGTTGAGCTATGCCGACCTTTCGGCGGCAGCGGCCGTCTCCGTGCTGGACTATCTTGGCGAGATCGACTGGAACGAGTTCCCGGTCGCCAAGGAATGGTATCAGCGCATCAAGTCGCGCCCGTCCTTCCGGCCGCTGCTCACCGAGCGCGTGCGCGGGATCACGCCGGTCTCGCACTACGCCGACCTCGATTTCTGAACGTCGCTGCCATGGACGAGCCGCAGATCGATCCCAAGATCCGGAAGCGGCGGGCAGACCTCACCCGCTTCCTGCGCCAGGAGGCGACGGCCCAGGGCTTCGATCTCTGTCGCATCACGCTGCCGGACGCGATCCCCGAAGCGCCTTCGCGACTTGCAAGCTTTCTTAAGGCCGGCCGTCATGGCACCATGGCCTGGATGGAGGAGACCAGGGAGCGCCGAGGCGATCCGCGTGTGCTCTGGTCGGACGTGCGCTCCATTGTGATGTTCGGGATGAATTACGGGCCGGACGAGGATCCGCGCCTGCTGCAGGCGCAGCCCGAGAAGGCAGCGATCTCCGTCTATGCCCGCAATCGCGACTATCATGACGTCATCAAGGGGCGCCTCAAGGAAGTCGCAACGCGCTTTGCCGCGCGTGCCGGCGAAGACGTGAAGGTCTTCGTCGATACAGCCCCTGTCATGGAAAAGCCGCTCGCCGCCGCCGCCGGGCTCGGCTGGCAGGGCAAACACACCAACCTCGTCAGCCGCGAATATGGATCCTGGCTCTTCCTCGGCAGCCTGTTCACAACGGCGGAACTAGAAATAGACGCGCCCGAGCGCGATCATTGCGGCTCCTGCCGCGCCTGCCTCGACGCCTGCCCGACCGACGCCTTCCCGGCGCCCTACCAGATCGATGCGCGGCGCTGCATTTCCTACCTCACGATCGAGCACAAGGGGCCGATCGACCGGGCACTGCGCCCTGCCTTCGGCAACCGCATCTATGGCTGTGACGACTGTCTGGCGGCCTGTCCCTGGAATAAGTTCGCAGCCTCGGCGCGCGAGATGAAGCTCGTGGCACGCGAGGACCTGAAGGCGCCAGACATCGCCTTCTTCCTGACGCTGGACGATCCCACCTTCCGCACCTATTTCAGCGGCTCGCCGGTCAAGCGGATCGGACGGGATCGGTTCGTGCGCAATGTCTTGATCGCGGCCGGCAATTCCGGTTCGGTGGAGCTGGCACCGGCGTGCCAGGCCTTGCTGAGCGATGCCTCGGCTGATGTGCGTGGCATGGCAGTCTGGGCACTTTCGCAGCTCCTGTCAGGCGGCGACTTCATGAGGCTCCAGGCGGAGTATCTGGCAAGGGAAACGGACGAGGCGGTCCAACAGGAATGGATGACGGGGAGCTGACGCATGCGGGTGATGATTTTCGGAGCGGGGTATTCGGGCAAGGCGATCGGCAGGCTGCTCAGCGGTCAGGGCGCATCCGTTGCCGGCACCACGCGCAGCGCCGAGAAGGGCAAGGCGCTGGAAGCGGCCGGCATCCGCCCCTTCGTCTTCGATGGCGCGACGCTTACGGAAGAATTGCTGGGCGAACTCTCCGAAACCACCCATCTCGTTCAGTCGATTGCGCCCGGCAGCGAAGGCGACCCGCTGATCCGGCTCTGCGGTCAGGCCGGCATCAAGGCCATCATGCCGAAGCTTGAATGGATTGCCTATCTCTCGACCGTCGGGGTCTATGGCGACCATAACGGCGCCTGGGTCAACGAGGAGACGGAGTTGAAGCCCGTCTCCGTTCGTTCGGTGGAGCGTGTCGAGGCCGAGCAGGCCTGGCAGGTGGTTGCGGCGCGGGATGATCTGCCGCTTGCGATCCTGCGCCTTTCCGGCATTTACGGGCCGGGCCGCAACACCTTCATGAACCTTGCCAACGGCACGGCCCGGAGGCTGGTGAAGAAGGACCAGGTGTTCAACCGCATCCGCGTCGAGGACATCGCTGCTGCCACCGCCTTCCTGGCAGGACCCAAGACTGCTGGGATCTTCAACGTGACCGATGACATGCCCTCGCCCCCGCAGGACGTGGTCACCGAGGCAGCCCGGCTGATGGACATGGAAGCGCCGCCCGAACAGCCCTTCGAGACGGCAGATCTGACGCCGATGGCACGCTCCTTCTATGGCGAAAACAAGCGCGTCTCCAACGCCAAGATCAAGCGTCTCGGTTTCAACTTCCAGTACCCGAATTACACGATGTCTCTCGAAGATCTACTTGGCTCCGGCAGCTGGAACCAGAAGGCCTGAACAGGCGTTTCACCAGGTCAAACTTTGCGTCCAGGGCGCGGGAAGCCGGGCATTTCAAGCGCCTTAGCCTCGAAGGCACCACAATTCGGGCAGGAAATATGGCGGCAGAGGAAAATTTTTCTCCGCCGATTCCGTGATCAACCTCGTCAGACCGAAATCTGGTTTTTAATTCCGGAAAGACTCCTGGAATCAAACGATTTTTCTCCATTCTTCATATTTCGTTAAGGTAAAGATTCCTTCCTTCGCCCTCACGAATGTTAAACTTTGTAACTTTTCGTGATGGCATTGTGGCACGTTTTTGCCATTTTTGACCTCCCTTAGCCGTCGGCACGCAAAAAACCACTCGTGTCAACGACTAGGGACGTACAACTTGACGATCAACCGACGCTCTATTTTCACCGCTGCAACTATTGCTGCACTCTGTGCTTTCGCGCCTTACAGTGCACATGCGAAGTCTTCCTGCGGTGGTGCTTCCTGGTACGCGCTGACGTCCAAGACTGCATCCGGCGAACGTATGAACCCGGCCAAGATGACCGCCGCCCACAAGAGCCTTCCCTTCGGCACCAAGCTGAAAGTCACCAACGCGCGAAGCGGCAAGAGCGTCGTCGTGCGCATCAACGATCGCGGCCCCTTCATCCGCGGCCGAGTTCTTGACCTCTCCAAGGCCGCAGCCCAGGACATCGGCATGATCCGCTCCGGCCATGCCAAGGTTTGCTACGAGATCATCAGCTAAGTCGACGCCTTCGGAAGCGGCGATCGACCCGTCAGGTTTTAGACGCTTGCTCTTGCCGGTGATCGCCGTTACCACGCTCTCTTCTTTCAGAGGAGAATGACCATGCGACTGGGCGGCCGTCTTGCCGGTGCGATCGAAGTCTTGGATGATATCGAGACCCGTCGCCGACCTGTTGCCGATGCCCTCAAGGATTGGGGCCTTTCGCATCGTTTCGCCGGTTCCGGCGACCGTGCGGCGATCGGCAATATCGTCTACGATGCTCTGCGCATGAAGCTTTCCCATGCCTGGCTGATGGATGACGACAGCGCACACTCGCTCGGCTGGGCCGTCTTGCTGCGCCAATGGGGCATGAGCCTCGAGTCGCTCCAGGCCGATCTCGAAGGCGACAATTTCGCCCCCGCCCCCCTCTCCGAAAGCCAGATCCAGGCCTTCACCAGCCGCGACCTCTCCGATGCGCCCCTGCATGTGCAGGGTGACATCCCCGACTGGGTGCAGCCGTCTTTCGAGCAGGCCTTCGGTGACGACTGGCTTGCCGAGGCTCAGGCGCTTGCCACCCGCCCGACGCTTGACCTGCGCGTCAACACACTGAAGGCTAACCGCGACAAGGTGCTGAAGGCGCTCGACCGCTCCGGAGCGAAAGCCTCGCCGATCGCGCGTTTCGGCATGCGTGTGCCGGCCGGAGAAGGCCCTTCGCGTCTGCCCAATGTCACGGCCGAGCTGAGCTTCCAGAAGGGCTGGTTTGAGGTGCAGGACGAGGGCTCGCAGATCGTCGCCGATCTGGTGACGCCCCGCGAAGGCGATCAGGTGCTCGACTTCTGCGCCGGCGGTGGCGGCAAGACGCTCGCCATGGCGGCGGCCATGAACAACAAGGGCCAGGTACACGCCTATGACACAGACCGCAAGCGGCTTGCGCCCATCATCGAGCGCCTGAAACGTGCCGGCACCCATAACGTCCAGGTGCATGACAGCACGAAGGGGCTGTCGAACCTCAGGGAGCGTTGCGACCAGGTTCTCGTCGATGCCCCCTGCACCGGCACCGGCACCTGGAGGCGTCGCCCCGACACCAAGTGGCGGCTCACCGACCGGAACCTGCAGGAGCGCATTGCCCAGCAGCAGGAGGCGCTGAGCGAGGCCTCAACCTTCGTCAAGCCAAATGGCTCCCTGCTCTATGTCACCTGTTCGGTGCTGCCGGAGGAAAACGACCGTCAGGTCCAGGCCTTCTGCGAGGCCAATCCGAGCTTCGAGATCGTTTCCGTACTCGAAGACTGGACACATCTCTTCGGTGCTTCTGCACCCAGGCCGCGCTCCGCCGATGGCAAGACCGTGACGCTCAGCCCCGCCAGCATGGACACCGACGGATTTTTCTTCTGCCGCATGCGTCGTCGGCCGACTTGATTTGATCATCGTCAATTCCAGTCGTTGTTTATTATACTCGACTGTTTGACACCAGTTTACTTTTGCGCGAAGACATGGCCGTCCGTTTACATCGAGGCGCCCAGTCCGCGCCGGAGGGAGACATCATGACCCGCAAATCCGTCATCGGCGCGTCGATCGCGCTGCTCGTCACATCGGCTGCGATCTTCGCAGGCCCGGCCGTCGCGGCACCTGCGGCCAAGGATGTGTTGACGCACTACACCGTACTTGCCGAGGCCAAGTTCCAGGACGCGCTTTCAACCGCGAAGGCGCTCGATGCCGCCATCGACGCCCTGATCGCCAAGCCGAGCGACGAGACGCTGAAGGCCGCCCGTGGAGCCTGGATCGCCGCCCGCGTCCCCTATCAGCAGACGGAAGTCTATCGCTTCGGCAATCCGATCGTTGACGAGTGGGAAGGCAAGGTGAATGCCTGGCCGCTGGATGAGGGTCTGATCGATTACGTCGATGCTGCTTACGGCACCGAAAGCGACGGCAATTCTCTCTATGTCGCCAATGTCATCGCGAACCCGAAGATCAAGATCAACGGCGAAGAGGTGGATGCCTCCGAAATCACGCCGGAATTCCTCGCCGAGACACTGCATGAAGCCGGCGAGGTCGAGGCCAATGTCGCGACCGGCTACCACGCCATCGAATTCCTGCTCTGGGGCCAGGATCTGAACGGCACCGGCCCCGGAGCCGGCAACCGCCCCTATACCGACTATGACGCCGCCAATTGCACCAATGGCAATTGCGACCGCCGCGCCGCCTATCTGAAGGCCGCGTCCACGCTTCTGGTTCAGGACCTCGAAGAGATGGTTGCTGCCTGGGCGCCCGAGGGCGAAGCAACGAAAGCCGTTCTCGCCGACGAGAAGAAGGGCATTTCCGCAATGCTCACCGGCATGGGATCGCTCTCCTATGGCGAACTCGCGGGCGAGCGCATGAAGCTCGGTGTGCTCCTGCATGACCCGGAAGAGGAGCATGACTGCTTCTCCGACAACACGCATGCCTCGCATCTGAACGACGCCATCGGCATCACATCGGCCTATACCGGCGAATACACCCGCGTCGACGGCACGAAGATGACCGGCCCGTCCCTCTCCGAACTCGTTGCCGCCAAGGATCAGGCGCTCGATACGGAAATGAAGGCCAAGCTCGACAAGACTCTTGCTGCGATGAATGCCATGGCAGAGCGCGCCAAGACCACGGAAGCCTATGACCAGATGATCGGCGAAGGCAATGCCGAGGGCAATGCCACCGTTCAGGCCGCGATCGACGGGCTGATCGACCAGACGCAGACCATCCAGCGCGTCATTGCGTCGCTGGATCTCGGCACGATCGAGCTTGAAGGCTCCGATAGCCTTGATAATCCTGGCGCGGTTTTCCAGTAAGCAGCAAAGGCGGGCCGTATCTTGCAGATGCGGCCCGATCCTCCGATGACACCGTCCCGCCTCCTCACCTTGAGCCTTGCGACACTGCTGGTGGTCGCTGCCCAGACCAGGGCGGCTTCGGCGGATGATGCTCCGCAGCGCAGCGATCTGACACCCAAGGATGCCGCCCGCGTTGCGGCCGTCACCAGACCAGCGGAGGATTTCAGCAAGGCCGAAGCCTTCGAGCTGATGCAGGGGGGTGCGGGCACCTCCACCCATGGCGTCAACCAGGATGCCTTTTCGCAGTTTTCGACCAACATCACCTTCGCCGAAGAGCAGGACTTCAAGCTCGGCAATGCGCTGTTCCGCAAGCTCTGGGTCTCGTCGCCCTCGTCCACCCAGGCCTCCGATGGCCTCGGGCCCCTCTTCAACGCGCGGGCCTGCCAGAGCTGTCACCTGAAGGATGGTCGCGGCCATCCGCCTGAGGGCGACCGCGACCACACGTCTATGTTTCTCCGCCTCGCCCGCCCCGCCGCCACGGCGGAGGAGAAGGCGAAGCTTGATCGATTGGAGATCGCCTCCCTCCCCGACCCCATCTATGGCGGCCAGCTACAAGATCAGGCGGTGCCGGGCCTCTCAGCCGAGGGGCGCATGGTCATCACCTATGCCGAGGAGCCGGTGACACTGGCCGGCGGCGAGACGGTGATGCTGCGGAAGCCCATCTATTCCGTCAGCGACCTGAATTATGGCCCGCTTGATCCGACGACCGTTCTCTCACCCCGCATCGCCAATCCGATGATCGGGCTCGGCCTGATCGAGGCGATCCCGGAGGAAGATATCCGGGCGCTGGCCGATCCCGATGACCTCGATGGTGACGGGATATCCGGACGCGCCCCCCGCGCCCGCGACCACCGGACCGGCGAGATCAAGCTCGGTCGTTTCGGCTGGAAGGCGCAGAACGCCTCGGTGCGCGACCAGAGCTCGAGCGCCTTTGCCGGCGATATCGGCATTTCGACGCCAGATGATCCCAGGCATTTCGGTGATTGTACCGAAAAGCAGAGCGCCTGCTTGCAGGCCGCTACCGGGGTGCAGCTACGGCTGGGCAATACCGAAGCGCCAGATCCTGTGCTCGACCTTGTGACCTTCTACGCAAAGAACCTTGCCGTGCCGAAGCGCCGCGATGTCGATGACGCCCAGGTCCTGCGCGGCAAGGAAATCTTCTATGCGAGCGGCTGCACGGCCTGCCACCGGCCGAAATTCGTCACCAGCCGCAACGCCGAGAACAAGGCGCAAACCTTTCAGCTGATCTGGCCCTATTCCGATTTCCTGCTGCATGACATGGGCGAAGGCCTTGCCGACGGTCAGGCCGTGGGAGATGCTAACGGCCAGGAGTGGCGCACGCCGCCGCTCTGGGGTATCGGTCTCACACAGGTGGTCAGCGGCCACAGCTTCTTCCTGCATGACGGCCGGGCGCGAAACCTGACCGAGGCCATTCTATGGCATGGTGGCGAGGCCGAAGCCGCCCGCGATGCCTTTGCCGCTGCAACCCCCGAGGACCGCAAGGCCCTGATCACGTTTCTGGAGTCCCTCTGATGCGGTTACTCGCGCGCCTTGCCCTTCTCTCCACGATGCTGCTGCCCCTGCCCGCTCTGGCGCAGGAATCGAGCCCGACCGTCGGTGTGCTCGACGCAGCCAAGGTGCCAGCGGTGATGGCGCGGGCCGTCGACGACTTCCTCCGTCCTGGCTACCGCCATTTCACCGAAGAAGCTGACACCATGGAGGAATCCATGGCGATGCTCTGCGCCTCGCCCTCGGTCGAGAGCCTGTCTAAGGCACAGTCGACCTTCGGCGATCTCGTCGAGGCCTGGTCGCGCATCGAGATCGTGAGGGTCGGCCCCGTCCTGGTCGACAACCGCTTCGAGCGCATCCTGTTTTTCCCCGACCGCAAGGGCACCGGGCTGAAGCAGGTTCAGGCAGCCCTCGCCAGGCCTGATCCTAGCGTCACTTCGGTGGAGACGCTGAAGGGCAAGAGCGTTGCCATGCAGGGGCTTGGCGCCTTGGAATTCGTGCTGTTCGGCACCGGCTTCGAGAGCCTGCAATCGCCAGATGGCGCCTATCGCTGCCAGTATGGCACGGCGATCGCGGCCAATCTGAAGCGGTTGGGGACCGAACTGACCGAAGAGTGGGATGCGCCCGATGGTGTGGCGGCTGCCTGGAAGGCACCGGGACCCAACAACCCGATCTTCCGCGACGAGGCCGAGGCCGCCAAGGAGCTGCTCGGCGTGCTCGTGCATGCGGCCGAGACGATCCGCGACCAGCGGATCGAGCAGTTCTACAAGGGCGACGCGAAGAAGGCCCTGCCACGCCAGGCAATCTACTGGCGCTCGGGCAATACCTTCCGCTCGATCACTGCCAACATCGAGGGCCTGCGCGATCTGCTTGCCACCTCCGGCATGGTGGAGCTTCTGGCCGAGGACAATCGCTCGGTGGTCTCCTCGACCGATTTCGTCGCCCGCGCGCTGTCTCGGGTTTCAGCCGACATCAAGCCAGATGTCGCGGCGGTCTTCCAGGATCCGGCACAGATCGCCAAGCTCGACTTCCTGCTGCTCAACAGCCGCGACCTCATCCTCCGCCTCAACAACGATCTCGGCGGCGGCATCGGGCTTGCCGCCGGCTTCTCCTTCTCCGACGGCGACTGAGATGAGATCAACGCCGCTCATCGATCGCCGTTCTTTTCTCCGCTCCGCCGGTCTCGCCTTTGCTGCGGGCCTGACACCACGCGCGGCCTTCGCCCTGGAGCGCGCGGATGCGGTCTATGCCAGCGGTCTGAAGCGCGCGGATGGGTCCTTTGCCATCGGGCTTGTCAGCGAGACCGGCAGCCTGATCGACGAGATCGCGCTGCC
>OGCL01002498.1_pt1 | contig 12647 bp, 11 predicted proteins | sample 1570041 | NCBI WGS metagenome assembly OGCL01 (sample SAMN06266162, study PRJEB24511) | hot springs metagenome | isolation source: Hot spring water | place: South Africa: Limpopo | collected 2015-06-22 | reverse complement strand
CTGGCGCGGCTGGCGGGGATCGAACCCACGACCCTTGGCTTCGGAGGCCAATACTCTATCCACTGAGCTACAGCCGCTGGACTGAACCGGTACAGCCTTGAATTATCGCACGCAGCCGCTCCCAATTGGAAACAACCCAACAAACAACACAACACCACTGCCACCAGAACACCCCAAACCAGCCCACCACCCAGACACCATAAAACCGCTATCCAGCCACCCCAAGATCCGCAGCAACCGGCAGGGCCAAGCCCAACCCCGCCAGGAACGCATCGGTACCGACCCGCCCCACACGCTCCAGATCAAACGCCCCGCCACCCAGAATCCAGTTGCGGATCAATCCATCGAACAAGGCATGCAACCCCACCGCAGCCTCCGCCGGCGTCATCGGCAAAACCACACGCTGCGCCTGGGCAGCCAACTCAAAGTCGCGCGCCAACTGGTTGGTAAAGCCATCCGAGGCCGCGATGTGCCGATCACGCACGCCAATCAGCTCCCCCACGTACTCGACCTTGTAGAGCGCAATCTCGAACACCCTGCGGGTTCGCTCGTCTGACGCCACCCCGTGCAACACCAGCGCCAGCACCGCACGCAGTCGCTCCACAGGATCCGGACAGGTGCTCTCCTCCAGCGCCCCAAACCCCTGCTCCAGCGGCAGCGTCACCCGGTCCATCATGGCGCCGAAGAGATCCACCTTGTCCTTGAAGTGCCAGTAAATGGCCCCCCGGGTGGCACCCGCAGCCTGGGCAATGTCGCTCAGCGATGCCCGCGCCACCCCTTTTTCGCAAAAAACCCTCTCAGCCGCATCAATCAGGCTGCTGCGCGTAGCAATCGCATCTTCTTTGGTTCGACGCGCCATAACTTTGTGTCTCCTCTTTCAGGCACTCCACCCGCCAGCGGCATCACTCCGACATCCGCCCATGGTAATTATACATTCATGTTTGTATGTATAATTGAGTACTTGTTTTGTCGGGCTCTTGTTTTGGGTCGCCTGTGGCAGGCAACCCATCCCCTACAAACCCATTTCTTGACGCCGATCAAAAGGACTCTCATGCCCAAACTGCGTGACGCATCCGCCATCCCGCCCCTTTCCTTGGCCTACAGCCGCAAAACACTCACTCTTGTGGCGGCCAGTGCCGCTGCTGCGCTCCTGGTTGCCTGCGGCAAAGCCGATGGCCAGGCAGCTGCGGGTGGGCCGCAAATGCCTCCGGTGGAGGTCGGCGTGGTCACCGCAACGCCCGGCGATGTAGGGCTGGTGACGGAGCTGCCCGGCCGCGTCGAGGCCTCGCGCGTGGCACAGGTCCGTGCCCGCGCGGCCGGCATCCTGCAGCAGCGGCTGTTCAAGGAAGGCAGCGATGTCAAGGCAGGCCAGCCCCTGTTCCGCATTGACCCGGCGCCCTACGCCGCCGCAGCAGAAAGCGCCCGCGCCTCCCTCGCCAAGGCCCAGGCCAACCTCGCCCAGGCCAGCGCCCAGGTCGAGCGCTATCGCCCGCTGGTGAGCGCGAACGCCATCAGCAAGCAAGACTTTGTGAACGCCGAAGCGGCGGAAAAGCAGGCACAGGCCGACGTGGCGGCCGCCAAGGCGGCGGTGCGCACGGCCGACATCAACCTGGGCTATGCCAGCGTGACCTCGCCCATTGCAGGCCGCATTGGCCGGGCGCTGGTGACCGAAGGCGCCCTGGTCGGGCAGGGCGAGGCCACCGCCTTGGCCGTGGTGCAACAGATCGACCCGGTGTACGTGAACTTCACCCAATCGGCCAGCGATGTCTTCCAGCTGCGCCGCGCGATGGAAAGTGGCCAGTTCAAACGCGCTGGCAACACCGAAGCCGCCAGCGTCAAACTGGTGCTCGGGGATGGAACGGAATACGCCCAGTCCGGCAAGCTGCTGTTCACCGACCTGTCGGTCGATGCCACCACCGGCCAGGTCACATTGCGCGCCGAAGTGCCCAACCCCAAGGGCGAGCTGCTGCCCGGCCTGTACCTGCGGGTGCGCATCGAGCAAGCACAGGCCAGCAACGCCATCACCCTGCCCCAACAGGCGGTCACCCGCACCCAGCAGGGCGACACGGTCAGCGTGGTGGGCGACGATGGCAAGGTGGCCGCGCGCACCGTCAAGATCAGCGCCGCGCAGAACAACCGCTGGGTCGTTCTTGACGGCCTCAAGGCGGGCGAAAAGGTAATGGTCGATGGCTTCCAGAAGCTGCAGATGCTGCCGCCCGGCACGCCGGTAAAACCCGTCCCATGGCAGGCACCTGGCGCGGCCGCAGCACCCGCCGCCCCGGCAGCGGCCCCCGCTTCCGCACCGGCCTCTGCCGCCAAGCCATAAGGGGCACCCCAGCATGGCCAAGTTTTTTATCGACCGCCCCATCTTTGCATGGGTGATCGCCCTGTTCATCATGGTGATGGGCGGCGTGGCGATCACGCAGTTGCCGATCGCCCAGTACCCGCCGGTGGCCCCGCCCGCCATCGTCATCAATGCCGCCTACCCCGGTGCCTCCGCGCAGACGCTGGAGGACAGCGTGCTATCCGTCATCGAACGCGAAATGAACGGCTCACCCGGCCTGATCTACATGGAGTCGGTGGCCCAGGCGGACGGCTCAGGCAGCATCACCCTGAGCTTCCAGCCCGGCACCAACGCCGACCTAGCGCAGGTGGATGTGCAGAACCGCCTGTCGCGTGCCACCCCCCGCCTGCCTTCGGCGGTGACCCAGCAGGGCGTGCGCGTGGACAAGTCGCGCTCCAACTTCCTGCTGTTCACCATGCTGTCGTCTTCCAACCCAGCGACCGACACCGTGGCCCTGGGCGACTACGCCTCGCGCAACATCGTGCCCGAGCTGCAGCGGCTCCAGGGCATTGGCCAGGCCCAGCTGTTTGGCACCGAGCGCGCCATGCGCATCTGGATCGACCCGGCCAAGATGATGAGCTTCAACCTCTCGGCCGCCGAGATCACCGCCGCCATCCGCGCCCAGAACGCGCAGGTGGCCAGCGGCACGATTGGCGACCTGCCCAACGTCGCGGGCCAGGGCATTGCCGCCACCGTGGTGGTCAATGGCCAGCTCAGCAGCGTGGAGCAGTTCGGCAACATCGTGCTGCGCGCCAACACCGATGGCTCCACCGTGCGCATCAAGGATGTGGCACGCGTCGAGCTGGGCGGCCAGGCCTATGCCACGGCCGCACGCCTGAACGGCAAGCCCGCCGTGGGCATTGGCGTGCAGCTGTCGCCCAGTGGCAATGCGCTCGAAGCCGCCAAGGCTGTGCGCGCCAAGATGGATGAACTCTCGCGCTACTTCCCCGAGGGCATGGGCTGGAGCATTCCTTACGACAGCTCGCGCTTTGTGGACATCTCCATCAAGCAGGTCGCGCAGACCCTGTTCGAGGCCGTGGCCCTGGTGTTCCTGGTGATGTTCCTGTTCCTGCAGAACTGGCGCTACACCATCATCCCCACCATCGTGGTGCCGATTGCCCTGCTGGGCACGTTCGCCACGTTGCTGGCGCTCGGATTCTCTATCAACGTGCTGACCATGTTCGGCATGGTGCTGGTGATCGGCATCGTGGTGGACGACGCCATCGTGGTGGTCGAGAACGTCGAGCGCATCATGAGCGAAGAAGGCCTGTCGCCGCTGGAGGCCACGCGCAAGGCCATGCGCCAGATCTCGGGCGCCATCATCGGCGTGACCGTGGTGCTGATCTCGGTGTTCGTGCCCCTGGCGTTCTTTGCGGGCTCCACCGGCAACATCTACCGCCAGTTCTCGGCCGTGATGGTGGCCTCCATCGGCTTCTCGGCCTTCATGGCGCTGTCGCTCACGCCTGCGCTGTGCGCCACGCTGCTCAAGCCCGTGGAAGCGGGCCACCACCACGAAAAGACCGGCTTCTTCGGCTGGTTCAACCGGGGCTTTTCGCGCACCGCCAAGGGCTATGAAGGTTTTGTGGCACGCATGCTCAAGCGCGCCGCGCGCTATCTGGTCATCTATGCCGCCATCGTGGGCGCCGTGGCCGTGGTCTACATGCGCCTGCCTACCTCGTTCCTCCCGAGCGAAGACCAGGGCAACATCATCGTCAACGTGCAACTGCCACCAGGGGCCACCCAGGAGCGCACGCTGGCCGTGATGGAGCAGGTCGAAGGCTTCATCCTCAAGCAGCCCGAAGTGCAAAGCATGGTCGGCGTGCTGGGCTTCAGCTTCTCTGGCCAGGGCCAGAATGCTGCACTGGCGTTTGTGACCCTCAAGGACTGGAGCGAACGCCATGGCCCAGGCCAATCGGCGCAGGATGTGGCCAACCGCGCCTTTGGTGGGCTGATGGGTATCCGCGATGCGTTCATCTTTCCATTGAGCCCGCCGCCCATCCCTGAACTGGGCAACGCCAGCGGCTTTACCTTCCGCCTCCAAGACCGTGGCGGCGCCGGGCACGCGGCCCTGGTGCAGGCGCGCAACCAGCTGCTGGGCATGGCCTCGCAAAGCAAGGTGCTCACGCAAGTGCGCCCGGACGGCCTGGAAGACGCCCCCCAGCTGCAGATCGACATCGACCGCGACAAAGCCAACGCGCTGGGTGTGCCGTTCGACGCGATCAACTCGACGCTGTCCACCGCACTGGGCTCCAGCTACGTGAATGACTTCCCCAACCAGGGCCGTCTGCAACGCGTGGTGGTGCAGGCCGACGCACCGGCCCGCATGCAGCCGGACGATCTGCTCAAGATCAATGCCGCCAACAGCCAGGGCAAGCCCGTGCCGCTGTCGGCATTTGCCACCACCCGCTGGGTGAACGGCGCGCAGCAGACAGTGCGCTACAACGGCTATCCGGCCATGCGCATCTCGGGCGCACCTGCGCCCGGCTACAGCACCGGTGCCGCCATGGCCGAAATGGAGAAACTCGCCAAGCAGTTGCCCGCAGGCTTCGGCTTCGAATGGACCGGCCAGTCGCGCGAGGAAAAGCTCGCGGGCGCCCAATCGCTGATCCTCTACAGCTTCGCCATCCTGGCCGTGTTCCTGTGCCTGGCCGCGTTGTATGAAAGCTGGTCCATCCCGCTGGCGGTGATCCTGGTCGTGCCCCTGGGAGTGCTGGGTGTGCTGCTGGCCACGCTGATGCGGGGCTATGCCAACGACGTGTACTTCCAGGTGGGCCTGATCACCATCATTGGTCTGTCGGCGAAGAACGCCATTCTGATCATCGAATTTGCCAAAGACCTGCAGGCCCAGGGCAAGGGCGTGATCGAGTCGGCGCTGGCCGCCGCCCACCTGCGGTTCCGCCCCATCATCATGACCTCCATGGCCTTCGGGCTGGGCGTACTGCCGCTGGCCATTGCCTCGGGCGCAGGCTCGGCCAGCCAGCGCGCCATCGGTACCGGCGTGCTGGGTGGCATGGTCACCGGTACGGTGCTGGCCGTGTTTTTTGTGCCCGTGTTCTTCGTGGTGGTGCGCAGCCTGTTCAAGGGCAGCGCACGCCAGGCAGAAATGAACCGCCGCCACGCAGAAGAAGCAGGAGTTGGAACCCATGATTGATCCCCGCAGCACCCCTCTCGCGCTCACGGCGGCAGCGGCTGCGCTGCTGCTCGCGGGCTGCTCGTTCATCCCCACCTATGAGCGTCCCGCCGCGCCGGTGCCCGCCACCTATGCCATGGCGCCTGCTGCTGCAGCGGGTGCCGCCCAGGGCCCGACCGCCACGGCGCCGTGGCAAGACTACTTTGCCGATCCCCGGCTGCAGCAACTGATAGAGACCGCGCTGGCCAACAACCGCGACCTGCGCGTGGCCATGCTCAACGTCGAACAGGCGCGCGCCACCTACCAGGTGCGCCGGGCCGACCAGTACCCGGGCGTGGGCCTGGCCGCCAATGCCAGCCGCGCGCCCGCCTCGGGCAGTGGCGACCTGACCAACTCGTTCAGCGTCGGGCTGGCCATCTCGGCCTGGGAGATCGACTTCTTCGGCCGCCTCGCCAGCCTCAAGGAACAGGCCCTGGCCCAGTACCTTGCCACCGAAGAAGGCCGCAACGCCGCGCAGGTGAGCCTGGTGGCGGCGGTGGCCAACGGCTGGCTGGCGCTGCTGGCTGACGAGGAGCTGCTGGACCTGTCGCGCCAGACCCTGTCCTCGCGCGAAGAATCGGTGCGGCTGACCAAGATGCGGCTGGATGCCGGCGTGGCTTCGGAGCTGGACTTCCGCCAGGCCGAATCCCTCACCCAGGCTGCCCGCGCCACGCTGGCGCAGCAGCAGCGGCAGCGCGCACTCGACGAAAACGCCCTGGCCTTGCTGCTGGGCCAGTCTCTGCCCAGCGAGATCGCAGCCAGCCTGACCGGCAGCCGGCTCGTCAACGCACCCGCCATGGCCCCGCTGCCCGCAGGCCTGCCGTCGGAGCTGCTCACCCGCAGGCCCGACATCCGCCAGGCCGAGCAGCAACTGGTGGGCGCCAACGCCAACATTGGCGCCGCACGCGCCGCGTTTTTCCCGCGCATCTCGCTGACAGCGCAGGCGGGCACGGCCAGCGGCGAGCTGTCGGGGCTGTTCAAGAACGGATCCTGGGGCTTCACGATCGCGCCGTCGCTGCTGCTGCCGATCTTCGATGCGGGCCGCAACCAGGCCAACCTGGAAAGTGCACAGGCCAGCCGCAGCATTGCGGTCGCGCAGTATGAAAAAGCCATCCAGACCGCGTTCCGCGAAGTCTCGGACGCCCTTGCAGGGCAAGCCACCCTGGGCGAACAGGCTCTGGCCCAGCAGCGGCAGGCCGAGGCCGAAAGTGCGCGCCTGCAGCTGGCCGACCTGCGCTACCGCAATGGTGTGTCCAGCTACCTGGACCTGCTGGACGCCCAGCGCTCCCTGTTCACGGCCCAGCAGGCCGTGGTGCAGGTACGGCTGGCACAGCTGCAAAACCAGGTGGCGCTGTACAAGGCCCTGGGCGGCGGCGCCCCGGCGCCCGCGCAACCCAGCTCCTGAAGCGCTGCCCGTGCACGTCCCTTGGCTCGAAGGCGGGTTGCGTGCGGGCGACACCGGCCCCCTCGGGCCCGGCGTGCAGCCGAAGTTCCCGGGGGCGTAGATATAATTTAAGGTTGATTTCATCAAAGCCCCCCGATAACCAGAGGACGTCATGAGCGACAACCACCACGAAGAAGCGCACACCGGCCCCATCAAGACCCCCAAGCAGCTGCTGCTGGCAGGTTTTTTCTCGTTCGTGATCCCGATCTTTGCCATCATCGGCCTGGTCCTTTATGTGACGTCTGCCGACAAGCCCGCTGCTGGCGCCGTCAACCCTGAGAAGGCCATCGCCGAGCGCATCCAGAAGGTGGGCATGGTGGAAGTGCGTGACGCCAACCGCCCCCTCAAAGGTGGCGAAGAAGTCTTCAAGGCCCAGTGCACCGCCTGCCACACGTCGGGTGCAGCGGGTGCCCCCAAGGTGGGTGACGCGGCTGCCTGGTCGGCCCGTATCAAGACCGGCTTCGAAACCCTGGTCCAGTCCGCACTGAAGGGCAAGGGCGCGATGGCCCCCCAAGGTGGTGGTGACTTCAACGATACCGAAATCGCCCGCGCTGTGGCCTACATGGCCAACGCCAGTGGCGGCAAGTTCGACGAACCCGCTGCCCCTGCGCCCGCCGGTGGCGATGCTGCTGCAGCGGCAGCAGCCCCCGCCGCTTCGCGCTGATCCGGCAACCCCTCCCGGCCTTCGCTCAGCCACCGGTGTGGTGGCGAGCAACTCCCAGCCGACTGTCAGCTGTTCACAGAGCGGCGGTCAGGGGCCCCACAGGCGGTGGTGGCTGATGCCTCCCTCCAATCAAAAAGCCGACGCATGCGTCGGCTTTTTTGTGGGCGCGGCCCACGGCCCCACCCCGGCGCTCACCGGCGTTCACCCGCTCTCACCCACCTCCAACCGCCCCGCACGCCACGCCTGCGGGCTGGGCACATAGCGGTACCGGGCTGGGAGGTCGCTGGCCAACACCTCCTGCAGCGGCCAGCGGCCAGACTCCACCGCCTCGGCGGCCAGGGCCACATCCATGCTGTGCACCAGGCCCACGCCCAGGGCGGTGGCCAGGTACAGCCGCCCCTGCGCGTCCACCAGCGCATCGCCCCCTTCTGCCGCCTGGCCCGTGTGGGACAGCAAGGTCAGATCGGGCTGAACACGCCAGATCCAGGGCGTTGCTTCCAGCTCCACATACACACGCTGGGGGCCGTTCTGGAAGAACCATCGCCCCTCGGCATCGGACTCGTAGTTGCGGGCGATGAAGGCCATGAGCTTGTCGTGCTCCAGCAACTGCCCCCTGCTCTGCGGAAAGGGCCCTGCCGCCTGCGTGGCATCGTCGCGCAGGTACCAACGCCCCCGCGCGTCCAGCCCCAGCCAGCCATAGCAGTCCGGCACATTGGGCCATTTGGCCAGGGCCTGTTTGACGATGTCATCCATGGCCCGATTGTCCTCCCTGGTAGCCCCCTGCCCCGGCCTGCTCGGCCAGCCAGCCGCCCACGGCCTCGGGCATGGCGCGCACATGGCCGGGCGGGCGCCCGCGCGGGAAACCCACATGCCCGCCGTGCGCCGGTTGCCAGAGCGTGACGCAGCGGCCCACCTCGTGCGCCCCGGGCAGGCTCGCGGCGGGCACAAACGGGTCGTTGCGGGCGTTGACCACCAGTGCGGGGATGCGGATCTGGTGCAGCAGCGGTTTGGCCGAGGCGCGCAGCCAGTAGTCCTCGGTGTTGCGGTAGCCATGCACCGGGGCGGTGAACACGTTGTCAAACGCGTACAGGTCCCGCGCGGCCAGCAGCGCCTGGCGGTCGAACAACCCCGGGTGCTGGGCCAGCTTCTGCAGCGCCTTGGGCACCAGGGTGCGCATGAACATGCGGGTGTAGACCTGCCGGTTGAAGCCGCGCCCGATGGCGTGCCCACCCGCTGCCAGATCGATGGGTGAACACACGGCGGCCACGGCATCGGCGCTGCGCGCGGCGTCCGTGCCCACTTCAGCCGCCCAGCGCAGCAGTGCATTGCCGCCCAGCGACACCCCGGCCGCCATCAGCGGCCCGGTGTGGGCGGCACGCAGCCGCTGCAGCATCCAGCCGATCTCGGCATGGTCGCCCGAGTGGTAGGCGCGCGGCGCGCGGTTGATCTCGCCGCTGCAGCCCCGGAAGTGCGGCAGCGCGCAGGCCCAGCCGCGCTGGCGCGCGAGGTCTGCAAAGGCCTCGCTGTAGTGGCTGCGCGAGGAGCCCTCCAGGCCGTGGAACACCACCAGCAACGGGCGCGGCACACGGGCGTCGATGCCGTCCTGCAGGAAGTCCACGTCCACAAAATCGCCGTCGGGCGTGTCCCAGCGCTCGCGGCGGTATTCGGGCCGGAGGCCCAGCACCCGGCGGGAATACAACGCAGGCCAGATGGTCTGGAGCTGCCCCCCGGGCAGCCAACGAGGCGCTACATATTTCATAGCTATCAGGACAATACCATCGCGCGCAGAGGCACAAAAAAGCTCAAAATTTTTCCCTCTCCTGCTGGTCTCAGTGCAGCACGGGTCGCTGGGCCGCCACCACCTGCGCGTCGGGCGCTACGCCGGGGCTGGCATGGTGGGCCACCATGCGCCAGCCTTCCGGGGTCTTGTGATAGACGTTGGTGGCCAGCACCACCGCCTGGTGCAGGCCATCGGGCAGCATCACCTCCACCTGTTCGGCCACGCTGTGCACCGCACTCGACAGCGCCACCACCCGGTGCACCTGCACCGGACGCGCGCGCACCGTGCCGTTCGCGAACATGGACTCGAAAGCCGCACGGATCGCCCCCGCGCCCAGCAGGCGTGGCCCGCCGGGGTGCACGCAGACGATGTCGTCCTCATCCGCCCAGCACGACATCAGCAGATCGATGTCGCCGCGCTGCAGGGCTTCGTAGAACGCTGATTCGGTTTCATCCGACGAGCCACCCAGGGTGGCAGCTTTGGAGCGGGCGCGGGGCATGGTCGTTCCGGGTGATGGTGGAGATGGATCGGCAGAAGAGGCCACAGAGGCACAACAGGCCAGACGGCTATTGTGCGTTCAGCCCGCCTCCGGTAGGCCGCGCACGCTGCGATGACCAAGGGCTTTGGTGGGCCACGCCCGTGGCGTCGGTTCGCGATCTCCCGGGAATCTCACGGCAGTCGCCCAGCGGGCTTGCCAGGCGAGTCTGCTGCGTTACGCGGCCCGGCTCCCCGTGCGGCCGGGTTTCTGGCACATTCGGCCCATTCTCCTTTTTTGGCAGGCCCCCATGATGATGACGATGCGACGTTTCCTTGCCCTTGGCACCCTGCTGCTGGCAACGCTGGCCCTGGGCGGCTGCGGCTACAACGACTTCCAGCGGCTGGACGAACAGACCAAGGCCGCCTGGAGCGAGGTGCTCAACCAGTACCAGCGGCGCGCCGACCTGGTGCCCAACATCGTCGCCACCGTGAAGGGCGAGGCGAATTTCGAGCAGGAGACGCTGACCCGCGTGGTCGAGGCCCGTGCCAAGGCCACGGCCATCCAGGTCACGCCCGAAACCCTGAACAACCCCGAGGCGTTCAACAAATTCCAGCAGGCCCAGGGCGAGCTGTCGGGCGCGCTGTCGCGGCTGATGGTGGTGTCCGAACGCTACCCCACCCTGCAGGCCAACCAGGGCTTTCGCGACCTGCGCGTGACGCTGGAGGGCACGGAGAACCGCATCACCGTGGCCCGCAACCGCTACATCCAGACGGTGCAGGAGTACAACGTGCTCGCGCGCAGCTTCCCCACCAACCTCACGGCCATGGCGTTCAGCTACGCCCCCAAGCCCAGCTTCACCGTGGCCAACGAGGCGCAGATCAGCGTTCCCCCCACGGTGGACTTTGGCGGCTCCAAAGCCAAGCCCTGATGCTCCTGGCTGCACCCCTGTTCACAGCAGAAATCTGAAGAAAATATGCTTCTTGCGCGCATTGGACGGGCGCTGACAGCTATATTATTTATAGCATTTACACCCTTTTGCGCATGGGCTCAGGGCGCGCTGCAACCCATCCCGCCGCTCACCGGCCACGTCATCGACCAGACGGGCACCCTGAGCGCGGCAGACACCCAGTCGCTCGAATCCCAGCTGGCCACGCTGGAGCAGACCCGGGGCGCGCAGGTGGTGGTGCTGATGGTGGCCAGCACGGCACCCGAAGACATTGCCGCCTATGCCAACCGCGTGGGCAACCAGTGGAAGATCGGGCGCCGGGGCGTGGGCGACGGCGTGCTGGTGCTGGTGGCCAAGAACGACCGCAAGATGCGCATCGAGGTGGCCAAGGCGCTGGAAGGGGCCATCCCCGACATCGCCGCCGCGCGCATCATCGACAGCGCGATGAAGCCGCGCTTTCAGCAGAACGACTACGCGGGCGGCCTGAGCGCAGCGGCCACACAACTCGCCGCGCGCATCGGCGCAGAAGCCCTGCCCCCGCCACCCGAAGCCGGGCACACGCCCCAAGGCACCAACGACCACAGCGTGTTTGACTGGACTGATTTCGCCATCTTCCTGTTCTTTGGCGTGATGGTGGCCGGCCCGCTGGCGCGCAGCTTTTTTGGCAGTGCGCTGGGTGGGCTGTTGGTGGGGGGTGGTGTGGGCGTGCTGGCGTTTGTGTTCACCGCCAGCCTGCTGCTGTCCATCGGGGCGGGCGTGATTGCGCTGCTCTACACCTGGATCTTCGGGGGCAGCAGCGCACCGGTGGCGCTGGGCCATGGGGGTGGGTCGTCCGGGAGCTGGGGGCATGGCAGCAGTGGTGGCGACTACAGCAGCAGCGACAGCGGAGGATTCAGCTCCGGCGGCGGTGGCGACTTTGGTGGCGGCGGCGCCTCGGGGGACTGGTGATGGGCAGCAGCAATGGCAGCAAACCTCTTTTGGGCACACTGCGCGCCCTGCGGCGCCTGGCGCAGCACCGCTGGACCGAAGCCGCCTCCCGCCGCGCCCTGTCGCCACAGGTCTTGCACCGCCTGGGCACGCACGTGAGCGCCAGCGAACAGCAGCACACGGGCCAGATCCGGGTCGTGGCCGAGGCCAGCCTGCCCTGGAGCTACCTGCACCGCCAGGCCAGCCCGCGCGAACGCGCCATCATGTTGTTCAGCAAGTACCGGGTGTGGGACACCGAGCACAACAACGGCGTGCTGATTTACCTGCTGATGCCCGAACATGCCATCGAAATCGTGGCGGACCGGGGCCTGGCACGGCATATTCCCCCTCAGGAATGGCAAGGACTGGTGCGGCAGATGTCCACCCATTTCCAGCAATTGCAGTACGAAGAGGGCCTGATCCAGGCCATTGATGCCGTCTCGCAGCGCCTCGCCCGGCATTTCCCCCGCCCGGGCGATACCCACCAGGCCAACGAACTTCCGGACACACCGGTGGGGCCGTCAAGGGCTTAGCACCTGGCGGCGCCAGCAAGCCAACAGCTCCGCCGATTGTTGCCACGCCGCGGGTGGCAGTACTCCCACCCGCAGTCCCAGGTCTGCCAATCCACTGGGTTGCGGTTCTGGCGTCCTGGGTTTGTCCCCGGGTTTCTCCTTACTGAGCCCGGAACATCCGCCGCTGAGGTCCATTTCTGCACTGCGCTCACCCCCAATGAGCACTGATTGTTTCCAATACCAGAACAGTCAGTTCGCGACTCGGTGGTTTTTCTCTGAACACCATCGGCGTACAGTTCACCCCATCGATGAGCCGAACCCGCAAGGCGACTCACCGAACCCGG
>OGCL01002496.1_pt1 | contig 12683 bp, 5 predicted proteins | sample 1570041 | NCBI WGS metagenome assembly OGCL01 (sample SAMN06266162, study PRJEB24511) | hot springs metagenome | isolation source: Hot spring water | place: South Africa: Limpopo | collected 2015-06-22 | reverse complement strand
GTGGCGCGGCAGAGCCCGGTGGCGGTGCGTACCATCAAGCCGCTGATCCAGGGCGCCCGCGAGCGCAGCCCGAACAGCTGGCTGAGCGAGGAGCGCGAGCGCTTCGTCGACCTGTTCGATGCCGACGACACCCGCGAAGGGGTCAACGCCTTTCTGGAAAAACGCGACCCGCAGTGGCGCAACAAATAAGTAGGGTGCGCCGCGCGCACCGGGAACTCGCACGATGAATGTGATCTTTGAAGAACGCCCCGCCCAGCATGGTATGCGCATTGGCATCGCCAGCCTGGATGCCGAGAAGAGCCTCAATGCCCTGTCCCTGCCGATGATCGAGGCCCTGGCCGACCGGCTCAAGGCCTGGGCGAATGACCCGGCCATCGCCTGCGTGCTGCTGCGCGGCAACGGGCCCAAGGCCTTCTGCGCCGGTGGCGATGTGGTGCAACTGGTGCAGCAGTGCCGCGAACACCCGGGGCAAATACCGCCCCTGGCGCGGCGCTTCTTCGCCGACGAATACCGCCTGGATTACCTGATTCACACCTACCCCAAGCCCTTTATCTGCTGGGCCCATGGCCATGTGCTGGGCGGTGGCATGGGTCTGATGCAGGGTGCCGCCATCCGCATCGTCACCCCCAGCAGCCGACTGGGCATGCCGGAAGTGAATATCGGCCTGTACCCGGATGTGGGCGGCAGCTGGTTCCTCGCCCGCCTGCCGGGCAAGCTCGGTCTGTTCCTCGGTCTGACTGCCAGCAGCATCAACGCCACGGATGCCCTGGACCTGAACCTGGCCGACCGTTTTCTGCGCGACGACCAGCAGGAGGCGCTGATCGAAGGCCTGGCCCAGCTCAACTGGCAGGCGCAACCCCAGCTGCAGCTGCATAGCCTGCTCAAGGCCCTGGAAGCCGAAGCGCGCAGCGAGTTGCCGCAGGCCCAATGGCTACCGCGCCGCGCACAGATCGACGCGCTGCTGGATGTGGCCGACCTGCCCCAGGCCTGGCAGGCCATCGCCGCCCTGCACGGCGACAGCGACCTGCTGCTGGCCCGCGCGGCCAAGACCTTGGCCGGCGGCTGCCCGCTGACCGGGCACCTGGTCTGGGAGCAGATCCGCCGTGCCAGGCAGCTGTCCCTGGCCGAGGTGTTCCGCATGGAGTACGCCCTGAGCCTGAACTGCTGCCGCCACCCGGAATTCCCCGAGGGCGTGCGCGCCCGCCTGATCGACAAGGACCAGGCGCCGCGCTGGCACTGGCCGGATGTGGCGAATATCCCGGACGAGGTGATCGAGGCCCACTTCGCCCCGGTCTGGGACGGTGAGCATCCCCTGGCAGATCTGTAGGGTGCGCCGCGCGCACCACCCCATGGCTATCCGGTGCGCACGGCGCACCCTACGAGGAGAACAATAACAATGACTCAGATCGCGTTTATCGGCCTTGGCCATATGGGTCTGCCCATGGCCCGCAACCTGCTCAAGGCCGGCTTTCCCCTCAAGGTCTTCGATCTGGTGCAGGCGGCCATGGATGAGCTGGCTGGCGAAGGCTCCCTGCCGGCCCAAAGCGCCGCCGAGGCGGCCGCGGACGCCCAGGTGGTGGTCAGCATGCTGCCGGCCAGCCGTCATGTGGAGGGGTTGTACCTGGGCGAGAGCGGCCTGCTGGCCAGCCTCAAGCCCGGCACCCTGGTGCTGGAATGCTCCACCATCGCCCCGGAATCGGCGCGCAAGGTGCATCAGGCGGCTAGTGCGCGCGGCATCGAGCTGCTCGACGCGCCGGTATCCGGCGGCACGGCTGGCGCGGCGGCGGGTACCCTGACCTTTATGGTCGGCGGCGAGGCCGAGGTGCTGGCCAAGGCCCGCCCGGTTTTCGAAGCCATGGGCAAGAATATCTTCCATGCCGGCCCCGATGGCGCCGGGCAAGTGGCCAAGGTGTGCAACAACCAGGTGCTGGCGGTGCAGATGATCGCCACCGCCGAAGCCATGGCCATGGGCGTGGCCAATGGCCTGGAGCCGGCCGTATTGGCCGAGATCATGCGTCAGAGCTCGGGGGGCAACTGGACACTGGAGAAGTACAACCCCTGGCCCGGGGTGATGGAAAACGCCCCGGCCTCCAAGGGCTACAGCGGCGGTTTTATGGCTGAGCTGATGGCCAAGGACCTGGGCCTGGCCCAGGAAGCCGCCCAGCACAGCGGCAGCAGCACCCCCATGGGCGCCCTGGCCCTGCAGCTCTATCGCCTGCTGCTCAAGCAGGGCAAGGGGAAACAGGATTTCTCGGTGGTGCAGCAGCTGTTTGTCGAATAGCCGAGCGTAGGCTGGATATGGCGTACAAGCCTTGCGGCAGGTACGCCGTACAGGCTGTTTGTCGAGTAAACAGGTCGTAGGGTGCGCCGCGCGCACCAAGAAAACCCAGCAGCACCTTGGTGCGCACAGCGCACCCTAAAGCGCCGCATCCTAGCGCTCGCGCAGGGCCTCGGCGCGGGCGCGGATAATGGGTTTGAGCAGATAATTGAGCACGCTCTTCTTGCCGGTGATGATATCCACCGAGGCCACCATGCCGGGGATGATCAGCAGCGGGCTTTCCTCGCTGCCCAGGTGGCTTTTTTCGGTGCGCAGCTTGATGGCATAGAAGCTGTTGCCCTCTTCATCGGTCACGGTATCCGCGCCGATCTGCTCCAGTTCGGCCTTGAGCCCGCCATAGATGGTGTAGTCATAGGCGGTGAACTTGACCATGGCCTCCTGGCCCGGATGCAGGAAGGCGATATCCTGCGGGCGAATGCGCGCCTCCACCAATAGCTTCTCGTCCAGCGGCACGATCTCCACCAGGTCGCTGCCCGGCTGGATCACCCCGCCGATGGTGTTGACCAGCAGCTGCTTGACGATCCCCCGCACCGGCGAAGTGACCAGGGTACGGTTGACCCGGTCCTCCAGGGCCTTGCCGGTGGACTGGATCTTGCTCAGCTCGGTGCGCGCCTCGTTGAGCTGGGCCAGGGCCTCGCTGCGAAAACGTCCGCGGGTCTCATCGATCTTGCGTTCGACTTCCTTGATCGCCGCCTCGGCCCGGGGAATGGCCAGGGTGGTGGCTTCCAGCTGGCCACGGGCCTCCACTTCCGAGCGTTTGAGGCGCAGCACCTCCACCTGGGAGATGGCGCCCTGGGCCACCAGGGGCTCGGACATCTGGATTTCCTGGCGCAACAGGTTAAGGCTGTTGCGGAACTGCCCCTGCTTGGACACGAACTCACGCAGCTCCTGCTGGCGCTGCACCAGTTGTTCCTCCAGGCCGGCCACCTCATCGACCAGTTGCTGGCGGCGGCTGGCAAACAGCTGCAATTCGTTGTCGGCCTGGCCCGCGGCCTTGTCCAGCAGCTCCGCGTTGAACTGTGGCTCGCGCCCCTGCACTTCGGCGCTCAGGCGCTCGACCCGCAGCTGCAGGGCCAGGCGATCGGCCTCGGTCTCGCCGACATTGGAGGCAAAACGGGTGTCATCCAGACGCAGCAGCGGATCGCCCGCCTCGACAATCTGGCCCTCGCGCACAAACAGCTCGGCGACGATGCCGCCTTCCAGGTTCTGGATCTTCTGCAGGCGCGAGGAGGGAATGGCCTTGCCATCGCCGCGGGTCACCTCGTCGACCACGGCAAAGTGGGCCCACAGCAGACAGAAGGCGACAAAGGCAATCAGGCTCCAGATGGTCAGGCGGATGACCCTTGGGGCATCCTCGATCAGTGCCTTGCTGACTTCCGGCAGGGGTTCGTCGCCGATGGCATCGCGGCTGCCGAAATAGGCGCCAATGGCCTGGCCCAGGCTTTTTTCCGCTGGCTTAGCTGACACTGATCTGCCCCTTCTTCAAGGCTTCCATCACGCTGCCCTTCGGCCCGTCGGCGATGATCTGCCCGCGGTCGACGATGATCAGCCGGTCCACCAGGCTGAGCATGGAGGCGCGATGCGTCACCAGCAGCAGGGTCTTGTTGCCGATCACCTTGCCCAGGCGCTGCTTGAGGCGCTCCTCGCCGGTGTTATCCATGGAGCTGGTGGGCTCGTCGAGCAGCAGAATCGGCGGATCGAGCAACAAAGCCCGGGCCAGGGCGACGTTCTGCCGCTGGCCGCCGGAGAGGTTCTGCCCGCGCTCACCCACCTGCAGCTCATAGCCCTTGGGATGCAGGCGGGCGAACTCGTGCACCCCGGCCAGCTCGGCGGCCTGCAACACCAGTTCGTCTTCCACATAGCGGGCGCCGGCCACCAGATTGTCGCGCAGGGTGCCGGAAAACAACTGGATGTCTTGCGGCACATAGCCGATGTTGTAGCGCAGGTCGCTGACATCCAGCTGGCGCACGTCGATGCCATCCACCAGCAGGCTGCCGCCGTCGGGCTGATAGAGGCCGACGATCAGTTTGGCCAGGGAGCTCTTGCCCGAGCCACTGCGGCCGATGATGCCGATCTTCTCGCCGGGGCGTACCACCAGATTGATCTTGTGCAGCGCCGCCTGCTGCTGCTCCGGGTAGTGGAACTCCACCTGGCGGAACTCCACCGCGCCCTGCAGCGACTGGCGCTTGAGGGGGCGCTCCTCTTCGTGGCGCTCCTGGGGCAGCTCCATCATCTGGTTGACCGAATCCAGGGTCACCTTGGCCTGCTGATAGCGGGTCAGCAGCCCGGAAATCTGCGTCAGCGGGCCCAGGGCGCGGCTGCTCAACATATAGCAGGCGATCAGCCCACCCATGCTCAGGTTGCCGGCCATGATCTGGTACACGCCGAGCACGATGACCACCACCCCGGCCAGTTGCTGGATCAGCATGGTCGAGTTCAGGGCCAGGCTCGACAACATGCGCGCACGCAGTTCCAGACGGCCGAGGGTGCCGATGGTCTGCTCCCAGATGTACTGGCGCTCGCTTTCGGCATTGTTGACCTTCACCGCATCCAGCCCGGCCAGGCTCTCGATCAGGCTGGACTGGCGCTCGGCGGCCAGGGCCATGGTGCGCTGCATGGTCTCGGCCAGAGGTCGTTGCAGCAACCAGCCGATCAGCGCCACCAGGGGGAAGGCGAGCACCGGGATCCACACCAGATGCCCACCGATCAGGGCGATCACCGCCAGGATCAGCAGGGTAAAGGGCAGATCGATGACACTGGCCAGGGTCAGCGAGGCGAGGAAATCGCGCAGGCTCTGAAACTCGTGGATGTTCTGCGCGAAGCTGCCGACCCGGGCCGGGCGGAACTTCATGGCCATGCCGACGATGCGCTCGAACAGCGTGGCACTGATGATCAGGTCGGTCTTCTTGCCCGCCAGATCCAGACACAACCCGCGCAGGGTTTTCAGCAACAGGTCGAAGAAGAACACCCCGGTAATGCCAATGGCCAGCACCCAGAGGGTGGCCTCGGCCTGGTTGGGCACCACGCGGTCGTAGACATTCATCACGAACAGCGGCGTGGCCAAACCGATCAGGTTGATCAGAAAGCTCGCTGCCACCGCGTCGATATACAGCCAGCGTGAGCGCTTGAGGGTGTCGCGAAACCAGGACTTGGCCCGCGGGATCAGCTCGCCGCGGTTGAAGTCGAACTTGTGCAGCGGCTGGGCGAAGAACACCTGACCGCTGTAATCCTTGGCCAGCACCTCGACGCTGACCCGCACCTCGCCGCCCTCGCTTTCGCTGGGCATCAGGCGCGCCCGGCCCTGCTCGTCCCAGCCCAGCAGCAGGGCACTGCGCCCCCCCTGCAACAGCAGCAGGGCCGGCATGGCCAGCTCCGGAATACGCTGCAGGCCACGGCGCAACCAGCGCCCCTGCAGCCCGGCACGGGCGGCGGCGCGGGGTAGCAATTCGGGGCTCAGGCGCTGTTCGGGCAAGGGCAGACCGGCGGTGAGCATGGCCCGGCTGACCGACTTCTGGTGCAGACTGCAGAGCGACAGCAGGCTGTCCAGCAGGGGGTCATCGTAGCGATCCCGGGGGTCGCTACGGTTCTGGGTCTGACTGATGTCTAGGCTCACCGGGTCTCACTCATCGCAGGCGGGGCTCAGTTGAAGGCGGGCAGGCTGACCTTGGCCTTGACCTCATCCAGGGGCGCGGCCGCCATCGGCGCCACCACACCCTGGCTCTTGAGCAGGGAGCCCATGGTGGCCTTGATCCGGTACTGAGTAAACAGTTCGGTGTAGCGCACCTCCTCCAGACGACGCGAGGCGGTGAATAGCTCGTTCTCGCTGTCCAGCAGATCCAGCAGGGTACGGTCGCCCAGCTGGAACTGCTGCTGGTAGGACTCGCGCACACGGGTGCTGTAATCGACGTATTGCTGGGCAATCGGCAGTTGCTGACGGGCGTTGTCCAGGGCATTCCAGGCCAGGCCCAGGTCCTCGATCAGCACGCGCAGGGCGTTGTTGCGGATATCCATGGCCTGGTTGGTCTGGTAGGCCTTGGACTGCAGATCAGCCTTGTTGCTGCCGCCAGCGAACAGGTTGTAGCGCATGTTGAGCATGGCGCGCCATTGGTTGTTATGCCCAGCGGTACCGTCCAGGTTGTTGTCCATGCTGCGCGACAATTCCACATCGAAGCGCGGATAGAAGCTCGACTTGGCCGCCGCATACTGCTGCTCGGTGGCCTGCACATCGGACTCGGCCGAACTCAGGTAGGGGTTGTTGGCCAGCATTTCCTCGCGGGCCTCCTGCAGACTGGCCGGGAACTGTCCGGCCAGGCCCTGGGGCTGGCTCAGGCCGGCAGCCTCACGACCCACCAGGCTGAAATAGTTGACCTGGGCATCGGCCAGGTTGGTCTGTTCGGTGATCAGGTTGTTGCGCGCCTGGGCCAGGCGGGCTTCGGCCTGATCCAGGTCGGCCGTGCGGCCAACGCCACTCTGGCTGCGCAGGGTGATCTGGTCATAGATACGTTCGTGGCTGCGCAGGTTGTCCTGCGCCAGGCGCACCATTTCCTGGCGTTTGAGCACCTCGATATAGACCTGGGCCACATTCAGCGCCGTGCGCTCGGCGGTACCCAGCAGTTCATAGGCACGGGCATTGACCGTGGCACGCTGACGCCCCACCTCGCTCTGCGTGGCAAAGCCGTCGAACACCATCTGCTGCAGACGCAGGGTCGACTCCCCGCGGGTCAGGGTTTCAGTGTTATGGGTATTGCCACGGGTGCCGGGGCTGTCGGTGTACTCACGACCATAGCCGGCCAGCACATCCACCTGGGGCAGGTAGCCGCCACGGGCAGCCTTCATCTGCTCTTCCACGGACAGGCGGGCATGGATGCCGGCCTGAACCTCGGGGTGCACCTCCAGAGCGCTCTGCATGGCTTCATTGAGCGTCTGGGCCTGGGCCGCGAGGGATACTGCAAAAGCGAGGGGAAGTACTGCCAGAAAACGCATCGGGGAAAATTCCTTTTCAAGCCGGGCAAAGGCCCGCTCTATATGGGCTAAGCATCACCTACAGGCACCTGCAGGCACGTCTGGAAGGCTCTGGAATGGGGGGCTGAACCTCCCATCGGCCAGTCATCAATATCAAAGTGACATCGCGGGCGGCATTCTTTATGATCGCGCCAAAGCGGTCAATAGATTGGCATAGGGTTAATTCCCAAAAAGAATAAGCCAATTTTATGGCGACGTTATTTTGTCGCACAGAACCCCGATATTTGAACTAGAACGTTTTACTTGCCTTGCCCATACCCTAAGTCTGAGTACATGGAGCCGTATCTATGAGCAACATCGCCGCCATCGTTAAGAACCTTGTAGGTCAAGTATTCGCCGTCTCCCTCGACGGCCTGAAGCGTCAAATCTTCGAAGGCGAACGCCTGCTTGGCGGCGAACAGGTCATGACCGGCCTGGGCGGTGAAGTTACCCTGCAACTGGCCTCGGGCGAGTTGCTCAATATCGGCCAGGGCAGCAACTGGCAGGCCCCCGCTGGCGAAACCGCCAGCGCCACCCCTAGCACCAACACTGACCTGGAGCAGGCCCTGGCCGCCGGCTTCGACCCCACCACCGACCTCGAAGCCACCGCAGCCGGCCCGGGCGCCGGCGGTAACGCCGGCGGCGGTGCCGGTGGCGGCCATAGCTTTGTAATGCTGGATACCGTGGGCGGGCAGCTGGACCCGACGATTGGCTTTGAGACCGCGGGTTTGGGTTTTGCAGGCGATACGCAGGATGAAGTGCAGGGCCTTGCAGGTGATACCGGCGGTGCGGGCTTTATCGATATCACCCCGCCTGCAGCCCCAACCCTGACCCTTGAGGTCGACAGCGGCATCGCCGGTGATCTGATCACCAATAACGGCAATTACATCGTCGGCGGCATCGAACCCGGCGCCACCGTCGAGTACAGCACAGACGGCAGCACCTGGAGCACCACGCCACCGGTCGCCGTGGAAGGCCCGAATACCATCTTTGTGCGCCAGACCGATGGGGCGGGGAATACGTCGCCGAGTAGCAGTCTGAATTTTACCCTCGATACCCAGGTCGCAGCACCGACCATCACCCTCGACACTGATTCCGGCAGCAGCAACAGCGACGCCATCACCAGCACCGGCACCTACACCGTTGGCGGCACCGAGTCCGGCGCTACCGTTGAATACAGCCTCGACGGCAGCACCTGGAGCACCACGCCGCCGGTCGCAGTGGAAGGCAGCAACACCATCTATGCGCGTCAGACCGATGTCGCCGGTAACGTCTCGGCACCGGCCAGCCTGACCTTCACCCTCGACACCCTGGTCGATGCCCCGGTCATCACCCTCGACACCGATAGCGGCAGCAGCAACAGCGACGCCATCAGCAACACCGGCACCTACTCCGTCACCGGCACCGAGCCCGGCGCCACCGTCGAGTACAGCCTCGATGGCAGCACCTGGAGCACCACACCGCCGGTCGCAGTGGAAGGCAGCAACACCATCTATGTGCGTCAGACCGATGTCGCCGGTAACGTCTCGGCACCGGCCAGCCTGACCTTCACCCTCGACACCCTGGCGCCCAGCGTTACCGTCACCATCAACAACGACGGCACGGTCTCCTTCGTCTTCAGCGAGCAGGTGCAGGGCTTCGATACCGACAGCCTCAGCGTCAGCGGCGGCACCCTGAGCAACCTCAGCACCACCGACAACATCACCTGGACCGCCGACCTCGCCGTCGATGCCAACTACGAAGGCAACGTCAGCGTCGCCGTGCTCGACCAGAGCTACAGCGACCTGGCCGGCAACCTCGGCAGCGCCGGCAACGACAGCATCGGCGTCGACACCCTGGCGCCCAGCGTTACCGTCACCATCAACAACGACGGCACGGTCTCCTTCGTCTTCAGCGAGCAGGTGCAGGGCTTCGATACCGACAGCCTCAGCGTCAGCGGCGGCACCCTGAGCAACCTCAGCACCACCGACAACATCACCTGGACCGCCGACCTCGCCGTCGATGCCAACTACGAAGGCAACGTCAGCGTCGCCGTGCTCGACCAGAGCTACAGCGACCTGGCCGGCAACCTCGGCAGCGCCGGCAACGACAGCATCGGCGTCGACACCCTGGCGCCCAGCGTCACCGCAGACCAAAGCTTCAACTACGCCGAAAACCAACTGGCCGGCGCGCCGCTTGCGAGTGTTGAGGCGATCGATGGCACGGGCGTCACGGGCTTCCAGTTCAGCAATGGCACTCAGCTCTCCAACAATGGTTTCTTCGCCATCGACAATAACGGGGTCATCACCCTGACCGCCGAGGGGGCCGCCGCCCTGGCTGCCTCCAACGACTATGAAACCGGTCCGAACACCTTTGTCGTACAGGTGCAGGCCATTGACGCGGCGGGCAATATCTCTGCCAGCACGCCGGTGACCCTGAATGTCACCGATGTGAACGACAACCCACCTGTCTTCGGCTTTAGCCAGCTGACCGCCACAGTCTCCGAGGAAGGCCTGCTCAATGGCGTACCGGACAACACCGGCTCACCAAGCGACACCACCAACGCCGTGGTGGCAAGCGGCAACTTCGCCATCAGTGATGTCGATGGCCCCAGCGTCAGCGTAACCCTGAGCGCGCCGTCCCAGGCACTGACCTCCAATGGCGTACCCGTCACCTGGAGCGGCGAAGGCACTTCGACCCTGACGGCCAGCGCCGGCAGCAAGCCAATCATGACCATCAGCATCAGCAATACAGGGGCCTACACCGTAACCCTGCTGGGCGCGGTGGATCACCCCCAGGCCGGGGTCGAGGATGTGCTCAACCTGGCGCTGCAGGTCACCGCCAGCGATGGCGAGTTCAGTAGTAGCGGCACCCTGACCATCCGTATCGAGGACGATGCCCCGGTCGCCCATGACGACCTGGCAAACCTCATCTACGGCGGCACTGCCAATGGCAATGTACTGAGCAACGACCTGGGCGCCGACCTGCCGGGCAAAGTGGTCAGCATCACCTACCAAGGCCAGACCTATGGTGCCGCGGCCGATGGCAGCATCACCATCGACACTGCCAATGGCACCCTGGTCATGCAGGAAAACGGGAGCTACAGCTATAGCTCCAAGCTGTTCAGCAGCGTCGGTGGTGACGGTACCCTGCTGTCCTGGAGCGATGTGAGCATTACCGCCTTCAACGGTGCACGCACCAATGCTGCGCAGAACGAGTTCCATATCAACAACGGCGTACCGGTCGAAAGCAATATCCTCAACCTCACCGGCACCGGGGTACTGACCGTCAGCAGCAATGGTCTGGGCATTGCCGGCGGCTCGGGTAGCGCCGAGTTCCTCAACGGTCATCCATCGACCCCCGAAGCCATCATGGTCAACCTGGGGCATGAAGTCAGCTCGCTGAATGCCAACTTCTATGCCCAGACCGGCGCCAGTGCCAACTTCAACTGGGCCACCTATGGTGCCGATGGCCAACTAATCAGTACCGGTTCCGGCCCGGCACTGAACCCCAGCTTCACCCTGAATGTGGCCAATGCGGGGGGCGAAGCCTTCCAGTACGTGGTGTTCTACGGCAACAACAACAATGCCAATATCAAGGTATTGCTGCAGGGGCTGGATAATATCGCCCTGGCCAACCCGGCCAGTGACAGCTTCACCTACCACATGCAGGATGCCGACGGCGACGGCAGTTCGGCCACTCTTAGCGTTTCTCAGGGTGCTCCGGGCAATGCCTTGCCCGTGGCCAACCCGGATACCGCCATCACCAATGAAGACACCGCGGTTGTCATTAATGTCCTGGCCAACGACAGTGACGCCGATGGTGACCTGCTCACGGTGACAGGCGTGGCAGCCAACAATGGCACGGTACTGATCAACCCTGATGGCAGCCTGACCTACACGCCCAATGCCAATTTCAGCGGCACCGACACCATCCTTTACTCCATCAGGGATGGAAAGGGCGGCCAGGCCCAGGGCACGGTCAGCGTCACGGTCACCCCAGTGGCCGATGCCCCGCTGCTCTCACCGATTGCAGATATTTATGCCCTGAACCCAGGCGCGACCGTTATTTCCACCGGCAGTACGGATACCGTGATTACCGCCTCGGCGCTCAATACCGGTGACGGTATCAGTCGGGCTAATCTGGAGGCCGAACTGGGCCTGCCCAGTGGCTTCCTGGATAACCGTTTCAACCCAACCGGCCCGAACGTCAACCACAGCGGCAATGTCACGGTAATCGACGGCAAGGTCACCCATGCCAATTACTCCCTGGCGGCCGGCACCAGCGTCAGCTGGGACTATTCCTTCTCCAATGGCGAGAACCTGGCCAGCGAGATCCAGGGCGGCTACAACGATCTGGTGGTGCTGATCGTTACCACCCCATCCGGAGCTCGGGAAACCTTCCTGGTGGACTCATCCGAGAGCAAGTTCCCCAACTTCACCAATAACGGCAGCTTCAGTTACAACGCTACCCAGAGCGGTGAATACAGCTTCAGCTGGCTGGTGCTCAACGGTCGCGATGCCCTCAAGGATTCATCCCTGTCGCTCTCCAGCACCAGCTTTAGCCTCACCGGTAGTGGTACTAACCATGGTGCGCCGGTCAAGCTTTCGCTGATGGCGCAACTCACCGACACCGACGGTTCGGAAAGCCTGAGCCTACGCCTGTCCGGCCTGCCCAGCGGTGCGATCCTCAGCGCCGGCAGCAACAATGGCGACGGCAGCTGGACCCTGAACGCAGCCCAACTCAAGGACCTCTACCTGCTGCCGCCGGCCGGCTTTACCGGTACCCTAAACCTCAGCGCAACCGCCATAGCCACGGAAACGGCCAATGGCAGTACAGCAACCACCTCTCAGGACTTCAGCATCACCATCAGCGCAACCAGCAATACCCTGACCAATGCCAGCAGTGGCGGCGATACGCTGACGGGCACCGCAGGTAATGACCTGATCCGTGGCTATGCCGGCAATGACACCCTCAACGGGGGCGACGGCAACGACCTGATCTATGGCGGCGCCGGCAACGATGTCCTCAATGGCGGCGCGGGTAATGACCGCCTGTATGGCGGTGTCGGCGACGACACCCTCAATGGCGGCAGCGGTCACGACTATCTGGATGGTGGTGCCGGTAACGATATCCTGATCGGCGGCGATGGCGACGACATCCTGCGTGGCGGTCTGGGTAATGACCAACTCACTGGCGGCAGCGGTGCCGATTTGTTTATCTGGCACCGTGGCGATCTGGGCAATGACATCATCCGTGACTTCAACGCTGCCGAAGGCGACCGCATCGACCTGCGCGACCTGCTCCAGGGCGAAGAGAACGCCGCCGATATCAGCCAGTACCTGCGCATCGATACCAGCACCTC
>OGCL01002494.1_pt1 | contig 12689 bp, 12 predicted proteins | sample 1570041 | NCBI WGS metagenome assembly OGCL01 (sample SAMN06266162, study PRJEB24511) | hot springs metagenome | isolation source: Hot spring water | place: South Africa: Limpopo | collected 2015-06-22 | reverse complement strand
TCCAATAGTACGCAACTCGATTTAGATTATTTCAATGATGGTAAAGAAAGAGGTACACGTTTACATAAACTCATTGAACACCTTTCTATTGATAACTGGACATATGATCTAATCCATTCAATCGACGATAAGAGTACACAGGATGAAAAAGAAGCTCTTATGGCTTTCTATCATAGTGAATGGTATACCAAGATGAAATCCATGAACCTTTATAAAGAATATCCTTTCATCATCCAACACGATTATGAGATTGTGAGAGGAATCATGGATATGATGGCGAGTGATGATCAAACAGTCTATTGTGTAGACTTTAAAACCGATCGACACTTATCGGAAGAAGAGATGATAGAAGTCTATTCTTCACAGTTAGAGGATTACAGAAAAGCTCTTGAACTCATTTATCCACATCATACGATTCATACTGGATTGTATAGTTTTAAATACAAAAAGATTATAGAAATCACTAATTAATCAACGAAATCAGAGATTCTATTACATCTTCATAACTTATATCACTTGCGTATTTGTAATCCTTTCTATACTTATTCCATCTATTTTCTAAAATCTCACTCTTCTTGATTTCTTCAATTATATTAATATGATCCTGAATTTTCTCTAACGAATTTCTATGAATTGCCGTATTATTTAAGCTTAATTGAAATTCTTTCTTATTAAAAACTTGAGTCTTAGTTAAAATATAGATATCGTAAAAATCTCTTGGTCTTGTGTTAAACTCAGCTCGACTTAAAACAGTTTCTACTTTCTCTGCCAGTATAGTTTCAATATTATAAGCATTTAGTTCGAACATACCCTCATTAAAGAGTTTATTAAAAACAAACTCTTTTTCTTTAGGGGTCATAACATCTCCCGTTGTTATATCAATTTGAAATGAAACTTTGATTTTATCGAACCTAGACTTTATACTAACTCGATATCCTCCATAAATGTCATCTTTTCTTATATGACTTATGTTGTACATCTCATACATTAAATTGTCATTTAAATTAATTGAACAAATTGATTGAATAGATTCTAAAAGAAATTCTTCGTTTAATTTTGTTCTAATAATGGTAGTATCTAAATCCATGGTTGATCTTTTATCAATCCCAACAATTGATGCGATCAAAATACCACCTTTTATCACATAATTATCAACATAAATAGACTTAGATATTCTTTCTAAAAATCTTTCGATAACAAAGTTTTGTAGCACAACTTGTGCAGTGATACCTTTCTTAAGTGAGAAGTTTCTTATCTTAGCTTTAAAACTCATTAAATTATCAATCATTCAGTATCTCCATATACTCTCTGAGTTTTCTATCCACTTGATGTTCTTTAGCACATTTCATCAATAACCTATTATCTATCTTCTTCATAAGTAAAGATCTTCTTATCCCATCTAAAAATATTTGAATATCAATACGATTTTTGCTTCTTAACAAATCAACAATTGTCCTCTCGAGATTATAAGCAGAAATATTATTACCAAAGGATGTGCTAATCACATTGATATTTTTATTATGTAACTCTTCCTTTATATAGTAAATTTTGAATTGTTCCTTAAACTTTGGTGTAGATTTGTATCCACTTGGTACAGTAACTGAATACTCAAAGGGTGTACGATCTGTTAATCCATATAGAAACAGTGCAGTTTCATGAGAGTATATTATCTGAGGATACTTCTTTTGATATGCATACATTTCATCTTGTATATGACTGGTTGAAACATATACTCCCCTTTCTACTCTTTCAATTAATTTATCTCTAACCATTAAAGTTAAGTATAGTCTAGGAATATTATGAACCTTTAAGTCAGAAGTAAGTAATGTACCATTTTTATCATTTAAGATTTTATTTATTTCATCTCTATAATTCATACTAACCCTCTTTTTCCGTTTATACTTATATTGTAATACATATTAGTATTATTGGAAATATTTAATTAATTATTTTAAATATTTAGTCTACGCAACCAATAGTTGCGTATTTTCAATGGTTGATATCTAGTGTAATTAAACCTATGTCTTTATACTAATAAGTGTTAAGGAGTTATCTATGCCATTATCTCAAAAAATTCAAACCTTACGTAAAGAACGTAATCTTACCCAAGAAGCTCTAGCGGATCAATTGAACGTATCTCGACAAGCTTTATCTAAATGGGAGTTAGGTGTTTCTACCCCTGAAGCGGATAAAATAGTACAACTGAGTGAATTCTTCAATGTCTCAACGGATTATCTATTAAAAGAGACTATTAAAGAAAACACTAAAAATCAATCCTCTTTTATTAACCCAAGTTTTAGTGTATTCCTTCCAATATCTATTGAACTTATTGGATTAATTGTATTAATCAATTTATTTGATTACTATTATCTAGGTTATATTATTCAAATTCTTGGTGTTGTACTATTTGAGTTTCTAAGTTCTATTAACCATCTTAGTCATCAATTTTCGCGATTAGCTTTATTAAAGTCTAAATATATTTTCACTATTATTTCGGTTTGGTTAATATCTTTAGGTCCTATTTTTGAACTGATTAATCGATTAGATAAGTTTATATTTTACTTTATCCGTTTAGATTCTAGCTTGTACAGAATGATCTTTATTTATGGTGTTTACTTTGTATTTTGTAGTATTACCACATTTATTATATTTAGGTTTTACAAGAAAGCTTCTCTATAGTATTTTATATCTATAAGCATCAGGGGGATCTATGCGAAAGAATCATTTTATCGGGGTTGGGATTATTTTTATCATTGTGATTATCTTTATGTTTAATTTACCGATTTATCCTAAAGGAACCTATCTATGTAGTAATATGGGATATGAGTCCAATGGATCTAGACTTGTGATTATGGATAATAAATATGCGTATATGCCATGGGATGAGGATGATCCAGAGGATGCACAAGGTATACTCTTACGAGCTAAGTTATATCGTATTACACCGTTTGTATTTAATTTTAAATTGGCTCCATTTCATGATGTGGAGAAAGATTTAGATGTTCGAATGAAAACGAATTTTGATTTTAGTCAACTTACACTTGTACAAGAAGACACCGATATTAAACATCAATGTCAATATGAGAGTGATAGTCAGGAATTGTTTCCTTGGATGAGTGATCGTGAAAAAGCAGAGATACAGGATTTATTGGATCTTATTGAAGAGTAAGCTCGTATATTACGAGTTTTATTTTGATTTATTCAATTATACTTAACTCTTATGAGTTAGATTAGCTATAATTAAGTTGGTAGAATAAAAATATTAATAACACTCAATCATATTACCAACACACTAGGAGAAAAAAATGGACTATCGAATAGAAGTAGACTCTCTTGGGGAAGTACAAGTCCCAATAGATGCGCTTTATGGAGCACAGACAACACGTGCTATCAGTAATTTTACAATCACACGACTTACAACTCATCCTAAGATGATACAAGCGATAGGCATGGTTAAAAAGGCAGCTGCCATCGCTAACTTTGAATGTGGATACTTAGATCAAGAAAGATTAGGTTATATCATCCAAGCATGTGATGAAGTCATTAGTGGTTTACACAATAATATGTTTATAACAGATGTCATACAAGGTGGTGCAGGGACATCCGTTAATATGTGTGCGAATGAAGTCATTGCGAATCGTGCGGCACAATTAGCGAATCAACCAATAGGCGTATACGATTATATTCATCCGAATGATCATATTAACTTTGGACAATCCACCAATGATGTATTCCCTACATCGGGTAAACTTGCGGCTTTATTCTTAGTCAATGATCTTCAAAAAGAAGTTCACTTATTACGTTCATCGATTCTATCTAAGAGTCGTGAATTTTCCAAGATTCTTAAAGTAGGAAGAACACACTTACAGGATGCGGTTCCTATTAAATTAGGTCAAGAATTCCATGCCTATGCGACAGCACTTACACGTGATATTAAGCGTATAAACTCCGCATTTAATGACCTTAAATCCGTGAATATGGGTGCGACTGCCGTTGGGACAGGCATTAATACCGATGAGAAATATAAAGCGATTATCGTTCCTCAATTAAGTAAAATCTGTCAGATTAAACTGAGTTCTGCAAAGGATTTAGTGGATGGGACACGTAACGTGGATACACTTGTTTGGGCATCGAGTTCACTTAAGATATTAGGCGTTAACTTATCTAAGATGTGTAATGATTTACGTCTTATGGCTTCTGGTCCTAAGGCTGGATTCTTTGAGATAAGCTTTCCAGAAAGACAACCTGGATCATCCATTATGCCAGGTAAAGTGAATCCGGTTATCGCAGAAGTTGTGAACCAAGTTTCATTCAATGTATTTGGGAATGATGTGACGATTACTAAAGCTGCGGAAGCGGGACAACTTGAACTCAATGTGTTTGAACCTGTTCTTTTCTATAACTTATTCGAAATGATTGAAACACTTACCAACGCTTGTCGTACATTACGTTTAAATGCGATGGATGGAATCATTGCCAACCGTGAACAAATCGCATATCTTGTGGAGAACTCTGTTGGATCTATCACTGCACTCGCTCCTCATATCGGTTATGCGAATTCGTCTAAGATTGCCAAACAAGCTCTACATCAGAATCGTAAACTACTCGAAATCATTTTGGAAAGTGGTTTAGTCTCTAAAGAAGATTTAGATATCATTCTCGATATCGATGCGATGACTCGTCCTGGTATTCCAGGCAAGAAGTTGTTGAAGAAGAAAAATAAAATAAAGTAATTAAATAATTTACACATTTAGGTATTATTAGTATTCATGATTCATACGATTTCTAAAAACTTAAATCTTTAAAAGATTAATTTAAATATACTCAACAAGATAACTGTTTTACTTATATTTCACTTTCAGATTAAATCATCATATTTGAAGAAGGTGCTAATTTTATCTAAAATCGATATTTTAATACTGACTTTTAGTATAAGAACTACATATATTGATAAACCCCTTGATTATTATCTCAAGGGGTTTATCAATCACACATGTATTAATTGTTAATCCAATTTTTAGAATGTTAATTCTTCTAGATTGAATTATATTACTTTACTAGACTTTGTCGTACTGCATCTACAATCTCAATATAATCTATCTTCAAGAGCCTTTGAAGATAATCAGAAGTCCCCACCTCACTAAATCGATCTTGTACAGCAATTCTTTTAAGTGGTGTTGCAATTGCATTCTCTGCTAGAACTTCAGCAACAGCTGAACCAAGTCCACCATATTTTGAATGATTCTCAGCTGATATAACTAATTTCTTACCAAGGCTCATTTCTTTTACAATATTTTCATCAAAAGGCTTAATTGAGAACATGTCGACAATCGCAACTTCAATGCCTTCTTTCGAAAGTATCTCACGAGCCTTATATGCTTCAGTAATCATTTCACCTATTGCATAGATAACGACATCTTTTCCTTCTTCTAATACTATGCCTTTACCTAATTCGAATTCAGAATTTGAATCATATAAATCTTTAAATGATTTACGACCAGCCCTTATATAAAACACCCCATATGTTTCTGATGCCTTCTTAACACACCAACTAAATTGTGTTGCATCACTTGGTGCTAGTATTGTAATGTTTGCTAAAGCTCGAGTTAATGCTAGGTCTTCCATTGTTGTATGTGTTCCACCATTATGTATCGCCCAGAAACCTGGATCTGATCCATAAATTTTTATATTTGAATTAGAATAAACCCCCGACATATAAAGTTGGTCCATAACACGACGAGTAGCAAAAGGTGCAAAAGTATGAATGAATGGAACTTTCCCCGTTAATGACATTCCAGCAGCAGCTCCTATCATATTTGCTTCACTAATTCCCATATTTATACAACGTGTTTCAAATTTTTTAAACAATTTTGAAGATCCTGAAGCACCAACTAAATCTGCATCGAGATTAACTATATTAGTATTTGAATCCATTAACTCCATTAATGTCTCCACATAGACAGATCTAATCTCTTTTTTATTTTGTTCATTAGCTCTAACTATTCTCATTTCGACACCTCTTTTTCAAGAAATTCAATGGCTTCTCTCAATTTTTCTTCACTTTCTCCTGCAAATCGAATATGATGATTGTCATACATCTTTTCAAAGTATTCTATACCCTGTCCTTTAATAGTGTCTAAAACAATAGCACTTGGTTTCCCTTTAATTTGGAATGCTTTTTGAATTGCATCATAAATAGCTTCCACATCACTACCATCTATTCGTACAGCATTAAACCCAAATGCTTCCATTTTTAATCGAATATCAAATGGATTGATTATATCTTTTGTAAGTCCATCAAGTTGCTTATGATTCTCATCAATGAAAACTATGAGATTATCCAGTTGTTGGTGAGCTGCAAATTGAAACGCTTCCCAAACCTGACCCTCATTCAATTCCCCATCACCAAGAATTGTATATACTCGATTAGGTTTATGATCTATTTGAAAGGATTTTGCTATTCCAACCGCTTGTGAACTTCCTTGTCCTAAGGAACCTGTTGTACAATCTACCCCTGGTGTTCTTTGTCTATCTGGATGAGATGGTAAACGAGTACCATTTTCGTTCAAAGTCATTAACCACTCCTTAGGAAAGTACCCTTTTAAAGCTAAAGTTGCATATAATGCGGGTCCAGCATGTCCTTTTGATAAAACAAACCAATCCCTTTCTGGATAATTAGGATCCTTAGGGTTTAACGACATAATATCATTGTATAAAACAGCTAATGTTTCTATGATTGAAAACGAACCACCGAGATGACCAAAACCACGTTTCATGAGCATTTTTGCAGTTTCAAGTCGAATCTCTTTAGCAAATTTAATTGTAGTATCTTTATTCATATAACTCCTTTAAAGAAAAGTGTTATCTTAGATAACACCTTTCTCAGTCAAATAATCAGTTAACTTCTTTTCCAACTCTGGCAATGACACGATATTATCTAGAACTATTGTCGGACCATATGCAGAAACTATATCGTACATATCTTTTCCAATTACATAGAGATCCGCAGCACCTTTGTAAACATCGGTTGCAGCTGAATGGCTAACTTCAATATCATTAATGTTTAGTTTTTTAAGAACTTTATTAACATTCATCTCGACTAAAAATGATGAGCCTAATCCAACTCCACATGCACACATAATTTTTTTGATTGTCATACATTGCCTCTCTTAACATCTAGATCATGTCTAGATTAATTCTATTTTATGCTTTAACTTTTTTAGGTACAAGTAATGCATATACAATTGGCGCAACAAAGCATGCCAATACAACTGCCAATAAACCTGTTCCTTGAACATAGTTAGCTATATTACCAAATATTATACCTACTGCTGTAAAATCAGCATCTGAGAATGTTGTTTGTGCAAATCCTAAACTACCCATAACAGGCATTAAGAATGCTGGAAGGAATGTAATGAGTAATCCATGTCCAAAAGCACCAATAATAGCACCACGCCGTCCACCTGTTGCATTCCCGAATACACCTGCGGTTGCACCACAGAAGAAGTGTGGAATTACTCCTGGAAGAATAAGTGCTAAAGTTCCACCCATTAGTGATAAAATACCCAATCCAACGATACCACCTAAGAATGATACTAAGAATCCTAATAACACTGCATTTTCAGCATATGGGAAGACAACCGGACAGTCTAATGCAGGTTTAGCATCAGGAACGATCTTTTCGGAAATCCCTTTAAATGCTGGAACAATTTCAGCTAATACAAGTCGTACACCAGCTAATACAACATATACACCACCCGCAAATGTTAAAGCCTGAATAAGTGAGAAGATAAACCAATGTTGACCCATTGCAAGATTTGCGTCTAATGCTGCAGCTTCAGCATATCCTGGTGTTGTGAATGCTTTAACTGAAACAATTAAGAAGAATAAGAACATCGTTAATGAGATAGCAACAGATGTATCTCTTAAGAAAGATAAACTTTTTGGAAATTTGATATCCTCTGTTGAAGCAGAACCCTTACCAAATAAACTACCTAACCAAGCAGAGAAGACATACCCTAATGTACCAAAGTGACCAAAAGCAATTGAATCATCTCCCGTGATTTTAACCATGGTCTTTTGTGCCATAGCTGGGAATATTGCCATCGTTAAACCTAGCAATGCTGAACCAGCAAGAATTAATTGCCAACCTGTTAATCCCCCAACTGTTAATACTACTGCAATTAAGGCTGCCATATAAAGCGTATGATGACCTGTCAAGAAGATGTATTTAAGACGTGAGAAACGAGCAAGAATTATATTTGCTAACATACCAAATGCCATAATATATGCTGTTGCTTGAGCATAATCATTTAATGCTAATGATACAATGGCTTCGTTATTTGGAACTACTCCATTAACCCCGAATCCAAAGTTAAACATTGCACCAAAATAATTTAATGCTCCAACTAGCACGTTAGCCCCTGCTCCAATAACTAAGAAACCTAAAATTGTTTTAATCGTCCCCTTAATTACAACTTCTATTGGTTTTTTCTGCGCCAAAAGCCCGATTAATGCTATTAATCCAACTAAAACTGATGGCGTCGATAGAATCTGCTGTAAAACGTTTAAGATTGCTTCCATTTTCTACTCCCTTTCTGTTTTTTCTATGAAACGTGTAAGCACTTCTTCTGGTGTCTTAGCCTCAAGAATAGATTGAACTCTTTGATCATCACTAATGATTTCAGCTACTGATTTCAACGCTTCAAGATGAGAGACACCATCTTCGGCAGCAAGAGCAATCAATAGACGAACATCATAGCCATTTCCTGTGAAACGGATTGGTTTTCTCAATACCGTAACCGCAAGTTGCTTAGATATTACCCCTTGCTCAGGTCGTGCATGTGGTAGTGCAATTTCTGGCGCTAAGACATAGTAAGGTCCAAAATGAACTGTATTATCAATGATTCCTTGAATGTAACGTTCTTCAACATATCCAGAATTTACCAACGGTTGTACCGATACATTGATCGCTTCTTTCCAGTCTATGACTGATTCGAGTATTTGAATATTCTCAATTTTTAACATCGCTTCAATCATCACATTTCCTCACAGTTCTATGGACCTACCCACGCTTTCAGTATAGTAAGTCTCTATTTTCATTAGAAGTCCAAAAACATTCAACTTAAATATGCAAAAATTGGGCACTTATTTTTTACCCATATATAAATAGATCGAGTACATTAAACTAATACTTCCTAACACTAGATAATTTAAACTAGATCCTGGCAAATCCATAATAAAAAGATCATAAGCAAATGCAATAAATAGAAACAATGAAATTGGCAATACTGTACCTAGATTGGTTGTAGTAAAACGATGTTTGAATCTTATCCAACCATGACGACTATCTGGAAATTCAATCAATCCTAATTCTCTTAAGGCAACAGGTATTCCTTCTTCATTTGATTTTCTTGCAATTCTTATATCTTTCACACTAAGTAAATCTTCGTGAGAATCGCTCATCGCAAAAGAGATGAAAGCCTGTTTTGCCATACAGACATCATTAGCACCATCTCCAAAGACAATTGTTTTTCTCCATTGACTATGTGTCAATTTAAATATATTATCAACACCTATTCGTTTATTAGAATCGTTTGAATAAACATCATAAAAATTTTCACCGAAACTCTCTATAACTAATTCTGGAAATATATTTTTGAATGTTTTTAACTCTTGATTATCTTCTATCTTAATCATAATATTGTAAACTAATGTTGATTCTCCGAGTTTATTAGAATAGCTCAAATTACTTGGTCTTCTTATAATATTCTCTATCTGTTTTTGAATTGAATTTCCTGATAGAATAATTGTTTTATTTAGAGTATGAACTCCATAATCAAAGTCATTCTCTTCCGCATATTTAATGACAGATCGAACAATTTCCGAATCTATTGGATTATGAGAAATCATCTTTCCATATTGATCATATAGAATTCTCCCATTAAGTGATACGACATAATCTGCCCCAATTTGTTCAATTAAAGAAGGATCAATCTCATAATATGGCCTTCCAGTAGCTAAGATTAGAATGATATTTTGTTTTTTGAGTTGTCTCAAAGCATCAATTGTACTACTTGGAATATTTCCAGTTTCACGGACTGTTAATGTTCCATCTAAATCAAAAACAGCAGTGTTAATCATCATATTGAACAATCTCCTTATCTTCATTAAAGTCCAATAAACTTGGAATCTTTTCAACATCTGCATTTTTTATCAGATCAATACGCTTATGGTCAATGGTTAAACTAAGAAAATCCTTCATAATTCTTAAATGACTATGTTTGTTTTCAGGTGCTAGTACAAAAATTAGAGAAGCTTGACGATCTTTGAATAGTACTGGTTTCTGAACTCTCAGCAAAGAAACACCAAGTCTATTCACACCATCTTTTGGCAATGCATGAGCTAAAGCGATATCTGGTCCAAGTACAATATAAGGTCCATAAACATCAACGTTATTTATCATTGCATGTATATAACTTTCCTTAATAAAATTAGATTCTAATAATGGTTTTGATGCTATATGAATCGCAGTAACCCAAGAATCTACAGATTCAAGTGTTTGAATACTTGATGGTACTAAAACATCATTCAACTTAAGTCTTTCTTCTGTTTGAGATGTTTGTATGTTCACAAAATCATTAAAAATATTCTCCAAATCGGATTTTATTTCTTGATATTTTACACCACTAATATGTTTACTTAAAACGTTTAATATTGTATTCAAACTAACACCTTTATTAGTTTGTTGCGAATAACTCTTTTTTAAAACTCTAGATAATATTCTTAATCGATCATCTTCAGTAATGATTGGTCGAACTTTAATAACAGGAATTGGCGCATTTAAATCAACTGTTGATATTATAAAATCACATTTGATTGAAGCTTCATCTACTTCTTCGATTCCAACAATTTTGTGGATTTTAATGCTTGGATGTAAAGACTCCACCTCAGCTCTCAACATTGTTGCAGTCGAGACTCCGTTAGGGCATACTAAAAGCACTTTGAATTCTTGTTTAATCTCCTGGGTTCTACGTAAAAAACCACCAAAATGCATAGCTAGATAAGCTACTTCACTTTCAGGAATTGGTAAGCGAAGGCTTGCTTTTAGGATTCGTGTTGCTTTCGCTGTTATCTCAAATAACTCAGGATAAGCATTCATAATCTCATTCATTAGTGGATTACCAATCTGAATCCCATATTTATAACGATAAATAGACATGCTTAAATGTGAGGCGATAAGTCGAATTAATTCTTTACGATCATCAAACTCAACAACAGCTAATTGTTCAAATTCAGTAACTAAGCTTTCTGCAATAGCTTTAACTACAATCGTTTCATTACGAGAATCTTCTACACTTCGTATTTGAATACGAGACCCCAGTAAATGCATTGCAACATAAATTTGTTCATTCTCAGGGATTTCAGTAAGATTTTCTTTAACGAGTCTGTATTCCTGTGTCGCAACGATATCTTTTATATCAAGCAAACTTAGATCTAGCTGTGATGGCTTATTTAGAATGACACTGATTAATGATGCTAAACTAAAAAGCAACCCATCTACATAACGCGTCTCCAATTCGTTTTCAATGTCTCTTAACTTCAAAGCATAATAATGAATTTGTTCTCGATTATAAAAGGGTAATTCTAGATTCTTTAGATGTGGATTATAGTCTAATAGAGGGATCAATTGAGCATAATAATAGATAAATACAGCTCTTTGGGTAAAAATAGATCCTTTGATTTCATATCCTTTTTGAGTTTCAAATTCTAGTTCTAAACCATAACGTTGAAGCTTTTCTCGAACAATTTTAAGGTCATTAAAAATCGTATTACGACTTATATCACAAAGAAAACCAATTTGTTCAGCATAAATTGGTTCATAAGCACTTAAAATAAAACAAATTTGTAATCTATGCCTTTCTTTTGGAGACAAAACATAGTGATTTAAATTATCTTCACCTTGTAGTGCGTCGATGATTTCTTTAATTTGAGCCTTTGTTAAATATATTCCCTTATTTCGCTCTATGCTTATTTGTGGTAAATCTTGAAGCTTTAACCAGTCATTTATCTTATTCAAATCATAATAAATTGAACGGACGCTTACATTAAAAAAACGAGCCAACGCTTGTACATTGACCGCATCATCTTGTTTTACCAAATGATTAAGTAGTGATACACATCTGGAATCTAGTTGCATTATATTCATCTTGTTTAAATTCTATCATATTAATTTTTTCACATGAGTACTTTTTTTGAAAGTTCATCGTGCAAAAGGATTACTTCATAATTACCTATTTTCATTTTTTCAACATGCAATAACCTACCTTTCTTTACACTCTTCTCACGAATAAAATTATTACTCAATCGTTCTTTGCATATAAATAGATATGAAATACATTCGTGTTATCGAATCTATAATTCATCCAGTTAAGAAGATGTTGAACAAGACAAAGTAATTAAAAGCCCACCTGATAAGTGGGCTTTAGTTATTTCTCTCCAACAAATAATAGATGATTTGACATTCCTAGGAATTCTTTCTTCTCACAGATATAGAAGTGATATTTTAAATATTGTTGATAACTCTCATCATCCATTTGATTAATCTTATCACCTAATAATTCACTGATACCATCTGATGCGACTTCATGTAAGACTTTGATTTTACCTTCAGCTAATACTTCTCGACA
>OGCL01002492.1_pt1 | contig 12705 bp, 10 predicted proteins | sample 1570041 | NCBI WGS metagenome assembly OGCL01 (sample SAMN06266162, study PRJEB24511) | hot springs metagenome | isolation source: Hot spring water | place: South Africa: Limpopo | collected 2015-06-22 | reverse complement strand
ACTTAGAAATACCCCAGAGGAAATAGGATCTAATTCTCAGTTTAATATTTATACTAAATTAAAAAAAGTGTCAAATATTTTATATCCCCCGGTTTTGACATTTTGTCGAAAATTGAAAATTTTTTTTCATAACAAAAGAAGGCGTTTAAGAAATCTTTTTCCAATTCGTTTGAAACTAAAAATTAATATATTTCCAATAAGTTATATTCTACTTGTCCAATATAAAATTGATTGGTATGGCCATTGCATACATAAATCAGAAAAAAGGAGTATCAGGGTGATTCAAAGATTAAAACAGAATGGATTTTCGTTGATTGAGGTACTCATTTCTATTGTCATCCTATCCATCTCATTGCTTTCTTTGGCGGGTTTAATGAGCACGACCACAAAGAATAATGCCTTTGGAAGCCATCTGACAGAGGCCGCAACTCTGGCCCAGGACAGACTGGAGGAATTGATGGTCACCAATTGGGATCAAATTGTAAATGGGAGTGATAGAAGAACGATCAGGGGGCTCGATTATGACCGAACCTGGACAGTTGCGCTTGGTCCAAATAGCCCCCCTTCCCCCGATGACAATGAAAAAAGGGTAACCGTGACCGTAACCTGGAACGATGGAATGAACCGCTCCATCAGTTTTCTTGCAGTTGTCACCCGATAGAAAAGGAAACAAAAATGAATCTCATCCCCTTACATAAACAAAGAGGTTTGACCCTCATTGAACTAATCGTAGCCCTGGTTGTTGGTGTAACTGCCATTGCTGGAATCTACCAAATGTTCATTGTTCAAAGCAGGGCCTATGTCGTTCAAGACCAAGTCATAGAGGTCCAGCAGAATATCCGATCCGCTATGGAAATTCTGGTCAGGGATATTCGCATGGCTGGATTCGATTATGATAATTCAACCTCATCAGTCAAAATCGAAGATTTCAAACCCGGAGCCCCATACCTGGTATCTGGTAATTCCATCACGGTCTGGTACGAAATCTATAGACCAGGGCCTCCTCTCGTTTCCGAAGTGCATGAAGTGAGATATGCCTTAAACAATACCGACCTCGAAAGACGATTGAACATCAACGGGGTCACTCAACTGAACGAAGTATTGTTAGAAAACGTGGTTGATTTCGAACTGACCTGCGGCATAGATGGTAGAATCGGGTTTGAAAACACCCAGGACGGAATCGTGGATCAATGGGTAAACTGTGCAACGGTCAATAACAATCAGGATAAAGTGATTGCTGTTCGGGTGGCTCTGACTACAAGGCCCGCGCAGAATGATGCACAGGATGACCGCTTCCAGAATATCTCTCCAAGGACTTTAAATTCAACCATTGCCTTGAGAAATCTCTCAATCAAAAAACTTTAGAGAAAGGACCAGACCCTTTGAAGAAGAACAGCCCTTTAAAAAATGAATCCGGAATGGCGCTGGTGGTGGCATTGATCGTGATGATCGTACTAACTCTTATCGGTCTTTCCGCCACGTTTACCTCAACCTTTGAAATCATGCTCTCTGGTGAAAAGAAGAGATCTACAGACGCCTTCTATGCAGCAGATAGCGGAGGGAATATCCTGACCTTGAGGTATCAAAACTTTGTGCCGAATCGTTCCAATTATGACCCTTTTATAGATCCAGCCAATAGCAACCCCACCCAGGTTGTATCGAGAATAGATTTCGACCCTTTTAAAAAAGGACCTCAATCGGGTGACTCATTCAATAATGATTACGCCTATTTTTGGGTGGAATCAAGGGGAGATGACAGGACACAAACAGCCATAAGATCAACATGCACTGTGAATCTAAATGTCTATAGAGTTTTAGCCGAACCAGACTCAATCACTGAAGTTGTGGTAAATCCGTAGGAGGTTTTCTCAAATGAAAAAGATAGTTCATTTGTTAGTATTGATAGTAATATTGGTTCCTTTTTCTTATAGCATGGCCGCTGACACAGACATTTATGTTCTTGATCAAACCATCCAGCAGGTCCCTCCAGATATTCTGATCGTCCTCGACTTATCCGGCAGCATGCGCTGGGTTCCTGCCGGAGAAACCATGTATATTAATCGTGGAAATTACACAAAATCAGGCTATCAATACAGCTGTGGCGATGATGTGGCCTATTACCCTACAACCGCATTCCCCTATACCAATTTGGGGACATGCAACATTGACCCCTATGGAATAGTTCCAAAATGGGGCAATGCAACCTGCTCGGGTCCCTATTACCGATCCTCACGCACGGTGGGTGGCGTGGCCTATACAACCGATTGCAGCCGAGTTGAAATTGCGAAACGGGCTGTTAAAAGTATTCTGGATGCAGACAATAATGGAGTCGTAGAAAATGTAGACTTCAATAGCCTAAACATGAGAATGGGGTATATGAGGTTTTATAATTGTGGACAAACAACTTCTGGAGGAAGAGAAACCGATTCAGGTTCAAATTATAATGTTGGCTGTAACCGCTTAATCAATCCCATTGACACCCCCTATTCCACCATTTGGAGTTCCATCAGTAGCGCAGGAGCTTCCGGTGGAACGCATCTGGCATTTGCTATGAAAGAGGCAAAGCTATATCTGGATGACCATAAAACCAATGACAATGCTAAGGCCTGCCGTAAAAAGTTCGTCATCATGCTCTCCGATGGTGCGGATACGTTATCGTGCAGTGGTAATGGTTCGGAAACACAATCGGATCAGTACAAAAGAAGGAGGGAGACGGTTGCCAGGGCAAAAGAACTTGCCGATGCAGGGTATAAGGTTTTTATCGTAGGTTTTGGAGCAGATTTTCCTTTAACCCTGAAGAATACATTGAACTGGGCGGCCTATTATGGAGGCACGGATAATCAATCCGTCACCAATTCAGTCACGGGAACTTACAACATCCCATCAGGACAACTTTTTCCCGCGGGGACGACCAGTTGTTCAAACAACAGCACGCCTGACCCAGGAGCACAGAGTATCTCTGGTTATGCTTATTTTGCTGAAAACCCATCCCAGTTAGAGGAGACATTATCCGAGATCAAAAATTACATTCTCAACCTCCTTGCGGAATCAACCTCCTACGTGGCCCCTGTTGTTCCGATCAGCCAGATGGAGAGCTACAGTTCCATGAACCGCATGTACATGGCAATGTTTAAACCCACACTGAATAGCTTATGGCTTGGAAACATAAAGAAATTTGGAATCGCAAATATAGCCAGCGGCAATATTAAGGTCGGTGACATCATTGATGTCAACAATCAGCGCGCCATTACCCCCCTGAAGGAAATTGACCGAAACGCCCGTTCCTTCTGGAGTTCAGAAAATGATGGCGGGGAGGTGGTAAAGGGAGGGGTCGGAGGAAGGTTGGCGGTCAGGGATCTGGTCAATAACCCGCGAAAAATCTACACCTATGTTGGGCTACCCAGCATCAAATCCCTAACCGCTTCTGAAAATAGATTCGTCCTGACCAACAACAATATCACATTTCAAAAATTGGGGATTTCCGATACGGACCCGGATCGTGTGACCAAACGGGAGAGGATCATCAATTTCGCACACGGATATGATGCCTATGATTGGAACCAGAATGGCGTCCGAAATGAGAAGAGAAAAGGAACCTATGTTAACGAATCAGGGCGGGAAATTGCGGTGGACTGGATTTTAGGGGCTTTTATCCATTCACGGCCGTTGATCATCCACTATCCAAACAAATCTGTCATCTATGCAGGAGCCAATGACGGGATGTTTCATGCTTTCGATGACCAAACCGGTGAAGAGCTTTGGGCTTTTATCCCGCCCAGCCTGCTCCCCCGGCTAAAAGATTTTGAAACTACCAATAATCTCCAAATCTTTGTAGATGGATCTCCAAAGGCCTATATTGAAAAGACTCCAGGAGGAGTCATCACCAAAGCCATCATCATCTTTGGCCTGCGCAGGGGTGGAGACCGATATATCGCCCTTGACGTGACCAACCCGGATGCTCCGAGTCTCTTGTGGGAGATTGCTCCACCGACTTCAACGCCCTTACTGGGTCACGAGGTAACCACGGGGTTTGGAAGACTCGGACAGACCTGGTCAAATCCAGTGATTAAGCAGGTCGCCCATGGAAATGGGAAAAAGGCGGTCGTCTTCTTTGCCGGAGGATACGACACCTGTAATGACCCTAACATGAGTTGCGGGGCATCTGATCAGAAAGGCAATGCGATCTATGCCATTGACCTGGAGACCGGAGCAAAACTCTGGGAATTTTCAAAGACGAACCATGCGCAGATGTCCTACGCCATACCAAGCGATATTGGAGTCTTCGATATTAACGGAGACGGTAAAATTGATCGCCTTTATGTTGGAGATTTGGGTGGACAGCTCTGGCGGTTCGACATTGGAAATTTAAATAATACGGCCGGCTGGACAGGGAAAGTCATCTTCAGAGCCAACGCATCGGCGGGCGAAAAGAGAAAAATATTTTATCCACCTGATGCCTCCCCTGGATCGAATTATGAATGGGTCTTCTTTGGAACCGGAGACCGAGAAAATCCAAAACAGGAAACCGGGACATCGTCTTTTCCTACACAAAACAGACTATATGCGATCAAAGACAATAACCCATCGACTCCCTTGAGCGAATCAAACCTGGTAGATGTTACAAGCAATATTTTACAAAAACCGAATCCGACGAGCGAAGAGATTGTCCTCCAGAATCAAACAGCAAGTAATTTAAATAATTTAAGCGGTTGGTTCATTACGCTTGAAAATAAAGGAGAAAAATGTCTCTCTTCTCCACTGATCCATTCACGGGTAATCTACTACACCACATTTACCCCGTCTTATCCGAATGAAGGAGATGTTTGCTTTTTAAACGAAGGAACGGGAAGGATCTATGCTCTTCAATATAAGACCGGGATGGCAATGTTCAACTATGATCTGACGAATGATGTCGGAGGCGGCGCTGTAACGATTTATAAATCGGACTGTTCCAGTATCATCGGAGCCGGGATTCCATCTCAGGTCGTCATCGCTATTATTGGAGGAGAACTGGCAGCGTATATTGGAATAGGAGGTGGCGTGGACAGGCGGGATGAAGTGGGTGGCAAAATCATTAATGTCCTTTACTGGAGAACCGTTTTTTAATTCTTCCCAAATGGAGTGATGAGACAATTCGATAAGGAGGACGATATGAATTTAAAAAAGTTTGCAGGGTTGATGCCTATTGTTCTTTTGATAAATATCCTTTTCTACAATATAGGCCAGACACAAACCAATAGACCTGATGAATCCATATTCCTTTCAGGACCTGTTAAAGAGGTTTCTTGGGATCGGAAGACCATTGTTGTGAACGAAAGGAAATTCCACATCTCCCGGGATACCCTTGTCGTGGATCAAGATGATAATAAATTGAAATTAGAAGATATTAAGCAAGATGCCAACGTTGCCATTGATGCGATTCGCCAATCAGGCACTTTTGTGATTAAAAAGATGGTGATAATCGTAAACAAAGGATTGTAATTAATGGCCCATGCCCGGAGGGCACCCTCGAACCATGAAAAAGGCCCTTCGGTCAGGGTGAGGGTCAAGGCTAAGAGGCCAGTTTTGTCTACGGGTAAAGGTTAGGTCCAATGATTTAGAACCGTTACCATAACCTGCAGTCGAAACCTGCATCCTCACCCTTAACTTAACCAACGACTTATTTTCTATCTAAAAAGTAATCTGAAGACATCAATGTATCAAAGCAAAAAAACGGTATCCAGTTCACAAGAAGCAGTATAGAATTTAGGTTTACGGGAAATTTAATGACAGGGTAAAGTTTGGATGGCACTACGACTTTTTGTCAAAAACAACTAATTTTTTCACACCCCCCCTCACACTAAACCAATTTTATATCTGGCCAATTTCAAATAATCTTATAACCTATCAAAATTATAAGATATCTTTTAATGCTATCCATATATTAAATCAAAAATCATATTGGATTACTTGGTATGTCTTTTGCAGAAAAATTACCCCAAAAGGAGATTAAAAATGTATAACTCTTTAAAATCAAGAGGTTTTACACTTATAGAGGTACTGATTTCTCTTGTCATTCTCGCTGTATCCCTACTTGCTCTGGCAGGTTTAATGACAGCGACCACAAAAAACACCACTGCTGGAGGACGCCTGACAGAGGCAGCAACGCTTGCCCAGGATAAATTAGAGGAATTAAGGGCCATCCATTGGGAGAATATCCCCCTGAAAGAAACAAGAGACACGCCTGAAACCCGACCCGGCTTCCAGTATGAACGAATCTGGAAAGCCAGACTGAATGCTACAAATCCAGATATCAAAGAGGTTGAAATTACCGTCCGCTGGACCGATACGACCCCTCATTCTTTAAGGTTCTTTTCTGCACTTTCGAGATGAAATGGAGCAAAAACAAAATGAAGATCATTAAAAGAGATAATGGAATCACACTCATTGAACTTTTAGTAGCATTGGTCATTTTCTCAATGATTATTGCAGCGACCTACCGCCTCTTTGTCGTTCAGAGCCGTGCCTACACGGCTCAGGATCGCGTCGTTGAGACTCAGCAAAACATCCGTTCCACTATGGAAATTCTGTTAAGAGATTTGAGGATGACCGGATACGACAGCGATAGCCCTGATTCCAAGATGGACATCGTTACGCCTCTAATCGCGGGGACTGATCAAATCACGGTTGATTACGAATTTGACAATACAACCCAATATTCAGTTCGCTACTGGAGAGATGGAAATTCACAGACATTGAGACGCCAGTTGACCACGATCAAAGAGGATGGAACGAGTGTCACAGGTCCCGTAGAAATTTTGTTGGAGAATGTCGAAGAGCTTAGTTTTACTTATGGAGTGGATACGAACGACGATATGGCAATGGATGGAGAATGGGTTCAGGCTGGGGCGACCGAAGGGTTAAGAGTCATTGCTGTTCGTGTCCGGCTCACCGCAAGACCGCAGCAATTAGCCGCCGAAGATCAGAAACTGGTATCGCCAAGAACTCTCGAAACAGCGGTTACCTTAAGAAACTTATGTATGAGATGATGGATTGAAAAGGAGTTTAAACATGATAAAGACGATCCCTGTTTTAAAAAACGAATCCGGTGCTGTTCTGGTCGTCGCTTTGATTATGATGGTGATCTTAACCTTGATTGGGATTGCTGCCTCCTTTACCTCCATCTTTGAAGTCATTATTTCGGGGCACAAACGAGGATCCACAGATGCCTTTTTCTCTGCAGATAGCGGCATCCAGATTGTGGTTGCCAATGTTGACAATTTTGATCCCACGGATACCACCAAGTATGTTAATAATAAATATAATCCCTTCACGGACCCGAACAATCCAAACCCTACCCGTGCAAAAATGACCATCACTTTTGATACAGCTCAACAAGGGGCGCCAAGGGGCATGGGATTCAGTGCAACAGGTAATTATGAATTCAGACACTTTTTAATCGAATCCACAGGCCAGGATCAAATTGAATCCGCAACCAACAAATCTACCTGTACCATCGAACAGAAGGTTATCCGGATAGTGCCAACACTTCAGGGAGGAAATTAAGAGATGAAAACAACCCATCCCATAAAATCAGGATTGATTACTGTCCTATTCCTTCTTATGACCTCCACGGTATGTTACGGATTGGATACCGACCTCTATGTGGTGTCAGGAGCAAACATTCCTCCGAATGTCCTCATCATCCTCGATAACTCCGCCAGCATGGATGAGGTCAGCTCAGGGCAGGTTTACGATAAGGATATTGATTACAGTTTATACAATCCAGCGACGGTTTATCCAAGCAATGCTGTCTATACCAAATCAGGCGGCAAGTGGGTCTTATGGGCTGATGATGTGAATTCAGCCTGTGCCGAACTCAAAACCCTACTCATCCCCTATGGGGAGGCAATCAACTTTTCAGGTTGTGGAATAAACAAAAAAGATTTTCAAACAGGTAATTTCAGGAATTTCCTCCAGCTCACCGGTGGGCCTGGGGGCAGCCGTCCCAGGTTCGGCCTGGCGAACGGGATCCTTCACAGTTACATCAATACAACGGGTGGAGTCCGTTTTGCTGTAATGACGTTTAATAATGATACAACCGGAAAGACCGTTAAATATAACAAAAACACCAAAGCCGAATATGTCTTAAATCCAAACGGAAATGAAGACGCCAATGGAGCAAGACTTTTGGGTTTTGTGGATGAAAACAAAAATGGGAAGACTGCTCTTTTCAATAACCTTTCAGGGTTAAAAAATGAAACCTGGTCCCCACTTGCCGAATCCCTCTATGAGGCAGGAATATATTTCCAGAAAGGGACAAGCGCTATCACCGGAACAAGTTATACCACCAGCCCGGTGAATTATTATTGCCAGAAAAACTACGTTCTCATCATTTCAGATGGAGATCCGACAAAAGACTCCCATTCAATTTTATCTTCGGTGATTGGAGACAAAACTGGCGACGGCCAAGCGGGGAAGCTGGATGATGTGGCGAAATACCTCTACGGTCTTGATTTAAGCAATGGTCAATCCTCCATGGGCCAAAACATCAAGACCTACACGATCGGATTCAGCATATCCCATCAACTTCTTGAGAAAACTGCAAAGGCAGGGGGCGGGAAATATTTCTATGTGTGGAGTTCCCAGAGTTTCAATATCGCCTTTCAGGCTTTTCTTGCTGAAGTTCTTCAGGAAAGTACTTCCTATGTGGCGCCGGTCGTTCCGATCAGCCAGATGGAAAGCTTCAGATCAGGCAGCCAGATGTATCTGGCAATGTTCAAACCTACCCCGAACAGTTTCTGGAAAGGGAATATCAAAAAATATTCCATTGCCACCACGCCAAATGCAACAGGTTGTAACGGCGAAAAAGTGAATGTTGGAGATGTCCTCGATGCAAACAATTGCCTTGCCATAGATTCGAACAATAGCAATATTAAAATTTCAGCCAAGTCCCACTGGAGCTCAATGGCTGATGGAGAAGATGTTGAAAAAGGTGGGGTGGGTGAAGTTCTAAAGAACAGGAGTGCCCCAAGAAACATTTATACCTTTCTTGCTGGGAATACCACTCTAACTGATTCCTCCAATGCCTTTCATACATCCAACAGCTCCATCACCCCAACCCTTCTCGGTCTTTCGTCTGATGACACCACCGGGAGAAATAAAATCATCAATTTCATTCATGGATATGACGCCTATGATGAAAACATGAACGGAAACACAACTGAAAAAAGAGCATGGATTTTAGGTTCATTCATCCATTCGAGGCCAGTAGTGATTCACTATGGCACGACCTCCGGATCTCAATCCGTTATCTATGCAGGTGCCAATGACGGAATGCTACATGCCTTTGATAATGCCACTGGCGAAGAACTCTGGGCATTCGTCCCTTCCAGCCTTCTTTCCAGCCTCAAAAACTTGACTGGCGAGGTTCTCCAATTTTTCGTTGATGGTGCCCCCAGAGTCTATTTGGACAGAAAGATGGATGGAAGCCTTGAAAAGGCCATTCTCATCTTTGGGCTTCGTAGAGGTGGAAACCAATATATAGCCCTTGATGTTAAGGATCCGAACTCCCCTAAACTTCTATGGGAGATTAGCTCTTCAACTACTGGTTTTAGTGAATTAGGTCAGACCTGGTCCACCCCGCAGTTGGGAAAGATCAAAACCAGTTCCGGTTATAAGTGGGTGGCATTCATCGGAGGAGGATACGATACGAATCAGGATAACATCCCTGTCACTGCGAATGATACAAAAGGAAGGGCTGTCTATGTGATTGACATATTGACAGGCGGACTCATCTGGAGTTATTCCCGTGCTCAAAATATAAATATGAAATACTCCATCCCCAGTGATATCGCAAGAGTGGATACGAATGGAGATGGTTACATTGACCGTCTTTATGTCGGAGATATGGGCGGTCAGATGTGGCGATTTGATATCAAAGACCCAAATCCAACAAACTGGACTGCCAAGATCATCTTCGATTCCAACCCTGGATCATCCAACAAAAGGAAGATCTTCTATCCTCCGGATGTCTCCCTTGAGAAAGGGAATTACGAGATGCTTTTTTTCGGAACAGGCGATCGGGAAGCACCGAAATCAACAACTGTTGTAAACAGGCTCTATGCGATCAAGGATAAAAACCCTTCGAGCGTATTAACGGAAACGGACCTCGTAAATGTGACGGATAACCTGCTTCAGGATCCAAATGCGACTTCTACCCAGAAGACCACCGTAATGAATGCCTTGAGCACAAAAAATGGCTGGTTTATCAAACTGGATGAGAATGCCGGGGAGAAATGCCTCTCCAACTCTGTCCTCTTCTACGGGGTCATTTATTACACCACCTTCACACCGGAATTTGGTGATCCGGGAGATCCCTGCTTTCTCAGTGAGGGAAAAGGAAGGCTTTATGCGCTTAATTACAAAACAGGAGAGGCAGTATTTAATATGGATGGGATTAGCTTCGGTGGGGTTGAAATAACTGAAGAGGACCGTTCCAAGATCATTGGACCATCAATCCCTTCTGGAGTTATCATCACCTTTATTAATAATCAATCCGTTGCTTATGCAGGCGTAGGAGGAGGAGTCTATCGTCCGCCCATGAGAAAAACAAAAAACATCATCCCCATCAACTGGAGAACGGTCACGAAATAAAAACCTGATAATCATAAAAAAGCCCCCATCCCTCAATAAGGAATGGGGGCTTTTTTATTAAGGCTACCCCTAAAAATGTCATTCCGGGGAAACCCGGAATCCAGAACTTCCTAAAATCACTGGACTCCTGGAGGAGTTTATTCCGTACTTGATACGGGGCAAAAGTGTCGAATTTGGAATGATTAGATGTTTCCTTAATGTCTGTCCTTAAAATCACCCTTTATAAAAAACCGTCAATTCGGCGAAAGATGAAATCCATTCTTTTCAATCCCGTTAAGGACAGGACTGGATGCCCCCGTATCAAGTACGGGGCAGGCTCCTCAAGTCTGGCATGGCACACTCGGAGATTTTAGGGGAAGATTCCATTTAATAAATCTTTTGGCCCGGTTTATCGCCCCTTCAATTTCAGAATGGTCTTGGCGAGGGCCTCGCCATTTCGGTCCATGGCATACTCGACCGTGTCCTCAGAACCGGTTGACGTCGTCCTCAGACTGGTTTCATAGACTACCTTTCCAGTATCCCTGTCAACGAATTGGTAGTGAGCTGCAAATGCCGATGTGCCCGTGAATTCGCCTCCCGGAATAAAGGATCGTCCGATCCGTCTTCCAACGGTTGACTTCGAATATTCTTTGACCTCTCCTTTCAGGATGAGAGTCTTCTGACCGGAAGGAACGCCCGCAGTTCCTTGGCCTCCCTCTTTGACGATCGTATCAAAGAGTTTATACTTTTCAGAATATCTTTTGAGCTGATAGATTGCCTTTTCAGCCATCTGCATGCCTGCCGACTCCGGAGCCGGAGAACCTGGAGGAACGTCCAGGTCTTTTACAATCAGGGCACGATAATCCCTCAAATTCACCTCCTGAGCGCCAGCCATACCACTGATTCCAATCACTAATCCCAGAACAAGAATGACGGTGACGATTTGATCGTACTTCATTGTTTTTCTCCTTTCTTCGATGTATTTCCCCTATCTCCCTGTCTGATACACTCTCTTGATATATTCTACTGCAAAGGTAGAAATTCGATCTACCCCCTGATAAAGAAAAGCATCCCCTTCTCTTGCGCCCAATGCTCCGCCACAAACTCCACTCGTTGGTCGGAGATGATGTCCCAATAAAATCCCCTTTTCATCTGCCGTGCTCACATAGGTCTTGACCTCGGCCACTGCCTTACCAGCCCCCATCCCGATCCAGAATCTTGCTGCCGAAGATCCGGGATGCATGGTCAGGATATCCCCCCAGATGATGAGTGTATTGGGACCAAAGGCTTTCGATTGATCATCCGTCACCTCTTTAAATATCCCTGCTTCTGCCAGCTTCGTTCTGAGCTGGCTCCGATAGGTCTCTTTATATTCTTCCAGTTTTCCTAACTCAATGTCCGGAAGTCCGGCTATGGAAAAATCACCGATCACAATCCGATCAAAGTATGTTAAATCCATTCCGGGTCATACGTAAACATATCCTATGGAATCTCTCCGAAACATGACCTCAGATTAATCCGTGATAGCACCTTCCTGAGCCTGAGTCAGAACGATTGTCCGAGAATCATTAAAATCAAAACCAACATTCCCCATCGTTCGGTCCTTATAAACATCACCTCCCTTTACCCCTTAATTTATCATAAATCCAAAAGTGACGTTTTTCAACTCTTGTCATTCGAAGTAAAATAAGATATTTTTATGGTTAACATAGAATCAAATCAAAGGATGGAGGTTAAGCCCATGGAAAAGGATCTTGTGGCTGTACTGGGAGGAGGCAATGGAGGACATGCGGTCGCGGCAAACCTGGCACTGAACGGGTACAAGGTTAACTTTTTTGAGCTTCCTCAGTTTGCAGAATCCTTTGAAAGGGTCCTCCGTACGAAAGAAATTCGTATCGAAGGAGTCTCGATTGATGGAACAGCCAAATTGCATCTTGCCACAACCGATATTCAGCAGGCAATAAAAGAGACGGAGGTCATCTTTGTGATTACCCCTGCCTTCGGTCATAAGACCATGGCTGAATTCTGTGCCCCTTATGTTCAGGATGGTCAACTCATTATTCTGATGCCTGGATCAGGTGGAAGCCTCGA
>OGCL01002490.1_pt1 | contig 12715 bp, 13 predicted proteins | sample 1570041 | NCBI WGS metagenome assembly OGCL01 (sample SAMN06266162, study PRJEB24511) | hot springs metagenome | isolation source: Hot spring water | place: South Africa: Limpopo | collected 2015-06-22 | reverse complement strand
GTCGCGCCCCCTTGCAGCTGCGGCAGGCCCTCATCCGGCGCTCCGCGCCACCTTCTCCCATCCGGGAGAAGGGAAGACGCGTCGCGGTTCCCCTCTCCGTCATGCTCGGGCTTGTCCCGAGCATCCACGTCTTGCACACCGCATTCGACCCGCGAAGACGTGGATGGTCGCCACAAGGGCGACCATGACGGGAGAGTGGGAGGGGCGTCGCGCCTGCGGCGAAGGGCGCGGTCCTTCTCCCCTCGGGGGAGAAGGTGGCGGACTTATCCCCGCAGCTTCTTTCTGCCCCTACGATGCCACCATCTCATCCCCGAGGGGCAGCCATCCGGAGGTGTGCCGTTGGTGGGGGTGGGGGCGGCGCCTGCGGGTGGAGTCACGATCCACTCCCGGGAGGCTTCGGGGCACCGCCCTGGGGGTACTACGGCCCCTGTGCGAGGAGCTCGCTGGAACGGTCGTTGGCATCACGCCTTCGTCCCATGCCGGACGGCGCGACAACCCGATGAGGGGAACTGGCGCTTGAGGGCTCGCGGCGAAGGCTGGCCTTCGACCTAATAAGCGCGGCCCGGAGCCGAAAAACGCCGACAAGCGGAGCGCCACGGGGCGTGCGGGCAGTGGCTCAATCTGCCCGCGCCGCATCCTGGCTCAATGGATGCGGCTTGTTACCCAATGCGCCTCGCGGCGCTCCGCTGCCCCTCATGATTCAAGCGCGCACATGCGAATGCGGGCGCGGATTTGGCGCGCGTGTTCAAGGCGAAGCGTGGGGAACCCCTCTCCTGTAAGGAGAGGGGCAGGGGAGAGGTGTCGGCCCTTGGACGTTTGAGCCGTTCCCTGACCGCAGCCGCGGTGAGGTTTGCAGTCCGCTTGTCCAGCGGCCTTCCCCTCTCCCCTGCCCCTCTCCCTTTGGAAGAGGGGTTTCCCGCGGTTCCGGCGCCTCTCTCGTCCCGAGATGCTCGGGTCGAGCCCGAGCATGACGCGCGGGGAACCCTCCTCAATCCCCGGTCATCGTCATTTCGGCGTCGATCGCCTTCATGGTCGGGTTGGCGACGCAGAAGGCGCGGATCCTGGCCTGGGTCGCAGCGGGGTATTCGCTCGTGCCGCGGGCGCCGGATTTCAGCCAGTCGGCGCAGCTGAGGTCGCGGTCGGTGATCCGAGCGGTGGCCGGGGCGGGCAGGAGCAGCAGGCCGGCGAGGGCGGCCGCGAGGGCGTGCGGAAGGCGGGGCATGGGGATGGTCCTGACGGGGTGCCCGCGCGGCGGGCTCGCATGGGCGCGCTCCTGCCCCGCCGCGCCGCCGCATGCAAATGCGATTGTCGCCGCCCCGATGCGCGGGCAGGGCAGGGAACAAAGGCCGCATTCGCCGCGCGGCGCCTTTCCATGATAGGCAGCCGCGATCGCAACAGGTTCGAAGACCATGGCCAAGAAGACGCCCGAACAGCTCGCCCGCGAATTCGAGGGGCGCAAGGCCAAGGGTCTGGCCAAGGGCGCCGCCGCCTTCTGGCCGAACATCCTGTCCAACGCCGTGCTGAAGCTGACCGCAGCGAAGGCGGAGATCACGGTCGCGGCGCTGACCGAGCTGCTGACGAAGGACGCCGAGTCGAAGGACGTCACCCTCGCCGCCGGCGCGGCCGAGGCGCTGGCTCGCTTACGTCAGGCGGTGGCGAAGGGGGAGGGTTGAGGGGGGAGGATTAGGTTCTCCGACGAACCTCCCCGTCATCCTGGACCAGCCGCGTCAGCGGCGCAGGCCGGGATCCATCATCGGGCCCCACCGCGCCCGATGATGGATCCCGGTCGACCTGCGGTCGCCCAGGATGACGGGGGAGGTTCTCGACCCTTCACCCCGGCTCGCCGGCGATGACGCCCTTGCGCAGCAGGAAGCAGCCATAGGGGCGCGGGTCGCCGATTTGGACCACGGCGAAGGCGCGCCGCGCCGCCTCGTAGAAGGCGAAGCGCTCGATGCCGGCGAGCGGCGCCGGCCGCCCGAGCGCGGCGTCGATCTCGCGCTGCACGGCGGCCTGCACGGCGGGAATCGCGGCGGCATCGCCGACGACCAGCATGCGGCGCAGCGGGTCGGGTTCGAAATCGTCGATCGGCAGCACGGAGAGGATGGCCCGCGCCGCCCGCTCCATGGTCAATCCCGGCAGGCGGACGAGCCGGCCGCTGGTGGTCGCGGCGGCGATGGTCTCGGCCGGGTGGTTGGCATCGACCAGGGCGAGATCGTCGCCATGGCCCATGGCGGCGAGGATCCAGAGCAGATCGGCGGAGAGGACAGGGTCGAGGGTCTTCAGCATGGCGGGGTCGTCCTGACAGGCGAAAGGCGGGTCACAGCCGACCCCGCCGGGCGAGGTAGACGCGCTGCGCGGTGCTGCCGAAGATCGCGGCGCGCTCGTCCTCGCTGCAGCCGTCGAGCAGCGTCTGCGCGGCGTCGAACCAGCGCTCGTAAGGCGCGCGCAGCGTCACCACCGGCCAGTCGCTGCCGAAGATCAGTCGCTGCGGGCCGAAGGTCATCAGCAGATGGTCGACGACCGGCTGCAGCGTGGCGAGGCTCCAGTCCGGCCCGGCCTCGGTGACGAGGCCTGAGAGCTTGCAGACGGTTTGGGGATGGGCGGCGAGCGCGGCGATCCCCTCGCGCCAGGCGGCGAGGTCGCCGGTGACGAGATCGGGCTTGGCGCCATGGTCGATGACGACGGTGAGCCGGGGCTCGCGGGCGAGCAGAGCGAGGGTGGCGGGGATATGCTCCGCCTTGATCAGGGCATCGAACACGAGGCCGTGGGCGACCATCGCGGCCAGGGCCGAGGCGAGAGAGGGTCGCGCGAGAAAGCCGAGGTCGGGGATGTCCTGCGCCATCGGGCGCAAGCCCACCAGCAGCGGGTCGGCCGCCAGCGCGGCGATGCGGGCGGGAGCGTCGGGCGCCTCGAGATCCGTCCAGCCGACGACGCCGGCGACGAAGGCCGCGCGCGCGGCGATGTCGAGCAGGAAGCGCGTCTCGGCCTCGGTCGGCGCGGCCTGGACGAGGATGGTGCGGTCGATGCCGTGGCGGGCGAGCAGGGGGGCGAGATCGTCGGGCGTGAAGTCGCGGTGGATCGGCCCGAGCGCGGGCGTCAGCCAGCCATAATCGCCGCGCGCGATCTGCCAGAGATGCTGGTGGGCGTCGATGCGCAGCGGACTCATTGGGGCACCGGGACATCGGCGGCGAGCAGGCCCTCCGCCTTGAGCTCCGCCCAGAGCGCGACCGGGACGGGCTGGGCGAGCTCGGCGATCTGGTCGGCGACTTCGGCGGGCGAGACCGCGCCCATGACGAGGCTCGCCACCGCCGCGTGGCCGAGCGGGAACTGCAGCGCGGCGTGGCGCAGCGGCACGCCATGGCGGGCGCAGACGGCCTCGATCGCCGCGACGCGGGCGAGGATATCGGGCGGGGCGGGATTGTAGTTGTAGCGCGCGCCGGGGACCGGGCCGGTGGCGAGGATGCCGGAGTTGAAGACCCCGCCGAGCATCAGGCCGATGCCCTTCTCCAGCGCGAGCGGCATGAAGGAGGCGAGGGCCGGCTGCTCCAGCAGCGAGTAGCGGCCGGCGAGCAGCATGGTGTCGAAGTCCCCAGTGCGGGCGAAGCGCTCGCACATCTCCGCCTCGTTGACGCCGACGCCGATCGCCTTGACGGCGCCGGCCGCCCGCAGTCGCTCCAGCGCGCGATAGGCCCCGTTCATGGCTTCGCCGAAGCGCTGCTCGATCAGCGCCGCGCCATGGGTCCAGACATCGACGTCGTGGATCAGGACGATGTCGATGCGGTCGACGCCCAGCCGCAGGGCCGATTGTTCGAGCGAGCGCATCGCGCCATCGTAAGAATAGTCGAAGCGCAATCCATGCGGCAGGCCGCCGCGATAGCCCGAGCCGTCGCCGCGTCCGGCGAAGGGCTCGGCGACGCGGCCGACCTTGGTGGAGAGCACGAGCCCCTCGCGCGGCACCCGCCGCAGCGCCGCGCCGATGCGGTGTTCGGACAGGCCATGGCCGTAGAGCGGGGAGGTGTCGAACAGGGTGACGCCCCCGGCGATCGCGGCCTCGACGGTCGCGACGGCGGTCGCCTCGTCGAGATGGGCGTACAGATCGCCCAGCGGCGCGCCGCCGAAACCGAGCGTCGAGACGGGCAGGCGGCAGCGGCCGAGCGGGCGCGGCGCGAGGGCAGAGGCGGGCGGCATCGGGCGTTTCCGTTCTCGTTGTGCAGAGTATGTGCACGCCGACATGTTAGCTTGCAACCGTCTTCGATCTTGATTAGCGTCCGGCGCAAGATGGTGGCCGGCGATCAGGGACGAGGTCCCGCGCCGGCGCCGCAGAACAGCCCGAAACGGGCGATGCGCGAGAAGTCCTGGGAGGACGAGAGATGAGCCAGACCCCGATCAAGCCGAGCCGCCGCGCGCTGCTGCGCGGCACCGCCGCCCTCGCCGCCACCGGCGCGATCGGCGCGCCGATGGTGCTGCGCGAGGCGCGCGCCCAGGCGGCCTTCAACTGGAAGCGCTTCTCGGGCACGACGATCGACGTGCTGCTGGTGAAGAACCCGCGCTCGGACCTGTTCCAGGCGGCCGAGAAGGAGTTCACCGAGCTCACCGGCATCAAGGTTTCCTCCGAGCAGGTGCCGGAGCAGCAGCAGCGCCAGAAGGCCGTGATCGAGTTCGCCTCGGGCAAGCCGAGCTTCGACGTCAGCGGCATCTCGCTGCATGTGCAGAAGCGCATGGCCGCCAAGGGCAAGTGGTTCGAGGATCTGAACCCCTATATCAAGGACGCCTCGCTGACCTCGCCGGACTTCGCGTTCGAGGATTTCGGCGCCGGTCCGGTCGCCTACGCGCGGCAGGCCGACGGGGCGCTCGATACGCTGCCCTTCTTCGTCGATTACTGGATGGTCTACTACAACAAGGAGCTCTTCGACGCGAAGGGTGTCGCCTTCCCCAAGACGATGGAGGAGATGTTCACCGCGGCGCAGAAGCTGCACGATCCCGCCAAGGGCGTCGCCGGCTTCGTCTCGCGCGGGCTCAAGAACGCCAATGTCCCGGTCTGGTCCTGCCTGATGCTCGGCCAGGGCATGGAGGCGACCTCGGCGGACGGCAAGCTGCAGACCGATACGCCGGAGGCGATCTGGGCGGCGGAACTCTACCGCAAGCTCAACAAGGAGACCGGCCCGGTCGGCTCCGTCGGCTTCAACTGGAACGAGTGCCAGACCACCTTCATGCAGGGCCGCGCCGCGATGTGGCTCGACGGCATCGGCTTCGCCACGCCGCTGGAGGATCCGTCCAAGTCCCGCATCGTCGGCAAGGTCGGCTATGGCGTGACGCCGCCGGGGCCGAAGGCGCATCATGCCGGCATGTTCGGCGACGGCATCGGCATCTCGCGCGGCTCGCAGAAGAAGCAGGCCGCCTGGCTCTACATCCAGCACATGACCAACAAGGCCCAGCAGCTCGCCATGCTCAAGGCCGGCGCCGGCGCGCCGGCGCGCTCCTCGGCCTATCTCGACACCGCGACGATCCAGGCGTCGAAATTCGGCAAGCAGTATTTCGACTGCCTGCTGGCCTCGGCGAAGATCGCCCGGGCGGCGCTGCCGCAGATCGTGCCGGTCACCGAGTTCCGCGACGTCTTCGGCGTGGCGCTGACCAACATGATCGGCGGGTCGGATGTCGCCGCCGAGCTGAAGAAGGCGACCGAAGCCTTCGCGCCGGTGCTCGCCAAGAGCGAGCAGGGCTGAGGTTCGGCGCTTTGTCGTCATGGTCGGCCTTGTGCCGACCATCCACGCCTTCGCTGGGCGAAGGCCGTGTTCAAGACGTGGATGCTCGCCACAAGGGCGAGCATGACGGGTTGGTTCGAGCGATCAAGTCATGACAGCCACATCACTCCCATCGCCGACGGCCGTCGCACCCGCACAGCCCGCGCCCTTCGTCCACTCGGCCGATTTCACGCCGCGCTACTGGCTGTTCGCGGCGCCGGCCGTGCTCGTCGTCGGGACGGTGATCGTCTTCCCCTGGCTGTTCACGCTCTACATGTCCGGCCATGACTGGAAGATCGGCGGCGGGCCGGAATTCGTCGGCCTGCAGAACTTCGTCGAGCTGTTCCGCGACGCCCGCTTCCTGGAGTCGATGGGGCACACCTTCTATTTCACGACGCTGGCCGTGGTGCTGCCGATCGTCTTCGGCACGGCGGCGGCGCTGGTGTTCCACCGCGAATTCCCGTTCCGGGGGCTGCTGCGCACGGTCTTCGTGATGCCGATGATGGCGACGCCGGTGGCGGTCGCGCTGGTCTGGACGATGATGTTCCATCCCCAGCTCGGCGTGCTGAACTATCTGCTCTCGCTCGTCGGCATCGGGCCGCAGGCCTGGGTCTATTCGCCCGATACGGTGATCCCGACGCTGATCCTCGTCGAGGTCTGGCACTGGACGCCGCTGGTCATGCTGATCGTGCTCGGCGGGCTCGCCGGTCTGCCGCGAGAGCCTTACGAATCCGCGCTGATCGACGGCGCCAATGACTGGCACATGTTCCGCCACATCACGCTGCCGCTGGTCTGGCCCTTCATCATGGTGGCGATCGTGATCCGCACGATCGACGCGCTGAAGGCCTTCGACACGATCTTCGTGATCACCCAGGGCGGGCCGGGCACGGCGTCGGAGACGCTGAACATCTTCCTCTATCTGCAGGCGTTCCAGTTCTACAAGATCGGCTACGCCTCGGCCGTGGTGGTGATCTTCTTCGTCATCATCATCATGCTCTCGCTGCTGCTGCTCTATGCGCGCCAGAAGTCGAAGTGGAACGCGTGATGGGGATCTTCTCTCACGTCCCCATGCCGTCATTCCGGGCGACCGAAGGAAGACCCGGAATCCATCATAAAGCGGCGGCGTTCTTCGATGGATTCCGGAGCTGCGCGGCTGCGCCGCTTGTCCGGAATGACGGCGAGAGGGCGGTGGCATGACCATGACCCGCCTCGCCAAAAAGCTCGGCTTCTATGTCTCCGTCTTCGTGCTGGTCTCGCCGGCGGTGCTGGTGTTCCTCTGGATGATCTCGCTCTCGTTCAAGAACGAGCTCGACAACACCGCCTTCCCGCCGGTCTTCATTCCCGATCCGCCGACGCTGAAGAACTACATCGACGTCTTCGCGCAGAACAATTTCGCGCTCTATCTGTGGAACTCGATCCTGGTCACGGGCGGGGCGGTGCTGACCGGGCTCGCGGTCGGCGTGCCGGCCGGCTACGGCATCGCGCGCGGCAAGGCGACGAAGTTCGCGATCCTGATCCTGGTCGCGCGCATGACGCCGGCCCTGTCCTATCTGATCCCGCTGTTCCTGCTGTTCCAGATGACCGGGCTGGTGGGGACGATCACGGCGCTCGTCATCACCCATCTCGTCATCACCATCCCGATCATCGTCTGGATCATGATCGGCTATTTCGAGAACGTGCCGATTGAACTCGAGGATGCGGCGCGGATCGACGGCGCCTCGACCTGGCAGGCCTTCCGCCATGTCGCGCTGCCGCTGGCGATGCCGGGGGTCACGGTCGGCGGCATCCTCGCCTTCATCTTCTCCTGGAACAACTTCATCTTCTCGGTCGTGCTCGGCGGCAAGAACAGCCGCACGCTGCCCTCAGCGGTCTACAACTCGCTGACCTTCGAGCAGATTTCCTGGGGTCCACTGGCCGCGGCCGCGCTCCTGGTGACGCTGCCGGTGCTGCTCGTGACCGTGCTGGCGCAGCGCCAGATCGTCGCCGGGCTCTCGGCCGGAGGGCTCAAGGATGGCTGACGCGCGCAATCCCCATGACGGCGGGCGCAGGGGCCGCCCCCGACGTTCCGCCAACACACCCCTTGATCTCTCGCTCTGAAAGACGGTTCTCCATGTCCATCGATCCCAACCGCTTCGGCCTCTCCTGCGCCATCACCACCCCCATGCGGGAGGGCGGCAGCGTCGACCTGCCGCGGCTCGTGCACCATGCCCGCCATGTCCTCGCGCAGGGCTGCGACAGCGTCACGCTGTTCGGCACGACGGGCGAGGGCGCGGCGCTCGGCCTGCCGGCGCGGGGCGCGATGATGGGCGCGCTGCTGGGAGCGGGCATCGATCCGGCGACGCAGATCTATGCCGGCGTCGCGGCGGCCTCGCTGAACGAGTCGGTCGAGCAGGGACGCCTCGCGCTCGATGCCGGCGCCAAGGGGCTGCTGGTCGCACCGCCCTTCTACTTCAAGGGCGTCAGCGACGAGGGGCTCTATCGCTGGTTCTCGCAGCTGTTCGAGAAGCTCGGCCCCTCCGTGCGCAACGTCATCCTCTACCACATCCCCTCGGTGACGGCGGTGGGCCTGAGCGTCGGGCTGATCGACCGGCTGAAGAAGGCTTTTCCCGGCGTCGTCACCGGCGTGAAGGATTCGTCGGGCGACTATGCCAACACCGAGGCCTATCTGAAGGCGCATGGCGAACTCGCCATCCTCGTCGGCGACGAGCGCCTGCTGGCGAAGGCGGTGCGCAACGGTGCCCAGGGCTCGATCTGCGGCGTTGCCAATCTCGTTCCGCATCTGCTGCGCCCCATCGTCTATGAGGGCAAGGACTCTTCCGTCGTGAATGCGCTGGTCGACGAGATCTGCTCGCATCCGGTTCTGGCGGCGGTGAAGGCGCTGGTCGGGCACTTGCACGGCGATGCCGGCTATGGCGCGATGCGTCCGCCGCTGGAGGCGCTGGACGAGGCGACGCGCCAGCGGCTGTTCGCGGCCTATGACCGGATCACGCAGGCCAAGGCGGCCTGAAGGAGGATGTCTTGAACCAGTCCGAGCAGGATCCGCGCGAGGGCGAGCCGCTGAAGCTGAGGGAGCGCGCCTATGCCTCCTTCACCGAGCGGCTGCTGGCGCGCGAGATCAAGCCCGGGCAGTTCGTGACCCAGCGCGAGCTGGTGGCGCTGACCGGCCTGCCGCTCGGCGCCATCCGGGAGCTGATCCCGCGGCTGGAGGCCGAAGGGCTGATCAAGACGGTGCCGCAGCGGGGCATGCAGGTCGCCCATGTCGATCTCAACCTGATCCGCAACGCCTTCCAGTTCCGGCTCTTCCTCGAGAAGGAGGCGACGGCGCTCTATGCGGTCAACGCCACCGACGAGGAGATCGCGCAGCAGCGCGCCCGGCACGAGGCGATCATCGCCCGGGCCGAGGCCGGCGGCGACCCGCAGCTGATCGAGGATGCCGAGGATGTCGACCGGCTGATGCATGAGGCGATCATCGATCATCTCGACAACGACATCGTCTCCAAGGCCTTCCGCGTCACCTGGCTGAAGATCAGGCTGATCCGGCAATACGAGACGCGCATCCAGAACCACATCCTGGTGCCGGTCATGCGCGACCACCTGAAGATCATCACCGCCATCGAGGCGCGCGACCCGATCCGCGCCGCGGAGGAGATGGGCATCCATATCGGCAACGCCCGCACGCGGGCGATGAGTTACTGAGGACGTCAAGCAGGCGAGCCGGGCGAACCGGCCGTCATTCGGGAGGGACCAGCGTCGAGATCCCACAGCCCTCATCCTGAGGAGCCGCGAAAGCGGCGTCTCGAAGGATGCTCCAGGAGGCTCCGGAACCATCTGGAGCATCCTTCGAGACGCGCTCTCCGAGCGCTCCTCAGGATGAGGGCTGAGAGTGTCGGCGACGGTCCGCACAGGGAAGGAACCACCATGACCAAGATCACCAAACGCGATTTTCTCGCCGGCTCGGCTGGCCTCGCGGGCGCCATCGCCATGCCGAGCGTCCTGCGCGCGCAGGCGACCGTGCTGCGCTGGGGCGAGATGCTGCCCACGACCCATCCGCAGGTGCAGATGGTCGAGCGCATCGCCAAGCAGGTGAAGGAGAAGAGCTCCGGGCGCATCGACATCCAGGCCTTCCCGGCCGGCCAGCTCGGCTCCGGCAAGGACATGATGGAGTCGGTCGCCTCTGGCGCGCTGACCATGACGACCGACGGGGCGGCCGCGCTCGGCTCCTTCCTGCCGCAGCTCTCGGTGGTCGAGGCGCCCTATCTCTGGCGCGACGCCGCCCATATGGCGAAGGTCGCCAAGGCCCCGGTCTTCGCGCAGATGAATGCGGAGCTGGAGAAGAAGCGCGGCATGCGCATGGCCGCCGTGACCTATTACGGCAAGCGCCATCTCACCACGGGCTCCAAGCCGGTGAAGAGCGCAGCCGATGTCGCGGGCCTCAAGCTGCGGGTGCCGCCGGTCGACACCTTCCGCGCCATGGTCGAGGCCTGGGGCGCCAAGGCGACGCCGGTGAACTTCAACGAGCTCTACCTGGCTTTGAGCCAGGGGGCGGTCGACGGGCAGGAGAACCCGCTGCCGACGATCCACAGCGCCAAGCTGCAGGAGGTGCAAAAGCACCTGATCCTGACCGGGCACATCATCACGCCGCGGCTGGTGATCGTGAACGGCGATTTCTGGAAGGGGCTGAAGGACGCCGACCGCAGCCTGCTGGAGGCGGCCATCGCCGAGGGCGTCGCCTGGCAGGACGCCGAACTCGCCAGCCAGGAGGGCAGCCTCGTGGCGACGCTGAAGGCCGCCGGCATGAGCGTCACCGAGCCCGACCTCGAGAGCTTCTCGAAGCCGGTGCTGGCGAGCCTGCCCAAGCAGTTCGAGAGCAAATGGGGCAAGGGCACCTGGGACGCGCTGGCGGCGCTGTGAGCGCTTTTCCTTCTCCCCTCGGGGGAGAAGGTGTCTGCGAAGCAGACGGATGAGGGACGGCTGCCGCCGCCCTCGTCCGTCCGTCCCTCATCCGACCCGGCTCCGCCGGGCCACCTTCTCCCCCGAGGGGAGAAGGATCGCTTGCAGCGGGCCAACGCCACCATGAAATCCCTCCTCCACCTCTCCGACCGCGTCGTGCGGGCCGCTGCCGTGGCGCTGCTTCTGGCGCTGCTGGTCGCGGTGCTGCTCGGCGTCCTGTCGCGGCAGCTCAACGCGCCGCTGGCCTGGACCGACGAGCTCGCGCAGTACCTGCTGGTCTGGACCGGCTTCGTCGGCTGGATCATCGCGGCGCGGCGGCGCTCGCATATCCGCATCACCGTCTTCGCCGAGAAGCTGCCGGCCGGGGCGGGACGGGTGCTGGAGATCGTGACGCAGGCCGCGATCATCGTCTTCGCGGCGGTGCTGATCCGCTATTCCTTCGCGCTGATCGAGCGCAACTGGGATGTCGAGTCGATCGCGCTGCCGATCTCGGGCGCGGCGCTCTACATCGTCATGCCGCTGGCGGGGCTCGCGCTGATCCTGCAGGCGCTGGCCGAGATCGCCGATGTCGTGGCGGGCCGACGCCACGTTACGGCCGAGCCGGGGAGCCAGCCGCTGTGACGACGCTGATGCTGCAGATCCTTCCGGTCTGGTTCGCCGCGCTGCTGATCGGCGTGCCGCTCTTCGTCTCGATGGGGCTGGCGGCGATCGCGTTCGCGTCTATCGGCGGCTTCCCGCTCGGCATCGTGCCGCAGAAGATCGCGCAATCGGCCAATTCCTTCCCGCTGCTGGCGGCGCCGCTGTTCATCCTGATGGGCAACATCATGAACTCGGCCGGCATCACCGACCGGATCTTCGCCTTCGCCACCGCCTGCGTCGGCTGGCTGCGCGGCGGGCTGTGTCATGCCAACATCCTCGCCAGCGTCATCTTCGCCGGCATGTCGGGCTCGGCCGTGGCGGATGCCGGTGGCGTCGGCACGCTCGAAATCAAGGCGATGAAGGACGAGGGCTACGACGCCGAGACGGCGGCCGCGATCACGGCGGCCTCCGCCACGATCGGCCCGATCATCCCGCCCTCGCTGCCGATGGTGATCTATGGCGTCTCGGCGGATGTCTCGATCGGCGGGCTGTTTCTCGCCGGAATCATCCCCGGGCTGCTGATGGCCGGGCTGTTGATGGCGATGGTGGTGCATGTCGCCAGGAAGCGCGGCCTGCCGCGCCATCCCTTCCCCGGCGCGGCGCAGCTCTGGGTCGCCTACAAGGAGGCGCACTGGGCGCTGATGACGCCGGTGATCCTGTTCGGCGGGATGATGGCCGGCATCTTCACGCCCACCGAGGCGGCTGCGGTCGCGACCGCCTATGCGCTGGTGCTAGGGCTCTTCGTCTATCGCAGCTTCGATCTCGACGATCTGCCGGAACTCGTCGTGCAGACGGTCGAGACGACCGGCGTGGTGCTCGCGCTGGTGATGACGGCGGCGGCGCTCGGCTGGTGTTTGTCGATCTCGCGCATCCCGCAGGTGGTCGGGCCGATGCTGGTCGATCTCGCCGGCAACCCGCTGATCTTCCTGCTGATCGTCAACCTGCTTCTGCTCTTCGTCGGCTGCTTCATGGAGGCGCTGGCAGCCATGCTGATCCTGATCCCGATCCTGACGCCGGCGGCGGCGCAGTTCGGGATCGACCCGATCCAGTTCGGGCTGATCTTCGTGCTCAACCTGATGATCGGGACGATCACGCCGCCGGTCGGCGTCGTGCTGTTCGTCACGGCGAAGGTCGCCAGGATCAGCTTCGAGTCGATGTCGCGGGCGATCGTGCCCTGGCTGATGCCGCTGTTGGCGGTACTCGTCGCGATCACGCTCTGGCCGCCGCTGACGACCTGGCTGCCGAACCTGGTGATGGGGCGCTGAGGCCGCGAAGCCCCAGCGTCCCCACCGGGCTCAAGCCTTGCGGTGGATCTGGAAGCCGGCGAAGGACTGGCTCACCGGCATGATCTCGAGGCTGTTGATGTTGACATGGGCGGGGAGCGT
>OGCL01002489.1_pt1 | contig 12721 bp, 7 predicted proteins | sample 1570041 | NCBI WGS metagenome assembly OGCL01 (sample SAMN06266162, study PRJEB24511) | hot springs metagenome | isolation source: Hot spring water | place: South Africa: Limpopo | collected 2015-06-22 | reverse complement strand
AAAAGCCGGGTCAAAAAACCATTCCTGAACCGGGTTCGGTGAGTCGCCTTGCGGGTTCGGCTCATCGATGGGGTGAACTGTACGCCGATGGTGTTCAGAGAAAAACTATCGAGTCGCAAACTGACTGTTCCAGTATTTGAAACAATTTCGCGTGACGTGGGCAGGCAGAAAAAAGCCCGTGGCTCCTTTCAGAGCCACGGGCAGGGCGGGCGCAAACCCTCAGAGGTTGTTCCAAGGTGGAGAGTCTTTGGCTGCACGCAGGAGCGGGGCCCAAATGCCCCGGCCTTCGCCTCTCAGTACAGGTACACCGCACCCGCATTGGTGCGGCTTTCGTCGGCCTGATTGCCGCCAATGCCGTTCGATCCACCGTCTTCCGTCGAAGCCCCAACCGCCAGCGTGTTGCCGTCGCCCGACAGCGCCACCCGGCCGCCAAAGCGGTCGCCGCTGCCAGTGTTCGGCGCCTTCACATAGGCTTGCTGCGCCCAGGTGCCTGCGGTGCGGCGAAACACCAGCACGGCGCCTGCATCGGCGGCCGTGGTGTCGGCCTGGTTGCCGTTGAAGCCCGTGGCCGCGCTGTTGTCGCGGTACGAGGGCACGACCAGCGTGTTGCCGTCGCTGGACATGGCGAGGTTGTTGCCGAAGCGGTGGGGCGTGCGGGTGTTGGATGCCTTCAGGTAGGCCTGCGGCTGCCAGGTGCCGCCTGCGCGGGTGTAGACAAACACGGCCCCTGAGTTGAGCGCCAGGCTGTTGCTGGCAGGGGGCACCACATACACGCCCGTGTGGTCGCTGCTGTCCCCGTCCATGCCCACGGCCAGCGTGTTGCCGTCTCCCGACAGCATGACCGCCACGCCAAAGCGGTCCAGCGCCAGAGGGCTGGGGGCCTTGAGGTAGGCCTGCTGCGCCCAGACCCCGGCCGTGCGCTGGAACACATAGGCAGCCCCGGCGTCCTGCAAAGAGTCATCGGCCGGGGTGGCGGCCGAGGCGCTGCGCTCAAAGAATGCGCCCACCGCCAGCGTGTCGCCGCTGCCAGACAGGCTGAGGTAGATCCCGAAGAAATCCCCGGCGCCCGCATTGGCGGCTTTGATGTAGCCCTGTTGCGCCCAGCTGGTGCCTGTGCGACTGAACACATAGGCCGCACCGGACGACGCGAACGCCGCATTGCCATGGGCGCCGGTCAGGTCGCCGCTCTCGTAGTAGGCGCCCACCGCCAGGGTGTTGCCATCGGCCGAGAGCGCAACAAACGAGCCGAACAGGTCGAAGGCAAAGGTGTTGTTGGCCTTGATGAAGGCCTGCTGCGACCAGGTGCTGCCCGAGCGGGAGTAAACGTACACCGCGCCGGAACTGCTGGCGAGGTTGTTGCTGGGGGGCATCACCGCAAAGGTTCCTGTCTGGTCGCCGCTTTCACCGTCTGCGCCAATGGCCAGGGTGTTGCCGTCAGCCGACAGGGCCACGGCGTTGCCAAAGTAGTCGTTGGCCTCGCCCCCCGGCGCGGTGATGCGCGCCTGTTGTGACCAGGTGCTGCCGGTGCGGGTAAAGACATACACCGCCCCCGTGTTGCCAGCTTCGCCATAGGCCCCGACAGCGAGCGTGGTGCCGTTGGCGGACAAGGCCACCCGGTTCCCGAACCGCGCTTCGGCCGCGGTGCTGGCGGCCTTGAAGTAGCCAATGGCCTGCACCATGTCAGCCGCCACCGGGGCCGATGGTGCGCTGCAACCGCTGATGTTGCAGGCCCGCACGGTGTAGGTGGCGTTCAGCCGCTGGTGCAGCAACACCGGCACCGCATGCGCCAGCGCGGTGGTGGCAGTAGAACCGATCTGCGCGGCCGCCAGCGGGCCCGCGCCATCGGGGTCTTCGTGCACGGTGTAGCTGGTGGCATGGGTGGCCGGTAGCCATGAGAAGTTCAACGCCTTTGCCCCGTAGGTGATGCCCAGGCCCAGGGGGGCGGCGGCGATGGGTGGAGGCGGCGGAGGCGGTGGGGGCACATCGATCGTGCGGCAGGTCACCCGCACCTGCGTCACCGGTGCCAGGGCCACACCGGTGGCGCTGTTGGCCTCACAGAACTGGTCTACGGGCTGCACCTGCACGGCCACCGAATAGGTGCTGCCATGGGGCACGGCCAGGGCAAAGCGGAATGATCCGTCAGCTGTCAGCGCCAGGTCGGACGTGCCATTGAGCCGCAGGGTCAGCGCCCCCGCCAAGCCCATCACCGTCCCGCCCACCGCATAGGTGTTGGCAGTGCAGCGGACCAGCACATTGGTGACCGGCCCTGCCACCACGCCCGTGCCGTTCTCCACCAGGCAGGTCTGCCCGATGGGCTGGGTGCGCACCACGATGTCGTAGGCTTCACCATGCGCCACCTGGGTGGCGTAGCTGCCGCTGGCGGTGATGGTCAACTCCCCGCGTGTGCCATTGGCAAGCACCAGCAAGCCCGCAAGCCCGGACACCTGACCGCCCACCGGGTGCAGCACTGCGGCAGGCGGCGGGGCGGGCACGGCGTCGCCGCCTCCACCACCACAAGCTGCCAGCACACCAGCGGCCACCCCCACCAGCCAGCGGGCCGCCCAGCGGCGGATGCCCGCCAGTGCCCCGGGCTGCCCCCCGGGGTGTGGCAACCCATGGAGCCAAACCCACGCGCCCTTTCGGCGCTGCGGGCAGGGGGTCTCGGAGTGAAGGGGTGCAGATCGAGGCATCAAAGGTTCTCCGCGCACAGGACAGGGAAGGTGGCCCGGCGGGCCACCAGGCACTCTAGTTTTTGCAGCCCCATACACCCACCCCACCGAAGCGGGGTTGACAGGCGGGACTGCGCCCTGCCCCCTTCGCCTTTCCCTTTCAGTTCTGCGGCCCGCTGCCGATAAACCCTGGATAAAACCAACGAGAAAAGCCACCCATGAGTGTTGTCGGCCTGTCCAGCCTTTCCCCCGCGCTGGCAACGGCGTGGAGCCCCACAGTTACCCCCGCCCCATCGGCAGCAACGCGCCCGGTAGCGGCGCAGCCAGCGCCGGTCATCCCACACAAACCCAGCACACCCAGCAGCACCAGCAACATTGCCGGCGCCGCCGTGCAGGGCAACCCACGCTTCCTGCACATCACGCAGATGCCAGGCAGCCTGCAGACAACCCCCGCCACCTACGAAGCACTGCTGGACATGCAGACCCGGGGCGGACGCATGCAGGTGTGGGAACAAGCCCCGGACAACGCCCTGGCCGAGGTGATGGGCCGCAACGCCAGTGGCACCACACAGCAAGGCCGCCTGGCGGGCCTGGGCTCTGCGCTGCTGGGGCAGGTGGCCAGCACGGGCACGGGCTACCGGCAAACCGTGGTGGACATGGCTGCCGTCGCTTCGCCCGACCGGGTCCAGGGCAAGGCCACGGATGCGCTCTGGTCCTTCAAGAGCCGCCCCAGTGGCAGTGTGGAACTCTCCATCGAGACGCGGTCTGGCGCCCGGGTGCGCCTGTCCATCCACGACCAGCGCGAGCCCAGCGCCTCCGGCGCGGGCATGTCGGTCGAGGTCGTGGTGGAAGGGGAACTCGGTGTGCAGGAGCGCGAAGCGCTCCGCGCCCTGGCCAGCGGATTCGACAAGGCAGTGCAGGGGCTGTCGGGTGACGACCCGAAGCTGGATGTGGAAGAACTGCTTCAGTTCGACAGCAAGGTATTCACCCGGCTGGAACTCCAGACAGAGATGTATGGCAAGGACAGGGATGGCAACCGGGTGTTGACGCTGGGCGCGCAGCTCCAGGTCGATGGAGACCGGCGCGCAGTGCAGCTGCGAAGTCGCGACGGCGTGGTGAAGATGGCAACCGACCTGCGCCAGCCCGCCCAATGGGGTACGGACGCACAACGGGCCAATGCTGTCGAGCGCTACCTGGGCCGCATCGACAAGGCAGCAGAACGCGGCCAGGCCCGACAGGCCCTGGTGGACCTGTTCAAGTCCAGCTTTGCAGCCATGCACAGCCGCTACGACGCCCCCCACACAGGCGTTGGCCTGAAACCCGGCACCGCGCTGCACACCCTGCCCGGCACCTTCGGCGAAGAAGACCAGAGTCTGTTGACGGGTCTGGCGGACTTTGACGCCAGCATCACGGCCACCACGCGGGCCACCAACCCGCGCCGCACGCAGGAACTCGACACCTTCCACTACACGCTGAACCAGTCCACCCACATCACGGGCAGCTCCAGCCGCAACCGGGCCGTCAGCCAGACCCAGACCGCGCAGCTCGTGGCCTCCTACCACCAGTCTCTGCTGGTGTCGGCCGCCCCCCGGCTTGACACCACCTCGGCGTCACAGAACTACCTCTACAACAAGGTGGACGACAGCAGCAGCACGGAGGCGCACCTGGCCTATGACAACGGCGAGGCCATCCGCGCCACACTCACCCAGGCCGCGTCCCACTCGCTGCACACGCTCAGGGTGGAAAACAACCAGGTCACGGGCAACAGCACCAGTGCACCCGGGCCACAGTCCCGGCACACCGACCTGCTCCCCCTGCTCAAGCAGCTGCAGCTGCAGCGCCAGCAAGACGCCCAGGAAGCCGACGACACCGCGCGCCGCGAGCGGCAGGAAACCCTGCAGGCCTGGCAGACACAGGTTTTGCAGGGCCTGTGATGGCCGCGCCGCCCCTACCCCCAGGCGAAGGTGTTCTGCACGCCTTAGCTGCAAAACGCCAGTCAACCTGAGAAACCCAGCAGACGTAAGTCATTGATTTTTTAGCTTCCTCCAAACTGCGCCATTGGTGTTTAGAGGCCCGCGCCACTCTACATTCGTCGGTGCGGTTTTTGCGCCACTACAGTTTCGTGAGTGCGAAGCTTGCTATCGGACGCAGAAATGACTTTGTGTGCTTGCCCTCGTCAACCACTCCGCATCAGGGTGTCGCACCAGGTCAACCACTGGTGTTCCCTAGAACAGCACCTTCTGCGCACTCGTCAATGCCGCAAAGCTGTCGCCCAACGGCTGAAGAATCGCATCGGCGATGGGCTGGAGTTGTTTGACGAGGTAGTGCTCATAGTCAATGCGCGAATACCGGGCCTCCAGAGGCTCGGGGCCGCTCTGCGTCATCACGTACTCGATCCAGCCTCCACGCTGGTACTGCTGCGGACGGTTCAGCTTCGCGTTGTGCGCGTCAGCAATGCGCGCCGCGCGCACCTGGGGAGGCACGTTGACCTCATAGGCATCGAGTCGGTGGCGCAGGCGTTTTCGGTAGACGAGCAGCGCATCCATCTGACCATCCAGCATTGACCGCGCATAGTCGGTCACGAACTCCCGGTAGGGCTCACCGTGGAAGATCCGTGATAACAAGCCTTCCTGGAACTGGCGCGCCAACGGGGTCCAGTCGCTGCGAGCCATCTCCAGCCCGCGATAAACCATCTCCTCCCGACCTCCTTCATCGATGCTCAGGCCGGCGTAGCGCTTCTTGCTGCCGACATCCGATCCCCGGATGGTGGGCATGAAGAACTTGGCGTAGTGGGTATCGAACTCGATTTCGAGGAAGTTCTCCAGCTGCTGCTCTTCTCGCAGCTTGCGGGTCCACCAGGCGTTGATCTCCTGCACCAAGCTGGCCGCGATGGCGTGTGCCTCCGCATTGAGATAGGTGCGCTTGAGCCAGATGAAGATGGAGTCGGTGTCTCCGTAGATGACCTGGTATCCACGCAGCTCAACGAACGTCCGGGTGAGCTTCATCACCTCGTGGCCGCGCAGGGTCACGGCGGACACCAGCTTCGGATTGAAGAAGCGGCACTCGGACGCGCCGAGCACCCCGGCGAAGGAGTTCATGAGCAGCTTCAGGGCCTGCGACAGCGGCTGGTTCCGGTTCCGCTTGGCCTCGTCCCGGGCATTCGAGAGTGTGGTCACGATGTCCGGCAGACAGTGTTTGTCGCGCGAAAACAGCGTGCCTTGAGGCCCCTGCACCAACCCGCTCTGGATGTCGGCGCTCTCTCCCTCGGCCAGACCCACGGGGTCCACCAGAAAGGTCCGGATGATGGAGGGGTACAGGCTTTTGTAGTCCAGGACCACGACGGAGTCGTAGAAGCCCGGGGTGGAGTCCATCACATAGCCGCCGGGAAAGGCCTTGGCTGCGATGTCACCCACGTTGGGTGCCACGTAACCCAGCCGGTGCATGCGCGGCAGGTAGTGGTGGCTGAACGCAGCAATAGAACCACCAAAGTGATCTATCTGCAAACCCGTCGTCTGCGCTCGCTCCAGCACGAACGGAAGCAGTTCCAGTTTGTCGAAGATGCGCAGGACGAGCGCGCAGTCGCGGATGTTGTAGCTGGCCAGCGCTGGCTTGTCTTCCTGGTAGCGCCGCTCGATCTCCGCCATCTTGTCGTAAGCGTCTCCGATCTCCTTGCCCTCGCCCAGCAGTGCTTGCGAGACCGCTTCGAGGCTGAACGACGGGAAGCTCCACATGCCCGCCCGCAGTGCTTCGATGCCATCGACAACCACACGCCCGGGCATGGGCGCGAACAGGTAGCCCTGGCGGCCGGGGTGCGTACGCCACACGATGGGGCGGCGCTCGCGTCCGAGCAACAGCTGCACGGAGTTCGCATCGGCGGTCTTTTGCAGCACCCGCAGGTCGAACTGGATCACGCTCCAACCGACGATGACATCCGGGTCATGGTCCGCAAACCAGGCATTGAGCTGCTCGATCATCGCCCTGCGAGTTGAGCAGTACACAAGCCTGAAGTCCATCGGCGACACAGCTGGCGCCGACACAGACTCTGGTGCTTCCCCCAGCATGAACACCACCCGGTCACCCGCACCATCCAGTGCGATGGAGTACAGATCCTCCGTTGCGCTCGTCTCGATGTCCAGCGACACCACCTTCAACACCGGGCGCCAACCAGACGCGGGCTTCAACCTGCCGTCGAGGATGGTCGAACCTTCGCGCTGACCTCCCTCGACCAGAACACCAGCCGTGATGAACCGCTCCATCAGGTAGCGATCGTGCGGGCGGACATCCGCTTCGTAGAGCGGTATCCCCAGCGGCTGAAGTGCGCGCGCCAGCTTGCCCAGATCGCGGAACCTGCGAGCATAGACACCGAGGACGGGCTTCTGGTCGAACGTCTTCAGATCGAGCTCCCTTACCTCCAAGCCCTGCAGGCTTGCCAGCGGAGCTTGCGCTGCGGCCCGATCGCAGTCAGGCAGAAAGGCGACCGACGTCTGTCGGGTTATCAGCACCTTCTTCGGCCCCTCGTCGGTGGCCAGCCAGTATTCGATCTCGGTGCCGTCTGGGAGGTCCCGCCAGTTGCGGGTGAGAAGGAAGCCCCGGAGTTCGGTGGTTGCGAGGGCTGAGGGCATCAGGTGGAGCGGAAGACGGTGGCACGCTAATTCTGATGCCTCGGGAGAGCAGGTTGAGAGCTACGAAGCACTCTTGCGCATGATACTGATTTTTTATACAGTATCGTAAAACTGCCACCAAGAAGGCCATGCACAAACCATCGCGCTATGTATTCCGCCCTGCCCGGCCAGCACCCGCATTGCTGCGGCGCATTTGGGCGTGGTTCTGAGGCGGCGCTGCTGCGCTACAGCACTTCTCCCCCATGTTCTGAGGGGGTGTCTTGAAACGGCCACAAATGCCCGTATCATTAGCACTCACCGCAGACGAGTGCTAACACCGCACTCGCATGCCGGAAGTTTGGGAGCGCCTGGGCATCCAGGCGCTGAGTACGTCAGCTTTTTTACTGAAAACAGGAGCATTGCAATGAACCTTCGCCCTCTGCACGATCGCGTGATCGTCAAGCGTATCGAAAGCGAAACCACGACCGCCTCCGGCATCGTGATCCCTGACAACGCCGCTGAAAAGCCCGATCAAGGTGAAGTGCTGGCCGTAGGTCCCGGCAAGAAGAACGACAAGGGCGAAGTGCTCGCCCTGAACGTGAAGGTCGGTGACCGCGTTCTGTTCGGCAAGTACTCGGGCCAGACCGTCAAGGTCAACGGCGACGAGCTGCTGGTCATGAAGGAAGACGATTTGTTTGCTGTGGTCGAGAAGTAATTTCTCATCCCTGCGTTACTCATCTTTTCATAGCTGCTGACGCTTGATTGACAGGCACCAGCAGCAAATTTGAACCTAATTTTCAGGAGCCAAAAATGGCAGCAAAAGACGTAGTTTTCGGCGGCGAAGCCCGCGCTCGCATGGTTGAAGGCGTGAACATCCTGGCCAACGCGGTCAAGGTCACGCTGGGCCCCAAGGGCCGCAATGTGGTGCTGGAGCGCTCGTTCGGCGCCCCCACCGTGACCAAGGACGGTGTGTCCGTGGCCAAGGAAATCGAACTCAAGGACAAGCTGCAGAACATGGGCGCCCAGCTCGTGAAGGAAGTGGCTTCCAAGACCAGCGACAACGCTGGTGACGGCACCACCACCGCTACTGTGCTGGCCCAGGCCATCGTGCGCGAAGGCTCCAAGTACGTGGCCGCTGGCCTGAACCCCATGGACCTGAAGCGCGGTATCGACAAGGCCGTGCTGGCCCTGACCGAAGAGCTGAAGAAGGCTTCCAAGCCCACCACCACCTCCAAGGAAATCGCCCAAGTGGGTTCGATCTCCGCCAACTCCGACGAATCCATCGGCAAGATCATTGCTGACGCCATGGACAAGGTCGGCAAGGAAGGCGTGATCACCGTGGAAGACGGCAAGTCCCTGCAAAACGAGCTGGATGTCGTGGAAGGCATGCAGTTTGACCGCGGCTACCTGTCGCCCTACTTCATCAACAACCCAGAAAAGCAAGCCGCTCTGCTGGACAACCCCTTCGTGCTGCTGTTCGACAAGAAGATCAGCAACATCCGCGACCTGCTGCCCACGCTGGAACAAGTCGCCAAGGCTGGCCGTCCGCTGCTGATCATTGCTGAAGAAGTCGAAGGCGAAGCCCTGGCTACGCTGGTGGTCAACACCATCCGCGGCATCCTGAAGGTCGTGGCTGTGAAGGCTCCTGGCTTCGGTGACCGCCGCAAGGCCATGCTGGAAGACATCGCCATCCTGACGGGCGGCAAGGTCATCGCTGAAGAAGTGGGCCTGTCGCTCGAGAAGGTCACGCTGGCCGACCTGGGCCAAGCCAAGCGCATCGAAGTGGGCAAGGAAAACACCATCATCATCGACGGTGCTGGTGCCGCTGCCGACATCGAAGCCCGCGTGAAGCAAATCCGCATCCAGATCGAAGAAGCGACCAGCGACTACGACCGTGAAAAGCTGCAAGAGCGCGTGGCCAAGCTGGCTGGCGGCGTGGCAGTGATCAAGGTGGGCGCTGCGACCGAAGTCGAAATGAAGGAAAAGAAGGCCCGCGTGGAAGACGCCCTGCACGCTACCCGCGCTGCGGTGGAAGAAGGCATCGTGGCTGGTGGTGGCGTGGCCCTGCTGCGCGCACGCCAAGCGGCTGGCGAGATCAAGGGCGACAACGCTGACCAAGACGCTGGCGTGAAGCTGATCCTGAAGGCCATCGAAGCCCCTCTGCGCGAGATCGTTTACAACGCTGGTGGCGAGCCATCGGTGGTGGTGAACGCCGTGCTGAACGGCAAGGGCAACTACGGCTTCAACGCTGCCAACGACACCTATGGCGACATGATCGAAATGGGTATCCTGGACCCCACGAAGGTGACCCGTACAGCCCTGCAGAACGCCGCTTCCGTGGCTTCGCTGCTGCTGACGACCGAAGCCATGGTGGCCGAGGCTCCGAAGGACGACGCACCTGCTGCTGGCATGCCCGACATGGGCGGCATGGGTGGCATGGGCGGCATGGGCATGTAATTGCCCGGCCCCTGCGCAGCAGCCCGGTGCTCGCTGCGCAGTCCACAACACAAAAGCCCGCAGGCCTTACGGTCTGCGGGCTTTTTTATGGCGGCCTTGTTGAGGCCGCTTGCAGCGGTGGCTTTACTCCCCGCTGGGCTGCACCCACCAGTAGATCAGCACCAGCGAACCGATACCGGTGAGTGACAGCAGCTGCCACCAGCCCGACCGGCCAATGTCATGCAAGCGGCGCGCCCCCACGGCCAGGGCGGGCAACAACAGGGCCAGCGCCACAATGCCGTACAGCACCTCGCTCACAAAGCCGGTCACCACCAGCACCACCACCTGGAACAGGGCAAACCACCAGAACTCCGAGCGTGGTGCGCGGCCCGAAAAGCCCGCGTACTGCGCGAAGCAGCTTTTGACAGCAGAAACAAAATCCATAGTGCACTCCCTCTCTTGGTTGAAAAAACAAACCAGCGATGTGGGGGACCGAGCCCCCCGCGCCATGATAGGGGCGCTCTGCGTCAGATCCGGGTGGAAATTGACTGGCGCTACCGCGTGGTGCGGGTGGCACGCAATACGCTTGAAGTACTTACTATGTTTTTTATAGCTACAAAGGCTTACTCATCAGGCGCAAGCAGCCATTTTTTCTTGGGTTTCTAACTCAATCCGCGTTGCGCAGCGCCTGCGTGGCGCGTGCCAGCTCGGTGATGCGCGCCAAGTCGCCCGCGCGCACCGCATCGGTGGGCGTGAGCCACGAGCCGCCCACGCAGCGCACATTGGGCAGCGCCAGGTAGTTGGGGGCGGTGGCGTTGGTGATGCCGCCCGTGGGGCAAAAGCTCACCTGGCCAAACGGGCTGGCCCAGGACTTGAGCAGCGGAATGCCCCCCACGGCCTCGGCCGGGAACAGCTTGAGGAACGAGAACCCGTCGGCCAGCGCCGCCATGATCTCGCTCGACGTGGCCACACCGGGCAGCAGCGGCAGGTTCAGGCCCTTGCAGGCACTGCCCACTGCCGACGTATAGCCGGGGCTCACGGCAAACCGTGCACCGGCTTCGCTCGCGCGGCGGGCGTCATCGGCGTTGAGCACTGTGCCCACGCCCACCACGGCCTCGGGCAGATGGCGGGCGATGGTTTCGATGGCGGGCAGGCCAGCGGCGGTGCGCAGTGTCACTTCCAGCACCTTCACGCCACCGGCCAGCAGGGCCTCGGCCAGGGGCAGTGCGTCTTCCACGCGGTCGATCACGATGACGGGGATGACGGGGCCATGGCTGGCGATGTCGAGAGGATTCATGGGGGTGGAAGCAGGGGTTACAGCCATGTGCAGGCTCCTTGTTCGGCACCGCCGGCGTGGCGGCGAAAGTTGGTGAAGAGTTCGCGGCCAAAGCCGGTTTGCGCAGGTGCGTTGTAGGGCGAGGGTGTGCGTGCGGCCCAGGTGGCGTCATCGACCAGCACATCGAGAGTACCCGCCACGGCATCGACCCGCACGATGTCGCCATCGCGCACCTTGGCCAGCGGGCCACCGGCCAGCGCCTCGGGCGTGACGTGGATCGCGGCGGGCACCTTGCCCGATGCGCCGCTCATGCGCCCATCGGTCACCAGCGCCACCTTGAAGCCCTGGTTCTGCAGCACCGCCAGCGGGGGCGTGAGCTTGTGCAGCTCGGGCATGCCATTGGCCTGTGGGCCCTGAAAGCGCACCACAGCCACCATGTCCTGGTTCACATCGCCTGCGCTGAAGGCGGCGAGCAAGGCTTCTTGTGAATCGAACACGCGGGCGGGTGCTTCGACGATGTGGCGATCTTCCGGCACGGCCGAGACCTTGATCACCGCACGGCCCAGTCGCCCCTGCAACAGGCGCAGGCCGCCCGTGGGCGAGAAGGGCTTAGACACAGGGCGCAGCACGCTTTCGTCGCCCGACTGGGCCGGTGCGCCCTGCCCGCCTGCGGCAATGCCACCTGTGTTCACGCTCATTACATCGGGGTGCATGAAGCCACCCGCCAGCAGCTCGCGCAGGATCCACGGCGGGCCGCCCGCTGCCTGGAACTGGTTCACATCGGCATCGCCATTGGGGTACACACGGGCCAGCAGCGGCACTACCGATGACAGTTCGTCAAAGTCCGTCCAGTCAATCAGGATGCCTGCGCTGCGTGCAATGGCCACCCAGTGGATCAGGTGGTTGGTAGAGCCGCCCGTGGCCAGCAGGGCCACCATGGCGTTGACGATGCAGCGCTCGTCCACCAGCTTGCCAATGGGCGTGAAGCGGTTGCCCCGCTTGCCGATGTCGAGCACCGTGCGCAGCGCCTGGCGCGTGAAGGCCTCGCGTGCTTCGGTACCGGGCGACTCGAACGCCGCACCGGGCACATGCAGGCCCATGGCTTCGAGCAGCATCTGGTTGCTGTTGGCCGTGCCGTAGAACGTGCAGGTGCCGGGGCTGTGGTACGCGGCCGATTCTGCCTGGAGCAGCTCGTCGCGCCCCACCAGGCCTTGTGCGTACTGCTCGCGCACCTTGGCCTTGTCCTTGTTCGACAAACCCGTGCCCATGGGGCCTGCGGGCACAAACACACACGGCAAGTGGCCGTAGTGCAGCGCGCCAATCAGCAGGCCGGGCACGATCTTGTCGCACACGCCCAGCAGCAGCGCGCCATCGAACACGTCGTGGGACAGCGCTACCGCCGTGGCCATGGCAATGGCATCGCGGGAGAACAGCGACAGCTCCATGCCGGGCGTACCCTGCGTCACGCCGTCGCACATCGCGGGCACGCCACCGGCCACCTGCACCGTGGCACCTTGCTTGGCGGCCTCATCACGCAAAACGGCGGGGTAGCTTTGGTACGGCTGGTGGGCCGAGAGCATGTCGTTGTAGGCGGTCACCACGCCAATGTTCGGCGCCTTTTCGACCGTGACCTTGAACTTCTCGGAACCCGGCAGCGCCGCGTAGGCGTGGGCCAGGTTGGCGCAGCCCATGCGGTCTTGGGCGGGCTTGCGGGCGATCATGGCGTCAATGCCAGCAAG
>OGCL01002488.1_pt1 | contig 12731 bp, 11 predicted proteins | sample 1570041 | NCBI WGS metagenome assembly OGCL01 (sample SAMN06266162, study PRJEB24511) | hot springs metagenome | isolation source: Hot spring water | place: South Africa: Limpopo | collected 2015-06-22 | reverse complement strand
CAACGGACTTGTCCCGCCGGACCTGACGGGCCGGCTTGTCATCACGCAGGCCGTGGAAGACGGCCTGTCGCAGGTGGCCGTCACGCGTCCAGGCGGCAAACGACACTTCTGCGACCAGCACCGGCTTCACCCACCGCGCCTTCAATCCTTTGGGCAGCGCCACGAAGGGCATGGTGTCGCTGTGCAGCCGCGTGAGTTGAGTGTGCAGACCACGCAAGGCCGCCTCGGTGAAGCCCGTTCCCACCTGCCCGACATGGTGCAGCCCCCCAGCCGCGTCGTGCACGCCGAGCACCAGGGCGCCAATCCCGATGCGCCCGCCTTTTGGCGCGGTGTAGCCCGCGACGACGAACTCCTGCCGCTGCGTGCACTTGAGCTTGATCCAATCGGCGCTGCGGCCCTGCGGGTAAGGGGCCTCGCGGCGTTTGCCCATCACCCCTTCGACCCGCAAGGCACATGCCGCGTGCAACAGCGCCTGGGGCGCCACGGGGAAGTCTTCGCTGAACCGCACGCGGGGCGCGCTCAGCGCCAGCACACGTTCCCTTAAGGCTTCACGCCGAAGGTACAAGGGCTGCGCGCGCAGATCCTCATGGGCCGCGAAGGGCAGGTCGAACACGTGGTAGACGATCTCATCGGTTCGGCCTTGCTCGAAAGCGGCCTGCAAGGCCTGGAAATCCGAGGTCCCGTCTGCGGCAGGCAGCACGATCTCGCCGTCCAGCCAGCAACCCGCCAGCGCGGGCTGGGCCAGATCACGCGCCAGCGCCGGGAGCCGATGCGTCCAGTCCAGCCCCTGGCGGGTGAACAGACGCACCTCGCCATCCGCCACGCGCGCCAGGATGCGGTAGCCGTCGAACTTGATTTCGTACAGCCATTCACCGGCGGCGGGCGGGGCTGACACCAGCGTGGCCAGCGCGGGCGACAGCTTAGGCGGCAAGCCGCCTGGGTCACCGCGTGGCGCGGCGACGGGGGTGCTGCCATCTCGTTCCTTGATGAGCAGCCAGGGCGGCTGGCGATCGCCCTCGTGACCGCGCAGCCGCACCAGATTCCACACCCCTGTCAAGCGCTGACCCTGTAGCGCGAAACGCAGCTTGCCGGCGCGGTAGCCCGCCTGCGCATCGCCCAGCGGATGCCATGTGCCCTCGTCCCAGATCTGAACGGTGCCGGCACCGTAGTGCCCCGGCGGGATGACGCCTTCGAATCGCGCATAGGCCAGCGGGTGGTCTTCCACCTCGATGGCCATGCGACGGTCGGCCGGATCCAGGCTGGGCCCTTTCGGCACGGCCCAACTCTTGAGCACCCCATCGAGCTCCAGCCGGAAGTCGAAGTGCAGGCGCCGAGCCTGGTGGCGCTGCACCACAAAGGCCCGCTCGGCCAAGCCGGCGCGCTCGCCTTGTCGCACGCGGCCACGGCCGCGCCTGCGCTCCGTCGCAGCGCCCGACTCGTCACCAGAGGGCTCAGGCGTGCTGGCAAAGCGCCGCTTGGTCCGATAGCTGGCCAGGGGGTCGGTCATGCCGGCCAAGGAGCAAGCCGCGCGCCCGACAACCGTCGGCAGGGCGGATGGGCAGGTAGCTGCCGCGCCCCGGGGCGTGCCACCCCGCTCGCAGGCACGCCACCTGCCGGCTGATCTGGCGCAAGTCTGCACACAGCATCCTGCAATGGCCGTCGGTGATCCCGCGGCCACCCATGCGTGAGGGCCTCATGCTTCGCTCAATCTGGAAAGGCGCCATTTCCTTCGGTCTGGTCCACATTCCCGTGGCCCTGTACCCCGCCACGCGCGACGACCAGATTGACTTCGACTGGCTCGACCGCCGCACCATGGACCCGGTCGGCTACAAGCGCATCAACAAGCGCACGGGCAAAGAGATCGCCAAGGAGCACATCGTGCGCGGGGTCGCGGCTGGCGAAGGTGAGTATGTGGTGGTCGGCGATGACGAACTGCGCGACGCCTACCCGCGCACCACCCAGACCATCGAGATCGAGGCCTTCATCGACCCCCGCGAGTTGCCCTTCGTTCACCTGGAGCGCCCCTACTACCTTGGGCCACTGAGCCGTGGTGAGAAGGTGTACGCGCTGCTGCGCGAGACCCTGCTGGCCACCGAGCGCATCGGGCTGGCCCGCGTGGTGATCCACAGCCAACAGCACCTGGCGGCGCTGGTGGCTTCCGGGCCAGCCCTGGTGCTCAATCTGCTGCGCTGGCCCAGCGAGATCCGCACCTGGGAGGACATCCCCTTGCCCGAAGCCGGCCCACGCGCCGCCGGGCTGACCGAGCGCGAACTGAGCATGGCGCGCGCGCTGGTCGACGACATGAGCCGCCCGTGGCAGCCAGAAGCCCACCACAACGCCTTCCGCGAGGCCGTGATGGCGCTGGTCGAGCGCAAGCGCGAGGCGGGCGATGTCCACCAGGTCACGCCGCTGGAGCCGCAAGTGCCGGGGGCGTCGGCTCCCACCAATGTGATCGATCTGACCGAACTGCTCAAGCGCAGCCTGGCCCATCCCGCCAACCCACCCACCCCGGCCCGTCGCAAACGCGGGGCCTCTTGACACAGGAGCTCACCCCATGTCCGTTCACCTCAAGCCCCTTCACGAACAGGTCATCGTCATCACCGGCGCCTCCAGCGGCATCGGCCTGGCCACGGCAGAAGCCGCCGCGGAGGCCGGCGCCAAACTGGTGTTGGTCGCGCGCAGTGGCGAGACGCTCGAGTCCATCGTGCAGCGCCTGCAGATCGCCGGGGCGCGCGCCATCTCGGTGGTGGCCGATGTAGGTCGTCAGGCCGACATGCAAACGGTGGCGGACACCGCCATCAGCCACTTTGGTTGCATCGACACCTGGATCAATGACGCAGGCGTGTCGATCTTCGGCCGGCTGGAAGAGGTCTCCGACACCGACAACCGCAAGCTGTTCGACACCAACTTCTGGGGCGTGGTCTACGGCTCGCTCGCCGCGCTGCCCCACCTCAAGCGCCATGGCGGTGCGCTGATCAACCTGGGCAGCGAGGTGTCCGATACCGTGCTGCCCCTGCAGGGCATGTACAGCGCCTCGAAACACGCGGTGAAGGGCTTCACCGACGCGCTGCGCGTCGAGGTGGAGCAGCTGGACAAAGCCCCGGTGTCCATCGTGTTGATCCAGCCCACAGCGGTCAACACACCCTTCCCCGACAACGCACGCAACTACCTGTCGGTCGAACCGCAGCTGCCCACGCCGCAGCTCGACCCTCGGGAAGTGGCCCAGGCCATCCTGAAGGCCGCCACCGAAGGCGGGCGAGACATCACCGTCGGCGTCATGGCCAAGCTCAATGTGGCGGCAGCCCGCTTCATGCCCAGCCTCAGCGACCGCATGGCCGCACGACAAGCCGATCGCCAGCAGCGCGACGAGCCAGCGCAGCACAGCGAGGGCGCGCTTTACCGGGCCAGCCAGCGCGGTCAGGTTTTCGGTCGCGGGGCCAGCCAGCACTGAGGCCTCAGGAGCGCACCATGCCGCGCGTGCCTGCCCACAAGCCGCTGGTCTGGCTGCCGGCGTGCCACCGCCATCTGGACCTGTCCGACCCGGGCGGCTACACGGTGCTGGCCGACCGCTATGCCGCCGTGGTATGCCAGCTGCGCATGCAGCCCGTGCTGTTCCCGATGGCCGGTGCCGCGGATGTGCCCGGCTTGCTCCCGCTGGTCGATGGCGTGTTGCTCACGGGCTCGCCGTCGAATGTGGACCCACACCACTTCGGTCTCAGCGCCCTTGAAAGCGATCTGCTGGACCCGCGACGCGACCGGCTCACGATGGCGCTGGTGCGCGCGGCCATCGAGTCCGGTACGCCGCTTCTCGGCGTCTGCCGCGGGTTGCAGGAGATCAACGTCGCCCTCGGCGGCTCGCTCTACCAGCAGTTGCACACCGAGACCGGCCGGCTCGACCACCGCGAGCCGGAAACCGACGACCTGGAGGCGCAGTTTGCCGAGCGCCACGATGTGATGCTGACGCCCGGCAGCGCGTTCGCCCAGTGGGCGGGCGGCCTTACCGCACGCGTCAACTCGCTCCACGCCCAGGGCATCCGTGAGCTGGCACCCGGCCTGGTGGCCGAAGCACATGCACCCGATGGGCTGGTCGAGGGCGTGCGCGTGGCCGACGCCAAGGCCTTCGCCTACGGCGTGCAGTGGCACCCGGAATGGCAGCACGACCGCATCCCCTTCTACCAGCGCAGCCTGGAGGCCTTCGCCCGGGCGTGCCGCACACGCAGCCAGACACATCCGCTGCGCTACGACGATGCGGCCTGAGCCCTCAGGGTGAACGTAAACTGGCGGCCTGTCCACCTGTTTGCGAACCATGAGCCAGACCGAGCGCCCCGCCCTTCCCGACCATCTGTCGATCGATCCGCGCAGCCCCCACTACAACGCCGACGTGTTCAAGCACGACATCGGCATCCGTTTCAACGGCAAGGAGCGCGGCGATGTCGAGGAGTACTGCGTCAGCGAAGGCTGGATCAAGGTCGCTGCGGGTCGCACGCTGGACCGCAAGGGTCGCCCCATGCTGATCAAGCTAAAAGGACAGGTCGAAGCCTTCTACCGCTGATCGCCCCCGGCGGCGTGCTCCGCCAGCAGGGTCACCAGCACGGCCGCGTCGCTGCGGGCGCGCAACCCGTGCACCTGCCCACCTGGCAACACCACAAGCCGGCCGGCCTGCAGCGGCAGCACGCCGCCGGGCCAGAACACCTCCACTCGCCCCTCCAGGCAATGCAGCACGCTGGCACATGCCACGCTGTGCAACGGCTGATCTTGCCCGTCGCGCAGCACGATGTGCAGCAATTGCAATCCTTCGGCCCGGATCAGGCTGGTGCTCGGCGTGTCCGCCAAGCGCGCACCCAGCGGCGCCAGGTCGATCACTTCCATGGGATGGGCGTGAGGCAGGGCCATCAATGCTCCTCGTATCCGGCATGCCGCTCCATTGGCAAGTCACAGGCCTGCCCGCAAACCACGACGTCAGCGTGGTTTTGCCATGGGCCAACGTGGCGGACTTGGGCATTCTGACGGCCACGGAGACACTCGGATGCAGCAAGCCCCCCTTCCCGACAACGAACCCCAACGCCTGGCGTTGCTGTACGCGCTGGATCTGCTCGACAGTCCGAACGAGCCCGTTTTCGACACCCTGACCCGGCTGGCAGCACGCACCTTGCGCGTCCCCACGGCGCTGGTGTCCTTGCTGGACACCAACCGCCAATGGTTCAAATCCCGCGCGGGCCTCGACGCAGCGGAGACGCCGCGCAGTCAGGCCTTCTGTGCGCACACCATCCTGAAGGACGAGCCATTGGTCGTCCACGACGCGCGGCTCGACCCACGCTTTCGTGACAACCCGCTGGTCACTGGCCCATTGGCAGTGCGGGCCTATGCTGGCGTGCCACTGCGCAGCGTTGAGGGACTGGCCTTGGGCACGCTGTGTGTGCTGGATCAGTCGCCACGCGAGTTCACGGCGGATGAGCTCGCAACGCTGGCCGACCTCGCCGACCTGGCCCGCCAGGAGCTGCTGCGGCGGGAAGCCAGCCTGCAAGCCCGCACGCTGGCACAAGCCGATGGCCGCCTGCTCGCCCAGCGAGGCGCGCTGGTGCAAACTTTGTTCGAACACGCGGCCGTGGGCATGGCCATGGTCGGATTGGATGGCTCATGGCTGCGTGTCAACCAGCGCATATGTGACATCCTGGGCCGCCCTGCCGCGGCACTGATCGGTCACACCTTTCAGGCCGTCACACACCCGGACGACCTGAATGCCGACCTCACCCAGATGCAGGCCCTGCTGCAGGGCGAACGTGACCAGTACGCCATGGAGAAGCGCTACCTGCGTCCCGACGGCACGGTGGTCTGGGGTCAGCTCACCGTAGGCATCGTGCGCGAGCACGGTGTGCCGGCCTGGTTCGTGGCCACGGTCGATGACATCTCCAGCCGCAAGGCCACCGAACACGCGCTGGCCATGCTGCGCGACGACCTGGAGCGCCGTGTGCTGGACCGCACGGAGCAACTGCGGGTGCGCAGCGAGCAGCTGGAAGCCATCCTCGAGAACGCACTGGACGCATTCGTGGCCATCGACGGCGATGGTCTGGTCATCCACTGGAACCGCCAGGCGGAACAGACGTTCGGCTGGAGCCGAGCCGAAGCCACCGGCCAGCCACTCGCGCAGTTCATCATTCCGCCGACCATGCGCGAGGCCCACGTCGCCGGCATGGCCCACATGGCCCGCACGGGCGAGGCCCCGGTCATCGGCCAGCGCATGGAGTTGCCCGCGATGCGGCGCGACGGCCTCACGCTGCCCTGCGAGGTCACCATCAACACCTTGCCGCAGACCGGTGGCAAGCCCGTGTTCTTTGCCTTTCTGCACGACATCTCTGCGCGCCGTTCGGCCCAGGACGCCCTGCTTGCCAGCGAGCGGCGCGTGCGCGTGATCACCGACAACCTGCCCGTGCTGGTGGCCTACGTCGACCGTGAGCAACGATACGGCTTCTGCAATGCAACCTACCGGACCTGGCTGGGCGTGGACCCCGCCGCAGCGGTGGGGCAGCACGTGGCCGCCGTGTTGGGCGAGCAGGGTTACGCCCTGCGGCGGCCGCTGATCGAACGGGCGCTGGCGGGCGAGCAGGCCGAAGCCGACATCGAGGTGCCGCAGGGGGACGACGTGCGCCATCTGCATCTGCGCTACTTCCCGGACACGGCTCCCGATGGTCAGGTACAGGGCCTGTACGCGCTGGCCACCGATGTCACCGAGACCCGCCTCGCCCACCGCCAGCTCATTCAGCTCGCGCGTACGGACCCACTCACCGGGCTGCCCAACCGCCGCGCATTCGAAGAAGCCTTCGACCAGGCAATGGCCCGCCACCGGCGTACGGGCCGGCCGATTGCGCTTGCCTTTATGGACATCGACCGCTTCAAGCTGATCAACGACACCCATGGCCATGGCATCGGCGACGAAGTCCTGCAGACCTTTGCGCTGCGGCTGACCTCGTGCGTGCGCATGACCGACACCGTGGCCCGCCTGGCGGGCGACGAGTTCGTGATCATCCTCGAAGGGCTCAACCACGCCCACGAAGCCGACATCGTCGCGCGCAAGATCTTGGCGGCGATCGACCACCCCTTCGAGCTCAGCGCCGGGCTCACACTGCGCGTTCAGACCAGCATCGGTATCGCCTATCAGGCTCGGGGCCAGCACGGCGCTCAGGCACTGCTGGAGGCGGCCGACCGCGCGCTGTATGCGGCCAAGGCCGCCGGCCGCAACACGCACTGTGTGATCAGCACGGATGCCGCCTGAGCGCCACGGGCAGCCCGGCCCGGCGCGTGTACCATCGACGCGCAGAAGGAGACACGCTCGATGACACTCGCATTCCATGGCCGCGTGGCCATCGTCACTGGCGCAGGCGGCGGCCTGGGCCGTCAACATGCCCTGGCCCTCGCAGCCCGCGGCGCCAAGGTGGTCGTCAACGACCTCTCACCCGAGGCTGTGGCCCGCGTGGCCGATGAGATCCGGGCAGCCGGCGGCGAGGCACTCGGCGTGGCCTGCTCGGTCACCGACATGGCGGCGGTGCAGGCCATGGTGCAACAGGTGCAGGACACCTGGGGCCGCGTGGACATCCTGGTCAACAACGCCGGCATCCTGCGCGACAAGTCGTTTGCCAAGATGGAGCTGGACGACTTCCGGCTCGTGATGGATGTGCACGTCATGGGTGCCGTGCACTGCACCAAGGCCGTGTGGCCGCTGATGACCGCGCAGAAGCATGGCCGCATCGTGATGACCACCTCGTCGTCTGGCCTCTTCGGCAACTTCGGCCAGGCCAACTACGGCGCCGCCAAGATGGCGCTGGTCGGCCTGATGCAGACCTTGTCGATTGAAGGCGCCAAGCACGACATCCGCGTGAACTGCCTGGCGCCCACCGCCGCCACGCAGATGACCGAAGGCCTGCTGCCGTCCGCCATGCTGTCGCTGCTGCAGCCCGAGGCGGTCGTGCCCGCCCTGCTCGCACTGGTGCACGACGACGCGCCCAATCGCACCATTCTGTGCGCCGGCGCCGGCACCTTTGAGGCCGCACAGATCACGCTCACCCGCGGCCTGCACCTGGGCGTCGGGTCGCACGTGCCCGAGCAGCTCGTGGCGCAGTTGGGTGCGGTCACGGCGTCGGCTGGCGCCACTGTGCCGCAAAGCGGGGCCGAGCAGGGCCACAACGAGGTGAGCCAGGCCATGGCCGCCCAGGCACGCGCGTGAGCACACCTTCCCGCCGGGTCATCGACCTGGCCGACTACCCGCGCGCCGACATCCTGCGCGCCTTCATCGACCGGCAGATGCCGCAGTTCAGCGTCACCTGTGCGGTCGATGTCACGGCACTCAAGCAGGCCTGCGTGCGCACAGGCGCCTCGCTGTTCGTGGCCAGCAGCCATGCGGTGTCCTGCTCCGTCAACGCCGTGGCGGCGTTGCGGCATCGCGTGGTCGACGGTGTGCTGTACGAGTACACGCACACCGACCCGGGCTACACGGTGGCCCGCGAAGGCGACCTGTTCAGCTTTTGCGACGGTGTGCACCTTGATGACTTTGCTGCCTACAGCCGCGAGACCCGCGCACGCATGGCGGCCGTTCAGCAGGCGCCCGACCTGTCGTTGGGCGCCAAGCACCACCTGTTCTTCATCTCCAGCGTGCCGTGGCTGGCCTTCACCGGCTTTACCCATCCCTATGACCCGATGTACGCCCATGTGCCGGTCATCACGCTGGGCAAGCTCAATGAGTCGGCTGGCCGCTGGCAGATGCCTGTGGCCATCCAGGTCCACCACGGCACGGTCGATGGCGTGCACGTCGCGCGATTCTTTGAACACCTGGAAGCCCGCTGTGCGCAAGCCGACCAGTGGGTCGTGGCCCCATCCTGAGATCCGTCCCGAGGACAGACAGCATGCCCCTGAGCCGACGTGAAGCCGAGCAACAGCGCCTGTACGACCATCCAACCTTGACCCGTGCCCTCTTGCTGGAGGTGGGCCGACCGGGGGGCTGGGATGCGCTGGCTTCGGTCTGGCAAGGCGTTCAGGACGAGTGGGGCTGGCCAGCACCAGCCATCGCCGTCAACGGGCGCGATGGCTTTCAGCTGTGGTTCAGCCTCGCCGAGGCGGTGGTGCCAGAGGCCGCACAGGCCGTTCTCGACGCGCTGCGTGCGCGTTTTCTGGGGGCGCTGCCCGCTCGGGCGGTGCGGCAGTGGCCCGCCGAAGGCACCCTGCTCACGCCCACCTTGCCGCCCGCGCCGGTGCAGGCGGGGCAATGGTCGGCCTTTGTGACGGCGGGGCTGGCGCCCATCTTTGCCGATGCCCCCTGGCTCGACATCCCGCCCGCAGACGATGGCCAGGCCGACCTGCTGACGGCGCTCCGGCCCATCGACGCCACCGCCTGGCGAACCGCCCTGGCTGCCATCGCCCCGCAAGCGCACGCGGGCTCGCAGGCGGCATCGGACACCCAGCCGCCCGGGCCGGCCCTTGATACCCCACCGGCCCATGCGCCATCGCCCGCGGCGTCGCTCGGGCCCCGGCAGTTTCTGCTGCAGGTGATGCAAGATGACCGGGCGCCGCTGGCCTTGCGGGTAGAGGCCGCCAAGGCCTTGCTCGCGCATCCCGATACCGCCAACCCGCGCTCAGACACCTGAGCGGGCCACAGCTGCGGCAGTCAGAACACGCCCAACACCAAGCCCGCCGCCAGCGCCTCACCCAGGGCTCGGCAGGCGGTCAAAGATTCCTCATCGATCTGCTTGGGCGCCGCAATCGCCTCGGGCGTCTGCGCGTGCGTGCACATGATCAACGGCTCGGCCACCGGCTTCAAGCGCCAGCCCATGGCGATGCGCGCGATCTGCCGGGCCGCGTTGCTGCCGTCGCTGCCTGCGCAGATCAGGCTGGCATACGGGCGCCCGCTGATGCGGTCCAGCACCGGGTAGTAGCAACGGTCAAAGAAGTCCTTGAGCTGGCCACTGATGGCCGCGAGGTTCTCGGGCGTGGCAAAGATGTAGCCGTCGGCCGCGAGCACCTCATCGGGCGCCACGTCTGAGGCGTGGCGCAGCCGCACACGCACGCCGGGCTCGCCCTGCGCGCCGTCACAGGCCGCCTGCGCCATCTGGTGGGCACCACCGGTCATCGAGTGGTAGACGATCAGCAGCGTCTTGTCCGCGGCAGAAACAAGATTGGGGGCGCGGTCGGGTGCGTGGTCAGGAGGGTGGCCCATGGGGGCATCGTGCCACAGCTGGGCGCGCCCTTTGATAAGCCGGCCCACCGCACGCCGCTGGACGAGCACCGCTACGAAGCCGATCTGTACGGCCACTTCGGTCAAGGCGGCGTGCACCGGCGCCTTTGATTCCACTTGCCGAACGTTTGAATTCAAGATGCCGGCGGAGGCACTTCAAATTACCAAACGCACCGAACGCCAGTCAAGTCATTGTCAGATAACGACTTTTCTCGCCCGTTTAAAGATATCATCCTCGATCCATTCAAGATCCTGGACGACCATGCCCCAGTTCTTGCACCACGATTTGCAGTTGCTGAACCCCCGGTTCGACTCACCGCTGCTCGACGTGCTGACCGACCTGGAGCACCTGCGCCGGCTGGAGATCCGAGGCAGCACACCGCCTCCCGTTTTCCTTCAACTCAAAGAGGTTTTCCACTTCCTGGAGAGCCTGGCTTCCGCCCGCATTGAGGGCAACCACACCACACTAGCCGACTATGTTGAAGCCAAGGTCGCACCCGCCCCTGCCGGGACCGATGCGCTGCGAGAGATCGACAACATCGAGGCTGCCATGCGGCAGGTTGAGACAGTGGAGCCGGGCGCTCCCTTGAGCGAACACCTGCTGCGCGGCTTGCATGCCACCACGGTGGACGGCTTGCAACGCGAGGGCGATCGCACCCCGGGCAGCTACCGCGCAGGGCCGGTGCGCATTGCCCAGGCCGAGCACTTGCCGCCCGACCCGGTACAGGTATCGGGCTACATGGCGGAACTGGTGGCCTTCATCAACCAGCCAGATCCGCCGAAATACGACCTGATGAAGGTGGCCTTGGCCCACCATCGCTTTGCCTGGATCCATCCTTTCAGCAACGGCAACGGGCGCGTGGTGCGCTTGCTCACCTATGCCATGCTGATCAAGTACGGCTTCCAGGTCAGCACGGCCGGTCGGCTGTTGAACCCGGCTGCTGTGTTCTGTGCTGACCGCAGTCGGTACTACGCCATGCTGTCGCAAGCAGACTCGGGCGAGCCTGCAATGCTCGAGCAGTGGTGCACCTACGTGCTCAGCGGCATCCGCGACGAGCTGGAGAAAGTCAGCCGTCTGGCCGACTATGGTCACCTGCAAAACACCGTGTTGCTGCCCGCACTGGCTCACGCGCGCGAGCGGCAGCTCATCACCGCACAAGAGGAGGCCGTGCTACACACCACCATCCGCGCGGGCACCGTGAAGGCGGGCGACCTAGAAGCCGCCATGCCGGGCCTCAACGCCGGGCAGCGCACGTACCAGATCCGCAAGCTGGTGGAAAGCGGCATGCTGCAGCCAGTCAGGGAAGGCGCGAGGCAGTACACCCTGGGCTTCACCCACAACATGCTGCTGCGCGGCGTGGTGAAAGCCTTGAAGGATCAGGGCTTCGTGCCGCCCGCGTTGGTCGCAATGCCTGAGTCTTGAGCAAGCCGGGGCGAACGCCGGGGAAAACGTAGCGGCGGCTCAAGGCTGGAAGCAGCCGTTCAACCTGAGCTAATTGGCGGACCGCTCTCGACCCGTTCAGATCGTTTGCGCCTGCAGACTCGGCGTTACTTAGCCGCCTTCAGTGCCAACGCCGAGTTGTGTTTCCAGCGTGCCAATTGCGAGGCTGAGCGGTACTGCTGTGGCGGGCCACACGCTCGGTAGTCAGGGCGAAGCTTCTTGTGCGACTAGACTGTTGTGGGCGAAGGCGTAGCTTCCTACTCGTTCTGGGGGGCGCATCAACGAGTTTGCACCATCGCTTGCATCGCAATTCGTCTTAGACTAAAAGATAAAAAACATACCCACGGGAGAAGCGCCTTGAAGCTCGTAGCGTTTGCTGTCAAGAACTACCGCAGCATTCAATCGACACCACGCATTGGACTGTCCAACCTTACTGTGCTGGTAGGTCCCAACAACGAGGGCAAGAGCAACCTGTTGAGTGCACTAGTTTGTGCTTTGTCCCTGGCACACGACCCTAATGTGGGTGTTCGACGGACGCTTTTAGGAAGAAATTCCGCTTACGAATATGAGCGCGATTTCCCTGTTGGCATGCGAGACGGAGTAAAAAAAGCGGTCACAAAGTTCGTCCTTGAGTTCGAACTCGACGCGACAGACCAAGTCGCCTTTAGGGCAGCGGTGGGCTCGAGGCTAAACGGCACGCTGCCGATCGAGCTGACCGTTGACAAGGACGGCGCTATTACATTCGACGTCAAGAAACAGGGGCCGGTGAAGAAGGCGCTCTCAGGCAAGCGCCCGGCCATTGGCAAGTTCATCGCGGAGCGCCTGCAGTTTCAGTACATTGAGGCAGTCCGGGACGAAGCCAAGTCAAAGGCCATCGTAGAAAGTATGGTGACTCGAGCACTTGCAAAGCTTGAGCAGGACCCGGCGTATCAGAAGGCGCTCAAGGCCATCGAGGATGCAGAGCGACCAGTGTTTGCCGAGGTTTCGAGCCTGGTCCATGCGAGCCTGAAACCATTCATTGGAGCACTTAAGGACGTAAGTACTGCAGTGGGCCGCGAACAGCGTACACGC
>OGCL01002486.1_pt1 | contig 12741 bp, 9 predicted proteins | sample 1570041 | NCBI WGS metagenome assembly OGCL01 (sample SAMN06266162, study PRJEB24511) | hot springs metagenome | isolation source: Hot spring water | place: South Africa: Limpopo | collected 2015-06-22 | reverse complement strand
AGGTCGGCGGCATGCAGGATCGCCTGCAGGTCTTCATCGCGCAGTTCGAAGGCCACCCGCAGTTTCTTCAGGATCTGGTTGTTGCTCACCGGCAGCTCCAGCGGCGGTGCCGGGCGGCTTTCATCCTTGCCACGCTTGAAATAGATCAGCCCGTCGAGAAAACGCGCCATCGCCTCGTCGGGGCATTCCTGATAGCCGTCCTCGTCCTCGCGGCGGAGCCAGGCGCGAACCTCGGCCTCGGCAACCGTGCAACCACCCAGGGCCGCGATTTCGGCCATCTGCGCATCGCTGACCTTGAGGGTGTAGCGCAGGCTGCGCAGGACGTCGTTGTTGAGCATGTTCGCTCCTCACTGGGAAAAGGCCGGCAGTGTGCGCTTTCAGGCGCCCTGCGGCGAGCCCGATCAACCGTCTTCGCGCTCGCCGAGGCGTCGGTACAGCGTGCGCCGGCCGATGCCCAGCAGGGCCGCCGCGCGGCGCTTGTTGCCGTCCACCAGCTTCAGCACGTGTTCGATATAGCGCAGCTCCAGCTCCTCCAGGGTCGGCAGCAGCGGGCCGTCGCTGAGCTGGGCGAGCAGCTCGGCACCGGCACTGCGCGCCTTGTCATCACGATAGTCGGCGATGCGGTTGGGCAGGTGCTCCAGCTCGATGCTGCGCCCGTGGCAGAAGGTCACCGCACGCTCGATGGCGTTCTGCAGTTCGCGCACGTTGCCGGGGAACGGATAGCGCCGCAGCTGCGCCAGTGCCGCCGGCGCGATGCCGCGCACCGGCCGCCCGCTGCGCGCGGCGAAATGGGCGACGAAACCGGCAGCCAGCAGTTCAAGGTCCTCTTCGCGATCACGCAGCGGCGGCACCTGCAGGATGAAGGTTTCCAGACGGAAGAACAGGTCTTCGCGGAACGCCTCGCGCCCGGCCTCGGTTTCCAGCGGGCGATTGCTGGCGGCGATGATGCGCACGTCCACGCTGAGTTCGCGCTCGGCACCCACCGGGCGGATCGTGCCTTCCTGCAGCACGCGCAGGAGCTTGGCCTGCAGCGGCAGCGGCATCTCGCCGATCTCGTCGAGAAAGAGCGTACCGCCGTCGGCCTGTTGGAACAGCCCCTTGTGCGCGCGATTGGCGCCGGTGAAGGCACCGGCGACATGGCCGAAGAACTCGCTTTCCAGGAGCTCGGCCGGCAACCCGGCGCAGTTGATGGCCAGGAACGGGCCGCCGGCGCGCTCGCTCTCGGCGTGCACCGCCCTGGCCACCAGTTCCTTGCCGGTGCCGCTCTCACCGATCACCAGTACCGGCCCTTCGGCACGGGCGAGCTGGCGGATCTGATCGAACAGCCCGCGCATCACCCGGCTGCGTCCGAGCATGCCGTGGAAGCGATCATCGCTGAGCAGCTGCTGGAAGCGTCGCACTTCGTCGCGCAGGCGCCGCGTCTCCAGCGCGCGGCCGACCGCCAGAGCGAAGTGCTCGAGGTCCAGCGGCTTGGTGAGAAATTCGTCGGCGCCTTCCTTGAGCGCCGCCACCGCCTGCTGAATGCTGCCGAACGCGGTGATCACCAGAAAAGCCGGTGCCGCCTGCATGCTCTTCACCCGCCGCAGCAGCGCCATGCCGTCAGCGCCGGGCAGGCGCAGGTCGCTGACCACCAGCGCCGGCTCCCAGCTTTCCAGGGAACCCACCGCCTCCTCGGCGCTGGCCAGCGCGCGCACCTGCAGCCCGCGATCCTCCAGCTCCTCGACCAGCAGCTGGCGCAGGCTGTCATCGTCCTCGACCAGCAGCACACGCTCCTGCACCGCATCAGTCATGATTCTCCTCCTCGCTCAATGGCAGCGCGATGCGAAATGCCGCACCCGGCAGCCGGCCCTGGACCAGCTCGATACGCCCGCCGCACTCGCTGACCACCCCATGGGCCACAGCCAGGCCCAGGCCGCTGCCTTCGCCCACCGCCTTGGTGGTGAAGAACGGCTCGAACAGCGCTCCGCGATGGCTTTCGGCAATGCCCGGGCCGTCATCCTCGACCTGCATGAACAACTCACGACCGTCGCCCCACCAGCTCAGCCGTACCTCGCCTCCCGGGCTGGCCTGGGCGGCGTTGCGCAACAGGTTGGTCAGCGCCTGCTCGAAACGCGGCGGATCGACCCGGCAATGCAGTGTCTGCGGCGGCGCCTGCAGCTGCAGACGGACTTCAAGCGCGGCCAGCTCGTCGGCCACCGCGGCGGCGGCCGAATGCGCCAATACCTCGGCCGGCACACGGCGCGGGGGTGAGCCGGCGGCCCGGCCGAAATCCAGCAGCTGACGGACAATCGCGCTGAGCCGCGCCACCTGCTGGCGAATCTGCAACAGCGCGCGGCGATGGGTTTCGGCCAGCTCGTCGTCGCGCAACACCCGCTGCGCCTTGCCATCGATCACGCTCAGCGGGCTGCCCAACTCGTGGGCCACGCCGGCTGCCAACCGCCCCACTGCCGCCAGCTGCTGGCTCTGACGCAGGCGCGCCTGCAACTGCTCCTCGCGGGCCTGCTGCTCGGCGACCTGGCGTTCGGCGGCGGCGATGCTGTCGAGCATCTGGTTCAGCGCGCCGGACAGCACCATGATCTCCTGCGGCCCGCTGCGCGGCGCACGATGCTCGCGGTCGCCGGCCGCGACCCGCTCCATGCTGCGCGCCAGCTGTTGCAGGTGCTTGCCCACGGCCGAACGGTGGCCAAGCAGGATCACCACCAGCGCCACCCCGGCCAGCAGCCCACCCAGCCCGGCAGCGATCAGCCGCAGGCGACGGATGTCGCGTTCGAAGTCACCCCAGCGCCGGGTCACCTGCAGCAGGCCATTGATCTGCCCACCGCTCTCTTCCAGCGGAACGAAATAGGAATACACCGGGCGACCGTTGATGCGCTGGTACTCGCCGGTCAGCTCGCCGCCTTCGGTGAGCTGCTGAATCGCCGACGCATCCTGATCCGGCTCCACCGCACCGGCATAGGCAGCCAGCTTGCCGTCACGGTCGTAGACGTAGGCGCCATAGACGCGGCCGACGCCAAGCACCGATTCCAGCACCTGCTGCAGGGTGCGCTCATGGTTCTTCTCCAGGCTGGCGCTGAGCGGCAGGCGCACCGCCCGCGCCACCAGCTCCACCTCGGCCTGCAGCCGCCGCTCGCTGTTGCGCTCCACCGTCCAGAGCACCACCGAACTGAAGCCGAACATGATTGCCATGAGCGGCACGATGACCTTGAGCAAGAGCGCGCCGCGCAGGCTGGCTGGCCGCTGCCAGAGTGATACATGTGTCATACCGGCACACTACAGACCGCTGCCCGACAGGTCCACCGCACCCCGACGAAACGAAAAATGCCATTCAAATCAATGACATGAACTTTTATCGAAAAGCTGGCACGGCTACTGCACCAGCGAACCCGTCTTTAACCGAAGCAGGAATGAACATGACCCAGCACAACGCTCGTCTCGCCTTCGCCGGTATCTTTTCGCTGTTCCTCGGCCTGGCCGCCCCCCTCGCATCGGCCCAATCAGCCAACCCGGCACCGGCTGCCCAGCCCGCCGCTGGCGCGCAAACGCAGCAGTTCAGTGAAAAGAAACTGGAAAGCTTCGCCGAGTCGCTCGGCGAGATCATGCAGATCCGTGAGGAGTTCACCGGCAAGCTGCAACAGACCGAAGACGCCAACAAGGCCCGCGACCTTCAGCAGCAGGCCAACGAGAAAATGCTTGGTGTGATCGAGGAAAACAACATCAGCATCGAGGAATACAACGCCATCAACGAAGCCGTGCAGACCGACCCGGAGCTGCGCAACCGCGTGATTGCGATGATGCAGTAAGCCGTCCCGGCGCTGCTGCCAGAGCAGCTCGCCCGAACGATCGGAGCCCCGTCCGGCCGATGCCGGCGGGGCTCTTTGGGTTTTGGATAACGACAACCTGATACGCCACGCTTCAACAGCGGCGTGCTTCGAGAAGCGTTGGGCAGAGGTGCGGCGGCGGTCACCGCCCGTGCAGTCCCTGCCTGAAGGCAAAGTAGTGTTCGAGCACCCGCTCTGGCGCCTCGACCTGCGGGTAGTGACCGATGCCCTCCAGCAGCACGGTGTCGGGCGCGGGAATCAGCTCGCGGTAGCGGGCCACCATGTGCGCGCCGGAGATCGGATCGGCCGCGCCGTCGATCACCCGCATCGGCACATCGCCGCGCTGCATGGCCGCCACCCATCGCTCGCGTTGTGCGACCCGCTCCGGCATGTAGCGGATCAGCCGGTGCATCACCGCAGGTCCGTTGCCTTCGGCGATCAGTCGCCAGTAATCGTCCAGTTCAGCATCGCTCGGCTGCGTCTGCGCACCGAACACCCGGCCGAACGTCGCCCCTAGCGTACGCCGCGAGAACAGCCGGCCTAGCAGAAAGCCGAACGGGCCGAGCAGCAGTTTCTGCACCCGCACCGGATGATGGGTTTCAGGGAACAGCCCGCCATTGAGGAACACGCAACTGGCCAGCGCGATGCGCCCTTCGCAATGCCGCGCCAGCAGCTCCTGAGCGACGCTGTCGCCATAGTCATGCGCCAGCACATGGATCGCACCGCCGATACCCAGCTCCGCCAGCAGTGCCTGCTGCAGGTCGGCCTGTTCGATCAGGCTGTAGGCATGCCCGCGCGGCTTGGCCGAATAGCCGAAGCCGAGCATGTCGCAGGCAATCAGCCGGTAACGCGCCGCCAGCGGCTGCCAGACCTGGTGCCAGTCCCAGCTGGCGGTGGGAAAGCCATGGATCAACAGCAGCGGCTCACCTTCGCCGGCCGTCCAGTAGCGAATGCGCTTGCCGCCGAACGAGAATTCGCGAGCGCTCGCGCGCCACGTGTCCAGTGCCATGCCTTCGGTGCTCATACGCGGTAGCTCGCGTCACTACTGCCAGCGCTCCCCGGCACGCCCGCGCCTGCGGCCGTGCCCTTCCATGTGAAGGCAGTAACCGGCCGAAAACCGGCAGGCAGACCAATACGGGGCTGCCCCTCGATAGGGGTCTTTTCGTTGAGATGAAGCGGATGCAGCGTAAGGGCGACGGTCACGAGGGTTTCTCTTCTTGTTGTTCTGGCGACGGAACAGTCTAGCGGTACGGAATGGCATGCAGACTCGCGCTGCCGGCCAGCTTAGTGGCCCCGCGAGTCAGCCACGCGCGCAGGCGCGACATCGCCTTCACCGCCGATTTGCCCTCAGCCATGCCGAACCCAGCCGAAACAGGACGACTAAAAGGGCGTATGTGACGAGAACCAACCGGTCAGCCGGCAAGCCGCAACCGGGCTGCATCGCCGGTGATAGAGTCGGTGCCACCTATTCGATCACTGGAGAAACCATGCGCCCACTGTTCAACGCCCTGCTGCTGGCCCTGCCGCTCGCATTCTCTTCGCTGGCCTCAGCCGCCGACTCGCCCGCCGGGCGCTGGCAGACCATCGACGACGAAACCGGCAAGCCCAAGTCCATCGTCGAGATCCAGCAGGCGGCCGATGGCAGCCTGACCGGCAAGGTGGTGGAAATCCTGCAGTCGGACCATGGCCCGAACCCGCTGTGCACCGAGTGCGAAGGCGAGCGCAAGGACCAGCCCATCACCGGCATGACCATTCTCTGGGACCTCAAGCCGGACGGCGAGCAGGTCTGGAGCAACGGCACCATCCTCGACCCGGCCAAGGGCAAGACCTACCGCTCCAAGGCCAGGCTGCTGGATGGCGGCGACAAGCTGGAGGTACGCGGCTACATCGGCATCGAGGCGCTGGGTCGCAGCCAGACCTGGGTGCGCCAGTAAAGCCACCGCCGCCCCGGCTGGCCATGCCGCGGGTCGGGCGTCTTCAACGGGCTAGCCGGCTGGCGGGCCGGCGACAGCCACCGTCAGCCCTGTGCCAGCCGCTGCAGCGCAACACGGTCGAGGCAGCGATAGCGGAACGACGGCCGGCCGATCTGCCCGTAGTGGAAGGATTCCTCCAGCAGCTGCGCGTCCGTGAGGTGCTTGAGGTACTTGCGCACCGAGACGCGGGACATCCCGGTGGCGGTCAGCAGGTTTTCGCTGGTGAAACTATCTTCCTCCAGCGCCAGGATCGCCTGCGCCACCTGGGCCAGCGATGCCGGCGTCAGCCCCTTGGGCAGGTCACCGGGACGACGCACGTCCGCCGCGGCAGGCTGGCCGAACAGCCGGTCGATGTCGCCCTGGCCGAGCTGTTCCGGCAACCGCGATAGCGCATCACGGGCGCGCCGGCAGCTCTCCACGGCATCGCGGAAGCGTTCGAAGCTGAACGGTTTGACCAGGTAATCCCGCGCGCCGAGGCGCTGGGCGGCACGTACCGTCTCGATCTCCGATGCCGCAGTGATCAACACGGCATCGGTGTTGCGGTCCTCGGCACGCAGGTAGCGCAGCACCTCGAGGCCGGAGCGGTTGCGCAAGTAGACGTCGAGCAGCAGCAGGTCCACCGTCTCGTTCGCCAGCAGTTCGAGTGCCGCCGGCACGCTGGCACACTGGCCGACCAGCTCGATGCCGTCGAGACGGGCCAGATAGTCCACGTTCAGGCGCATGACCATCGGGTCGTCCTCGACGATCAGCACGCGCAGGGCGGTTTTCATGGTGTTCCCTCCGTGGCGGCGGTGCGATAGGGCAGCTCGACCTCGAACAGGCTGCCGCGGCCCGCTTCCGAGTAGACCGCCAGGGTACCGCCCCAGGCGTCGACCTGTTCGCGCACCGCGGCCAGACCGATGCCGCGCCGCTCGCCCTTGGTCGATACACCGCGCTCGAAGATCTGCTCGCGCACCTCGGGCTGGATGCCGCCGCCGCTGTCCTGTACGTGCAGCGAGAGCAGCGCCTCGTCGTAGTCGAGGGTCAGGCTGACACGCTGCTCGGCCTGCTCGGCGACGGCCTCGAAGGCGTTCTCCAGCAGGTTGCCGAGGATGGTCACCAGGCCGTGGATCCGTTCCGGCGCGGCGGCCGGCACCGGATGTTCGACCTCCACCTGGAAAACGATGCCGCGCTCGCGGGCTTCGCTCTGCTTGCCCAGCAGGAAGCCGGCCAGGACCGGTTCGCCGATGCCCTCCACCAGCGCCGTGGCGGGCGCCAGCTGGTGATCGGCGAGGTCGCGCAGGTAGGCGCGCAGCGCATCCAGATCACCCATCTGCGCCAGCCCGAGCAGCACGTGCAGCTTGTTCTTGAACTCGTGGGTCGCCGCGCGCAGCGCTTCGGCATAGCGGCTGACGCCAGTCAGCTGTTCGGCCAGCGCGTTGACTTCACTCTTGTCGCGGAAGGTGGCGATGGCCCCGATCACCCGGCCCTGGTGACGAATCGGCGCGCGGTTGGCAAGGATGGCCAGGCCGTTGAGGCTGAACTCGCGATCCAGCTGCTCGCTGGCGCTGGCCAGCACTTCGGGCAGGCCGCTGGTGGGCAGATACTCGGCGATCGGCCGCCCCAGCGGAGGCTTGCCCAGCCCGGTGCTAACCAGCAGGCGCTCCGCCGCCGGGTTGACCAGGGTGATGCGCGCCTGATCGTCGACCGCCAGCACGCCCTCGCGTACCGAGGCCAGCATCGCCTGGCGCTCTTCCACCAGGCGGGTGATTTCATAGGGCTCCAGCCCCAACAGCACGCGCTTGATATAGCGCGCCAGCAGGTGCGCGCCGAGCACGGTCAGCAGCATCAGCACGAGCACGCCGACCACCACGTCGCGCCGATGCTCGCTGAGCAGCTCACCAAGGGAGGCCAGGGTCACACCGACCGATACCGCGCCGAGCACGTCGCCCTGTGCGTCCAGCACCGGAGCAAAGCCGCGGATGCTGGTACCCAGGCTGCCTTCGGCGCGCGAACTGTAGGTTTCGCCGGCCAGCGCCGGGCCTTCATCGTCACCGCGAAAGGCCTGGCCGATGCGTGCCGGTTCCGGATGGGTGAGGCGCAGGGCATGCCGATCCATTACCACGATGAAATCGACCCCCAGCCGCTGGCGCAGATCGTCGATATCGCGTTGCAGCGGGTTGTCGGCGGTGAAATCCATGGTCATCCCGACCAGCGCCTGGCGCACGTCGTCACGCGCCGCAACGCTCTGTGCGACGTTGGTCACCCGCGCGGCCTGGCCTTCTTCGAGGGTGTCCTGCAGCTGGACGTTGAACAGCCAGAGCGCAAGACCGAGGGCCAGCACCAGCATGACGGCGACCAGCAGCGAGATCAGGGTGTTCAGGCGCAGGCGCAAGGTCGTTCTCCAGTGGCTGAGCGGCGCTCAAGGGCCGCGATAGAGGGCTGGATCGAGCCAGCGGGGCGCCGGCGGGTCAAGCTCGGCGGCGCTTTTTTTAGTTTCGTAATGCTTTTTTAACTTCGCCAAACATTGGCCGCGATGCATCTCTGCTTAAGGTAGCCGCGCACGGTTGTCCGGCTGTGCACGTCCGCCCGCATCGGGCGCTATCGCAACCATGACCCGTACGCGCGCCGCCTGGCTGCCGCGTTCGAAGGAGTACAACAATGAATCGGACCCCGTTGAGCACTGCCGTGCCTGACTGCAACCCGTCCCTGTCCGTGTTTTCCCAGCGCATCTTCAATCTGCCGCTGCCACTGTTCGCCATCGCCCTGCTCGTCATGGTCGCCGCCATCGCTACCGATACCCTGCCCAGCGGGATGATCGGCGCGCTGCTGGTGATGATGCTGCTAGGCGAATTGCTCGGCTTTGCCGGCGACCGCTTGCCGATCATCAAGACCTACCTGGGCGGCGGCGCGATCCTGGCGCTGTTCGGTGCCGCGGCCATGGTCTATTTCGGCTGGCTGCCCAAGGCGGTGGCGGACGACGTCGCCAGCTTCATGAAGGGCGGCGGCTTTCTCGACTTCTATATCGCCGCGCTGATCACCGGCAGCATCCTCGGCATGGATGCCAAGGTGCTGGTGAAAGTCGGCTCGCGCTACGCGCTGCCGCTGCTTTGCTCGGTGCTGTTCGCGGCGCTGTTCGCCATGGCCGTGGGCGCGCTGCTCGGTTTCTCGCCGCAGGATGCGGTGGTGGTCATCGCCATGCCGATCATGGGCGGTGGCATGGGCGCAGGCGCTGTGCCGATGAGCCAGATCTACGAGCAGCTGCTCGGTCAGCCGGCCAGCTACTACATCTCGATCCTGGTGCCGGCCCTGGCCCTGGGCAACGTCTTCGCGATCATCATCGCCGGATTGCTCAACGGCCTGGGCAATCGCTACCCGTCACTGACCGGCAACGGCCAGATGATGCCGGGCGTGGATGTCAGCGACAAGGAAGGCCCGATCACCCTACCCGCGCTGGGCATCGGTCTGGTCGCGGCACTGAGCTTCTTCATCGCCGGGCAGATACTCGGCAAGTTCGTGCCGTTGCATCCCTATGCGCTGATGATCGTGCTGGTGGCGCTGCTCAAGATCAGCAACCTGGTGCCCGAGTCGATCAACGACGCGGCCTCCCAGTGGTTCCGCTTCGTCGCGCGCAACTGGACCTTCGCCCTGCTGTTCGGCATCGGCGTGGCCTTCACCGACCTCGGCCAGGTGATCGACGCCATCTCGCTGACCTATGTGCTGATCGTCTTCGCCGTGGTTGCCGGTGCGGCGTTCGGCGCCGGCCTGGTGGGCAAACTGGTGGGCTTCTATCCGATCGAGTCGGCCATCACCGCCGGCCTGTGCATGGCCAACATGGGCGGCACCGGTGATGTCGCGGTGCTCTCCGCCGCCCGGCGCATGTCGCTGATGCCCTTCGCGCAGATCTCCTCGCGCTTGGGCGGTGCATTGATCCTGCTGATTTCCAGCGTCGTGGTGCCGCTGTTCTTTACCTGACCGGCATTCCAGATCGTCGGAAAGTGAAAAGCCCCGGCCTTGTGGTCGGGGCTTTTCTGTTCAGCCAACGGGTCGTCAACCGCGGAAGTAGTTGACCTTGCGATTCAGCTCCTCGGCGAGCAGCGTCAGGTCCTGGCTGGAGGACGCCACCTGATTCGACGCCGCCGAGCTGGCAACGGTCGAGTCGTGGATGCGCGTGACACTCTGATTGACCTCTTCCGCCACTGCACCCTGCTCCTCGGAAGCCGTCGCGATCTGCGCGTTCATTTCGTTGATCGAACCCACTTCCTGACGAATCTTGGCCAGCGCATTCTCCGCCTGCAGCGTCTGCTCGACGGTCTGCTGCGCCAGTTGCTTGCTCGACTGCATCACCTCCACCGCTCTGCCGGCGCCAGCCTGCAGCGAGGCGATCATCTCGCTGATTTCGCTGGACGACAGCTGCGTGCGGTTGGCCAGCGAGCGCACCTCGTCGGCCACCACTGCGAAGCCGCGACCATGCTCGCCGGCACGCGCCGCCTCGATCGCCGCATTGAGCGCGAGCAGGTTGGTCTGCTCGGCGATCGCGGTGATGACCTGCAGGATCTTTTCGATATCGCCGCTTTGCGCCGAGACCTGGTTGACGGTTTCGGTCGCGCTTTCCAGCACTTTGGCCAGGTTATGGATGGAGACGGCTGTTTCACCGACGATTCGCGTACCGGTCTCGACCTGCTCGTCGGCGCTCTTTGCCGCTGCGGCGGCGCGGGCGGCGAAGCTCGCCACCTCGTTCACCGTCGTGGCCATCTGATTGATCGCCGTGGCCACCTGCTCGGCCTCGGCCGACTGATGCTGGATCTGCTGATTGCTGTTCGCCGACGAGGTGCGCAGCTCACCCGAAGCGACACCGACGCCGTCGGCGGCAGCGCGCACCTCGGCAATGATTGCGGTGAGGCGGCTGGCCATCTTGGCGGTCGCCCCCATGACGCTGTCCGGGTACGGGGTAACGATTACCTGTCCGAGATCGCCATTGGCCAGGTTGCCGATCACGCGGGCCACCTCGTCAGGCTCGGCGCCGAGGGTCGAGCGCAGCTTGCGGATGATTACGACGGCAATGGCCACCCCGAGCAGAACCGCCACGCCAGTCACCGCGACGATGAGCGCGAGGAAGCCGCTGGCGGTTTCCCGGACCACGGTCACGTCCTGATTGATGCTCGCTTCCTGGTGATCGATGAATGCATTGATCAATCGCAGCCATTCGGTATAGGCCCCGGCGACATTGTCCAATAGGAATTCGTGGGCACGCGCCGAATCCTCGCTGAAGCGCAGTTCGACCACCTGCTGGGTCAGCGCATTGGTCTTCGCCTCGATGGTCTCGATCTGCTGCATCAGCTGCTTTTCTACGGTATCGGCGGAGGGCTGCGCGAGCATCGTCTTCATCGGCGCCGCCGAGTCAGCATACAGCTGCGCCAGGCGCTCGATCTCCGCCACCTGCCCGCGAGCGAACGCGGGATCAGCAGCACTGACGGCGTCGCGCACGGCAATCGCGCGGTCGTGCACGCTGCCACGGAAGTTGATCGCATAGCGTTGTTTCAGACCAGCCTGCGAGCTGATCTGACTCATGCTGCGGTCGATGACGTCGACTTTGAGCGCGCTGACCACGGCGACCGCCACCATCAACGCCAGAATCACGAAAAATCCCAGGCCCAGGCGCATGGAAACCGACATCTGCTTGTTCATCGAACACTCCCTTTGCGAGGCTGCTCGGCAGCCAATCGGTCAGTCATCGAGGACCCGGACACATTTGCACCGAGCTAAAACCTGTACAACATCATGTCATTGTGACATTACTTGTACAAGTTTTATTGCCGCCTGGACGGGCGCTAACTGCTGGCGATGAGCTCGGCTGATAGGAATCTGGCTAAGCGATACTGCTGTAAAAGGGCTGTACAACTTTCAATGCCACGTCCTCACAGGTCCCGGCGCCGCTGCGCTGGCCGATGTGCGGCGTGCGTGAAAACGCAAAAAGGCGCCCGAAGGCGCCTTTTTGCAGTTTCGCAACGGGGATTACACCTTGCTGCGCTCGTAACGCTTGCGGTCGTTCTCGTTCAGCATCTTCTTGCGCAGACGGATCGATTTCGGCGTCACTTCCACCAGCTCGTCGTCGGCGATGAACTCCAGTGCCTGTTCGAGGGTGAACTTGATCGGCGGAACCAGGGCGATGACCTCGTCCTTGCCGGACGCGCGCATGTTGTCGAGCTTCTTGCCCTTGGTGGGGTTGATCACCAGGTCGTTGTCACGGCTGTTGATGCCGCACAGCTGGCCTTCGTAGATGTCCTGACCCGGCTCGAGGAACAGCTTGCCGCGCGCCTGCAGGGTTTCCAGCGAGTAGGTCAGCGCGGTGCCGGTGGCCATGGAGACCAGTACGCCGTTCTGACGGTTGGTGACTTCACCGGCCTTGATCGCGCCGTAGTGGCTGAAGGTCGAGGTCAGGATGCCGCTGCCCGAGGTCAGGGTCAGGAAGTTGTTACGGAAGCCGATCAGACCGCGTGCCGGGATGGTGTACTCCAGGCGGATACGACCCTTGCCATCGGGAACCATGTTGGTCAGATCACCCTTGCGCAGGCCCATCTGCTCCATCACCGAACCCTGGTGCTGTTCTTCGATGTCGATGGTGACGTTCTCGTACGGCTCCTGCTTCTCGCCGGCCTCGTTCTCGATGATCACCACTTCCGGACGACCTACGGCCAGCTCGAAGCCTTCACGGCGCATGGTTTCGATCAGTACCGACAGGTGCAGTTCGCCACGGCCGGAGACCTTGAACTTCTCCGGGGTCTCGCCCGGCTCGACGCGCAGGGCGACGTTGTGCAGCAGTTCCTTCTCCAGGCGGTCCTTGATGTTGCGGCTGGTGACGAACTTGCCTTCCTTGCCGGCGAACGGCGAGTCGTTGACCTGGAAGGTCATACTCACGGTCGGCTGGTCAACGGTCAGCGGCGGCAGAGCCTCGACGTTGTTCTGGTCGC
>OGCL01002484.1_pt1 | contig 12749 bp, 8 predicted proteins | sample 1570041 | NCBI WGS metagenome assembly OGCL01 (sample SAMN06266162, study PRJEB24511) | hot springs metagenome | isolation source: Hot spring water | place: South Africa: Limpopo | collected 2015-06-22 | reverse complement strand
TCACCGCCCGGAGTCAAGAGGCCCAGTTCTTCAAGGTCGAGCTGGGTGATCGGATCTTCCTCATCCGTGAGTTCGTCATGCGCCATGGGCAGCGGGATGTTGAAGTTCGCCGGAATGCGTCCCGACAGCAGCCCCGCCCCCTTCAACTCTTCGAGACCCGGGAGATCGCGCAGCTCCTCCAGCCCGAAATGATCGAGGAAATCGCGGGTGGTGCCGAGCGTCACCGGGCGGCCTGGAGAGCGTCGACGCCCGCGAAACCGCACCCAGCCCGCCTCCATCAACACGTCCAGCGTCCCCTTGGAGGTCTGCACACCTCTGATGTCCTCGATCTCGGCGCGGGTGACCGGCTGGTGATAGGCGATGATCGCAAGCACTTCGAGCGCCGCGCGCGAGAGCTTCTTCACTTCAGCCTCGTCGTTGCGGATCGCGAAGGAGAGGTCGGCGGCCGTCCGGAATGCCCAGTGGTCATCGACCTGCACGAGATTGACGCCACGTCCGGCATACTCCTCCTTCAGCTGGTGAAGTATCTCGGGAGCGGCGATGCCGTGCGGCAGGCGTTCCTCGATAAAGGCGGTCGAGACCGGCTGGGCGGAGGCAAAAACCAGCGCTTCGGCAATTCGCAGCGCCTCTCGCCGGTCAAATTCGGCGCGCTCCAGGAGAACGGCAGCACCCTCCTCCGCTTCCAGTTCGTCTTGTGGCTCAAGATCGCCTGTATCAGCCATGCGGTCTTACTCCACCGACTTCAAAGCTTCGGCCTTCGGGCCGCTGCGCATGTAAATCGGCTGGAAGGCGCCCTCCTGACGGATCTCAAGCCGCCCTTCCCGAACCAGTTCCAGTGAAGCGGCAAAGGCGCTGGCAATCGCCGTCACCCGCTCTTCGGGGCTCGGCAGGTAGCGCAAAAGGAAATGATCGAGTGCTGTCCAGTCGACGATCTCGCCGATCATGCGTGTGAGGATGCCACGTGCATCCGACAGCGACCAGACCCGCCGCCGCTCGATCGTCACCTGGGTGATTGCCTGCCGCTGGCGCAAGGAAGCGTAGGCCGTCAGCAGGTCGTAGAGAGAAGCTTCGTAGGCGCCCGTGGCGCGCGTGGGGACATGTTCCGGCGCGCCGCGCGGATGGACATCCCGGCCCAGCCGGTTGCGGTTGATCAGACGGGTCGCGGCCTCACGCATGGCCTCCAGTCGCTTGAGGCGGAAGGCCAGCGTCGCTGCCATTTCCTCGCCTGACGGACCGTCGTCCTTCGGCTGCTGCGGGATCAGCAGACGCGACTTCAGATAGGCAAGCCAGGCCGCCATGACCAGATAATCTGCGGCAAGCTCGATACGGATGCGGCGCGCGCTCTCGATGAACTGGAGATACTGCTCCGCCAGAGCCAGCACGGATATGCGGGCGAGATCGACCTTCTGGTTGCGCGCAAGAAACAGCAGAAGATCGAGTGGACCTTCGAAGCCCGCGACATCGATCAGCAGGGCCGGATCGGTCACGGCCCGGTCCTCGGCATTGTCCTGCCAGAGGCTGTCCATCGGCGTCGGCGCAGGCGTCTCGGCTTGCGAGGGCCGGTTGACGATCGTCGGCTGGACAGGGCCGCGCACCATCAGGCGACCGCCATCAGATTTGCAAATTCATCACGCAGAGCCTGCTCGTCGGCATCGTCAGGGGCGACGAAGGCGGCTTCCACTGCATCGGCGCGGGCACGCGGCTTGCCCGACAGCTCCGAGACTGCAGCCGCAACGGCCTTCATCTCGTCCATATGGCCATGGCAATGCAGGACCACGTCGAGGGCAGCGGCGATCCGCACCGCCCTTTCGCCGATCGTGCCTTCAAGCGCATTCATCGAGATATCGTCGGACATCAGCAGGCCCTCGAAGCCGATCGCCTTGCGCACGATCTCCTCGGTCACAATGCGCGAGGTCGAGGCCGGATGATCGGGGTCAATGTCCGTATACACGACATGGCAGCTCATGCCCATCAGCTCGTGAGCCAACGCCTTGAACGGCACGAAATCATGGGCCTCCAGCTCTGCACGCGAAACGGTAACGACTGGCAATTCATGGTGGCTGTCCGCCATGCCGCGCCCGTGGCCGGGCATATGCTTCATCACAGGGAGCACGCCGCCAGCCTTCAACCCATCGGCCGCGGCCTGGCCCATTTTCGCAACGACGTCAGGATCATGGGAATAAGCGCGGTTGCCGATGACATTACTCGCGCCCTCGATCGGCACGTCGAGAACCGGAAGGCAGTCGACATTGATGCCGAGACGATAGAGGTCGAAGGCGTGCAGGCGCGACATCAGCCAGGCGGCCCGAAGGCCCTTTGCGGCATCTCGTTCATAAAGCGCGCCGAGGTCAGCGCCTGAGGGATAGCGTGGCGCGATCGGCTCGCGGATGCGTTGAACGCGTCCGCCCTCCTGATCGATCAGGACCGGAACTTCAGCACCGCCGCCGACGGCCTCGCGCATTTCCGCAACGAGATCCTTCACCTGCTCTGCTTCACCAATATTGCGGCCGAAGAGGATAAAGCCCCACGGTTGTTCGTCGCGATAGAAGGCCTTCTCGTCGGCCGTGAGACGCTGACCGAGGCAACCGAGGATCATGGCTTTGGCGGGACGGGATTGAGCTGTCATGAGGAAACCTTATCGGGAGCAAGGGCAAAGCCGAAGGGATGGAGGCAGGCGCTACGACGCTCATGCACAGAAAAAGAGGCGGGACATGGGGCCCGCCTCTCCAAAGCTGCAATATTCAGTACGACTTCACCGCGAGACGAGGCAGGAACCGCCGGCAGCACGATACTGCTCGCACAGAGCGACCGCCTGCTCCTTCGAGCCGGCGACCACGCGCACCCGGTAGAAGGTGCCCTTGCCCGGGATGTCTGCCTGACGGATTTCCCAAGGCTTGCCACCGAGTACGCTGCCGAACTTCGACGACAGGCTGCGGTAGCTCTTCTGGGCATCCGCTTCCGAAGGAAGCGAGGCGATCTGGATGCCGTAGCTGCCAGCGGGGGCGGCAGCAGCAGGTGCAGCGGTGGCCGGCGAGGCTGCAGCAACCTCGGTCTGTGCCGGTGCGGTCGCTGCCGGCTGGGCCGGACGCAGGTTGCCCTGGTCGGTCACGGTGCCAACAACATTGACCGGCTGATCGACCGGACGGGTTGTCGGGATCGGTGCACGCGCTGCGCTCGGATCGGCCGGCGCCGGCGTGGCGACGGCTTCTGCAACGGTCTGGGCTGCGGGAGCGACAGGCGCTGCGGCGGATGCGGCAGCCTGGGTCTCCGTGGTACCACCTGGCGTGACCACACGCGTGTCCACCGTCCGGACAGTGTCGGTGGAATTGGCGGACGGCACGCTCGGCGGCGCAAGAACGGGCGCGTCGGCTGCAGTCTGCGGCACAGTGGCAACCGCTGTCTCGGCCGGTGCGGATACCGGCTCGGCAGGCACCTCCTGCGCAACAAGCGTGCCATCAGGGCGCACGACCATGGTACGCACCTTGCGCGGCGTAATGGTGGCCGGATCTTCGGCTGCAGCCTGCTGCGGCTGACCGTCAGGCAGGAGGCGAGGATCTTCGGTTTCGCCGACCGGAGTCGCCATCGCCTCGTTCTCGCCTTCCATCGGCAGCGTTTCCGGGATCAGCGTGCGCTGCACGACATCCACGGGCTGCTCCTCGGAGGAGATCAGGCTCGGCTGTTTCGGGTCTTCAACGCCCGTGCCGGAAACACGGTCATAGACCGCCTTGTCCTGGTTCGGCACGGACTTGCCGCCCGGATTCTCCGGCACGATCTTCACCGGCGACTTGTCGGCGGCAATGACGCGCGGCTCACCACCGCTCAGCGTGCCAACGGCGCCACTGCCGAGCCAGGCGTAAAGTCCACCGGCGCCGGCCAACAGCACGATGACGGCGGTGCCTGCCATCAGATACGGCTTGATGTGGCGGAAGCGGAAGCCCTGACCTTCGCCTGAAATGGTGATGTGACCGCGGCTTTCCGGCTCCAGCGCACCGGTCGAAGTCATGCTGCTCCGGAAGTCTTCTTCCAGCGCCTTCTCGAATGCATCGAAGTCGTCCAGCGGCGGCTTCGGAGCCTGCGCGGAAGGACCTGTCGCAGGTATGGCTGCAGCGACCGCTGCGCCGAAGTGAGCCGTTGCAACGGACTTCGGAGCCGGCGGTGTCACCGGCTCCTCGAACAAGGATGCAAGTTCGGCGTCGATATCGTAATCGTAATCGGGCTGGGTCGCCGGAGCGGGAACAGCTTCGGCGACAGGCACATCCGGGACATCCATGCCACTCAGAGTTTCCAGCATGTCATCCTGCTCGGAGATCTCGGAGGGGTCGAAATCGAAGCTGTCGTCGACCGGTAGAGAAGGCTGAACAGCAGCCGGCGCCGGCACTGGAGCGGACGCATAAGCCTCGCTCACAGGACGAGTGCCCTGCGCCGCGAAGTTTGCTGCGGGAACGGACGGGGCCGGCGCGACAAAGGCGGGCTCCGCACGAACCGGCGCTGCTGCGGCAATGCCCGCCGCCGCCGCGAAGACCGGATGCGCTGCAGTGGCAACGACGGGGGCCGGTGCGGGCTGCGACTTCTGAGGCGCCACGTCGAGTTCCGACAGATCAAGTTCGATATCGTCCAGCTGGAGATCGAAGTCGTCGTCGGCGAAGGGATCGAACTCGTCATCCGCAGCCGCTGGCCTTGCCACGGCTTCGACGACAGGCTCCGGCGCCTTCGCGGCAACTGGCGGCTCTTCGTCCAGTGCGAGCTCATTGAGGAAATCGAAGCTGAAGTCAGGCACATCGTGCTCGACCCGGTTCACTGGCTGTGTCGGCGCCACAGGGGCCGATCGAGATGCGGCGTCCACTGAAAAACCTGCAACTTCCGGCGCAGACACGGCAGCAGCAGCAGGCACCTCGACGCTTGGCGCAGGCGCCGCAGCCGGGATCGGCTCGACCGGACCGGAAGCCCAGTCAAAGGTCGGCTTTCCGAGGTCGAGCGAAGCCGCCGCAGGCGCAGCGACCGTCACCACATTGGAAGTATCGAAGCCACCAAAGTCAAAGGCGGAATCATTGCGCGGTGACTTGGGCGCCAGTTCCGGCTCAGCGCGCCGAACAGGCTGGGCAGAAAAATTGGCGAGCGGCAAGCGCAGGCGCGGCGGCTCAGCCTGGACTGGCCTCGACGGGGCAACGACGGGTTCCGGCCTGAAATCCGCATCTGCAACGGCAAATTCGAGTTCGTCGGCCAGATCGAAGGAGATTTCCGGTTCAGCCACCCGTTCGACGACCTCAGCCTCCTGACGCGAGAAGGAACGGTCCGGCTCCGCGTAACGCTGCTCAACTGACGGCGAATAGGATTCGGGATAGGCGACTTCTGGCACCACGAATGTGTCGGGCTCAGCCTCGTAAGCCACATCCGGCACCGCATATTGTGACGACTGAGGCTCAAAGCTCGGCTCTTCACGATACTGGGGCGCCTGATAGCTATCGACCACGACAGGGCGCTGAACGACAGATTCAGGCGCAGACAGTGGCGGCGCATAGGACGATGGCGCGGGGGTGGATTCGTAGCCCTCGAACTCCCGCATCAACTCATCTTCAAGATTGAAGTCGGCCGAACCCATGTCCGGCGCCTGCGGCAGCGAAACCACGGGCTCACGCTTCAGGGGCTGATCGAACCCGACAATGCGGGCGAGTTCCGCCAACGGATCATCATCCGCGAAGTCATCGCCCTGCGATCGCATGTTTGCAGCCTGCTTCTGTACCATACCCTGTTCCACTCACTCACGCGACTCAACGCCTGCCAGCGCAATGTGGGGAATTGGTGACGATACTATCGCATTTCGACCGGAGCTTCGGTGCCAGTAATGGCCAGTCCCGACTTCAACACGGAGGCGACAGCATGCACCAGCCCAAGCCTGGCGATGGTTAATTCTCTATGTTTATCGTTAACAAAGCGTAATTCGGGCGAATCCTTGCCCTTGTTCCAGTGAGTATGCAGCGAGCTTGCCAGATCATGCAGATAAAATGCAAGTCGATGCGGCTCCTGCGATAGGGCGGCCGCCTCGATCATCCGGGGATATTCGGCAAGCTTGCCGATAAGTGCGAGTTCCGTCGGGTCTTCGATCTGTCCCATTACGGCACCAGCCAGGTCGATCTTCTCGAGTTCGAGATCCGGAAAAGCTTCCTTCGCCTGGCGCAGGATCGACATGCAGCGGGCATGGGCATATTGCACGTAGAAGACCGGATTGTCCTTGGACTGCTCCGTGACCTTGGCGAAGTCAAAGTCGAGCGGCTCGGAATTCTTCCGATAGAGCATCATGAAGCGCACCGAATCGCGGCCGACTTCCTCCACCACTTCGCGCAGCGTCACGAAGTCGCCCGAACGCTTCGACATCTTCACCGGCTCGCCGTCGCGGTAAAGCTTGACGAGTTGGCAGAGCAGCACGGTGAGCTTGGACTTGCCTTCCGAGACGGCGCGATTAACAGCCTCTAGCCGCTTCACGTAACCGCCATGGTCGGCGCCGAGCACATAGATCATCTCGGAGAAGCCGCGATCGAACTTGTCCTTGAAATAGGCAACATCGGCGGCGAAATAGGTGAAGCTGCCGTCGGACTTCATCAGCGGGCGGTCGATGTCGTCACCGACTTCCGTCGAGCGGAAAAGCGTCTGCTCGCGGTCTTCCCAGTCCTCGGGCAACTGCCCCTTCGGCGGCGGCAGCTTGCCCTTGTAGACATGCCCCTTGAAGGTCAGGTCATTGATCGCCGACAGGATGCGACCGCCATTGCCGGCATGCAGCGTGCGCTCCGAGAAGAAGACGTCGTGATGCACGTTGAGGGTCGCAAGGTCGTCCCGGATCATCACCATCATTGCATCGATGGCCTTGTCCTTGACGATCTCCAGCATCTCCTCTTCCGGCATGGTCAGAAGCTTTGTGCCAAATTCGTCGGCCAGGGCCTTGCCTACCGGCACCAGATAATCACCCGGATAAAGACCGGCGGGAATTTCGCCGATATCCTGACCGAGCGCCTCGCGATAGCGCAGGAAGGCGGAGCGCGCGAGCACCTCGATCTGGGCGCCCGCGTCGTTGATGTAATATTCCTTGGTCACCTCGTAGCCGGCAAAGCCCAGAAGGTTGGCCAGCGTGTCGCCGACAACGGCGCCACGGCAGTGACCGACATGCATCGGCCCTGTCGGATTGGCCGAGACATATTCGACATTGACCTTGTGACCTGCGCCGACCGTCGAGCGGCCGAAATCGGTACCCTGACGGATCATCACCGCCAGCAGACGCTGCCAATAAGCGACCGAGAGGCGAATGTTGATGAAACCGGGGCCGGCCACGCCGACTTCGGCAATATCAGGGTCCTGCTTCAGCTTCTCGCCGATGAGATCAGCCAGCGCACGCGGGTTCATGCCCATGCCCTTGGCGAGCACCATGGCGGCATTGGTCGCGGCGTCGCCATGGCTCGCATCGCGCGGCGGCTCGACCACGATACGGCTGAAGTCGAGGCTGTCGCGCTTCTCGCGCACCGCCTCGATCTCGTCGAGCGCTGCTTTGATCCGGGTTTCGAAATCGGCGAAGAGGTTCATGGCTTATCCCTGCGCGCAGGCGATCCCCGCCCGCGTCCGTTCAGAATTTTGTCGGCTGCCTATCGCAATTCCGGAGTCCGGTCAAACAGCTCCCGGTGCGTGCGCACCGCATAGGTGTCGGTCATCCCGGCGAGATAGTCCCCGACATGGCGGGCCTTCTGACCGTCGTTGAGACCTGAGATATGGTTGACCCAGAAGTGGCTCTTCATCAGTTTTGGATCGGCCATATAGGCGTTGAAGAGGTCGGTGACGATCTCGGCGGCCGCCGCGCGGATGCGCATGATATCGGGATGGCGATAGATGCGGCTGAACAAGAGCTTCTTGATCGCCTTGTCGGTCTCCGCCATCCCGTCGGAGAAGGTCGCGATCGTCATCGGAGCCGCCCGGACATCCTCCACGCTCTGCGGCTCGATCTCAGTCAGGCGCTGCTGCGCAACGCCGATGACATCTTCGACCATTCGGGTGATCTGCCGGCGCATGATCTCATGGGTGAAACGATCAGGATCGAGATGCGGATAGCGGTCACGCACTTCCTTCATCAGGCCGGCAAGGAAAGGCACATCCTCCAGCATGTCGAAGGTCAGGTAACCCGAGCGCAGGCCGTCATCGATGTCATGCGTGTTGTAGGCGATATCATCGGCAATCGCCGCAACCTGCGCCTCCAGGCCGGCAAAACTTGCCAGTTCCAGATCATGGATCTCACAATAGTCGAGGATCGGCTGCGGAACCGGGCCACGCGTCCCCTGCCCGTCCCGCGTCAGCAGCGGGCCATTGTGCTTGACCAGGCCTTCCAGCGCTTCCCAGGTGAGGTTCAGCCCGTCGAAGTCAGCATAACGCCGCTCGAGCTTGGTGACGATGCGCAGTGACTGGGCATTATGGTCAAAGCCACCATAGGGCTTCAGCACCTCATGCAGCGCATCCTCGCCGGTATGGCCGAAGGGTGTGTGGCCGAAGTCATGGACCAGCGCCACGCCTTCCGCCAGATCCTCGTCGAGCTTCAGGGCACGCGCCAGAGCGCGGGCGATTTGCGCCACCTCGATTGTGTGGGTGAGACGCGTGCGGTAGTGGTCGCCGTCCGGGCCGATGAATACCTGTGTCTTGTGCTTGAGACGGCGAAAGGCGGTTGTATGCACAATGCGGTCGCGGTCGCGCTGGAATTCCGAGCGGGTCAGGCTTCCGCCCTCCTCGAAGAGGCGGCCACGGCTTTTCCAGGGGTCCGTGGCGTATATCGCCCGCTGCCCGGTGCCGAAACCCAGTGCTGATTGATCAATCGTCATGCCTGTGCCGCCTGCTCCCCATTGACGCAACTCCTGTGCCTTCATACCTATAGCGGACAAAGCCGCAAGGCGACGTGGGTTCCCAAAGGATTTCGAGCCGCGTTGCCGCTTCAAAAATCGCGCTTTTGCGTGACAATGTGGTGATTTGCAGAGACCAAGACCGTTTTCACCGGGCCTTGAACCCGGCAGGAGGCCGAATGAGCACCGAGACCGTCACCCTTTCTGAAGCCGCCGCCAAGCGAATCGCGGCGATCGTTGCAGCCGATGCCGGGAAATCCGCGCTGCGCGTCTCCGTCGAGGGCGGCGGCTGTTCCGGCTTTTCCTACAAATTCGACCTCGACGGCCAGCCGGCCGGCGATGACATCGTGATCCAGCGCGATGGCGCCACCGTGCTCATCGACCCGATGTCGATCATTTACATGGCAGGCTCCGAAATCGATTTTGTCGACAACCTGCTCGGCCAGTCTTTCCAGATCAAGAACCCCAATGCGGTGGCGAGCTGCGGCTGCGGCACCAGCTTCTCCGTGTGAGTGATGATGAAAATAGCCACCTGGAACATCAACGGCGTGAAGGCACGCATCGAGAACTTGTGCCAGTGGCTGAAGGATTCACAACCCGACATCGCCTGCCTGCAGGAAATCAAATCAGTTGATGAGGGCTTCCCGCGCGCAGAGATCGAAGCGCTCGGCTATCACGTCGAAACCCACGGTCAGAAGGGTTTCAACGGCGTCGCGCTTCTCTCCAAGATCAAGCCAGACGAGGTGAATCGCGGCCTGCCCGGCGACGAAACGGATGAACAGGCGCGTTTCATCGAAGGTGTCTTTTCGGTCGAAGGCGGCGTCGTGCGCGTCGTGTCGCTCTATCTGCCGAACGGCAACCCATCCGACGATCCGGTCAAGTATCCCTACAAGCTCGCCTGGATGGCGCGGCTCGAAGCCTTTGCGCGTGACCGCATGGCACTGGAGGAACCGCTGATCCTCGCCGGCGACTACAATGTCATCCCGGAGCCGCATGACGCCAAGGATCCGAGCCAATGGGTCACGGACGCGCTCTTCCTGCCCCAGACACGGGCCGCCTTTCGCCGGCTGGAGAATCTCGGTTTCGTCGATGCCGTGCGCGCGACGAGCGACGAGACGCCGCTCTTTTCCTTCTGGGACTATCAGGCCGGCGCCTGGCAGAAGAACAACGGCATCCGTATCGACCATCTGATGCTGTCACCCGAAGCCTCGGACCGGCTGCGATCGACAGCAATCGAGAAGCACGTCAGGGCCTGGGAAAAACCCTCCGACCATGTACCTGTGGTCGGCCACTTCGCTTTCTGAAACACTCCGCAGAGCAGACAGACAAATGGGCGCCGAGGCGCCCATTCTGGTCTCTGGAAAGCTCTCTCACAGGTTCAATCGGCCTGCTCGAACACCTGAGGAGCAAGTGCGACCGCCACGCGGCGATCCTCTTCCGTGGCAAGCGAGAAGGCGCGCTCCTGAAGGTCCTGCATCCAGGGACAATCCTTCTGGTTGCAACGCTCGAGCGCCGCTGTCAGGAAGGCGAGGCCACGCACCGTCTGCCCCTCTTCGAAGAGCACATTGCCGAAGATCGACATGGCGCCAGCATGGCCGCCCTTGCGCGCCATGTTCAGCCACTTCTTTGCCTGCTGGACATTCACGCGCCCGCCTTCGCCGGCCAGGATCATGCGCGCCAACTGGAACTGCGCTTCCGGCACCCCGAAGGTGGATGCCACCTGGAAATAGATCTGACGGGCCTGGGCGAGATCCGCCTTCACCGGGCTGTTCGGAATTCCCTGACGATAATAGCGCGCCAGCGACAGGAGCGCGTTGACGAAAAAGCCCGTGTCCTCAGAGCCGGGCTCGACACCCTGATTGGCGATCTCGGCATAGATCTTGAAGGCTTCGAAGTCGTTCTCGACCACACCGTCGCCGGCGGCATACATGTTTGCCAGCGCCCAGCGCGACCCTGTGTGGCCCTTCTCGGCTGCATAACGATAGGCCTCGACGGCTTCTTCCTTCTGACCCTTCTTGTAGGCGTTGAAACCGAATTTGAAGAGATCAAAGGGGCCGGATTCCTTGCTGACGCCCGTGTTGATGTCGAAGGCTCGCGCGGATGGGCTCGAAGACAGCAAGAGAGCCGCCGTCAGGAGTACCGCCGAAGTCTTCCAGTCACCTAGACGCATGGGTCCGCACAATTTCCACGTCATTATGGACATCAGATCCCCCAGCCCGCTCGTGCGGCGAGTTCACCTGCGCCCGATTTACAGAATACATTCAACCGATGAATAGACGGTTCATGACCAGATTTGCGGTCATAGCAACCGTCATCACTCCCTGTTGCTCTTATTTGCATGGTCGAGAGACTAGTCTGAATTTCCGGCAAGACCGGGGCGACCGAAGACGCGCTTCCGATTTTATCCGCCAGACCGGCTGATCGCCCCCCAAAAGCGACCGAAGTCATTGCAATCCGCACCCTATTCACGCCCCAGAGGCTCATATCAAACTCGTTACACCACTCACCGGAACCAGCGCCTGCCGTCCATCACCTACCGGTGCTCTCCCTTTGTGGCGGGAAATGGACAAATTCGGCCCAGTCCGGATTGGCAAAGAAGGATAGGTCCGATGTTGCAGAATCATCACATTCTGGAAAGCTGAAAGACGGGTGAGATGGGTGAAACGAAAGAAGCCCGGGCGAGCCGGGCTTCTGTAAGTTTAAGGTCTGCGAGGATTAGAAGCGGACCTTGAGCGAGGTCGAGACCGCGGCCGCGAGGTCGGTTCCGAAGTCGTAGGAGACATCATCGCCATAGGTGACACCGTCAACCGTCACCACACCCGAGCTGCCCGAAGTCAGCAGGCTGACTGCGCCAGCAACGCGGAACTCTACATTCTGGGTTGGGGTGTAGGAAACCCCTGTGCCGAACGTCCAGGTATCCGTCTGACTGCCATAACCCTGGGCTGTACCACGATCCCAGGTGACGGACCCGGCGACGCTCCACTGATCATTCAGTTTATGACCGATACCACCGCTGATGGTCCATCCATCACGATATGCGAGGTCCAGGGACGTTGCCTCTACCGTAGTACCACTTACGTAAAACGGAATAGACTGCAACTGGCTCCAATCCGTCCACTTTACCGAACCAAACGCGAGCCAATCGGGCGCGATACCCGACTGCACCTTGAGTTCGACCGACTCTGGCATAGCAGTCGCGCCGTAAACATTGGTAACGGTACCCAGCAACGGGTTCAGAGGGTTTAGGAGACCTGGGATTTGCCGGAGATCAAGAGTGCCGGTGATATCATCCAGATCAACTTCGCTGTTGTAAACGAGACTCGCTCGCAGGGCGTATTCGGTAATTTCGTAGGAGACACCAAATCGCCAACCGTAACCATCGCCTTCGAGGTCCAGTCGACCTACGCCAGTACCCGTGAGACCCGCACCAGCGATGATTTCCGGAGCGATGACCAATCTCTCTTTGAAACCACCAACTTCCTGATAGAAGCCACCTGCGATGACTCTGAATTGTCCAGGCCCAACATCAAACTTATAAGAACAAGTGAGACCGTAATTATCGCTCTCTACCTTCGTCTCGATATTCTGATTTGCGCCCGCCCAGTTCGCGCCGGGTTTGGTATGCGCACCCCACGGCTGTGAATAGTCTGCAAGGCAATCGAAGCCATCTACAAGATTGGCCTTGAAACCAATTCTTGGCACAAAATAGGACTGAGTTTCGTCAGCGCTGTCCGAGTAACCGAAGGCGCCGAGAGGACCGCCACCGGGAACCGGCGAGGGATCAGTGTCCACCACATTCTCAAGCTTGCGCTGAGGCGCAACATAAACCACGCCGCTCTCGAACGTATACTGACCCGGGTCAAACAGAAGGTCGATGTTGTAACC
>OGCL01002482.1_pt1 | contig 12753 bp, 11 predicted proteins | sample 1570041 | NCBI WGS metagenome assembly OGCL01 (sample SAMN06266162, study PRJEB24511) | hot springs metagenome | isolation source: Hot spring water | place: South Africa: Limpopo | collected 2015-06-22 | reverse complement strand
ACAAAGCCCTACAAACTTTTTTTTATAAGGTGTCGTATAAAAATCCTTCACCAGCCCTTCCTATCTTACCTGCTACTGTTTTATCGTCGATTTTGGGAATAAAAATGAAATCGTTGATTATAAAAATTCTGAAACAGCCTTTCCTATCGCTATTTTTGGGAGACTATAATTATGCAATCAATCAGTGATTCAGAAAATTTTAAAGAACTTAGATTACAAAACAAACTACTTTACAGATATATCAGGCAAAAGACCAACCAACTCTTAGAAATAATGGGTACTGCACCCTTACTTCCTGATGAGATTGATGACAACACGATCCTTGAACTTGATCCAATTGGTATTATCTGTGATGCCTTTTCTCAAATACTTGAAAACCTGAGAGAGAAAAACAAAGATCTTCAAAGCGCCTATGATGAAATAGAAGCAATCCTTCAGTCCGCTCCGTCCGGAATAGTAATAATAGATACAGAGACATTTACGATTGTTGATGTCAATCCTACTGCTGCAGAGATTATTCAATTATCAAGAGAAGAGATAATTGGCATGAATTGCTGTGATTTTTTTTGCGTGGAGAGTAAACATGCATGTCCTGCAATGCAAAATAAAGGACATGTTGATAAAGCAGAAAGAAAGATCATCACAGCAAATAAAGAGATTAAGACTTTGATAAAGAGTGTTAGACCCTTTTTAATGCACAATAAAATGATGCTCATTGAGAGTTTTATTGATATAACTGAATATAAAAGAATGCAAGAGGAATTAGTAAAGGCTCAAAGGATTGAATCCCTCTCTGTATTTGCGGGCGGGATTGCCCATGATTTTAATAATATTATAACAGTCATACTTGGCAACATTTCCCTTGTTAGTGAAAGTATAAAGGATGTAAATAAAAATAGCTACAATATGCTCAAAAAGGCAGAATGGGCTACACAGAAGGCTCAAGGGATAGCAAAACAATTATTGTCATTTTCAAAAGGTGGTGCCCCAGTCCTAAAAACTACATCTGTAATAGATTTAGTCAGAGATACGGTATCCTTTATCCTTAGCGGTAAAGATGTTGTGATTAATTTTGATATTGAAGACCATATCCCTTTGATAGAAATTGATGAGGGACAGGTGAGCCAAGTCTTTCAAAATCTTGCTATAAATGCCTTAGAGTCCATGACAAAAACTAAAAAATTGGACATTTCTGTAAAAAAAGTATCTGCTTTAGATAGAACAAAATATCCCCTAATTGAGGGTAACTATATTAAGATTACCTTTAGAGATTATGGAACAGGTATCCCTGAAGGGCTTATAGAGCGCATGTTTGAGCCTTTTTTTACTACAAAGAAACATGGTTCAGGGCTTGGATTGGCTATAGTTTATACAATAATCAAAAAGCATAATGGTCATATCTTTGCAGAAAATCACCCTGAAGGTGGTGCAGAATTTAAAATCTTCTTGCCATTTTTTGACAAACCAGATGTTAGACAAGATAGCGTTCAAAAAAAACATCCTCAAAAAAATAGAATACTGCTTATGGATGATGATGAATTTGTAACTGATGTAATAGTAGCAATGATAGAGTCGCTTGGTTATAATTGCATTTCTGTAAGCAATGGAGAAGAGGCAATAAGCGTTTATCAAAGTGCGGTTGATGACAATAAGCCATTTGATATTGTAATTATGGATATGACCATACAAGGTGGTATGGGTGGGGAAGAGACTATAAGGAAACTTAAGGAAATTGCCCCACAGGTAAAGGCGATACTGTCAAGTGGTTATGATATTGACAATGAAACACTTAAAGAATTAGGTTTTATAGGGTTTATAAAAAAACCTTTTAAGATTGACGACTTAAAACTAATTTTGGAACAGGCTATAAAGTGAAAACTTGCCATATAATCTCATCAATTGAGCCTTCTTTAAAACTATCAAACCAAATTATATCTCTCTCTGCCCTAAACCATGTAAATTGTCTCTTTGCGTAATTGCGGGTTCGTTGTTTGATAAGGCTAATCGTTGATTCTTTGTCATTTAGACCATATTCCATCATTATTATTTCCTTGTAACCAATAGCTTGCATAGATGTAAAAGTCAGAAGATATTGCATTTCATCTATTGAAGAGGAATGGTGAGGTTTTCTCTCAAGAATAATTTTAACAACCTCTCTGACCTCTTCAAAGAGATTATTTTTGATCATATCATCAACCCTTTGGTTAATTCTTTCATAAAGCCTTTGTCTTGGTGCGGTAAGACCAATCTTTATGAATTCATAAGGCAGAGGGATTGTTAAATTTGTCTGTATATCTGAAATAGTAGTTTTTGTCTTAATATAGACTTCTATTGCCCTTAATATTCGTCTCTTGTCATTAGGTTGTATCTTTTGGGCTGAAATAGGGTCAATTGATTGAAGGTAGTTATAAAGTATGCCTTGTTGACTTTCTTCACCTTTTAGTAGTTTTTCCCTTAGTTTTTTATCTGCCTCAGGTCCTTTAAATAAACCCCTTGTCATTGCCTTCATATAAAGTCCTGTCCCACCTGTTAGGATAGGTATTTTGTCTTGATAATGTAGTCTATTAATGATTGGTATAACTTGTTCAATATAATCACCAACACTGAAGTATTCATAAGGCTCAATAATATCAATCATGTGGTGCTTTACGATTGACAATTCCTCCTTGCTTGGTTTTGCAGTGCCAATATCCATGTGTTTATAAATCTGCATGGAATCTGCACTGATTATCTCAGTATTGAGCTTTTGTGCAAGTTTGATTGAAAGGGCGGTTTTACCGACAGCAGTAGGTCCTAATATTAATATTACTTTTTTCATGAAAAATTTATTGTTGAACAGTATAATATAAGGCTTTAAATTAAATTGTCTATTAAGGAGGAAATTGTGAAGATAAAAGGCAAATCATGGAAGTTTGGAAATGATGTAGATACTGATGCAATCATTCCTGCACGATATCTAAATACTTCAGACCCAAAAGAACTCGCTAAACATGTAATGGAAGATGCTGATAAAGATTTTCCAAATAAGGTATCAGCAGGAGATATAATAGTCGCAGAGAAAAACTTTGGTTGTGGTTCATCAAGGGAACATGCCCCAATAGCAATCAAGGGTGCAGGGATACAAGCAGTTGTTGCAAAGAGCTTTGCAAGGATTTTTTATCGTAATGCCTTTAATATTGGGCTTCCAATCTTTGAGTGTGAAGAGGCTGGAGATAAGATAAAAGAGGGTGATCAAATCGAGATTGATGCCGACAGTGGTGTTATCAAAAATTTATCAACAGGGGAACAATACATAGCAAAGCCAATTCCACCATTTATGCAAGAGTTAATTGCCTCTGGTGGACTTATTGAGTGGACAAAGAAAAAAATTTTCAAATAAAAGGAGATCTTATTGATGGGAAAGATTTATAACATAGCTGTAATACCTGGCGATGGCACAGGTCCTGAGGTTATCAGAGAAGGTATCAAGGTATTAGACGCAACTGCTCCATTATTTGGTTTTAAACTAAGCTACATTTATTATGATTTTGGTGGTGAGAGATATTTAAAGACGGGTGAGATTCTGCCTGACAACGCTATTAGTGAGTTTAGAAAACAAGATGCTATTTATCTTGGGGCAATTGGTCATCCCCAAGTCAAACCTGGTATCCTTGAGACAGGTATATTATTAAAGACGAGATTTGCCCTTGATCAATATATTAATTTAAGGCCTGTTAAGCTGTATCCTAATGTTGAGACTCCTTTAAAGGATAAGACTTCTGAAGATATAGATTTTATAGTGATTCGTGAAAACACTGGAGGGATATACACTGGTCATGGTGGTGCTACAAGGATAGGGACTACTGAGGAGATTGCAACTCAACTTATGGTATATGATAGAAAAACTGTTGATAGGTGTCTTAAATATGCCTTTGAATTAAAGAAAAAGAGAAACCAAAAATCACCAAAATATGCAGATAAACCTATCACACTTGTGCATAAAAGAAATGTATTACTGTATTGTGGCGATCTCTGGTTTAGGGCATTTGAGGAGATGGGAGAGAAGGACTATTCTGATATTAAGAGAGACTACAACCATGTTGATGCTGCAAATATGTGGTTTGTCAAAAATCCTGAGTGGTTTGATGTAGTTGTCACGGAAAATCTTTTTGGTGATATTATTACTGACTTAGGCGCAATGATACAGGGTGGACTTGGCGTTGCAGCAGGTGGGAACATAAACCCTGAAGGCGTATCTATGTTTGAGCCTATGGGAGGGAGTGCCCCTAAATATACTGGTCAAAATGTTATTAATCCTATGGCAGCAATAAGTGCAGCCATGATGATGCTTGATGTATTAGGTGAGACGGAGGCATCTGAACGGATTGAAAATGCTATGGTTAAAGTGATGCAAAGGATGAAGAGTCAATCTGCAGGCAAAATGGGTTTTGGGACAACAGAGATTGGCGATATGGTAGCAAAGGAAGTAACTATTTAACTAAAATGGCCTTATAAAACAATGAGTTGTATAGGAAGACTGAGGGGATTTATTTAAACTTAAGATAAAACTATCTTTTTGTGATTTAAAATTATAAGATTTTCTTCAAAACTATTCACTAAAAAAGGGAGAGTATAAATGTTAAACAAGAAAAAAGCTTATGTAGTTGCAGTAGTAGGTGCCACAGGTGCAGTAGGGCAGGAGATGATGCTCACACTTGAGCAGAGGAAATTTCCTATTGAAAAGATAAGGCTTTTTGCCTCAGAAAGGTCAGAAGGTAAAGAGCTTGAGTTTGCTGGGCAAAAGATAAAGGTAGAGAGGCTTACTGATGACTGTTTCAAAGGGATTGACATTGCATTGTTTTCTGCAGGTGCGGAGAGGTCAAGGATTTGGGCACCTATTGCTTCAAAATCAGGCTGTGTGGTTATTGACAACTCAAGTCAATGGAGGATGGATCCAGAGGTGCCTTTAGTAGTGCCTGAGGTCAATAGTAATGATTTATCGTGGCATAAAGGTATTATTGCAAATCCTAATTGTTCAACCATCCAAATGGTTGTTGTCCTAAAGCCTATTCATGATGTAGCCAAGATAAAAAGGGTAGTAGTTACAACCTTTCAGTCTGTATCAGGCACAGGCATGAAGGCAATGGACGAACTAATGCAACAGACATCGGACATGCTTAATTTTAAAGAGATTAAGACAAATGTATATCCTTATCAGATTGCATTTAATGTGTTACCACATATTGATAAATTTCTTGAAAATGGCTATACAAAAGAAGAAATGAAGATGGTTAATGAGACAAAAAAGATAATGGGTGATGACACGATAAGGGTGACGGCAACCACAGTAAGGGTGCCTGTATTCAGGTGTCATTCAGAGTCATTAAATATTGAAACTGATAAGAAACTATCAGTTATAGATGTCAGGGAGATACTTTCTTTAGCAAAGGGTGTAATTGTATATGACGCCCCAGATAAAAACATCTATCCTATGCCAATTACAGCAGTAGATAAGGATGATACATATGTAGGTAGAATCAGAGAGGATGAGTCTATTGAAAATGGTATTAATATGTGGATTGTTTCTGACAATTTAAGAAAGGGTGCTGCCTTAAATGCAGTGCAAATAGCAGAAGAGTTAATAAAATAAGGAGGCCTCAAAATGGGTAGGTGTAATATAAGTGGGAAGAATTTTCTGTTTACCTCAGAATCTGTCACAGAGGGACATCCAGACAAGATTGCAGATCAGGTATCAGATGCAGTATTAGATGCTATTTTTAAAGAAGACCCAATGGCGAGGGTTGCTTGTGAGACCTTTTTGACTACTGGTCTTGCCCTTGTGGCAGGGGAGATAACAACAAAATGTTATGTAGAAATACCAACGGTAGTAAGACAGGTAATAAAGGAGATTGGTTATGACAGGGCAAAGTATGGTTTTGATGGTGAGACCTGTGCAGTAATAACATCAATACATGGTCAATCACCAGATATAGCACTTGGTGTTGATACAGGCGGGGCAGGTGATCAAGGCATGATGTTTGGATTTGCCTGTGATGAAACGGCTGAATTAATGCCTATGCCTATTATGCTTGCCCATAAACTTTGTATGAGACTAAGTGAGGTTCGTAAAAAAGGGATCATTGATTATCTAAGACCTGATGGAAAATCACAAGTTACTATTCAATATATTGATGGAAAGCCTGTAAAGGTAAAGACAGTAGTTGTTTCTTCTCAACATAGTCCAGATGTGACACTTGAACAATTAAGACATGACATCATCAAAGAAGTAATCAAGCCTGTTATCCCTGAAAACATGCTTGATGAGAAGGATATAACCTATCATATCAATCCTACAGGTCGGTTTGTCATTGGAGGTCCAATGGGGGATACAGGTTTAACAGGTAGAAAGATTATCGTTGATACCTATGGTGGATTTGGCAGTCATGGTGGGGGTTGTTTCTCAGGTAAGGATCCATCTAAAGTTGACCGCTCTGCCTCATACATGGGTAGGTATATTGCAAAGAATATAGTCTCTGCTGGGCTTGCCACAAAATGTGAAATTCAACTTGCCTATGCAATTGGTGTAGCAGAGCCTGTTTCTGTATTTGTTGATACCTTTGCTACTGGTCAGGTAAGTGATGAGAAAATAGTTGAAATAATTAAAAAGGTCTTTGATATGACACCAAAGGGTATTATTGAAAAGCTTAATTTGAGAAGACCTATTTACAGAAAGACTGCAACGTATGGTCATTATGGTAGAGAAGAGGCAGACTTTACATGGGAGAGGACCGATATGGCAGAGGTACTTAAAAAAGAGGCGGGTATTTAAGATGGCGACAAAAAATAACGATTTTGATGTTAAAGACATAGATTTAGCAAAAAAAGGTGCTTTAAGGATTGAATGGGCAGCCCAACAAATGCCCGTTTTAAGAAGCATAAAAGAGAGATTTGCAAAAGAGAAGCCATTAAAAGGCATAAGGCTCTGTGCCTGTCTTCATGTGACTACAGAGACTGCCTATCTTATGGAGACCTTGAAGGCAGGAGGGGCTGAAATCTCCTTATGCGCCTCAAACCCATTGAGCACTCAAGATGATGTAGCATCTTCGTTGGCAAAGAACACAGGGATTAATGTCTATGCAATAAAGGGTGAAGATAAAAAGACCTACTACAGACATATTAAGGAGGCTCTAAAAATTAAGCCTCAAATAACGATGGATGATGGAGCTGATGTAGTATCAACCATCCACCAAGAAGAAAAGGTACTATTAAATGAAATTATCGGTGGGACTGAAGAGACGACAACTGGTGTAATAAGGCTTAAGGCAATGGCTGATGATGGGGCTCTTCAATACCCTATTATAGCGGTCAATGATGCCTATACAAAACACCTTTTTGATAATCGTTATGGCACAGGTCAAAGCACTATAGATGGGATATTGAGGGCTACAAATAGGCTCATTGCTGGTTCAGTATTTGTTGTATGTGGTTATGGATGGTGTGGAAAAGGTGTATCTATGAGGGCAAAGGGACTTGGTGCGAGGGTGATTGTTACAGAGGTTGACCCATTAAGGGCACTTGAGGCAACTATGGATGGTTATGAAGTAATGCCTATTTTGGAGGCATCAAAGATTGGGGACATATTTGTCACAGCGACAGGTGATATAAATGTAATTTCGAAAAAATGTTTTGAGGTTATGAAAGATGGTGCAATAGTATCTAATACTGGACACTTTAATGTTGAGATAGATATTAACTCCCTTGAGAAAATGGCAAAATCGAGGAGGATAATAAGGGATTTTGTTGAAGAATTTACCCTTCAAAAGGGGAAAAAGATTTACCTTCTTGGTGAAGGCAGGCTTATAAACCTTGCCTCTGCAGAAGGGCATCCCTCTGCGGTTATGGATATGAGCTTTGCAAATCAGGCGCTTTGTGCCGAATATATGGTTAAAAACTCAAAGAGACTCGATAAAAAGGTCTATTCCGTCCCAGAGGATATTGACAAAGAGATTGCGAGATTGAAACTCAACGCTATGGGAGTAAAGATAGATTCACTTACCCTTGAACAGGCTAAATATTTGAGCAGTTGGAAAATGGGGACATAGGAAATATCAATGCCTGAAAATGACAAAAAATAGCCTAAATATAACCCCTGTGATTGGAAATCCGCTATTTGTGATGAGCCTGTGCCAAACATAATCATACAGGCTATAAATGCAAGTCAATCAAGACCGAGAAGATATCGCCTCATGGTCATCCGTTATACGCGATATATTGACGGGGGGTCAGCTAAACTTAAAGGTGTTTTGAACTCGAACCATTAAAAAACATAAACATGAGCGTGTAGTTATTTGCATAAGAGGGAAGGGGAGGGTGATGTTGCCTTTACTGCCTTTTCAGTATTGATTTGAGCAGAAAGTGTTTCATTATTCGTTTTCTGCAGTATCTCAAAATAAAGAGACACGGCGTATGCAGCCTGTTTTTGTTGTTGAGGAGACTGTCCCTTATCGCACAATTTTTCGATGAACAAACGCACCTGGTATCCGGAACCGGGTATTTAGAACAAAAGTCCAAAAAATATCTGAGCCATTTTTGAATTCAAAACGCTTTTCAACAGCAACGCGCCGTTTTTCGAGGATAGCTTCAAACTTCGTTAAAATATTATTTGGAATAGGCAGCATCAGTATTGAACGGCTTACCCTTTAAGAACACATTTTGTATATTGAACAACTCCATAAGTATAATGATCTTCAATAGGTACGTCAAACTGCTTTATCTCTTGTATTGACAGCATTAGAACTTTCTGATATTATCAGGAAACTATTCAATATATTGTTGGGCAACTAAAAAGAAGGAGGCCTGTAATGAGTCAGGAATTCAAAAGCTTCACCGCACCCTTTACCGAAAGCGGCAGGTCGGCCATGGTGCCACCGCCTCCCTGGCATTACGCGGGCTGGATGATGAACGTGGCAGTGCACTGTGAGACGGCGAACAGCGCTTCCGTCGTGCCGACAGCGCTCGGCCGTCTGACGGGAAGCGGCTGCATCCATTTCGTGGACTGGCAGGCGACGACCGACGGCCGCGAACTGCTCGATCCTATTTATTCACAGTATCGGGAGACCATCTTCATTGTAGAGATCGAGCGGCCTGACGGCACGCTCTTCAACTTCTGCCCTTTTATCTGGGTCGATCAGGACATTTCCCTCATCCGGGGGCTGCTCCAGGGATGGCCGAAAAAGATCGGGACAACCTATCTCACCCGCTCACTGCCCCTCGAACATCCGGCGGCAGCGCCGCTCAAGGCGGGCAGCCGTATGGGAGCAACGCTCACCGTTAAGGGCAGGAGGCTGATCGAAGCCGCCCTGAAGCTCACAGGCAACCAGGGCCGCCCCTATGGCTTTCTCGTCAACAAGACTATCGGCACGGTGGGCTGGCCTGACTTGACGCACCCGACCGCATATCCTGACATAAAATGGGTGCTTCCCGACGTCCAGGGAAAGGTCGCGTCAGATTGGTTCGATGCGGAGGCAACCGTTCGGGTCTTGCCCCATCCGGTAGAAGAGCTGTCGCTGCTGGGCGAATTGAAGGCGGAAGGGGCGAGTGTGGGCTGGGTAGGCATCTCTATTGTCGGCGCCCAGCCACTGCCCTGACATTTTCGTATCCAGGGAAATTAGCGGGGTCAGCCCGTGACAGCCTGTTGACAAGGGACAAGAAGACGAGAGAAAAGGCATTGCCCAACAAGGCAATCCAGCGGACGTCTTACAGCCGCCGCTGATCTTGGCGTTAGGACTATCTAAGGTGCACTACCTATACAGCCCGACCCGACCTACTCCCGACCCAGTGGGAGATGTTCAGTTGTGGCGCATTGATCGGCAGGCTAAGTCAGTGAAGGTGGGTAGCATCAAGAGCGGGGCACTAAAGTCCTAACCAGGCATGAAGTTGACCGAAGGCAGCGGTGGAGTCAGAATGTTCAGATCGCTGTTGGAAGTTCGGTGGTCATCAGACGTTCGGTGCGCACACTCCTTCGGCAACTTATGCGGGATCGTTAGGTCTTAAAAGATGAAAGAAAATTTGAGAAATTAGAAATGAAAATGAAAAAACAGACTCTGTTCAGACAAAATTACAAGGTTGCCGATGTGTTCAATCCATCGGAATCTATTGTAGTGTACCCCGGCGACTGCCTTGACCTATTGAAATCAATACCGGACGAGTCACTTCAACTTGTAGTCACTTCGCCTCCCTACAACATCGGCAAAGAATACGAGAAAAAACTTCAACTCGATATATACCTGCAACAACAAGCCCAAATCATCGCAGAATGTGTGCGTGCTTTGTCAACCAAAGGCAGTATTTGCTGGCAGGTAGGAAACTATGTTGACAGGGGGGCTATTATTCCTTTGGACACTGTCTTATATCCTATCTTCTCAAACCTAGGTCTCAGGATGCGCAATCGGATTATCTGGCATTTCGAGCACGGACTTCATTGCAGTCGCCGATTCTCCGGTCGCTACGAGACAATAATTTGGTTCACAAAGTCTGAGGATTACGTTTTCAATCTCGATCCCGTTCGTGTGCCCCAGAAGTACCCGGGGAAAAAGTATTTTAAGGGACCGAAAGCCGGACAGTATTCGTGCAACCCGCTAGGAAAAAATCCCGGCGATTTGTGGGTTATTCCGAACGTCAAAAGTAACCATATTGAAAAAACCGAACATCCGTGTCAATTCCCTGTAGAGCTGATTGAGCGGCTAGTGCTTTCTCTGACAAATGAGGGAGATTGGGTCTTTGATCCATTCCTTGGAACCGGTACGTCTGTTATTGCGGCTGTTCGTCATGGACGTCGGGGAGCTGGAGCAGAAACCGTTCAGAAATATATTGATCTTGCACGAGATCGAATCCAACAAGAAATCGACGGGACATTGCTAACCCGCCCTATGGATAGGCCAGTTTATGACCCCGTGGAAGCAGGGAACAGACTTACAGTAGCTCCTTGGAATAAGAAGGAATCTGAGCAAATGAGGTTACTTGAAAAAAGAGCAAAGTATGGAAAGGAACGCTGATGAATATCGCTGAGACATATTCTCATTTGAATGGGCTTGAATTCCTTTTAGTTCACAAGCCAAACCTTTGGAAAGAAATACAAACTGTCATTGCTTCGGTGGATGCCAATAAATGCCGAACGAAAGTGTCCAAAGAAAAAACGATGAAAGGCAAGTTACTATTTAGTCCTATCGACATGAATTCTGAATTCAATCGTCTGCTTCGGAAACAATCTTGGGACGAAAGCCGAGTGAGCTATTGGGTTACCAAAAGCGAAAAATTGATACGGAAAACGCTTACGATGCCTGCGGAAGAGCAAAAACGGGAGATTGAGGCAGCTGGCGAGACACCTATATTTAGCTATAACCAGACTGATTTTGTCAAAGATCGGGTGGCCGTTGAAGTTCAGTTTGGAAAGTATGCGTTTGTTGCATATGATCTTTTCGTCAAACATCTCGCGTTCTATGTAGGTGATAGAATCGATGTTGGAATTGAAATTCTTCCAATGAAATCCCTTCAAAGCCAGATGAGTTCCGGTGTCGCTTACTATGAGGGTGAGTTCTACAACGTAGTTCGTCAAGGACGTGGTGTCCCGGCGGTTCCGCTCGTGCTTATAGGTATTGAACCATGAAAGCACTGAGACCTAACAACCGGTTGCAGCGGACGGCTAAACGCCGCCGCTGAACCGGGGCGTTAGAAATATAAAAAGGGAATCAAACATGAAAACTGATTATAGAATTCACTATATATTAATAAAGGTTCTTTCGTAAAAAAGTTGAAATGGGAGTGAAAGGGTAGGAAGACGAGGAACAAGATGTGCTGGCTTACGACGAAGCAACAGAGCAGAAAGATAATGGATAGCAGCCCATTAAATTGATTTTGTAGTTGTATAGGGAATATGCATATAGGCATCTGGATAAGAGTTAGCACAGAGGAGCAAGCGCAAGGCGAGTCTCCCAAGAACCATGAGCATAGGGCAAGGATGTATGCTGAGCTTAAGGGTTGGGATGTTATTGAGCTTTACGACCTCTCAGGAGTCAGTGGCAAGTCTGTTATAGAGCATCCCGAATCTAAAAGAATGCTTGCAGATGTAGCCGCTGGTAAGATTAAAGCTCTTATCTTTTCAAAACTCGCAAGAATTGCGAGGAATGTAAGAGAGCTTCTTGAAATCTCTGATCACTTTCAGAAATACAATGCCAACCTCGTAAGCCTCGAAGAGTCAATTGACACATCAACACCAGCGGGACGCCTTCTCTTTACCGTTATAGGCGCGCTTGCACAATGGGAAAGAGAAGAAATATCAGCTCGTGTATCTGCCTCTGTCCCTGTCAGAGCAAGGCAGGGAAAGCCTACAGGCGGTAAAGGTCCCTTTGGCTACATGTGGGTTGATAAACAGCTTGTTGTCAATCCTAAAGAAGCCCCTGTTGTCAAAAGAGCCTTCGAGATTTTTCTCGAAAAGCAAAAGCTTCTGACAACCTGCAATACCTTAAATAATGAAGGTTTAAGGGCGAGGATTAGCAAGTTCAAACCTGTAACCTTAAAAAGAATTCTCACAGACCAAATTTACAAAGGTTTAAGGCGTGCCAATTACACCAAAAGCAAGGGGAATAAGAAATCCTGGGTATTAAAACCCCAAAATGAATGGGTTTATCAAATAAGAAAGCGGAAAAAGGGACGGTTCTATTTATTGACAGGGGCGACCAAAGAAGGAAGAAAATAAATATAGAACCGTCCCCTTTT
>OGCL01002480.1_pt1 | contig 12756 bp, 10 predicted proteins | sample 1570041 | NCBI WGS metagenome assembly OGCL01 (sample SAMN06266162, study PRJEB24511) | hot springs metagenome | isolation source: Hot spring water | place: South Africa: Limpopo | collected 2015-06-22 | reverse complement strand
CGCCGCACATGGTGCTGACCGCGCGGGGCGGCCAGAAGATGGGCGATCAGGTGCTGATGGACGCCATGCTTGGCGCGCTGAATGATCCGTTCGAGAACATCCACATGGGCGTGACGGCCGAGAACGTCGCCGAACGCTGCGCGATCAGCCGTGAAGAGCAGGACGCCTTCGCCACCGAATCGCACCGTCGCGCCATCGCTGCTCAGCAAGCGGGCTACTTCGATGCCGAGACCACCCCGATCGAGATCGAGGTTCGTACCCCGAACCTGGAGACCGGCGAGGTCACCATCACCAAGAAGACCATCAGCCGCGACGAGGGCGCACGTCCCGACACCTCGCCCGAAGGTCTGGCCAAGCTGCGCCCGGTGTTTGCTGCAAAGGGTTCGGTCACGGCCGGTAACTCGTCGCAGACGTCGGACGGCGCTGGCTGTCTGATCCTGGCTTCGAAGGAGGCCTGTGAGAAGTACGGCCTGAAGCCGCTGGCCCGATTCGTGGCCTTCGCGGTCAAGGGCGTGCCGCCCGAGATCATGGGCATCGGCCCGATCGAGGCCATCCCGCTGGCACTGCAGTACGCGGGGCTGAAGGCTTCGGATCTGGACTGGATCGAGCTGAACGAGGCCTTTGCCGCCCAGTCGCTGGCCGTGCTGAAGGATCTGGACAGCAAGGGCCACGTGCTGGACCGTGCGAAGGTCAACCCGATGGGCGGCGCGATTGCCCTGGGCCACCCGCTGGGCGCCACGGGTGCCATCCGCGCTGCCACCGTGGTGCACGGTCTGCGCCGCACGGGCGGCCGCTATGGCATGGTGACGATGTGCATCGGCACCGGCCAGGGCGCTGCCGGCATCATCGAGCGCGTGGACAGCCTGTAATTCGCTGACTGCGTGATCGACGCCTGAGAAAGCCCGCCAGCGTGCGGGCTTTTTCTTCGGCGCATGACATGTGAACTCGAGAGTCCATGGAATCGTTCAAGGTCCTCACCGATGATGGGCACAGTCTGGCGGCGCGTTGCTTCCGGCCGCATGGTGCGCCTGCACGGCGTGCCGTGATCCTGGCCAGTGCGCTGGGCGTGCCACAGCGCTTCTATGAGCGCTATGCGACCTGGCTTGCGCAACATGGTTGCGTTGTCTACACCTTCGACTGGCGCGGCATCGCTGAGTCGGCGCCTGACGACCTGCGCCACTACCGCGCCAAGTTGATGGATTGGGCGCGTCAGGATGCGCCAACCTTGATGAAGCTTGTGGCCCAGCGTCATCCGGGGCTGCCCATCAGCTGGTTCGGCCACAGCATGGGCGGCATCCTGTTCGGCGCCATGCCGCAGCATCCGGCCATTGACCATGTGGTCACGCTGGGCAGTGGCAGTGGCTACAAGGCCCACCTCGCGCGGCCGTTGCGCTATGTGATCGGTGCTTTCTGGCACGTCATCGTGCCCCTGAGCGTGGCGCGGCATGGCTACTTCGCCGGGCAACGACTGCGCGCTGTGGGCGACCTGCCGCGGGGCATCGTGGCCCAGTGGAAGCGCTGGTGCGCCACGCCGGAGTTCGTGATGAGCGAGGGCGCCGCCGTGCGCGAGGCCTACGCGCGTGTGCGCGTGCCCATCACGGCGGTGCTGTTCACCGACGACACCATGGCGAGCGCGGCCGGCATTCGGGCGGTTCATGCGCCTTACACCGGCACGCAGGTGAACTACCTGACCCTGCGCCCGCAGGACCTCGGCTTGCGCGCCGTGGGCCATTTCCATTTCTTCCATCCGCGCACCGGCCCGCATGGCTGGCGCGCGAGCCTGCCCTGGCTGGGGCTGGCGTGAGCGTTCAGCCCGACTTTCACCAAGAGGAGACAACCATGTCCCAAGACATCCTGGCCCACCGCGAAAGCGGCGTGCTGACCCTGACCTTCAACCGTCTGGACAAGAAAAACGCCATCACCACGGCGATGTACACGGCCTTGGCCGTGGCGCTGGAAGAGGCCGCTGGCGACGACAGCGTGCGCGTGGCCGTGATCCAGGGCGACCTGGGTTGCTTCACGGCGGGCAATGACCTGGCCGACTTCCTCAACAACCCGCCTGACATGCGTCCGGGCGCTGAGCCGGCGCCGGTGGTGCGCTTCCTGAACATCATCAAGGTGTTTCCCAAGCCGCTGGTGGCCGCTGTGGCGGGCCCGGCCGTGGGCATCGGCACCACGCTGCTGTTGCACTGCGACCTGGTTTATGCGGGCGACAATGCGGCTTTCAGCATGCCCTTCGTGAACCTGGGCCTGTGCCCCGAGGCTGGGGCCAGCTTGCTGCTGACGCAATTGGTGGGCTACCCTCGTGCGGCCGAGAAGCTGATGCTGGGTGAAGCCTTCTATGCGGAAGAGGCGCTGGAGATGGGCCTGGTCAACCGCGTGTTGCCGCCGCAAGAAGTCAACGGCTATGCACAGGCCCAGGCCGCCAAGCTGGCTGCCAAGCCGCTGGCCTCGCTCAAGGCGACCAAGCAGTTGATGAAGATGTCGCAGCCCGCCCAGCTCAACCCGGTGATGGATGCCGAGTTGCAGCAGTTCGGCACGCTGCTGCGGGGGCCGGCGGCCAAGGAGGCCATCAGCGCCGTGATGGAGAAGCGCAAGCCCGACTTCTCCAAGTGTTGATGGGCTGCGTGCCCTGGCGCGCTGTGGCCGTCAGGGCATGATGGCTGGGGCGGGGGAGGCCTCGTCCCAACGCACATCACCGCAGACGACGCGGATCTCTTCAACCCCGTCGTGCAGGCAGCGAAAAGCCATGGATGCCGTCATGCACTGGTGGCGGCCGTTCATCGTGCGATACGGTCGGGTGATCTGCACACGGTTGATGGCTTCCATCGCCCGGCGGAAGTAGGGTCGACGCGACCAGCACGCGCCTTGCGCATCGTCCAGCGGGCCCAGCAGTGCGCCCTTCTTGGGGCGGTCTTCGGCGGCCCAGAGGTTGTGGCCGATCTGGTAGCCGCGCGCGTCCAGCACGTAACAGAACTCGGCGCCCGGCAGGGACAGAAAGCTGCGACACGCCTCTTGTATGCCGCGCCCGGCGCTGAGGAGCACGCCGGCATGGCCAATGGCGTTCAGGTAGGGCGCCACCTGCTCGCGGTGGGTCTGTCGCTGGCGTGCCCGCTTCTGGCTAAGCCCTTCATAACAGGCCTGAAGGGTTGCTGGCATGTGCCGCGCCGGCATCAGCTCGGCTTGTGGGCGGCCAAAGTGGTAGCCTTGAACCAAGTCGGCATCGCATTCGAGCGCCATCATGGCTTCCTCGGGCGTTTCGATGCCTTCCATGAGCACCATGGCGCCGCACTCGTGCAGCAGTGACACCATCTGGGCGACCACCCGACGAATGCGTGGCTCGCGCGCGCCGCGCGCCACCAAGCCCCTGTCGAGCTTGACGATGTCCGGTTGAAGACGCCACACGCGGTCGAAGTTGGAGTGCCCCGCACCGAAGTCGTCAATGGCGATCAACGCTCCGTCGTGTCGGGCCCGGGCCACTGCTTCGGTGAAGGCGTCGCTTTCGTGGACCTGGCTTTCCAGCAGCTCGAGCACGAGGTTGTCAGGCGCCAGCCGGAAGTGATCGGCCACTTGGCGCAGGTAGCCCCGCGGCTCCTCGCTGGCCAGCCGCGTGAACACGTCGGGATGCAGGTTGAGGAACAGCCACTCGCCCTGCCGGCCTTGTCGGTGGTGGTTGCTCAGGTGGACGAGCCGACTGAGGCGATCGCAGTGGGCCAGTTCCGCTGCGTCGCGGCAAGCCGCAAACAACGTCGGCGGGGGCACGGGCTGGCCGTTTTCGTCCTGAGCCCGCACCAGCGCTTCATGGCCGACCAGGCGCATGTGGGACAGACTGTAGATCGGCTGGAACGCACTGCGGAGCTGGAAGCGGCCGAACTGGCCGACGGACTGCGGCCCCGAGGTGTCGAGAGCGGCAAGCAGAGTGGCCACGTGAGAAGGCATGGGACAGCAGGCGGTGCGGTGAGCGGATGCCGAAGGATCGGCCATGGGCGTGATTTCGGCGCGCAGGGGCCAGGCTTGAGCCACGCCCCAGGTGTGGCGTGCGTGCGGCTCGAATTTGCGCATGGTGGCAAACGGGGCCAAAGTGTTGCAAGCGCCCCCCTATCCGGTCACACATGCGGTGGAAAGGACACGGATTTTTCATAGGGTTTTCAGGGGGGGCGGTTCCATAATGAGCCGATCACGCAGGAACCCGGACGCCCACCGTGCTGACCCCTTTGCTGTCTCCCGACATGATCCAGGCGGTGCTGGATGCACTGCCCACGCCAGTCTTCTTCAAGGACCGGCAGGGGGTGTACCGCGGTTGCAACCGGGCGTTCTCGGAGCTGATGGGTAAGACCTGTAGCGAGCTGGTCGGGCTCACGGTGCACGACCTGTCGCCGCCGGAGCTGGCCACCGTTTACCAGGAGGCCGATGACGCTCTGATGCGCGAAGGCGGCGAGCAGCGTTATGAGGCGCAGCTGCAGCCCTGCCGGGGTGGGGCACGCCGTGATGTGATCTTCCACAAGGCCGTGCTGCGTGATGAGCGCGGTGAGGTGTCGGGTTTGGTCGGCATCATCATCGACATCACCGAGCGCAAGGCGCTGGAGAACCGCCTGGCCAACCTCGCGCGTTTCGACCCGTTAACGGGGTTGCTGAACCGCCGCGCCATCCTGGCCCACCTGGAGGCCCTGCATCACGACCGGCGCAAGCAGCGTCAGCCGGTGTGCCTGATGATGTGCGATGTCGATCACTTCAAGTCCATCAACGACCGCTACGGGCACGCCGTGGGCGACGAAGTGTTGCGCCATGTGGCGTTGACTTTGCGCGCACACCTGCGCGACGCGGACGCGCTGGGCCGCATCGGCGGCGAAGAGTTTCTGGTGGTGCTCGACAGCACCGACCTCGATCAGGCTCGCCAGGTGGCCGACCGGCTGCGGGAGGCCGTGGCCACGGCGCCGGTGATGTGTGCCAACCGCGCCGTGTCGGTCACCGTGAGCCTTGGCCTGGCGCAAAGCCACTCGGTCGATGAGGACTGGGCCAGCGTGATTGCCCGCGCCGACGAAGGGCTGTATGCCGCCAAGCGCACCGGTCGCGACCGCGTGATCGTGGCCGAAGGCGCGCCCCGGCTCTTGGTGGAGAAAGACTGGCATCGGGCTTGAGCGATGGGGCGACGGTCAGCCGGCTGTCAGTCGCGCCCCGATGACCTGAACAACAAAACCATTCCCAGCAACGCCACGATCACGTTGCCCAGCGCAAAGCTGGCGCTCAGCACATCGCGCAAGCCCTTGGGGAGCTCGCCGATTTGCCATTTGTGCAGCAGCGAGAACACCTGGCCTTCCAGCGCATCCACATCGTCCACGCGGGCGGCGAGCGCGCCGGTGCCCAGCTCGACGTAGTAACGCGGCGAACCGGGGCTGGCCACGTCGACTCGCCAAACGGGCAAGCGCTTGTTGAGAAAGCCATACTCGCCTTCGAAGCGCGTGATCGGTGTGGTGGTACCCATGGCGGCCGCCGGGAGACCGCTGAAGTGCTCGGTCAACGAACGAGCCAGCGACGGGGCTGCGCCGGCCTGCACCGATCCATCGGCCTGGACCAGCTGGGGCTCTGCGCGGGAGGCCGGCGCGGACGCCGCGCCGTGGCGCTCATGCGTGTGCGCCGATGGCTGGGCCAGCGCCGCAACCTGCGCCCGTGGGCCAGCCTGGCCAGCGGGATGCACCCACCATGCCAGCGTTGCCCGGTGGGCGATGAGGTCCAGACGGCCCACAGTGCCCATGGCCTGCACGGTCTGCCAAGCCTGTGGTGTCATCTCTTGCAGTGCGCCCAGCGGGGGGGGGCTGTGCTGGGCGACGCCGGGGGTGTTCTGTCGAGCCACCTTGGTCCACAGATGGAAGGCGCCGCTGCCGGCAAAGGTCAGGCTGGTGAGCGCAACGAGGAGCCCCAGACGCCGATGCCACCGCTTTAGCGGGCGCGCGGCCAGCCGCCGTGCCGCACTGCGCCGCAGGCGCCACCAGAAGTACAGACCCGTCAGGGCGCTCAGCGCCGCGGCCAAGAGGGCCAAGCTCATCAGGCCGCGCTGCAACCCGGGCCAGGCATCGAGAAACTGCCAGTTGTGTGCCAGGCGGAATGCCGTGCTGAGCCGGTCTCGGGTCTGGTCTGTCAGTGTAGCCAGGCGCATCTGGCGGGTGTCGATGTAAGCAGTCAGGCCGTCCTCGCGCGCGAAGCGCACCGCCCACACGGGCAAGAGACGGTTGACGTTGAGGTAGCGCGCGTCGAAGGTCGTTATCAGGCGGACCTCAGCCAACGGGGCGTCGGCCAGACCGGTGTAGTGACGGGCCAGCGCGATGGCCAGCTGCCGTTCGCCATCGGGCACGACGGTGCCATCACGCGTGGTCAGCAGCAGGCCTGGACGGGTGGAGTCATCATGTGCAAGCCAGTGGGCCTGGCCATGCAGCGTCACGGCGTGCAGGCTGTGCACACGCGTGCGCCCCTGGGTCCGCAACAGGGCCACCGGGTCTGGGGCATCGGTGGCATCCCAGGCCACGGGCGGCGGCATGAAGGCCGCCGGCCTTGGTTGCAGGCGACTCATGATGGGGTGCATGACGCCCGACAGCCCCCACAACAGGACGGCCAGGCAAGTGACCACGCCCAGCCAGCGGTGGGCATTCCAAAGCGTCGCGCGCATCACCGACCTCCCGCCTGGGCACCCCAGGTGTAGCGCAGACCCGCGAAAACGGTGCGCATCGCACCGGGTGAGTAGGTGTCTTGAGTGGCCGGGCTGTAGGGGCCTGCGCCGCTGTAGCTGCTGCTGGCTTGTTCAGCGTGTCGCTTGTCCAGCGCGTTGTTCACCTTGACCCAGGCTTCCCATGGGCCTTGCTGCCAGCGCGCCTGCAGGTTCAGCAGCGTGTGGCCCGGGTAGCGCACGGTGTTGGCATCGTTCATCCAGTAGGCATCCAGGTGCTGCACCACGGCGCTCAGTCGCCAGTGCGGTGTGGCCTGCCAGCCCAGATCCAGATGGGCCAGCCAGCGGGGCGCGGCCTTGATCGTCCGGCCGCTGTAATCCAGCGTGCTGCTGAGTCTGTAGTCTCTATAGGTGTGGCGAGACCAGCTGCCGGTCAGCGCGGCTGACCAGGCGCCCCAACGCTGGCGCGCTGCAAACTCGACGCCTTCATGGCGTGTACGTCCGGCATTGCGTGGCTCGGATTGGCCGGGCGCGATGGTGTAGCTCAGGATCTCGTCGCGGCCGTCCAGCTGGTACCACGCCAACTCCACAGCCTGGGCCCGCGCGCGGTCTTCCCAGCGCACGCCCACGTCAAGGTTGTCAAACGTGGAGGCCTTCAGGTCAGGGCTGCTCAGGCTGCTGCCGTACTGCGCGCTGACCTCAGGTGGCGTGAAGCCACGGCTCAGGTTGCCAAACAGTGTGAGACCGGGATGAGCCTGCCAGGTGGCCCCGAGCTTGGGGCTGAGCTGCCGGAACCGGCGTGCTTCCGACGGCGCGCCCGTGGTGGCCGAAGGTGTCAGGCGGTTGGTGTAGTCGTACAGGATCTCATCGTGTCGTAGCCCACCCACCACCTGCACGGAGGCGCTGGGCGCCCATTCCAGCTGGCTGAAGAGGGCGCGGTTGTCCACATCCACTTCGTAGTCGCGCACCACGCCCAGGCGGTTGAACGACGTGTTTACCCCTTGTGCATTGCGCTGCACCGAGATCCGGGTTTCGTCCGCCTGCACGGCGCTGTGGTCGATCAGCAGGCCGTTGATCCAGCGTAGCGTGCCCATCGCGGTACTGAAGTCTTGTCGGTGACGGGCATCCAGCCCGATCGATTGAAAGGATTGGTTGGTGATCAGTCCGGTGATGTTGTTGCCGCTGCCCCGGATGCGAAAGCTGGGTAGCTGGTCGGTGACGTTGTCGCGGGCGAACACGGTCAACGCCGTTAGGCCCCCCGGGTTCCATTCGCCCTCAAGCGTGCTGCTCAGCCGGGTGGCGTGCACCTTGCGGTAGGTGAAGGTGTTGGCACTGAAGCCAGGGTCGCGCCGGTACTGCTCGGGCGTCAGGCTGCCCGGCATGTCGGTGTCCAGGTGGTTGCTGGTCAAGGTGGTCTTCAGGCGCGTTATGACCGACCAGGCCCAGTCGTGTCGAAGCGTCAGTGAGTGCTTGTCTGCATCGTTGTAGTCGGCATCGCCTCCGCGTTTGCGCGACACATAGCCGCTGAGGCTCAGGCCGTGCTGACGGTCGTCGCTGCCGATGGGGCCGGTGCTGGTGCCGAAGTCCAGGCGAGCAAAGCCCTGGTCACTGAGCTGGCCACCCAGGACGTGCCGCGCGGGCTTCAGGGCCGAACGGGTGAAGAAGTTCACCGCGCCGCCCACGGCGTTGGAGCCGTACAGCGACGAGGCCGGGCCCCGCAGCACCTCAATGCGGTCGATGCCCTCCAGATTGAGCTCGTACAGCGCGTTATGGTTGAACAGACCCGGTGGACGCAGGGGCAGGCCGTCTTCCATGTAGAGGTAGGCCGCACCCGTGGTCAGTGGATGGCGGATGCTCATCATGTGCTGCTCGTTGCGCAGGTCGGGCATGTAGACGCCTGCGGCCTGGTTCAGCACTTCGCCGATGAAGGTGGGGCGCTTGGCCTCGATGTTGCGCTCGTTGATGACATCGATGGCGGCGGGGGTCTGCCGGCGGCTGGCCCCTTCGCGGGACGCAGAGATCACCACGGCGTCAACGGTTGATTCGGCAGCATTTGGCGTTGCGTGGGCGTAGGTGGGCGTGGCCAGCCACAGGGCGGCGGCGTGCGCGGCGGCGCGTGCCGCCATAGAACAAGAGGACAGTCGGATCGAGGTCATGAAGAAGCGTCCGGCGTGGCTCGCTGGCGCCTGAAGACGCACGGCGGGCGAGTCGAGCAAACCTGTTGCGGTCGCAGGCGATGGCTGCGGCGCAGGCAGGCGACAGTTCAGGGGCGCAGTGCCCCCGTGCTCAGACCAGGACGGGAGGGGCTCTTGACTGCAGCGGCGACCATGCGTGTTGCTGGCGTGGGCCGTGCAGATAGGCCGGCGGGGCTGGCGGCGCCGTACGGGGCGCCATGGCGACGCGCAAGGCGTCCGCGGAAAGCACATCCAGCGCCGGGGCGTGGTGGGCACAGAAGGGGCACGGCGAGGTGCCGTCGTGCGCGTCGCCGGACACCGGATGGGCCACATCGGCCATCCCGGCCGGGGCGCGGTCTGACGATGCCAGCACCGCCCCGTCGTCGGCGAGGGCCACCCAGCGGGAGCCCTTGACCGAGCACAGCTCGACCCAGTTCACTGGACCGCCTTGCTGCACGAGCAGCGGCCCCAGTCCGGGCAGGCATGCTGCAACCAGCATGACCACGGCGGTCAGCCATGCGAGCAGGCGGCGGGCAGATGCGGCGAACATTGAGGTGCAGTGTAGCGGGGGATTCAGGGCCCCTGAAAACCGCCGTGGCGGAAGGTCAGCACCAGCGTGTCGCGCCATCCGTGTTCGCCCAGGGGCTGGATGGGTGTGGACTCGTGGATCACGCGGGCGTCGTCCAGCAACAGCAGGCTCCAGGGCTGATCCAGCGTGAAGCGCACGCCGTGCGGACCGTCGGCCTCGAACACGCGCGTCTCGCCGCCCTTGATGCCGTGGCGCTCGAGCATCAGCACGGCCACGAAGTCGACGCCGTCACGGTGGGCGCCCTCGGGCGTGGGCCGGCCGATGCCGCCGGTGGTGTCGACACGGAAGGGGTGGGCTTCGATGTACCAGGCCGGCACGGGCTTGACCTGGGCCAGCAGGCCACCGAGCCGGGCCAACAGTGCCTGCCACAGGGGATGGTTCACCACGTCCGGCGTGATGGGTTCGAACCAGCGTTCGAAGCCCCCGTGCAGCGCGTTGTAGGTCACGGGCTGCCAGTGCGCACGGTGAGGCGTCTGGCTCAGGCGCGCTTGGGCGGTTTCGTACACAAAGCAACTGTGGCGGCGAAAGCGGTAGCGGCCGCCATCGCGCAGGTGGGTGTCCGGTGGCAGGTCATGCCAGTGGGCGTGAACGGCCTCGGCGTCGGCCGGGGTCTGGTGCAGCCAGGTGAGCAGCGCCTCAGGCGACACGACGGCCCAGCCTTGCGCGCGCAAGGCTTCGGGGGCCTGTTCAAGGGTATGCGGGGTGATCGCTTGCATGGCCGGCATGGTGGCACAGCCCGACGCCCGCGGCGGGCGACAAGGCAGTGTCAGCGCAGATGAGGTGACGGGTGCTTGATGCGCCTCAAGCCGGCAGGGCCGGGCGAGGGCGCCCTTCGCGGTCGATGGCCACATATGTGACCTTGGCCTCGGTGACCTTGACCAGGAAGGGCTCGGATGGCTGGCGCTCGGCCCACACTTCGACGTGCACGGTGATCGAGGTCTTGCCGATCTTCTCGACCCGGGCGTAGAAGCTCAGCAGGTCGCCCACCGACACCGCATTGCGGAAAACGAACTCGTTGACCGCGATGGTGGCCACGCGGCCGCGCGAGATGCGCGCGGGCAGCACGCAGCCAGCCAGGTCCACCTGCGCCATGATCCAGCCGCCAAAGATGTCGCCGTTGCCGTTGGCGTCGGCAGGCATGGGCATCACGCGCATCACCAGCTCCATCTCGGGATGCAGGTCAGGCGGGCTCATCAGGGTGTTGGGCTTGGGGACAACGGTCATGCTCGGGTGGCTTTCTTGAATCCGGACGACAATCGAACCGGACAGCATCATTCAGACAAGGCATTTTTCCAGAATGCGACGCTTCGCGCACGCCCCCGCTGCAGATTCCCCCGCCCAGCCGACTGCTTCGCGCCGTTCCGACCGCGACACGCTCGCCCGCCTGTGGCCCTATCTGTGGGCCTACAAATGGCGCGTGGTGCTGGCGCTGTCATTCATGATCGGCGCCAAGGTGGCCAATGTGGGTGTACCGCTGCTGCTCAAGCAGCTCGTGGACCAGCTTGCCCCCCAGCCCACGATGGCGCAGGCCATGCTGGCCGTGCCTGTGGGCCTGCTGGTCGGCTACGGGCTGCTGCGGCTGTCGACTTCGCTGTTCACCGAACTGCGCGAACTCATCTTTGCCAAGGCCACCGAAGGCGCGGCGCGCGCGATCTCGCTGAAAGTGTTTGCCCACCTGCATGCGCTGAGCCTGCGCTTCCACCTCGAACGCCAGACCGGTGGCATGACGCGCGACATCGAGCGCGGCACGCGCGCGGTGCATTCGCTGATCTCGTACTCGCTCTACAGCATCATCCCGACCCTGATCGAGGTGTCGCTGGTGCTCACGCTGCTGGCGGTGAAGTTCGATGCCATGTATGCGGTCATCACACTGACGGCGCTGGTCTGCTACATCGCCTTCACGGTCACGGTGACCCACTGGCGCACGCGCTTTCGCCGCGAGATGAATGAGCTGGATTCGAAGGCGCACACCCGCGCGGTCGATTCCTTGCTGAACTACGAAACCGTCAAGTACTTCAACAACGAGGCCTTCGAGGCCGGGCGCTACGACGAGGCGCTCGAGCGCTTGCGCCGCGCCGGGCTCAAGAACCAGCGCAGCCTGTCGCTGCTCAACGCGGGGCAGCAGACCATCATCGCCGTGGGCCTGATCGCGATGCTGTGGCGGGCCACCGAGGGCGTCGTGGCCGGCCAGCTCACGGTGGGCGACCTGGTGATGATCAACGCCTTCATGATCCAGCTGTACATCCCGCTGAACTTCCTGGGCGTGATCTACCGCGAGATCAAGCAGGCGCTGACGGACCTGGACAAGATGTTCACGCTGATGGAGCGAGACCGCGAGATCGCCGATGCACCGGACGCGCGGCCGCTGATGGTGAAGGGGCCGCCCTCGGTGCGCTTTGACCACGTGCAGTTCGCCTACGAGCCGGATCGGCCCATCCTGCATGACGTGAGCTTCGAGATCCCGGCGGGGCAGACGGTCGCCGTGGTGGGGCCCTCGGGCTCGGGCAAGTCGACGCTGGCGCGGCTGCTGTACCGCTTCTATGACGTGCAGGGCGGCCGCATCACGGTCAACGGCCATGATGTGCGCGCGCTGACGCAAGACAGCCTGCGCCGCCACATCGGCATCGTGCCGCAGGACACCGTGCTGTTCAACGACACCGTGGCCTACAACATCGCCTATGGCCGCCCCGACGCCAGCCAGGCCGACGTGGAGCAGGCCGCGCGCGCCGCCCGCATCCACGACTTCATCGCCGGCACACCCAAGGGCTACGACACCGTGGTGGGCGAGCGGGGCCTGAAGCTCTCAGGCGGCGAGAAGCAGCGTGTGGCCATCGCGCGCACGCTGCTGAAGAACCCGCCGGTGCTGATCTTCGACGAGGCCACCTCGGCGCTCGACTCGGCCAACGAACGCGCCATCCAGGCTGAGCTGGCCGCAGTGGCCCAGGGCAAGACGGTGCTGGTCATCGCGCACCGGCTGTCGACCATTGTTCAGGCCCACGAGATCCTGGTGATGGAGGCGGGCCGCATCATCGAGCGGGGCAACCACCCGCAGCTGCTGGCTGCAGGGGGGCGGTATGCGGAGATGTGGCGCTTGCAGCAGGCGGGCGAGGAGCCGGGTAGCGGCTGAGCGGCCGCGCGTCAGTTCTTGCCGTCGACGTTGATGAAGGGCACGGCGCCGCTGGTGACGTTGGGCAGCTTGCCATCCCACTTGCGGATGGCCTCGCGTTCGTTTTCGACGCGGCGCAGTGCCAGCAGGTCGGACGTGATCTGCTGACGCTGCAAGGCGAGGGCTTCGGCCTCGGCCCGCGCGCTGGTCACCTTCTGCTTGGCCTCCA
>OGCL01002479.1_pt1 | contig 12758 bp, 10 predicted proteins | sample 1570041 | NCBI WGS metagenome assembly OGCL01 (sample SAMN06266162, study PRJEB24511) | hot springs metagenome | isolation source: Hot spring water | place: South Africa: Limpopo | collected 2015-06-22 | reverse complement strand
TTTTTTTATAAGGTGTCGTATAAAAATCCTTCACCAGCCCTTCCTATCTTACCTGCTACTTTTTAGTTTTATCGTCGTTTTGTTGAGGAAGCTTTTTAAAATAGATTTCAAATTCAGCCCAAAAAAGCTTGAAATTATTTAGTTTATTCTTTTTGATAAAAGGGAAGGTTTGCAACCATTTCTGATACAAGCTTATCTATTTGTGGTAATTAGTTGTTTTTGAGTATTATTGTAACCTTAATGATTAAGATGACTTAAAGGTTATTAGCACTATTTGATTAAACATATAATGGAGGTATTAATCACCATGGCAATGAATTTAGTAGAAAAGATTTTTTCAAGGCATCTCTTGGTCGGCGAGTTAAAAGAAGGCTCTCCAATTTCTCTTTCAGTGGATCAGGTTTATACTCAAGATGCTACTGGCACTATGACTTGGCTTGAGTTTGAGGCAATAGGTATTGATAAAGTTCAGGTGCCGCTTGCAGTATCTTATGTTGACCATAACATGCTCCAAACAAACTTTATGAATGCCGATGACCACCTTTTTCTTCAGACCTCTGCACAAAGATTTGGTGCCTACTTTTCAAGACCTGGTAATGGGATATGTCATCAAGTTCATCTTGAGAGATTTGCTTCACCTGGAAAGATTGCCCTCGGCACTGACAGCCACACACCAACTCAAGGTGGTGTAGGAATGATTGCAATAGGTGTTGGTGGACTTGAGGCTGCTACTGTCATGGCTGGTGCAGGTTTTGAGATTAATATGCCAAAGGTAGTAAAGGTTAATCTTAAAGGCTCCCTCAGAAAACCATATCTTACTGCAATGGATGTTATATTGACACTTCTTAAGATGCTTACCGTTAAGGGTGGTGTTGGGAAGATAATTGAATACGGCGGTGATGGGGTAAAGTCTTTAAATGTAACTGATAGGGCAACAATTACTAACATGGGCGCCGAATTAGGTGCAACAACCTCAATCTTTCCAAGTGACGAGGTTACAAGACAATTTTTAAAGGCACAGGGTAGGGAATCTGATTGGATTGAACTGTCTGCCGATGAAGGGGCGTCTTACAGCGAGATTATCCATCTTGATTTAGATAACCTTGAGAGCATGCTTGCCTGTCCTCACAGCCCAGATAATGTTAAAACAATAAAAGAATTAGCAGGGACAAAGGTTCATCAAGTATGTATAGGCAGTTGCACCAATTCATCTTATCAGGCAATGAAGACCGTTGCCTTAATATTAAAGGGCAAGACTGTTTCACCAAATGTAAATCTCATGATTAATCCAGGTTCAAGACAGGTTTATGAGATGCTTGCCAGAGAAGGTTTGATTTCTGAGATGATTTCAGCAGGCGCAAGGATACTTGAGTCCTCTTGTGGACCTTGTATTGGAATGGGTGCATCACCAGGTTCGGGACAGGTTTCAGTTCGCTCATTTAATCGCAATTTTAAAGGACGCTCAGGGACAAAGGATGCTGATGTTTATCTAACTAACCCCGTAGCCTGTGTCATTATGGCTATAAAGGGTGAGATGATTGACCCGAGAGATAGTGACATTGAGATTCCTTTAATAGAAAATCCTGATACTTTTTTGATAAATGACAGTATGTTAATTCCACCAACCAAAAATGTCAAAGTAGAGATTATCAGGGGACCAAACATAAAAGAAGTCCCTATAAAAGAGCCAATCAAAGATGAATTACTATCAGAGGTTATATTGAAAACAGGTGATAATATTACAACTGATGACATCATGCCTGCAGGTTCACAAATATTGCCTCTAAGGTCAAATGTGCCTGCCATCTCGGAATATGTCTTTAAAAACATTGACGAGACCTTTGCAAAAAGGGCAAAAGAGGCAAAAGGCGGTGTTATTGTAGTCGGTGGAGAAAATTATGGGCAAGGTTCATCTCGTGAACATGCAGCACTTGCACCAATGTACCTTGGATTACAGGCAGTCATAGCAAAGTCCTTTGCACGAATACATAGGGCAAACCTCATAAATTTCGGGATTTTGCCTCTTATATTTAAAAACCCCCATGATTATGAAAAAATAAATCAAGGCGATACAATCAAGATCAGCAACCTGATAAATTCAATCAAGACAAATCAACTTTTTATTGCAGAGATACTTAGTAAGGGTATTAAGATTGAATTAACAGGCAACCTCAATGAGAGGGAAAAGGATTTAATCCTTAAAGGTGGGTTACTACCTTATACAAGATTAAAGAGGTAATGTTTTATGAGGCATATCTTTCAATAATTTTTGACTATTACATTGTTGGTTATCTCACCTTTATGTGCCAATTCAACAGAGATTATCTCTTTTACTCCCATAGGTAATGTTAAATCTCCTTCTCAGGTAAGGGCAGAATTCAACAGTCAGATGGTTTCACTTGGTTCAGTCTCGTTGCCTGACCCCAAGGGATTGTATCAGAATGGATCATCCCAAATAATGCCAAGCTTGGTAATTATCAGGTCTCACCGAAAGGTATCCAAAAGGGAAAGGATACACAACCTATCATTTCTGGGACATTCAGGGTAGAGGAATTTAAAGTCCCACTGATAAGGGCATTTTTAAGTCCTGTCAGAGATGAGTTAAGTAATTCACAATCCTTATAAGATTAAATAATGAAGGATATTTCAATCTCCCAGAGACAAGGATTGAAGCCTTATACGCACCTGAATTGTATGGTGAAATACCTAATAAGAGTTTTGAAGTTAAGTAGTTAGAAAGGCAATTTTTGCATATAAAAAGGCAATTATTGCATCGTGCAGGTTTGTTTAATCACCTTAAATTATAATATTCATTGAATTTGCTTGTTTTTTTAGACTTGGCATAGATTGTGATGAATTCAAGCTAATTAAACAAGTAAAAAGGAGGTGATTAAGAAATGACAAATTTACTAAAGACCTTATCAATAACGGCTGCAATTGCAGGCATGTTGTTAACTTATTCAATTGCCGATGCAGGTAATAGAGGGAAAGGTCAGATGTTAAGAGATGGCTCTTGTGCGGGCACTTGTTCACAATTTCAAGGTAAAGGACAGAGAGGCGACTGCCAAGTAACAGACACATGCCCAAATGTTGGAACTGGTAGATATGGAGATGGCACTCGTCCGAGACCACAAGACGGCACTGGTTTTGGTGCAAGAAGGTAAAACTAAATTTTAATTAATCAAAAAAAGGAGGATTTCAAAATGTTTAAAAATTTGCTCTTAGTAGTAATTTTATTAATTGCTGTAGGTTCAGCTCAGGCAGGTAATTTTGGTAATAATGGTAATTTTGGTAATTGTGGTAATAATTGTACTGGTTCACTCCCAGTTTATAACATTTGTGCAGGCGCCCCAGAGACTATTACTGGTGTAGTAACAAGATTTGGTATACCTGGTAATGGTGTAGTTATCAACACAACTAATGGTGATGTAGCCGTATATGGCATGGGTCCATATTGGTATTGGAATAAGCAAAATGTAGCAAGACCTGATTTTGGTGAGACAGTAACGGCAGTTATAGCACCAATTACAACCTCTACTTATAAAGTGCTTATGAGCATGACCATTGGTAATGATAGCATCCAGTTAAGAGATAGCAACACCTGTCAGCCTCTTTGGAGAGGAGCAAGGTAAGTTTTAGCTTCATCTTTTCCCTTCTTCTTTTTCTAAAACCCTTTAATCAAGTTATCCTTAATTAAAGGGTTTTTTTATATTCAAGTGAGCATTTATTTTTTCAACCATACTAAGCCTTTTGTCTTGAAGTTTGCAATTTGCTATGCTCATTTCAGTAGCAGTGATTAATGAATTAGTGAGTTTATGAGTCTATTATATCCCTTTTTTTAAGGGAGAACCTTGATGTTTTTGAACTACAATCCACAAATCTTTTATCAAACTGGATTGTTTTCTTAACTCATAGCTTTCTGTGGTAATATAACTACATTGATAAACAATGAAGCAAAAAATTATTTACAATATTACCAATGAAAACTAAGACATCAGGCATAATCATCATAGGTGATGAAATACTCTCAGGGATGGTAAAAGATACCAATTCTGCCTTTATTATTGAAAACCTGAGAGATACAGGTGTTGAAATCAAAAGAATCCTTACTATTGGTGATGACATTGATGAGATAGCCCATGAGATAAGGGTTTTTGCAGATAGGTATGATTTGGTTTTTACCTCAGGGGGGATTGGTCCTACTCATGATGATGTAACAATAGAGGCAATATCAAAAGGCTTTGGTGTAGAAACTGTAAAACACAATACCCTCATTGAGCACCTCAGAAAAATAATTGGCAAAGAACCATCAGAAATTCAACAGAGGATGTCTCTTATTCCTAAGGGCGCAGAGGTGATAGCGGATAAAGACATTGCCTTGCCCTTAATCATATTCCGTAATATTTATATTTTGCCGGGGATACCAAAGTGTCTTCAGAGAAAGATACTCATCATAAAAAAAATATTAGGTCAAGGACTTTCTGCTACTGTAAAAAGGGTTTATGTAAATGACTTCGAAAGTGTAATTGCCCCTATATTAAACAATTTAGTATCAAACAACAAACATATAAAGATTGGTTCATATCCTACTATGGACAAAAGTGACTACAAGGTAATGGTCTCTTTTACCGGTTACGACAAAGATGAATTAGACAGACTTGTCCAGCATTTTGTATCAATGATTCCTAACGACAAAATAGTTAAGATTGAAATTTGAGGCAAAGATGGTCAATAAGCCCATAGTTTTATCAGAATTTCTTGGTATAGTTAGAGAAGTCATAAAACAAAACATGCCTAATCTTTACTGGATTATTGCTGAGATATCAGAGGCAAAGGAAAACCAAAAGGGGCACTTTTATCTTACCCTTGTGGAAAAAAAAGATGACAAAGTGCTTGCACAGATAAAGGGCAACATTTGGTCTTATGAGTATAGAAAACTACTGACAAAGTTTAAAAAGGCTACTGGTGAAGGTTTTAAGGTTGGTATGAAGGTGCTTTTGCTGGTAGGTGTAGATTATCATGAGGTTTACGGCATGAGCCTTTTGATAAAAGATGTTGACCCATCTTACACACTTGGAGAAATGGCACTAAAAAAGATGGAAATCATAGAAAGGCTAAGACAAGAGGGATTGATTGACCTTAACAAGAGATTAGACCTTCCGATTGTCCCTCAAAGGATTGCAATCATTTCATCACCTAATGCGGCAGGGTATGAAGACTTTTTAAAACAGCTAACACAAAACCAACAAGGTTATTTTTTTTATATAGAACTTTTCCCATCACTTATGCAAGGTGATGAGACAGAGACTACATTGATTAATAGGCTCAATGAGATTGAAGGACGTACAGAGGAATTTGATATAGTAGTCATCATAAGGGGTGGTGGTTCAACGGTTGATTTGAGTTGCTTTGATAATTATAACATTGCCAAACGGGTTGCACAATTTCCACTCCCTGTCATTACAGGCATAGGGCATGAAAAAGATGAAACAGTCTTGGACATAGTAGCCCATACAAGCCTAAAGACCCCAACAGCAGTAGCGGATTTTCTCCTTTCTGGTTCGAGGTCCTTTGAAGAGGAGATTATCAAGCTTCAGCAGAGGTTAAAGACAGCAACAACAAACCTGATAAATCAAAACAATCAGTGGCTTCAGAGTATATCTGCCAAGTTTATATATCTATCCAAAAATTATAGTACCAACAGATTAAATAGAATTTACCTTATCCAAGTAAGATTACAAAAGTCATTGGTTCATCTCATCCATTTACATCAAACAAGGTTAACCAATTTAGGACAGGCAATAAGGCTTCTTAGTCCCGAAAACATTCTTCAAAGGGGCTATAGCATAACTTATTTAAATGGAAAGATAATAAAAGATATCTCCCAAATTAAAAATGGTAGTATGATAGAAACACGATTAAAAGATGGTTCTTTTCAGAGTATGGTTAAAATCAAGAAAGGAGGAGGAAATAAAAAAATTGACCAAATTAACCTATTCTCAAGCATTAACGGAGATTGAAAAAATAGTCCAAATAATAGAATCTCAAGAGGTTGATGTAGATGATTTGACAGACAAGGTTAAGAGGGCTTCAGAACTTATAATTTTCTGTCGTAACAAGCTCCGTGGCACAGAAGAAGAGATAAACAAACTTTTTGATGAGAAAGGACTAAAGGCAGAATAGCTATCCTTTGGAGTACTCGGGATAAAGCCTTTTGATGAGAACAGGGCATAGAAAACTCTCGTGTGTTCAGATACAAAAGCATCTATTTGTTGTTAGTAGCCATCGTCATCACGGACTTTTTTGCAAGATGCACAAATCGATTTACTTTATGGCAAATGCAAGCAAGATGATAAGAAACATTTTTTTAGAAATATTATAGAAAGTGGATAATTTTGTCACCCAGAATACAGCCCTTAAAATAGCGATAGTAAGGGCTGAATTGCCGCAGTTTATGACGTCAAAAGGCTCTTTAAGATTGCCCAGACCTTTACCATAAACTATTAATTCTGTCCCATAATTTCCTTTTGATCGAATCTCGATTCCAAGACTTTTCATAGCATTCATAGTGCTTATAGGGTCTTCTGCCATAAGAAAATTTCTAACGATGCTCTTGCCATGAGCAATAGAGGCAAAGATTACAGCTCGATGAGATATTGATTTATTAGGCGGAATAGTTATTTCACCCTTTAAGGATTTAATCTTTGATAATTTTATTTCGCGCATATATTTGGTTTCCTTAGTTTTTATGATTAAGTCAAAAAACATGTGTCCTATGGCATAAGATACACTATCGAGCAGGCAAAATTCGTTTCATTATTTCATAATTCCGAAACCAATGAAATCGGTCCCATAAATTTTACATCCTCAAACTCCTTGAAATGAGCCTTTCCGCAGTTAATTTTCATCCGTTCGCTTATTCTTAATTCCTGTCCTGCGCTCTTTGTCTCAGCAACGAAATATATTTTCTTCTCGCCTTTAAAAACTATTGCCCAGTCCGGATTATATGTCCCTATCGGCGTATTTATCTTAAACCATGCAGGGAGCTTGAAATAAAACTCTATATTTTCGCTGCTCTCGCAGTCCTTCGCAAACTGATTTTCCACAGACGAGTCCAGAGGAATGTAGTTTTCATAAATAGTCTTACCTTTGTTGTTCACCGTAAAGGTAAAATCATCAAGGTATATATCAAGCTCATTGTCTTCAAACAGGTGCATTTCGTAAATTTTATCACCAATTTTTTCATACTTAATCCCGTCAACCATTAGGCTATATAGAACATCTTTTACTGCTCCGACTGCATTGTCCATAAAAAGCTGCGGATTAATCAGTAGTTCGTGCAATCTTTCAGACCTTGTGAGTATTTCCAATATCGTATGCCGCGTCAATTCGGTCTTTGATTGAATATATGAAAGCGCATCAGGTATTTCATACCCGCTTCCATAATCATCATTAACGCTGTCGCTTATCAATTGTCCGTCAATGCCTTCTTCTGTGATTAAAACCCTTTTTTTGATAGATTTTATAGAAGGTCTTTTTGTCTCAGGCATGTTTCTTATAGCCTTTGCAGCCTCACTAATCAGATACCCCGTATCATAAGAAACATTATATCGGGTATGGAACTTTATCTTCTCCCAAATCTGAAGGAATTTAGGGTCAGCCTCAAAACCCTTGCGCAGCTTGACTTTCTTGCGGTCGCCCTTATTTTTTACCCTTCCTGCAAAGTCAACTCCGCAATCCTCCTGTATCTCCTTTTGCAGAGCCTTTGCAAAATCCTCGTAACTCTCATTCGCGATAACGGTGAGTTTATTAATATTGCGGTCAAATATCCTCTGCCCGTCCTGATCTACAGAAAGGCGTAAACCGCGCCCTATTTCCTGCCTCTTTTTAATTTCGGATTTTGTCTCGTTCAATGTGCATATCTGAAAGACATTCGGATTGTCCCATCCCTCGCGCAGCGCCGAATGGCTGAATATAAAGCGGAGCGGGTTTTCAGGGTCAAGCAGCCGTTCTTTATCCTGCATTATCAGCTTATAAGTATCGTAGTCCGTCTGGCTTTCGCCTTCGGTATCTTTCAGTCTCCCCTTGCTGTCCTGCGAGAAGTAGCCGTTGTGTATTTCATCAATGGAATAAGGCAGCAGCCCTGCATAAGCAGGCTTGGCGGACTCCTCTTGATATATTTCCTCAAACCATTCGGCAAACTTGCCTTTTATTGGACTGTTGTTGTCGTCGTATTGCCTGTAGTTTTTCACTCTGTCTATAAAAAACAAAGAGAGGACTTTAATGCCCTTGCTTTTATAAGCCTTCTCTTTTTTCAGGTGTTCTTCAACGGTGCGGCGCATCATAAACTTCATAATCTCATCATTCATACCCCCTCTCGTTTCGCCTATGGAAAGCATCAGTCCGTTTGTGAGCGAGATTGTGCCGCTGCCGGCGTCAATTTCATCAATAATAAAGCCGTCTTTATAAATCTCCCGCTCATTACTGAGCTTATAAATATCATCGCCGGCTTTTACCGTAAAGGACTTCTTCACCACGCCTTTATCCGTATTGCAGTCAATTCTGATCTTTGCCGTAATTTTGGTCTTAGCCGCCTTTATGCCCTCCAGTTGGATAAACGCCTCGTTCATAGCGTTTTCGCCGATAACTGAATCCACTTCTATCTGCTTTACGAGACCCAGATCATAAGCCTTTACAGGATTCAGAGAATACAGGAGATTGTAAAGATTAGTATGCGTTGCGGAATAGCGGAGAGTGCAGAGCGGATTTAGATTATTAATAGCCTTCTTGCGAGTCTCCGTCTCCATATTTTGAGGCTCATCCACAATTACGATTGGATTTGCGCTTTGAATAAACTCAATAGGTTTTTTACCAATAAGCCTGTCATTATGCTTATTGATTATATTTTCGTCTTTGGCAAATGCGTCAATGTTTATAACCAGTATCTGAATGGCATTATTGCAGGCGAATCCGCGCAGGCTTGAGATTTTTTTGCTGTCATATACATCATAATTTATCTGCACCTTGTCATATAGGCTCTGAAAATGTTCATGGGTAATCTGAAGGTTTTTTAAGACGCCCTCCCTAATAGCGATAGACGGCACAACAATAACAAACTTTTTAAACCCGTAAAGCCTGTTAAGCTCATAAATCGTCCTGAGATACACATAAGTCTTGCCGGTGCCCGTTTCCATCTCTACGGAGAAGTTCATGCCCTGCAATTTGCCTCTCCCCTTACTCCCATCTCCTGAAGGAGAGGGGTTGGGGGTGAGGTTGCGCTGTTGTATCCTCTGGATATTCTCCCAAATCTGCTCCTCTGTCAATGCAAGGCTATTGCCGATGCCGTTTTCAGAAAGAAACGAGCCTGTATCGGACAAGGAGAATTCAAAATCCCCGCCACTTAAAGGCTGCCCTTCAAATATATCGGTAACAGCCCTTACAGCCTCAAGTTGATATTCCTGATTGCCGTCAAAATGAAGTTTCATGTTTTTATGTATCCATAAAATTAATTAATAGTCCCTGGTCTTGACATGTTTTTATGTATATGTAATGCTATAAGTAATATTACACTTGATGTCATTTGTCATACTTATGCGCCACTAATAACTGAAAACCCTGATGATGTCAGGGAAACCGTTAAACGGTAGCCTTCATAGGCATAGGTTTTTAGGGCGCATTTTATTTTTGCAATTTGAAATTCCATAATGTAAACCTATCCTGTCCCCATGGAGAATTCTTCTTTAAGTCAGGTAGTCCCGCCTGTTCAGCAATATATGTTGCCAATTCCTTTTTTGCCTTCTTTGCATTTGCTAACAAATCATATCCATTTTTCTGAAATCCAATAGCTCCAAGAATAATATCATTAATCTGAAGTAGTTCTGATTTGCGAGAATCACGAGGTTCGATTGATACAAAAGGAAAGGTATTGATTGAACATTTTTTTATCATCCCTCTATTTAGAATAATTTTAAGCTTATTTAGAGAATAAGAGGTTGTCCGATAGTCTAAATAAACAACAAAACGATCATTCTCTCCTTCTCTGCAATATCTTTTGCCAAAACCATGTAAGAGTAGTTGATAATAAAACTTATAAAACCCGATTTCTTTGTCCCCTTTATTAAATTTCTTATGGTTGACTTGATGATTATCAATAATTATACAGTGAAAATGCAGCTTGTCTGTATTGTTAAGCGCAAAAAAATAATCAATAAATCTTTTGTATTCAAGAAGTTTTTGATTGCTAACCTTTGACCATTTCAATTCTGCGAACATTTTTTGTTCTGTCCGATATTGCTTCATCGTATTGTTGAAAATTTCAATGTTAGACAACGGAATAATAATTCCGCCAAGGATCATATAGCGGTCTTTTGATTGTCTGCTTTCATCGCAATAAATATGATAAGTCATTATTCAACCTTTATATCGTTTTAAAATCAATCCCAGCATCACGCATCTGCAGAACTGTATTGGTTTTCAATTGATCATTGCCGCTGAACAGGCTGTCAAGAGTGATGACCTTTTGCGGCTTAGAGGCGATTATTTGCCCGACAATTTTTTCATTCATTGCATCGAGGGCAATAATGAGTTCATTATTATTGATGCTGTAATAACCCATGCTGTCAGGCTTTCGCGTGGCTTTACCCTTCGACAAGCTCAGGGTGACAGTTCCTGGGGTTGTGTCATGGTGAGCCTGTCGAACCATGACATGCTGTACAGGACTGGTAAGCTCATACCCTGCCTTTAGCATCAACTCATAGAGCATATTTTCCTTTTCAGTCTCTGGCTTTACAGGCTCGGTAAAGGCACTAAGCTGTTCAAGCAGCTTTTCCTCACTGTCTATATCGCTGCCTCTCCAAATTTTAAAATTGGAGGGAGAGAGTTTAAAGACCTTAAAGCCTACCTCACCCCTTTTTACTAAAGAGGGAATATTACAATCACTTTCCACACATTTTTCTAAAGAGATACCAAAGCCCCTTTTAACCCCCTTTTCTAAGGAGTTGTTACAACCCCCTTTATCCCCCTTTTCTAAGGGGGAATCATATTCGTCACCTTTAAAAAGAGAATCTTCCCCCTTTGTAAAAGGGGGATTGAGGGGGATTTTTAGATTTTTTTCATCTTCCAACTTCCTTATCACTCTACGAATACGTTCTTTTGCAATATCTGCAATGGTCTTGTAACCAGCTTTAAAGGCTTCGCTCTGTTCATCGCACGGCTCTGGCATTTGAACGAGTATAAATCTCCGATTGCCGCCGTCTTCCTTGTTAAGCTCTAAAACAGCTTGAGCAGTTGTGCCTGAGCCGGCAAAGAAGTCGAGGATAATGTCCTCCTCGCCAACATTAACTACACTTAAAATTTTCTTTGCAGTACCACTTGGCTTTGGAAAGTCAAAGAATTTTTTATCATTAAATAAAATTTTTAGTTCGACTGTGCCGTTTTGATTATTCAGTTCTTTATCAAGCCAAACAGTATTAACTTTCCTTGATTTTTCGTCCCCTTCTTTTTCTAAATAATCTCGTACAAATACATCATATTCATTCCTGCGTGAAATAAGTCTCGCTTCAACTAAATCAATATTGTCAGCTATTTTCTTGCTTGACCACATCCATCGTCCATCTTCACCATTAGACTTCTTAGGAAGCACCTCAATACAATATTCTTTATTTTTCGCAAGAGACACTTTATTGTCTGAAGGATTCACATATATCGGGAAATACATTAATGGCCTATCAACTCTTCTGGATGCAGCGCCCCTTTGTCTTAATCCTAATAACCTATATTTCCCTTTACTATCTTCGTATTTGAAATCTTTTATCTGCTCTTCTGAAAGCGCCGCGCCTACTATTGAACATAAATTAATATTCTTAGCATACACAATCAAATATTCATGAACTGTGGCAAAGAATTTTTCAGATTGTCTCCCTCGTGGATTACTCTGAACGCTTATTTGTCCTACAAAATTCTCTTCCCCAAAAATCTCATTCATTATCAGCCTGAGATTATGCGCTTCGTTATCGTCAATATGGACAAAGATGACGCCGTCGTCACGGAGTAGATTTTTGGCAAGGAAAAGGCGCGGATACATCATGCTGAGCCAATTGCTGTGAAAGTGTCCGCTGTCTTTGCTGTTTTTCCGGAACAAGCCCTCTTTCATCAAATAGCCTTCTTCGTCTTTATCTCCGATGCGCTTTAGATAATCATCTTTCTTCTCGCTGAATCTGTCGGGATAGATAAAGCTGTCGCTGCCTGTATTATAAGGCGGGTCAATGATGATACATTTTACTTTGCCGTAATAAGCCTTTTGAAGCGCTTTAAGAACTTCAAGATTTTCACCTTCGATGAATATATTTTGAACAGGGCTTTTTATAAAATCTTCACAACTAATATTCCCCTCGCCTTCAGGAGATGTGTTAGGGGTGAGGTGGGTGAGGTAGGATTCTTCAGGCAAAGGCTTCAATGTAGCGGTGGTAGGCTGCTGCAAGACCCTAAAGGCATCTGCCTTTCCAGCCCAATTCAGCACATACCGCTCGTTGGCAAAGTTAATATCATCGCCAAAAAGCGCTTTCAGCTTTTCCCAGTCGAGTCTATTTTCAGTGAATACCTCCGGGAAAAGTTCCTTCAGCCTTTGAAGCTTTTCTTGTTTGATATTAAAGGATTCCCCTTCAAAATGCTCTTTCATGTCAGTAAAATCTTACCATAATTCTTTGCTTCCATCAAAAGCCGTATCTTACGGAAACCTTGCCGTTATCAAACCGTGAAAC
>OGCL01002476.1_pt1 | contig 12776 bp, 13 predicted proteins | sample 1570041 | NCBI WGS metagenome assembly OGCL01 (sample SAMN06266162, study PRJEB24511) | hot springs metagenome | isolation source: Hot spring water | place: South Africa: Limpopo | collected 2015-06-22 | reverse complement strand
AGTATAATTAATGATCGACAAGGTAAAGACAGTGTAATTCATGGATGTATAACTACAGGAGAAGATTGGCAATTTATGAAACTAGAGGATAAAGTTGTTTTTATTGATACCGATCGATACTATATCAATGAAGTTGAGAAGATTGTCGGATGTTTTCAATTTATTCTAAATCTATATTTGAATAACTAAGGAGAACCTAATGAGCGGTGATAACTTGATAAATGAGGAGAAAACGAAGAAAATGAGTGCTATTAACTTGGTTTATCTATACCTACTGTCCCCGCTACACACGGGCGGCACAACTCAAGAAGGGAATTTACTGGGTATTGCCCGTGAGTCCCATACCAATTTGCCATATATTCCATCGAGTACAATTCGCGGAAGATTGCGAGCAAGTACATCAAATACCGAAGAAATTGAGATCAACGGTCAAAAAAAATCATTAAGATTTTTCCTGTTTGGCAATGAAATCGCAGATGGTGCACAACTGGAACAAGGTGCTATCTGGATTGGGGATGGCTCCATTCTTTGGATTCCTGTACCTTCCCTCAGTCATGGTGTGGTTTGGGTGTCTAGTCCAATGTTGCTGAATCGTTGGAAACGCTTATCTGGGTCGGATATCCAGATTCCACAAGACTATTCCACTAACATTACTGGCAATGGCAATGTTTATCTGAAAGATGCAATTCTGAAAAAAGAGACTTTACACAACTGGAATAATGATGAATGGAAGAAAACTATTCCCCAACAATCTGATGCATTTGGGATCAATCCTGTACTAGTTTTGCCTGATAAGCATTGCGCCACGATCGTGCAGATGAGCCTATGGCGACAGGTGAAAATCAAACTGGACGAACACAAGACCGTTGACGGTGGATTTAGGTATGAAGAGGCAATTCCGCCTGATACTTTGATGTATTTCCCTTGGGGCGTAACCTCACAAGCAAACAGTAAAGTATCTAGAGTAGATTCTAAGTCTAATGAAGATAAGAATAATACTGAAAAAGATGAGAGTAATCCTTACAAGGCTTTCAATAAAATTTTGGAAAACTCTAGTATTCTCCAAATTGGCGGACAGGAAAGTCTAGGGCGCGGTTTTGTACAATTGATGTATAACAACACTAGGAATAATCAGGAGAATCAATCATGAATGTTTCTCTAGAAAAGCGTCAAACTGAACTTTATTCTCAATGGCAACCTGCAACTTGGCAGGACTATGAACATTTGCGAGATAAACTAGGCAGTGATGCAACTATTCAGCGAGTGCAGTTATTTTTTTTCAACAACCAAATTTTATTGGAAAACATGGGATGGGAAAGTCTATTACATTCTGAAGTGCGTGAGCTTTTGTCAGCCATTCTAGTCATGTGGCTAATGCAACATCCTGAGATTAAGTCTAAGATTTTAGGAAGTTGCTTGATGGAAAGGTTGGGTAAGCAAGCCGCCGCTCCTGATATTGCAATATACTTGGGTGAGGATTTACCGCAATACCGCAAAGGAGAATCAAGAAGAATCAATCTCGATCGGGAGCGTGTACCTAATTTGGTTATTGAAGTTGCTGATACGACTTTAGATTCTGATTTGGATCAAAAGAAGCATCTTTATGCCGAGTTGGGCATTCCTGAGTATTGGGTAATTGATTCCCAAAGCAACCAAGTATTTATCTTTATTCTACAAAATCAGCGATATTTTAAGGCTGAAAACTCTCAGCTAATTACAGGTTTTACAGCCACACTTTTGTCTGAAACGATCGATCAGATGAAGGCTGGATCGAACATTTCAGCCGCCCTGTGGTTCAACGAGCAACTATCCCTATCTTTGGAGGAATCCTAATGTCCAAAAATGAAATCATGACCTTCGATCCACGATCGCTTGCAACACCAGTCTATAATCTGTTGAGTAAACTCAGAAATCAGACCAAGGAAGATACAGCAAAGCTTAGGAAGCAAAAAAGTATGGCTCAGGAACTCTACACCTACCTTTCTACTTGGGGTTTGATGCGCCTTAAAGCAGAGGAAGTTATTCTGAAAGACGGTCGGGAAGACCCAGTGCAAATTTTCTTTGAGTGCCTAAAGGAAATCTCAGGATATGAAGATTTAAGTCTGGACTCTCTCAAATTATTAAACGCCGATGATTATCTTGGCTTAACTGGTCTTGGTTTGGAAATTGCCCGCGAATTTAGCTTTTGGGTGAGTGCAATTTACCATGATGTATCAGGAGATGATTAGCCATGCCTAGTATTTTGAATGCAGGAGAGAGCTACACTTTCCGCTCTTACTTTGATATGTCTTATGACATTGACAAAATATTGGCGGAATTTGGTTATGCTTTTTGTACCGATCGCCTTGTTTTGCCGCGTACTTCTCGTGATATTTCTCCATTGTTGCAATTAAAACAAGAAATAGAAACCAACTTGAAGCTAACTATTTTATCTAGCGAAATTAGTAGAAGAGAAGCGGTGATCGCACCAATTTTATTTGCTGTGGCTAGGTTTTGCCATTGCCAAATCCGCCTCGAATATGTTCTCAATGTAAATGATTGGCTAAAAGGAAACTTAGATTATTTACTGAAGTCTGAGCAGACCTTTTTAGTTGTAGAGGCAAAAAAAGATGATCTTGCTAAAGGCTTTACCCAGTTGGCAACAGAGCTAATTGCTGTTTCAGAATATGAGGGTAAAAGTATTTTATATGGAGCAGTAACCATTGGCGATGCTTGGCGCTTTGGCGTACTTGATGCAAAACAGAAATTGATTACACAAGACATTGCTCTCATTCCTATTCCAGATCGCATAGAAGAACTATTACAAATTTTAGTTGGCATTTTGTTAGATACCTCGGAGGTCGTTACGCCATGAGTGTCATGATTCCTATTAAGTCGATCAATTTACGACAAGGCAGTACGATCGCCCTACATTCCCTGACTTGGCAAGATTGCGAAAATATCCTTGAAGACTTAGGAGAAGATCGCCATACTCGTATCGCTTACTATCAAAGTACCTTAGAAATTATGTTACCATTATCCATACATGAACGCCCGCATCGCATTATTAGTGATATTGTTAAAATTATTTTAGACGCGCAGGACAGGGATTGGGAAGATTTTGGCTCAACTACTTTTTATCGTAGAGGCACGGCTGGGGTTGAGCCTAATACTTGTTTTTATGTGGCTAATGCGGCTTTGGTGAGGGGTTGTCAGGAACGAATTGATGTAGATATTTATCCGCCGCCTGATTTGGCGATCGAGTCGGATGTTACTTCTAAGACTTTGCTTTCGGCTTATGAGGCGATCGCAGTGCCTGAGTTATGGGTGTATAAAAATGATGGTCTAATGATTTTTTTGTGGCGGGATGGTCAATACCATGAATCTGAGAGTAGTTTGCTGTTTTCTAGTATGGATATAAAAAACATGATTCCAGTGCTTGTGCAAAAGGGAATGACGATCGGTGCAAGTGTAATGTTAAGGGAATTCCGTAAGTCTCTGCAAACTTTTATTTAGGAGAATGAGCTATGACAAATAACCCTTCTACTCAAAGACCAAATCGCCCACAACAATTAAATAATCCCCAAGGGCAGGGTAGAAATCAAGGCAATCAACAAAATAATCGCCAACAACAGGGTGGTGGCGGGCGTAATGATGGCGGAAATCGTCGGGGGAATGGCGGGGGCGCCGGAAACGATGGCAACCAGGGGAGAAATCCTCCTCCCTCTCCTTGGCTCGATCACCCATTACACCCAAATGGAGAGCCAGCAACTCATTCAACAGCAAGTTTTGTCGAGTATTTGCGATGGATGCGTGAATCAAATAGGAATCCTGGAGGAAATGGAAAAGATGCCACTGATCCAACAACGAAATTGCAAATCATGCAAATTGCAGAGGAGAGGGCAGACTATCAAATGCAATTGAAAAAAATAAGTTCTCGCACTAAACGCCTAGCGGGGATTGATAACTGTTTTGAAGTAACCTGCCCGTGGCGGATTCGAGTGGGTGGTACTAAGGGATCCGAAAGTATGCTTTTGCCCGCCTTTGATGCGTTGGGAATACCTTATATTCCATCGAGTACTCTGCGCGGTATCGCTCGCTCCTATGCAATTCGCCATTTCATACAAGCTGAAGGTATGGATTGGAAAACAAGCGATCGCTATGTTGAGAAATGGTTTGGACACTTGGAAGGCGAGGGTGCTAACCGATCTGGCAAGATCATCTTTTTCGATGCCTATCCCACACCAAGCAAAAAAGGTGGTTTGGCGATAGATATGGCAAACAGCATTTGGCGCTGGGAAGGCGATACCCTTGGCGGTTACAGTCCCAATCCGAATGCGTTCTTTTCCCTCAAGGATGTTTCTTTTCTAATTGGTCTTCGTCCCGTTAAGCCTGAATATGAAAATGAAGCCATGCAAGTACGAAAATGGTTAATTGCAGGATTGGCTCAAGGAGCAGGTTCTCAGGTCAATTCCGGCTATGGTTTTGTTCGAGAAAAAGACTCCACAAACTTGCCCGCTGGTTTTTTTGAATTGGATTTTGAGGTTTATGGACAATTGGTGCACAGTGTTAAAAAATTAGACCCAGATCATGCATTCAATGATAAAAGGAAGGCTAATTACAGTCCGAAACCAGGGAATGGAGAGGAATTGCGATCCGTTGCCATCAAAAACATGATGCGCTACTGGTTCCGTGTTTTTGCCCTCGGGGTTTTGCCAAGCGATGCAGTCAAAACTACGGAAAAGAGAATTTTTGGCGGAATTGAACCCAAAACTAGAGGCTGTCTTTCAGTTTATGTCTTTGAAAATGCAAGTGGACACCAACCTGCACCTGAGCTGAATCAAGATGGTAAGGGAAAGACTCATGGTAAACAAAAAGGAAAAATGATCCTTGTTCGCTCTTCCGAACCAGTGCCAAATGAAATTGAAGATCGTTCTTCATTTGAAACCAGTTTGAAAATTCTTGTTGAGAAACTGGTTTGGCTCTCTTTCCACCTTGGCGGTGTGGGACAGGGAGCAAGACGACCTCTCTATTCAAGGAACAATAGAAGAAATGGCAAACCACCTTGGTGGCGCGGCTCGACTCTCATTCCGACATATTCCAACTTGTTTAAGAAGCCTCAAGACTTTGCCAAAGAGTTTCGGGAACACTTGGAAAGCTTCTATGCTGCCCTAGATAACCTTGGCTTGGCTCCACGAAGTCCTATTCGTGATCTTGGTCAACCGAGTGACAGCATTTGGACGGAAGCTGCTGATGCTCACTGCCAGATTTGGCTTGTGCCGGTTTCCTCAACCGCATCCAGCAAACCAAATCCTACAGCTCGCCCCCCAAAACCAGGGCAGTCAGCTACCAAGCGAATTATTGGTGGAGAAAAATCTCAAGCTCTTCGAGTATTGCATGACCGTTTTCATGCTTTGTTAGATGAATATCAGAGAAAGAAAAACAGTCAAATTCGAGAAGAGAAAGCAGAGGCTTATCGAGCCTTTACAGAAGCAAAGAATCTCTGTGGCCATACAGATAAAGATAAGCCCTGGGGATCACAAGGAGAAGAGCGTGGAGCTATACCTTCGCCGATCTGGATTGCCGACCATGTAAACTATCAAGTGGTTACGGTGTTCGGTGCAACGGCAGACCCTCGCAGGAAATTTGTTAGTGAGTTGAGAAGACAAGGCGCAGTGCAAATCTTTCCGTTGACATCTGGCAGATAGTTCACATTCACTTTTTTGGGAGTTATGTATGACTACTACATTACTTAAAAGACCAATACAAGCACCGATCGGTGAGAAGCGCATCACCCTGAATTGTCATAGTTGGGATGAGTATCAAAAGATTTTACAAGCTCTGGGCGATCGCCCTGTAAGAATAACTTTTGATGGAAATCGAGTGGAGATTGTGATGCCTTTAGAGTTACATGAGTTTGCAAGGGCAATGTTTGAGCATTTTGTACGAATTTTGGTAATGGAGTTGGGATTGAATATCAAAACAATGGGATCGACCACACTAAATCGCCAAGATTTGAGAAGAGGGGCTGAGCCTGATAATGCTTACTACATTCAGAATCAACCTTTGGTGAGGGGGCGTGATGTGGATTTGAGTCAAGACCCGCCGCCCGATCTGGTAGTGGAAGTGGATATTACCCATACGGATATTAACAAATTAGAACTCTATGCGGCGTTGGGTGTGCCTGAGTTCTGGCGTTATGATGGGCAGGTGTGGCGCATTTATGCTCTGGAAAATGGAGTGTATAAAGAGTTAGAAAATAGTCCGACTTTCCCAGATGTGCCGAAAATGTGGCTGTATGAGTTTTTGGTGTCAGCGAGAGAAGATGAGTTATCAGCGATGCGGGAGTTACAGAAACGGGTGCGTACACTGGTGAGTTAGTATGGATTTAGATTAGATATTTCCATGAGGTAAGTTATGTCGATTGAACTAGAAGTAAAAAAAGAGCCAAATGAAGAGGTTAGGGCTAATGATTGGATTGTGGCGAGTTGGGAGCAGTTTTTAGAGGTTGCTGAGGGGGAAAGTCAGAATAAAACAAGGTTTTACTATTATCAAGGGAGATATTACAAAGAGATGGGTGTAGGAGCAAATCATGCTTTTGTAAATACGGTGGTGATTATCCTAATTCACTTGTTCTGTATGAAAAAGAATCTGAGAATTAAGGGCTACACGAATTGTAGCTATCGTAAAGTGGGGGTAACGGAATGTCAGCCTGATATTGCCTATTATGTAGGCGATCGCACGGAAAAAGCCCCGCAGAGTAGTAATGTTGTGGATTTAGATGTGAATCTACCACCTGATTTAATGATTGAGATTGCAGATAGTTCTTTAGGCTATGACTTGGGTGCGAAGCGGATGATATATGAAGAGGTGCAAGTCAAGGAATACTGGGTAACTGATGTACAGAATATGAAAGTCATTGGGTTCCGCATTTTAGAAGATTTAGGCAGTGCCAGAATTACAGAATCTTCTGTATTATCAGGATTGCAGTTAAGTTTGCTAGAGGAGGCTCTCCAGAAAAGTACAGAAATGGATAATTCGCAGATCGGAGCTTGGTTTATGGAGCAGTTAGGTTAATCCTATGACTTTTGTTAAAGAAGATTTTGTTGAGCCAGCAAATGAGAAGCAAAAACTAACGCTGGAGGAGTTTTTGAGGTTGCCACAATCAGATCAAAGTTTTGAACTAATTGATGGAGAGATAGTACCAAAGATGTCGCCTAAGTTTTTTCATTCATCCTTGACGACTGTATTTTGGGTTGAACTCTCGAGTTGGGCTGACGGGCGCGGGCGGGTAAGGGTGGAATGGGCAGTGGTACTGAAACGGAAAGGGCAAGATTGGGTTCCTGTGCCTGATGTGTTGTATGTATCTTACAATCGCCTAGCCAAAGATTGGTGTGAGAATGCCCCCTGTCCTGTAGCTCCTGAGTTGGCGATCGAGATTATGTCGGAAGAGCAGACTTTTATGGAATTTATTGCGAAGGCGGGGGATTATTTGAATGCGGGAGTGTTGAGGGTTTGGGTAGTTGATCCCGATCATCGCTCCATCACAGTTTTTTTTGGCGATCGCCCACCTGAGACTTTTCGTCATGATAAATTGATTACTGATGAGTTATTTCCCAATTTGGCGGTTACAGTTGAGCAGTTGTTTGTAAAAGCAGGAATTTAATTTAGGAGGTAAAGAGATGGCTAGTATTGTATTTACTTTTGTTGGCGAGCAAGACCCCTATTCTCCAAAAACTGAGGAGGAAGGTTCAATAGTTAGCCTACTTAGACATCTGTTAGAGCAGGGAAAGCAAATTCGCAAGGTGATTCTGTTACACACAGAGGGGACACAGAGGGGAGCAATCGAGACGAAAGAGTGGATTTCGCTTCAGTCGGATTTGCAGTTAGTAGAAACAGAAGTTTATGCCGTCAGTGAAAGTTTATCCAACGATCCCACAGATTTACTTTTGGCGGCTCAAGAGGTGAGAAAAAGACTAGAGGAACTCACGCACACTCAAGATCACATTGAGTTCAATGCCTCTTCTGGTACGCCTGCAATGAAGTCATCGTTTAGTATTTTGCAGGCATCTGGATATGTTAAAAATGCCACGGTTTGGCAGGTAAGGAATCCAAAACAGATGAAAGCAGACCAACAACGGGTATTTGCAACCGATGTAGGTGTTTTGAGGCGAGAGTTTGAACTGCAAGTTTTTAGGTCTCAAGTTGAGAACTTCAATTATGACGGAGCTTATGAGCTATTTTCAGTTAGTGATATTGCCGATCACTTTCCTCAAAAAAAACTTATCGGTTCTTATCTCGAGGCAGGGAATTTGTGGCAAAGAAGCAAGATGGATGACTTCAAGAATTGTATCTATGAATATGTGAGAGGAGATCAGCAAAGTCAATTTGCAGAATGGTACTATTTAGCCTACGAAGAAGCTTACCTTGCTACAGTCAGACTTAAGCAGGGAAGTATAGTAGAAGCTTTTTTTCATGGGTTTAGGGCGTTTGAGGGCATATTAGCTTTTTGGGCTAAGAGAGAGTTCGGTGTACACATATCAGAGGAAGAAAATGGCAGTATTCACTTAAAAGAGTCCGTATTTGAGGAACGGGAACGATACTTTAAGGGTGCTAAATATAAACTGCGTAACGAACAAAGCGAACCAGATAATGATATAGCAAAACTTGAAGTTAAACTGAGAGAGTTTTTTCTTAAAGAGAAGAATAAGCCAGAGGGAAAAAAGAAGAAAAACTATCTTCTTGATTTTCCTGCACTTCGTACATTTTTCAGGGCTATTAGGGATGATTACAAAGTTAAATGCCCTCTTATTAAAGATTTACTAACTGATAAAATATCTGACAAGCGGAATGTTCTTGTGCATCAGTTGTCTGGTTTGTCAGAACAAGACCTATACCAATTTTGGAAAGTAAGTAGTAGGGAGGAGTGGGAAAGGACAATCCTTGAGTTCTTGAACTTCATCGCTGAACAATCCTATAGTTCTTGGGATGAAATCTGTTTGATGCCTGCTATTCATCAGCACATTTTAACTGCGATCGCCAATTATCAGCCTTAATTAGTTAATTCGCCGAAGCGATCAACCTTGCCCACCAACAACTCTGGCGCTGGCAACATAACGATGAAATTGTGCGGCGCTGAATAATATACCGTCTGCACCAACGCAGTGTTAGGTGGCGATCAACTTGGAGTGATATTTTGCCACAACTCGGCTGTCACGAACTTTGCCAAGTGCCCTACACTGGTCGTTGTAATCACTAAATCTGGAACTGCTAGAGTCACTGCTTGAGCAACCAAAATCATATCACCGTCAATCGTTTTGTCACCTGCCGTTGATTGTCCTTATCCAGCCATGACTGAATTAAATTTACTGCTTCAGTTTGTCTTTGCTTCAGCAAAATAGAATTTGTCAGTAATGCACTAAACTAGAAACCTCCTCTGAAAACTTCTGCTTCAGATTACTAACTCCTGACATTAGAGAGGTTTGAATTGCCGAGAGAGAAATGTTAGACGATGTTAAAGCTTTAGTGGTTGACTCCTCAGCTTCATCCATAGATTCTTTAAATCTGCTCACGATTTGCCCTCATTTTTTTTCTATTTTTTCACTGTCTATTCATCATCGGGTTTTGTAGTTATCACCTGACTCATTCGCGAATGTCGCTTTGTAGTCCTCTCGACTCAACACAGTATCATACAGACCGATACCTTCCTCCTCGTCGTGCCTGTTGATACCTATATACGCCAGACTGGGGTCTTCATAGCGCTTGAATTTATACACTGCATCGTTCATCAAGGCGCTGTTGAAAACGCCGAGACCGACCAAAAGCTCAAAGTCCTCTACCGTCAGCCCTGTCACCTTCTTGAACAAACCTGGCTCCAATTTGGTAATCACATCCCGCAGGGTGCGTTCGCGGTAATCGGTCAGATACATGAAGATGGGGAGCCGCGTGGCCAATTTGATCAACTTTTCCTGAATCTCCTTGCGCTTGGTTTTGTATTCCTTCTCTTCCCTTTCCAGCTCTTGCTTTTCCTCAGCCGACAATTCTCGATCGTTCGCTTCCCGTTTGATTTTCTTGACAGCCTCGGACTTGTTGATGATGGTCTCGATATCCTGGTTGAGGTTGCGGAAGGCTTCAATCCTCATGAGCGCGTTCAGCGCCGCCTCGTTGTTCATCAGCCGCCGCAATGTCTCGTTATCAACATTCACCAGTAGGGCGCTTTCCCAGCGGCGGGCCAGCAGGGTGGCGGTGGTGCCGCTCATCGCCATATCTAGCACGCCAGCTGGGTTAATTTGCCGCATGGAACTGCCGTCGTAGGCCAGCACTGGTAGGAAGCGGATAAATTCCTCCACCTTCTTTTCGGGGTTGTCTTCGTTGACATTCAGCTGGCAGCTATAGTCGGCAATCTGCCGCAGGGCACGATCGGGGGCAAAATCGAACACATAGCATTCCTGCTTGAGAATCAGTTGCTCATTGGGGGAAACTCCGTCAGGGTTGGTGATCGTCCAAGGACTCTGCACCCGGAAGGCGGCTTGGAAGTAGGTCTCTGCGCTGGAGGAGTTGCGCAGCATGAAAATTCCGCTCCAGGGGCGCACCGTGACGCCGGTCGTGAGCTTACCGCAAGTGAGCGTGATGGTTTTGCTTTGTAACGGGTCTCCCATCGCTTCTAGGACGGGCGGCAAGGCGTCCACGCCGATCCCCGCCACATCGCCCGCCGCCACGATGACCCGGTAATCGTGATAGAAACGGTTCTGCCTTTGCTTGAGCAGATTGCACATGGCATAGCAGGCGGCCACGCTGGGCAGAAACCACAGGGTGTGAGAAAGGACGCCCAAGAGGCGCACATCCGAGTAGGGCAGCGGGGGCTTTTCGGCACCCAGTTTAAGATTGTCCATGCTGGTCGGAAGATCAGCGCCGCGGATGATGTCCAGCCATTTCTGCACTTCCTCTGCGTGGATGAAACGGGCATGCTCGCCGACCCCCTCGGCGCGGAAGAACTCGTTGAGATCGAACTCGTTGAACTCGCCTTTGAGCGCCACCTCGCGGACGGCGTCTGGCAGTTGATAGGTCATCAGCACCATGCGCGGCAGGGCGGCGTAGGGGTTATCTGGCCCTTGCCACTCGGCTTTGGCTTTCTGTTCGTCGGAGTAGGTCCAGTTGTAGATCTGTTCTTCGATGAACTCTCCTGTGGCAATAGCTCGAAATGGCGTCCCAGAAAGGTAAAGGTAGTGATCGGCAGTAATGGGCAAAATGTCCTCTATCTCTTCGTATTCATCTTTGAGAAACGCCGCCGCTTGCCCCATGGCGAACTCCTGCTCCTTTTTGTCTTCGGCCTCGAAGAGGTCCTTGGCCCGCTCCCGCCAAGCGCCGTAGTGGTATTCGTCGAAGATGACGCAGTCCCAATGCGTGGCGTGCACCCATTCGTTTTTGGTCTTGATACCGTTGGTCGTTGGATTGCGGCCCAGGTAGTCCTGAAAAGAACCGAAACAGACGATGGGCTTGCTTTTATCGGCGTTCTCATACGTGATTGACCCGCCAGGCTTGATAAACTGCCAGCCGCGGAAATCCACGTGGCGGCGCAAGTCTTCCTCCCAAGCGCTCTGCACGGCGGGCTTGAAGGTGAGCACCAGCACCTTTTTCCAACCCATGCGCTTGGCCAGTTGATAGGCAGCAAAGGTCTTGCCGAAACGCATCTTGCAGTTCCACAAGAAATGCGGCGGCTTGTTGTTCTCGCGGCGGTAGTTCTGGAAGTACTCAACCGTCTTTTGCAGCGCCGCCTCCTGCTCAGGCCGCATGCCAAAATTCAGATTGCGTTCTTCTTCGTAAGGCCGTCCAGATCGGATGGTGAGAATTACCGAGCGCACCTGCTCTACCGTGCAGCGGAACCACTCCCCTTCGGGATTGGGGATGCCGTTGATGCGCAGCATTTTGTGCACTTCGCGATCGGTGAAGACCGTGCCGTCGTTGCGGATCGCCGGCTCCTCCAGCACGATGCGGTAGGGCGGCTGGCCTGGCCGAGCAGTGGGATACTGCGCCGCCACCCGTTCCTGAACGCTTTTGGTGGTGTAGCCCACCTTGAGCAGACCCCGATACTGCGGGTGCGTGTCCTCGTAGGCGTAGATTTTGGGCGTGACCGCCGGGCGGGGCGGGAAGAAGTCAGCGGACATCTTCAGCCTCTCCGTTATCCATCGGACGGATTTTTGATTCGATAAACTCAATTTCTTCCTGTGTTAGCCCATAACGCTGGTACAGTTTCTCATCAGACCATTCCTGATTCATATCGTGAATGGGAACAAATGAATACGCCTCTTTGGTAAGATGATGCGAATACATGAACTGCGCCACAAGAAAACGAAAAAATCGCGCATGTATCTAACCAGATTTTTTGCCTGCCTTTCTGTTTCATATGCCCCTACTACAAGATAGGTCTCTGTACATATCGTTTTGGGAGGAAGAATATCAATTTTTGCAAAAACCCTTCTTTTTCCATCTTTATCGGGATTTCCGGCATGATCGTATCCGACGTAAGAAGTAATCACTTTCCACTTATGAATCATATCAACACCAACGGTGATTTCTTCCCGCGGGTAGGGGCCTTCGCCGTTTTGCCACCGCAGGACTAGTTCACCACTATTTTTAGGTCTTGCATTGGTTGGCAAGCCAAATGGTTTCCTACTCGTAACCTGCTCATTCATTTTTTTCTCATTTTTTGCCAAGACCTTGCGAACTATTGAAATAGCCTGGCCATGCCGAATCAGTGTAGGAAATTCATCAAGTACCCTTGTTGAGAGAAATCTTTC
>OGCL01002474.1_pt1 | contig 12779 bp, 10 predicted proteins | sample 1570041 | NCBI WGS metagenome assembly OGCL01 (sample SAMN06266162, study PRJEB24511) | hot springs metagenome | isolation source: Hot spring water | place: South Africa: Limpopo | collected 2015-06-22 | reverse complement strand
AGCGACGACGCCGCAGGGTGGCTCCCTGCAAGGAGGAGCGACAAAGCCAGGCGCCCGTTTGGGCCGCCAAGCGGGCGCGTAGCGATCTCACCCCATCGGTGAAGTCGGGCGAAGGCTGAAAACTCAATGTATCCAACATGGTACGAAGTCATCCAAGCGGTCAACTGCGGTTTTTAGGTTGAAGCTCACGTTCCACGACCTGCATCCCACCCCGGCCGATCTGGCCGCCGAGGTTCTGGCCGGCCTCAACCGGCGGCCGCGCGCCATCCCGCCCAAGTTCTTCTATGATGCACGCGGCTCCGCGCTGTTCGAGGCCATCACCGAGACACCGGAGTACTATCTCACCCGCACCGAGCTGGCCATCCTGCGTGCCCATGCCGCTGATATCGCGGCGCGGGTGGGCAGCGGCAGCCTGATAGTGGAGCCGGGAGGCGGCAGTTGCGCCAAGGTGCGCATCCTGCTCGAGGGCCTGCGCCCCTGTGCCTATGTGCCCATGGACATCTCGCGCGAGCACCTGCGGCTGGCGGCAGAGCAGGTGGCGGCACAGTTCCCCTGGCTGGAGGTGCACGCCGCCTGTGCCGATTTCACCCGCACACTGGCGATGCCCGTGTGCCTTGCCCGGAGGGCCGCGCGTGGCCTTCTTCCCCGGCTCCAGCATCGGCAATTTCGGTCCCGAGGCCGCCGTCTCATTCATGGCGGCGGTGGCGGAGCTGGTCGGGGAGGGCGGCTTCCTGCTCATCGGCGTCGATCTCAAGAAGGCCCCGGCCGTGCTGGAGGCGGCCTATAACGACGCCGCGGGGGTCACCGCCGCCTTCAATCTCAACCTGCTGGCACGCATCAACCGCAAGCTGGGCGCAGATTTCATCATCGAGGCCTGGCGCCACCGCGCGCACTATGACGCGGTGGCCGGCCGCATCGAGATGCACCTGGTCAGCATGCGCGCCCAGAGCGTGCGGCTGGCTGGGCAGGCGTTCGACTTCGCGGCGGGCGAAACCATCCATACCGAGAATTCCCACAAATACGGCATCCGCGAATTCCAGGACCTGGCGGCCCGTGCCGGTTTCCGGCCGGAGGCGGTGTGGACCGACGCCGGCGGCCTGTTCAGCGTGTATCTGCTGCGCGCGGCTAGCGCCGTGCGCTGAGCGGCCCGGCCGGCTGCCGCGCCGCCGCGCCGGTTGCGCTGCCTACCGCGCACCGCGGCCATGGGGTGCTCCGACGGGCTCGGGGTTCGCCGGCCAAATCGCCGGCCAGCCGGTGGCCTGACAAAGCCGCTCGTAATCGCGGCACAGGCATTCACGATCGGCGGCGGTGAGGTTGACCACGGCGTAGCGGTGGCTGCCCAGCCACCGATACTCCAGCCAGCGCAACCAGGTCGGCCGGAAGTAGAGCTGGACCCGGGCGTCCGGCAGGGCGGCAGCGATGCGTTCGCGCATGCGCGCCGCCGCAGCCGGATCGGGGCCGCCGCCGTCGAAACGGCGGAAGACAAAGCTCGCTCCGGTACCGGCGCTGGGTGCAAGGCGCGGCAGCTCGGCCGGGTCGTCGCCGCAGGCCAGGGCACAGGCAAGCGAGTGCAGATCGACGCCGCACACGGCGCGATAGAGATCGGCGAACTGGGAGGCCATGCGCGGATTGACCTCGATGATTGCCAAACGGTCGGATGCCGCGTCCCAGGTGAGTTCCACGTTGAACAGACCCTGTGACAGGCCGAGCGCGCGGGCGGCCTCGGCGGCGAGGGTCTCGGCGCGCCGTGTCACGTCCGCGGGCAGGCGTGCGGGCAGGTCGAAACGCAGAAAGGCCTGCGTGCCGGGATACATGACCTCGTCCACCACGCCCAGGATATGCGGTTGGCCGCGATGGACATAACCATCCACGTTGATCTGCCGCCCGGGCAGCAGACCCTCGGCGAGGAAGCGGCGGGCGGTGGGCGTGAGGCCCGGCAGCTGGCGGCAGGCGCGCTCGTAGGGGCCGTTGAGCAGGCGGAATAGCAGCCGCTCCGGCCAGGGGCGCAACACGTGCGCACGCAAGGCCGTCGCATCGTCCACCCTGCGGGCGAGGATGGAGAAGTTGGCCTTGACCGGCTTGACGAAGCAGGGGTAGCCCATGCGCGGCACGTAAGTCGGGGCCGGTCGCGCCGGCACCAGTTCGAAGGGGGGAACGGCCTCGGGCAGGACCCGCGCCAGGGCCGCACGGCAGTGGTACTTGTGCTGGGCCAGGGCGACGGCAGCGGGATCGTGGCCGGGCAGGCCCAGTTCGCGCGCCAGCAGGGCGGCGGTCAGCGCCCCATAGCCCTCGTGGTTGCTCAGAACCCCGGCGATGCCGCGTCCCCGGTGGCGCCGGACCAGGGCGCGAGCGAGGCGGAACGGGTCGAAGCCGGGCAGCCGCAGCATGCCGGCCGGACGCTGCAGGTCGAAGCCGGCAAACTCGTATGCATAACGGGGTGCGAGCCTGGCGAGGGCCGCCTCATCCCATTCCTTCATGAACAGCAGCAGCACGCGCCGGGGTGGCATGGTAGCGGGGGTTACGGTCAGGCCAGGATCAGGGCCATGGCCAGCAGGGCGAGCAGCACGCCCAGCCATTGCCTTGGGCTCAGCGTCTCGCCGAACCAGACATAGGCCAGGGCCACGGTGACCAAGGGATAGAGGGCGGTGAGCACGGCGATCAGGCTAACCGGGCCGCGCTGCACGGCATAGAGATAGGCCAGGCCGCCGAGGATGCCCAGCACGCCGGTCAGGAAGGCCAGGGCCGCAGCCCCACCGTGCCAGGCGGGGCGAAAGCCCAGATTGGCCAGCACGACCGCGGCCACCGCCAGCGCCCCGAGCGCCTCATAGACGATGGCGCTGCGCGGGTCGATGTGCCGCGTGACGACCTTGGGCAACAGGGCCCACAGCCCCCAGGCGAGGAAGGCGATCAGGGCCCACAGGGACCAGGAGGACATGGGGTGTGACCGGTGTGGATGGAGGTCATGGCGTGTATATTGTGCCTGCAGGCGCGGCGCGCGGGTGCCCTCGCTGGGCGTACTCCGGGCCGGTCTCGCATCCGTCATGGCTGGGAGGACCAATCCAACCTAAAAACCGCAGTTGACCGCTTAGAAGGCTTCGCAGCATGTTGGATACATTGAGTTTTCAGCCTTCTCTCGACTTCACCGATGGGGTGAGATCGCTACACGCCCGCCTGGCGGCCCAAACGTGCGCCTGGCTTTGTCGCTCCTCCTTGCAGGGAGCGACCCTGCGGCGTCGTCGCTTCGCGCCAGCCACCCGTTTGGCCCGCCCTTCGGTCGTGTTCAACTGCGGTTTTTAGGATGATGGCAGCACGACACCCTGACGCTCCGGCTGGGGGGCAAGGCAGATCTGCGCGCCGGGGCAGGGCGGTGGGGTTGCAGGGCGGGCACTCGCGTACTACGCGACCCTGGTATCTGCGCCGCTTGCCGTCCCCTCCCGGGCCGGGCGCCGGGTCTGCGCCCGCACGCCAGCACCCTCGTCCTATCCACCGACGCGCGGACCACCCCGAGTCAGCCGGAGCCGGCGCGTAAAAAAGGGGGCTTGCGCCCCCTCTTGCCGAGACCGGGTCGGACTCAGGCGCTGCGCCGACGCAGGCTGAAACCCAAGCCGACCAGACCCAGCCCCACCAGGGCCAGGGTCGCGGGCTCGGGCACCGCCCTCGTGACGAAGGACATGCTCGAATCCTGGAACAGGACGTTGTTCGGCCCGGTGCCGCCGAGGGACGACGGCAGACCGTTGTGCGGGCCGACCGTGTTGGTATCGCACTGATCAGGATGACCCCCATCGATCGGGCCAACACCGCTGATGTAACCACTGCCGTTCCAGAAGCAGGAGGACGGATCCGCCTTCTTATAGGGCAGGGTGAGCTCGGTGCTGAAGTTCGCCAACAGGATGGTCGGCGGCGTCAGGAAGTAGTTCGTGTTGACGAAGGTGACTTCGACGGCGAGACTGCCACCGCCCACGCCGGCGATCGATTTGACACCTGTGTAGTTGTCAACACCACCGAACTGGTCCAGGGCGTCGTTCGGCGGCAACGGAAAGAAGGCGGTAGGCGAGAATGTCGTCGCCCCAACACCCGTTACAGGGTTAAAGGGAAGTACATTGCCTGCAAGGACTTTCGTGGCATCGGGGGTATTAGGATGGGTGGTCGCTGCAAAATTACGGCCGGTCAGGTCGGAGGAATTGGGTGGGCTGACCCAGATTTCAAAAAAATTGATGCCGCCAGGGATGACCATGAATGCTGGCAGGAAGGTATTAGGGTTATTATCATATATTTCTTGGAAAGCGGCCACGAAGGTCCACTCATAGCTCACATCCAGCCCAGGCGTGGTGATATTCCGGTTGTCGGCATCTTTGAAAGCCGACAGGCGGGCATGTGCGTAGGTCTGCAGGACGCTACCCAATCCGACATCCGCTGCCCGGGTGAGTGGCGCAACGGGCGCTGCCAAGGAGTTGCCCGGGGACCAGTCGAGGGCGGCGACATGGATGACGGGATCGCCACCAGCGACACCGTCCGGGTTGATGCGCACGACAGAGCTGGCGTGTGCTGTGGAGGCCATGGCAGCGATGGCCAGGGCGAGCGTGATTTGACGCAGTTTCATGATCATCATCCTTTCTTGCTGATTGGGTGGTTGCGGTATCGCCTCGGAGAAGCTTGCCCAACAATAAGCAACGCCCGTGCCAACCCTCATCACGAATCAAGCAAAGCGTTGTTTTATATCGTTATTACTTTTCCCGGCCGGGCGTCGCACCGCCAGGAGACGCCCTTCGTGTTGGGGGTGTGTAAAAAATCTCGACACGCGCCCTGGCCATTTCCCCGTGCATGGGGCCGACCCGCTACCGTGAAAGTCGCGTAGCGCGGCTCACGACGCGCCCCTCCCCCTCGGGGAGGGCTCAAGGAGAGGGACCGTTCATGGCCGTCAACGACGTCTTTCATCGGCAGGGGGGGCCATTGGGCCATGAACGGTTCGCCCGATGCGTACGCGGGCCGCGCTGCAGGCCAGGACGCCAGGGCAGAGGCCGTTCGGGACGGTGGTGGGGCCGCGCCAGGGCCTGTAAAAAATTCCGACACGGGTGTATGGATTGGCCGGGCTTCGCCAATTTCCCATGCCGTCGACAGGGGGGGTGTGCGCGCTCGGCCGGCAGGGCTTGTCGGGCTGAAGCCCGACCTACAGAACCACCTACGTCCGACCTACGGCCCGACCTACGCGGGGTCGGGTCTGCCGATGCCGTAGCGCCCCGGCGCCAGGACGCCGGCGGGGTCGACGGCGGCCTTGAGCCGGGCGTTGAGCCGGGCGAGCGCCGGGGCGGCGTCGTACAGCCGCGGCCAGGTCAGAAGCCCCGCCCGATAGGGTTGCAGGCCGGCCGCCTGCATGGCGGTCACAAGCTCGTCGTGCAGGGCGCGCGCACGTTCGGCCGCCCCCGGCGCGGCGCGGTCGTACAGGATGGCCATGAGGGCGATGACCGCGCGCGGGTTCATGTGCAGCAGCGCGACGTAGAAGTCGAAGCCGTGCGCGGCGAAGCGCCGGCGGCAGTCCGCGAGATAGGGCGTGACCTCGCCGCCGGTCATGGGCAGGATGGGGGCGAACCAGATCAGGCCGCAACCGTCGGCGGCCGGGTCCACCTGCGCCTCGGGCCGCGGCGCGCGGTTGCGGAAGTAGGCGTGGCGCACGAAGTGCTCGGTGGGCACGCCGCGCAGGACGTCGTAGATGTAGGGGGTGAAGGCCATCACCGGCAGCGAGGTGCCGGCCAGCGCCTCGGCCAGGCGGCGCAGCCAGGGTCGGGCGCGCGCGCCGGCGATCAACCGCTTGAGCAGGGCGAGCCGGGGCGCGTCGATGAACTGAAGCCTGCCGTAGCGGCCCAGCGCCTTTCCGAGCAGCCGGCGCTGCAGGCGCACCTGGGCGGCGCTGCCGTAGAGCCCGCCGCCGCAGCTCCAGGGGGCGATGCGGTACTTGGCGCGCAGGGCGGCGAGCGCGGCCTCGCCGAGGGCGGCGTCGGTGGGCAGCCCCTCGGCGCGGCATTGGGTGAGCAGCGTCAGGCTCACCACGTCGTTGATCATGTGCAGCTTGGCGCTCACCACCCCCGCCAGGGCGAGCTCGCGGAAGGCGTCGATCACCGCCGGAAAGTGGCGCGCGTCGGTGAGTTCGAACACGAAGGCGTTGTAGGCCTGGGGCGCGGGCATGAGCCAGATGCCGGCGCGGGTGACCACGCCCAGGTTGGACTGGCTGAACAGGCCCTCCAGATAGGGCCCCACGCCCCATTTGTGCGTGTGCCAGGTCTTGGCGCCGCTGCCGCCGATGCGCACGAGCTCGCCGCTGGCGAGCGCCACCTCCAGGCCGCAGAGGTTGCCGAAATGGTCGCCGTAGGGGGTCTCGCCCACGCCGCGGTCGAGCGCGTTGCCGATGACGCTGCCGTGCGGCGTGCCGTCGATGCAGTCGATCCACAGGCGGCTGCCGCGCGCGCGCAGGTGCTCGTAAAGCTGGCGGTAGGTGACGCCGGGTTCCAGCACGGCATAGGCCAGTTCCTCGTTCACCTCCAGGATGCGGTCCATGCGCGCGAGCAACAGGACGATGGCGCCGGAATCGGGTGCCAGGGTGGCGCCATAGCCCCAGTTGCGGCCGGTGCTGTAGGGCCAGACCGGCACGCCGTGGCGGCCGGCGGCAAGGAGCACCTGCGCCACCTCGTCCGCCGAGCCGGGCAGCACCACCGCGGCGCAGCGGCTGCGCCAGGGGAGGGTGCAGCGGGAGTGGCGCTCGAGGTCGTCGGCGCCGGTGAGCACATGCGCCTCGCCCACCGCCGCGCGCAGCTCGGTGAGCAGGATTTCGGGCAGGGCGGTCATGGGCGGTGTCGGAATTTTTTACACTGCCTGGACAGGGTGGGCGGTCTCAACCCTGCAGGGCCTGCGCGTTGAGCAGTTCCATGGCGTCCTCGCCCATGGCCACGGCGTAGAGGCGGTGGGCGGTGAGCCAGGCCACTTCGGGCTCGGCGAGCGCCAGGGCGCTGAACACGGGGATCAGGCGCCGGCCGGCGTATTCCGGAAAGTATTCGAAGAACCGGCCCGCGCGCACGAAGGCGTCGAAGGCCTCCAGATACTCCGGCCGCACCGTGGCCTTGGCCTCCAGCAGCAGCACGTGCCCCTCCCAGACGAACACGCCGTCGAACTCGCGCCGGTCAGCGGCCAGCGGCCTGCGCTTGAGGCGCTGCGCCTCGAACTCCATCTCCTCGGGGGCGCCGAAGTGCTCGCGCGCGATACGCCGTACCGAGGGGTAGATGATGTCCTCGACGATGGTGCCGAGCTTGTTGGCACGCTCACACCATTGTTTATACATCACGCGCTGCTCGCGCCGCATTTCAGATACGTCGTCAAGCTCCGCTTTCTTGGCAACACGCGCGCTGAGTCCCGCTGCGTCATCGTAGCGTTCCAGGGCATCGAATCGCTGTTGCAGCAGATGGACCTCTCTTCGTAAATCAAGGATGTCTCGGTCGATGTCGTGGCGCGTGTGGGCCAGCTTCATCAGGGCCTCTTCCAGCCGGTCGACGCGCTCGGTGGTATCGGTCATGACGGACTCCCGGTGTTTATCGACATCATAGCCGTTTTCGACGCGCAGGCGCGCTGCGATCAGGGGCGGCCGCGGCCTGGCGGAAGTAGTAGTCGAACAGCCGGTCCAGATAGTCGCGCGGGTCGGGGGCGACGATGCCGGCCGGTTCCAGCAGCCGTCGCGTGGCCGTATTGGCGAAGGCCTGGCTGTCGGCCAGGTAGTCCAGGAAGATGGGCAGGGCGTTCAGGGCCCGGCGCGCGGGGGCGGGGGTGAGGGCGCGCAGCAGCGGCAGGGCGGCGCGCAGCAGCCGCGGCGGCAGGGGGGCGAGCCGGGGCAGATCGAGCCCCTGCGCCGCCCAGACCGCGCGCACCCGCCGCTGGAGCTCTGTGAGCGGCATGGCCGCGTCCGGCCCCGAACACAGGTGCAGGATGCGCCCGACGGTCTCGGGGGTGCGGCTCGCCCAGGCAAGCGCCCGGGCGACATAGTCGGCGGGGATGATGTCCAGACGCGCCGCGCCGAGGGCGGGCACCAGCCCGCGCGTGCGCCGGCCGGAGAGGAATTCGCACAGGTGGTAGAAGATCTGGAAGTGGATGATGCGCCCGCCTCTCGCCTCGCCCACCACCATGCTGGGACGGTGCACGGTGAGCGGCAGGCCGCGCTCCACCTCGGCCCGGATCAGGTCCTCGGCCTCGGCCTTGGACTGCTCGTAGGTGTTGTGGAAGGCGCGCGGCGTGTCGATCCAGGTCTCGGGCACGGCGCCCGGCATGCGCCCGCCCACGCCCACGGTGCTGACGAATTCGACCTTCTCGAGGCGCGGCGCCGCGCGGGCCAGCCCCACCACCTGGCGGGCGGAGGCCACGGCGGCGCTGCGCGCGTCCTGAAGGGGCAGGTTCATGCGCACCTTGCCGGCGCAGTGCAGGATGTGTGTGCAGCGGCCGACGAGCTCGGCATAAGTCTCCGCCTCCAGGCCGAAGCGGTCCAGCTCCACGTCGCCGGCCAGGGGCGTGATGCGCCGGCGCAAGGCGTCGCCGGGGGGATGGCCCCAGAAGGCGTGCAGCGCCTCCATGCGGGCGGCGAGCTCGTCCGCGTCGCCGGCGCGCAGCAGCAGGTAGAGCTGCGCCTCGGTCTGCGTGAGCAGCACCGGCACCAGGGCGCTGCCCACGCTGCCGCTGGCGCCGGTGACCAGATAGACGCCGCTCATGGACAAAGCCGCACGGGGGGGTCGAGGCCGGCCTCGACGTCGGCATTAAGCCGGTCCAGGCAGGGGCCGAAACGCTCCAGCAATACCTGCCGGCGCAGCTTGAGATTGGGGGTGAGCTCGCCGGCCTCGACGCTGAAGGGGCGGGCGAGCAGGGCGCAGCCGGCCGGCCGCTCGTGCGCGGACAGCCCGGCCGTGGCGGACTGCACGGCATGCCAGATCGAGCGGGCGAGCTCGGTAGGCAAGGCGGCGGGGCCGGCCGGCGCGGCGAGGCCCTGCTCGCGCGCCCAGGCGCCCAGTGCCTGCGGGTCGACGGCCAGCAGGGCGAGCACGAACTTGCGCCCCGCCCCGGCCGCCAGGGCCTGTTCCACCCAGGGCAGGGCGAGCAGGCGCTGCTCGATGGCGTGCGGGGCGACGCGCCGACCGGTGGAGGTCTTGAAGACCTCCGAGCGCCGGCCCTTGAGGCGTAGCCGGCCGCCTTGCGCCCACTCGGCGTAGTCGCCCGTCCTGAGAAAGCCGTCGGCGGTGAACATGCTGCGGTCCGCATCGTCGAGATAGCCGCCGAAGACGCCGGGGCCGCGCACCTCCAGCTCGCCCTCGGCATCGAGGCGCACCTCGTTGCCCGGCAGCGGCCGACCGACCGTGCCGAAGCGGAAATCGCCCAGGCGGTTGGCGGCGATGGGGATGAGGTCCTCGCTGGTGCCGTAGGCCTCCAACACGATGAGCCCGAGGGCGTGCAGGCGCTCGAGCAGCCACACCGGCATGGGGGCCGAGCCGCTGATCAGGAAGCGCAGCTCGCCGCCGAGCGCGCGGCGGAAACGGGCGAGGACGAGGCGATCGAGCAGGGCATGCGCCAGAACGACCCCAGGGCCGGGACGTTCACCGCGGCGCAAGGCCGCCGCGCGTGCCTCGCCGATGCGCACGGCCAGGCGCGCGAGCGGTCGCAGCGGCCCGGCGGCCCGCATGCAGGCGTCGAAGCCGGCGTAGAGCTTCTCGAAAAAGCGCGGCACGCCGATCAACAGGTGTGGCCGTATGCCGGCCAGCAGTTCCATGAGCCGGCGCGGGTCTTCAACGAAGTAAGTGCTCACGCCACGGCGCAGGGCGAAGAAGTTCACCATGCGCTGGAAGAGATTGGCCAGCGGCAGCCAGCAGACGAAGCGGTCGCCCGGCTGCAGCTCGGGAAAGGTCGCAAGCAGGGCCTCGCAGGCGAGACAGACCTGGCGGTGGGTGTAGGCGATGGCCCTGGGTTCACCCGTGGTGCCGGAGGTGAAGACGATGAGCGCGGGATCGTCCGACCTGGCCAGCGGCCAGGCCTCCGCGCTGCCCGCCGGCGCGGCGGTCATGAGGTCGGCCAGGCTTAGGCAGGCGGGCCCCGCATCGCTGAGGCTCAGACACAGCCGGGCCAGCCCGGTCACCTCGGCCGGCAGACGCGCCAGATCGGACGCCTGCCCCACCACGATGAGGGCCGGCGCCACACGCCGGGCGATGTGCTGCAACTGGGCATCCGCGCTGCGCGGGTCGACGCCGGCCACCACCGCGCCCAGGCCCAGGGCCGCCATCTGCACGCGCTCCCAGGCCAGGCGGTTGGGTGCCAGGAGCAGGACCCGCTCACCCGGCGCCAGGCCGGCTGCCGCCAGGGCCGCCGCCAGCGCCCGCACCGCCTGCTGGTGTTCCGCCCAGGTCACGCTGCGCCAGACGCCGGCGGCATCCAACTCGGCATGGGCCGGCGCATCTGGGCTCAGGCGCGCGCGCGCGGCGAGCCACGCCGGCAGGGTCGCGCCCCAGGCCGGGTAGAGGGCCGGGGCCGGCTCAGGCGGCGAGGGGTGGGTCATAGGCGCCCCGCGGCAGGGTGATCTTCAACTCGTCCTCGCGCAGGCCGAGCCAGCGCAGGCTGCGCCGCACCTCGGCCCCCAGCCCGAGCTTGTGGCGAAGCATGAAATTCACCACCGGCGTCATGATGCGCCAGTAGGTACGGCTGGCCTTGCCCGCCCGGATCAGGGCCGAGAATTCCGGCGTGTAGGGGTTGTAGCCGAAGTGCTTCAGGTCGGAATACATCAGCAGCCAGTTGATGGGGTAGTTGCTGAACACGGGACTGGCATGGCGGTGGCTGGCCACCAGTCCGAGCCGGACCACTTCCTTCATGACCCGCTCCTGGTCGTAGTCCCAGGCATGGAAAGGGGCGAGATAGCGCGGGAAGACGGTGCCGGCCGGATAGCGCTGCGGATTCCAGAAGCGCGCCAGCTCGTGCGCGTCGAAGGCGCCGCTCTCGACCAGCCCCGGCGGCGTCCAGTCGGTCTCGCAGATGAGCTTGCGCGAGAACGCGTAGACCATGCGCTCGGGCTCCGGCTGGCCCGGTGAGTAACCGGCCAGCACCAGCGGGATGCCCTTCTCCAAGGCCACGGCCAGCGCATCGCCCTCGAACAGTGGGGCGTAGACGTAGGAGACGGTGTAGACCGCGCCGCGCGCCTCCTGATGGGTGAGCAGATGACGGAAGAGCTTGCGGTAGAAGGTCTCGGGCGGGCGATAGACCAGGTGGTCCACCCCCAGCCTGGCGATGCTGCGGCGGATGTTGTCCCAGGCCAGGTCCGGGATGTTGACGTCGGTGGTGAAGGCCAGCACGTTGAGGCCGTACTCCACCTTCAGCTTGTAGAGGAGGTACAGGCTGTCCTTGCCGCCGCTCACGCAGACCAGGGCGTCATAGCGTCCGCTGCCGCGACTTGTCTTGAGCGCCTCCTCCAGGTCGGCCTGATACGCGCGCCTGGACTCCCGGTCGCCGGCCTGCGCCTGCGCCGGATCATAGTCCCGACAATGGGCACACAGCCCGGTCTCGTCCAGATCGGCCCCGGCCACGATGTCGGGCAGGAGGCAGTTCTTGCACAGCGCCACCTTATCTCCTCGTCATTCAGATCGATGCGTTCCTGCTGGGTAGGGACAGGTGCCCGCCGCGGCGACAGGCCCGCAAACACCCGGTGGTTGAATCGCCGCGACCGCCGCAGCGATCGCGGTCAGCTCAGAATATCGTCCTCCCCGTCGTTTTCTTGACCTATCGGGTCACGCCCCGCTGCCCTCTTGTGCCCGGCGGGTTGCCGTCCGGCCGGACCTGGCACCCCCTGTTGATCTATTCCGCCTGAGCGCGCTCGCTCTGGATGAGCTGCCGGGCGATCTCCCGGTCCTTGTTGGGCGAGAAAAAATAAGGATAGAGCAGGCGCACCTGCTTGGCGAGCTCGGGCTTGCCGCCATAGGCATCGATCCAGCCGTCGACCTGGTCCGCCTGCAGCCACAGCAGCACCGCCGGGGCATTGACGCGGGCGCAGTGGAGTTGCGGCCCGAAGTCCACGAATCCCAGCATCTTCTTGTAGAACTCGACGTGATCCGGGTTGACCTCGATCACCATGTCCGTGTAGCGCCAGATGCGCCGCAGGTGGATGTAGGCGATGTGGAACAGGGAGGCGAGCACCTGTTTGGAGGCGCGCTTGGTGTCCACCGCCAGCTTGGTGAACTCGGCCACCTTGCGGCCTTCGGCGCGCAGGCGGTCGATCTCCGCCTGGTAGAGTTCGTCCGCGTACAGGCCCTGGCCCACATCCATGCCCACGGTGAGGGTGCCCACCACCTGCTCGTTGAGGTAGGAAAGCAGCGTAATCTCGGCCGGACAGCGCCTCGCCCCGGCGCCGCCGGCGGCGACATAGCCCACCTCGGCATAGCGTTTGCGCACCAGGAAGCTCGCCTGCTGGGCACGTTCGTCGCTGCTCGCGAGCCGGATCTTGAACTCGTCCTCGGGCGTGCGCTCGATGCGGGTGATGAGCCGGTCGCTCGGTATCTCCGGCGCCCTGCGCAAGGCGTGCGGCGAGCGGAAGCTGACGATGGTCTTGCTCCAGTGAGTGCCCGAACGGCGGATGCGCTCCATCAAACCCATGGGATGCCTATTAGTGCCTCTTATAGCCAGCAGTGATCAATTAATGATAGTCAGTCAGTAGTGTCCCAACGTTAATCGAACAGAATCAACTGGTTGGGATTTTTTGGTTGATCTGACGAAGGAGGAATGCG
>OGCL01002473.1_pt1 | contig 12786 bp, 10 predicted proteins | sample 1570041 | NCBI WGS metagenome assembly OGCL01 (sample SAMN06266162, study PRJEB24511) | hot springs metagenome | isolation source: Hot spring water | place: South Africa: Limpopo | collected 2015-06-22 | reverse complement strand
CAATCGGTTTCGCTGATATTTCTCAAAGTCTGGTAAACTTTCGGACGAACTACCTTAGACATATCATCTTTGCGGCATATTTTAGTGGTTAGTGGGTTAAGGGTTGATATTATTCTTACAATTAACAAAAAAGGCTGCCTTTTAATGGCAGCCTCTATGGTATATATCTTAAATCTTAAGTTAGTTAATCCTTAACAACTTACTTCAAAGTTGAATTTTTGATTTCTAAACTTGAGTATAAGTAAGCATGGGGATAAAAATAAATACGAGGAGACCAATTGATCCTTCATAACGTATAAACATCGTTTTATAACCCAATAATATCGATTCAAGATTGAGTAAGAATTTTCAATAAAGTGGTTATGCGAGTTTATTTGAGGCTGATTTAGAGATTTCCTGTTATAAAATGAAAGATTTTCAAAATCTTAGATTCCTAACAAAATATATTTCGTAGAGCCATTTGATTTGAGATTTATTATAAACTTTAAGCGTAAATGTGAATGATCAATTTAGATAACGATTTTTTTATTCTATTAAGATAAACTAGAAAATTTTTCCAACCTCTTGTTAAGTTTTGATGAATGATCCAAGATAAATTTTTCAAAATTTTACTCTCCTGACGCTACAGTCACGGTGCCAAATTCTTTCTTCGCGCCATTAACATAGACTAAGTAAAAATAAACGCCGGGCGTTACAAGCGCATTCTTATTTCGAACTTTGCCATTCCAACAATGTCCATCTAATTTGCTATCATAAACAAGCTGACCCCAGCGATTAAAAATCCACAAATCAAAACATTGGGAACCATCTGCCGAAGAGGAGATATCAAAACAATCATTCAGATTGTCAATAGTGTAAGGTGTTATGATGTTAGGGACAGGTTCTTTAATGGGTTTTTGCCCTTGCAGGAAAATAGTCATGGTATCCTTATCCGTACAGGGACCATTTACAGCGGTAAGTTCCACAAGAACACTACTCCCCAGGTCAAATGTTACTTTCGGATCAGATTCTGAGAAATTTCCCCCAGGGGTAAATCTCCAGGAAATACTCTGTGCATCGGTGGAATTATTATAAAAATGCACTTTACTATCCAGGCATCCTGGAAATTCCTCATAAGCAAAGGAAGCCTCCGGGACCGGATAAACCTGAATATTCCTGGACACTGACGTATCGCACTGACTGTTTGACACGGAGGCCGAAACCGTGATAGTCACATTTTGCGTCACAAAGGCACTGGCATTGGCTCCGGAGGGGTTGGAAATTTGCGCCGCACCTGAGGGACTGGCGCTCCAGGTAAATTGCACAGGAATGGTGGGGGGCCATGATGAACCAATTAGCGCTACCAGGCTTACTGTATCTGGCCCGCATAAGATTGTATCCAAAGTGGGAAAGATTTCAGGTTTTGGAAATAGTTGGACGGTGGATGTTACTGAATCAGAACAAATGGTATCCGATGCAATTAGAGTAACCGTATAAGAGCCGAAATCTGGATAGAGAAAAGCTGGCTGAAATTGAGAACTTGTATCTGTATTTACGCCAGGAACGCCGAAATCCCATAAAAATTGGTTAGCTGACTGGCTATTGTTTTGAAATTGAACCCACTTGGAGCAATTGATCTGTGGAGTTGTAAAAGCAGCAACTGCAGAAAACTGACAATTGATGACGTTAAATTGGTAGTCTCTTTTTGTTTCTCCTATGTAAATTCCACCCCGGTATTCTTTGACAACAACTCCCACAACAAAAACACCCAATGTAGTGGGCGTTACAGTGAGAATACCTGACTGCGGGTCAATCGTCATAGGAGGATTGGTTCCTAACATATTATTCACATTATATCCTCCGCTCCAATTAATGGGAAAATAAGGGGGCTGGTTGGGAGGCTGAGGTTGTGGTACTGCGGCACTAGCCCCATCGAAAGGAGTGAAAAGCTCGTAAAGCAGGGAATCTCCGTCTGGATCAGTGGCTGAAAAATTATGAGCTACAGGCTTATTTAAACATAAATATACAGGCGGATCATAATTGAAAATAGGACTTGAGTTTGTGGTAACTACGCTTATATCAGCCACATCAGTGAAAAAAGTGGCTCCGGTATTCCCTGGATCTACAATATTTAGAATGACATTATTACGACAGCATCTTTGAAAAACAGCTTTAAAACCACCGGGAGGCGCAGGAATATTGACTGTCGTCACATACACATACTTCATGATGCAGAAGTTCGAGGGTGGAATAATACATGGATAATTAACATTAGTTATGGTGTCTGGCCCAACTCCACTGATAAAGGTAGAAGCAATCTGGTTGTTGTTCATATCAAAAAATCCGACGCTAATAGACATATCGCTACTAATAGCAGAGGCTGATCCATTAAAGCAATCAAAATATATACGAACAGTAATCTCATAATTATTGTTTCCCAGATATTTGTAGGTAATATCTCCGCCGGCGATATGCGTGGCATGGATTCTGATATAACTGGCCATCAGCAAAACAAAATGTAGTAGAATAGAAGTTTTTTTCATTTGTATGAATATTCAAAGATATTATCAAAATAAGTAAAAGCTATGTATGAAACAACTTCAATTTTTTAACCTCGGAAATTAATTCCTTCTAAAAAATATAATTAGATTTGCGCCTTCTTTTTCGGGATGTAGCGCAGCCCGGTTAGCGCACACGTCTGGGGGGCGTGGGGTCGCGGGTTCAAATCCCGCCATCCCGACCGAATGAAAGAAATCAAATTCGTTGTTGTTGGATGCGGTCACATTGGGAAAAGACATGCAGAAATGATAAATCGCCAAAATGGCGTCCGCCTTGCTGCCACAGTAGATATTTTACCTTTTGAATTTAAAGATGTTGATGGAAAAATTGTACCACATTTCTTTTCCATAGAACAATTCCTGGCTTCAGGAATAGACTGTGATGTGGTCAATATTTGCACACCTAATGGACTCCATGCACGCATGGCTATTCAGGTTTTGGAAAACAATTACCATGTAGTGGTTGAGAAGCCTCTGGCTTTAACACGTCAAGACACAGAAAAAATCCTGTTTACAGCATTGAGACATAATAAGTTCGTCTTTGGCGTTATGCAAAACCGATACTCACCTCCCTCAGTATGGCTGAAGGAAATGGTGGATTCTGGAGTGTTGGGCAAAATTTATTCTGTTCATATAAACTGCTTTTGGAACAGAGATGAAAGATATTACAAACCAGATTCCTGGCATGGCGATGCTAAACTGGATGGCGGAACACTTTTTACCCAGTTTTCGCATTTCATTGACATTATGTTTTGGTTATTTGGCGATATCAAAAATATCAAAGGTCATTTTGCAGATTTTGCACATCAAAACTTAACAGATTTTGAAGATTGTGGCGTTTTAACTTTTGAGTTTGAAAACGGCGCATTAGGTTCATTTTCTTATTCCACAGCTGTTTGGGATAGAAACCTTGAAAGCTCCTTAACAGTTATCGCTGAAAATGGAAGCTTACGTGTTGGGGGTCAATATATGGATAAGGTAGAATATTGCCACGTAAAAAATTATGAATTTAAAGAACTGCCGCCCACCAACCCAGGGAATGACTATGGCGCTTATAAAGGTTCAGCACAGAATCATAATTATGTGATTGAAAATATTGTCCAGGTCTTAAACGGCTCAGGACAAATTACCACCAATGCTTTGGAGGGAATGAAAGTGGTCGACATTATCGAACGGATTTATGCCTTGCGGCCCAAAAATGTAATTAAGAATCGAAAGACTCAGCTTCAACAACTTTCTTAACAAATGGGGCCCATTTTTTAAGAGCCTCCTCAATGCCAGTAGCCAGTGTCATATCTTTTAAATGACAATGTTTGCATTGACCATGCAAAAAAACCTTTAATATCCCATCTTCAGAAAATTCTGCTATACTGATATCTCCCCCATCTTTTTCAAGGTATGGCCTTACCTCCTCCAAAGCTTTCTCAATTTTTTGGATCTTTTTAGATTGAGACATGCAATAAGATTGACAAATTTAAGCATCATTTAGAAGTATCTTAGTTTTCAACAGATGGGACCAGGAATTTACATTCATATTCCTTTTTGCAGAAAAGCCTGCACTTATTGCGATTTTCATTTTTCAACATTATTGAAATACATTGATGATGTAATTCTTGGAATAATAACAGAAATAAATTTACGACAACAGGAATGGCAAAGCAAAGAGATTCCCTCAATTTATTTTGGTGGTGGCACACCCGGCCTGTTTAATCCGAAGGATTTAGAAAAACTTATTGAACCCTTTTTTAAATTTGCATACCCTGTAAACCAATGTGAGATAACGATAGAAGCTAATCCGGAAAATATCACACCACAGAAAATTGCTTATTGGAATAGAATTGGTTTTAACAGATTGTCAATAGGTATTCAATCTCTTCAAGACACCACCCTTAAATGGATGAACCGCACACATGACAGAGCAGTTGCTTTAAAAAGCTTAAACATTGCTCTGGACAGTGGTTTATTCAAATCAGTGAATGTGGATGCCATGTACGGATTACCCAATCTTAGTCGAGATTCCATAATCAATGACATCAAACTGTTGGCTTTAACGGGCGTGCAACATATTTCTTGTTATGAACTTACAAGAGAACCCAAAACCACTTTTGACCATCAGGTGAAAAATAAACTCATAGAACCAGTCCAATCAGATGAAATAGCAGAACAATTCTTATCCATATCAGAAATGCTGGAACACAACGGATTTGAACATTATGAAGTTTCCAATTATGCGAAATCGGGCTATCAAGCTATCCATAATTCTTTATATTGGTCAGGTAAGGCCACATTAGGTTTTGGACCCTCAGCAGTATCCTACCAGGATAAGACAAGAAAAATAAATATCGCCAACAATGGATTGTACGTCAAAAAAATCAAAAGTAGAGACATTTTTTACAAAATAGAGGAACTCACTCATAACGATATTCACAATGAATATGTTATGACCAGACTTCGCTTAAAAGAAGGACTCAGCCTCATGGATTATTCCAAAAAATTTGGACCAGGCGCTGGAGAAATTCTTTTAAAAAAAATACAATTGTGGAATCCTCAGTTATATATTAAACAAGATAACTTTATAAAATTGAGTCGTGCCGGAAGACTTCTGTCAGATCACTTAGCGGCAGAATTATTTGAAACTTGATACTCATTTATGAATTTTGGGCATTGATTTTGCAATTATCTTTGCGCAATATTCATGACCATGAAATCAATTTTTTCGCTAATTTTTTCTTCAGGTTTTGTTTTTTCGCTTTTTGCTCAAGGTAATACCGACCTTGCCGATGGATTATATGCCATCATCAAAACAAATCGAGGGGAAATCACTCTTGGACTTGAGTACAAAAAGGTTCCCATGACAGTGGCTAATTTTGTCGGACTTGCAGAGGGGAAAATTCCCAACACCGCCAAACCATTAGGAAAGCCATATTATGATGGTCTAAAATTTCACAGAGTGATAGCTGACTTCATGATTCAGGGAGGTGACCCGCTGGGCAATGGTATGGGAGGCCCAGGATATAAATTTGCCGATGAGTTTGATCCCTCATTGAAACACAATGGTCCCGGAATTTTGAGCATGGCCAATGCCGGGCCAACCACAAACGGAAGTCAATTTTTCATCACCCATAAGGAAACTCCCTGGCTCGACAACAAACACAGCGTATTCGGTAAAGTCGTAAAAGGGCAAAATGTAGTGAATGCCACTCAGCAAGGTGATGTTATAGAATCTATTAAGATTCTTCGTATCGGCAAGGATGCCAAAGCCTTTGATGCTTTAAAAGTTTTCAAAGAAAAATCCGGAATTGATTTTTCTAAAATTAAATCACCTGAAGCTCCCCAAAAATAAATATAATATAATTTAAAATTTTGCCAAAGGAACGCCACATGTGCGTTCCTTTGTTGTATATTGACCCTCCTTATGAATGAAAATCTGTCCGAAGATTTAATTTCAGAACTTTCTTGCTACTTTATTGAGAATCCAATCTGTCGATTATTTAATATTTCTTTTCCTCTCATACAGGCAGGCATGGTTTGGTGCAGCGGATGGAAACTGGCATCGACTGTCAGTAATGCCGGAGCCCTTGGATTACTGGGCTCAGGAAGTATGAGTCCAGAGCTCTTACGGCTACATATTCACAAAGCCCAAAATGTCACTACAAAACCTTTTGGTGTTAATGTGCCTTTGCTGTATGCCCATGCTCTGGATAACATTCAGGTATGCATAGAAGAAAACATTAAAATCATTTTCACCTCAGCTGGAAATCCCCATCTAGTTACAGATTTAATGAAAAAACATCATATTAAATGGGTTCATGTCGTCAGCAGTGTAAAGTTTGCAATCAAAGCTGAGGAAGCAGGTTGCGACGCCGTAGTAGCAGAAGGTTTTGAGGCCGGAGGACACAACGGACGCGAAGAAACCACCACAATGTGTTTAATCCCCATGGTTGTGAATACAGTTAAAATACCCGTAATTGCAGCCGGAGGAATAGGAGACGGAAGAAGTATGGCTGCAGCATTTGCACTGGGAGCAAGCGGAGTTCAGGTTGGCAGTCGTTTTGCTGCTTCATTGGAAAGTAGCGCACATGAAAATTTTAAAAAAGCCATTCTACATGCTAAAGAGGGCGACACAGATGTGACACTCAAAACCTTGACTCCCGTTCGCATGATAAAAAATAAATTTTATCGTGAATTGCAAAATGCCATACAAAACGGTGCATCAAACGAAGACCTAAAAAAACATTTAGGACATGGGCGATCTAAAAAAGGAATTTTTGAAGGCGACCTTGACGAAGGTGAACTCGAAATCGGACAGATTAGCGCTCGTATTCAGGAGATTCTCCCAGCTTCAACAATTGTGCAACAGATAATCTTGGAATTTCTCTCTACAGCACAAAAATTTTGTTCATTTCAAAAAGGCTGAGAACCTATATTAAAAAACTATGTTTAATAACAGCATAGTTAATTAGAATGAATAATGCCATCTCAGAATAAAATTTTAATTATAGGTGCAGGACTGGGGGGTCTGGCCACAGCTCTTAGGTTAAGCTCGAGAGGTTACACAAACATTACAATTGTTGACAAAGCTGCCACACCCGGTGGCCGCCTCAATATTTTAGAAAAAGAGGGGTTCCGTTTTGATACGGGGCCATCTTTTTTTTCAATGAGTTATGAGTTTGATGAACTATTTCAATATTGCGGAATTAAAAATCCACTTCACTACAGGGCTCTTGATCCTCTTTATACCGTTTACATAGCTGGAAGAGAAAAGCCCTTTCGAATTTATCGGGATCTTCAAAAATTAGCAAAAGAGTTTGAACACATTGAGCCAGACTTAGATAAAAAACTTAAAAAATATCTAACCAATGCAGGGAAAATTTTCCATGACACGGAAAATAGAGTGGTAAAGAGAGATTTTAAAAATCTCATAGATTACTTTTTCGCTTTAGCTGGAGTCCCATGGAAGCACGCCCCTCGCATGTTTTATACAATGTGGAGTGATTTGGAAAGACATATTGATTCCGATGAAGCCAAAATAATTTTTTCCCTTGTTTCCTTCTTTTTAGGTAATACGCCCTTTGAAACACCCGCTGTCTATAAGTTATTAAGCTACACAGAATTTATTCATGATGGATACTGGAGTGTGGAAGGCAGTATGTACAGCATTGTAGAAAAAATTGTAGGTCTTTTGAAAGACTCAGGCGTTCATTTTGAAATGAATACCGAAATCACTGAACCTATTTTTAAAGAAAGTAAGATTGTGGGTTTCCGAAGTCAAGACGGTCGACAATTTCTGGCAAATATTTTTGTATGCAATAGTGATGCCGCAGCATTTAGAGGATTAGTCCTAAAAAGAAAAAAATTCAATATAAAAAACCTGGATAATCTGGAATGGACCTTAGCCCCATTTACCATTTACGTTGGCCTAAACAAACAGTTGCCGAACCTCAATCATCACAATTATTTTCTGGGGTCTAATTTCCGCGAATATGCTAAAATAATATTTAAAACCTCAGTAGCGCCAGAAAAACCCTATTATTATGTAAATATCCCTTCCAAATCTGATCCGTCTTGCGCTCCTCCCGGTTGCGAAAATTTATTCTTTCTCTGCCCTGTTCCCGATAGGCGATTTAAACCCGATTGGTCTGATGCAGAACAACTTGCCAACAACATTTTAGAAGATTTTGAAAGTAGAATAGGACAATCCGTGCGTTCCCAGATTATCACAAAAACTGTGTGGACGCCCACGGATTGGGAAAATAAATTTAATTTATACAGAGGTTCGGGACTTGGGTTATCGCATGGATTAAACCAAATTGGTGGTTTCCGTCCGGCTATAGAAGATGAAGAATTTAAAAATTTATTCTACGTCGGAGCATCCACACGACCTGGAACTGGCTTACCCATGGTGGTGATCAGTTCAAAGTTGGCAGCTCAAAAAATCATAAGCCGATTTCCATCGTCAGGAAAACTAAAAGAAGAAAAATTTGTTATGGATAATTTGGAAAACTAATGAATTCTGAAGATTTATTCAATACAGTGTGCAGCAAAGTATCTGCCTGTATCACGCGTTCTTACAGTACATCTTTTGCTCTTGGAATCAGATTTTTAGAAAAAGAAGTCAGACCCGCCATTCATGGTATTTATGGTTATGTTCGTTTGGCCGATGAAATTGTGGATACTTTTCACGAATATAACAAAAAGGAACTTTTAGAAGAGTTTATAGCAGACACCAAAAAAGCATTGGATAGAGGCATTTCCACCAATCCTGTGCTACAAAGCTTTCTGGAGGTCGTAAAAAAATATAAAATTGAACACGAACTCATTGACGCATTCTTAAGTTCCATGGCAATGGATTTGAATATCAAAAATTATGATCATGCGCTTTATCAAAAATATATTTATGGTTCCGCTGAGGTAGTGGGTCTTATGTGCTTAAAAGTATTCTGCAAAGGAGATGAAATCTTGTATAAAAAACTTATAGTGCCTGCAAAAAGCTTAGGAGCTGCCTTTCAGAAAGTCAATTTTCTTCGGGATATGCGAGACGATAAAGATGAGCGCGGCAGAGTTTATTTTCCCGGCGTTAATTTTCATAAGTTTTCAGAAAAAGATAAACAACTCATAGAAAAAGATATAGAACACGACTTTATGAACGCACTGAATGGTATAAGACAACTTCCTGCAGGAAGTCGTAAAGGTGTTTATTTGGCCTATCGCTATTATAGAAAATTGTTCAACAAGATACGGAGTTACACGCCTGAGAAGGTCCTGTCTAAAAGAATCAGAATTTCTGACCATATTAAAGTCCTGATTCTTCTTAAAACTGAGGTTCGCTATCGGATGAATCTTCTAGCCTGATGCCCAGCAAATTCTTGTACCTTCTTATTAATGGGGGTACTGTAATTATTCCATTTCTGTTCAGCTTCGATCGTAGGGTACGTTTTTTTAAACATTGGCGCCAATGGGCAATAGCTATTCCCGTTACAGCAATCCTTTTCATAATTTGGGACATCTGGAAAACCAGAGCTCAAGTGTGGTCCTTTAATTCACATTATCTGATTGGCGTCTATTTTAATGTACTTCCTTTAGAGGAAGTTCTGTTTTTTTTCACCATTCCCTATGCATGCCTTTTCATTTTTGCTTGCCTCAAGTCATATTTTCCCAAATTAAGTTTAATTATCCCAAAATATATTTGGATGGTATTTACTCTAACCGCAGCTTCTACATCCTTAATTATACGGGAAAAGACTTACACTTCCGTGACCCTTCTATATTTGTCCTTAATATTTTTTATTTCAATTTTTAGAAATCATCAGTTAGGACACCTTCCAATAACATACGCCATCCATTTGATTCCTTTTTTTATTGTAAACGGCCTTCTCACATCCATACCAGTGGTAATATATAACGAATTTGAAATAATGGGTTTTCGAATGGGCACCATTCCGATTGAGGATACTCTTTACTCTCTGGCATTGCTTCAAACTAACATTTTGATCTTTGAATTTATTCCTCCAAAGAAATATTAATTTTTAGGCAGTTTTTTCGGCAAATGCTAGTAAATAACATTTCAAGAAGCCCTCGATTTCACCGTTTAGAACCCCTTGCGTATCACTGGTTTCATAGTTTGTACGCAAATCTTTCACTAATTGATATGGGTGTAGAACGTAGGATCTGATTTGGGAGCCCCATTCAATTTTTTTCTTAGCGCCTTCAATTTTTTCGCGTTCTTCGTTACGCTTTCGGAGTTCTTTTTCATAAAGCATACTTTTAAGTAATCGTAAAGCATTTTCTTTATTTTGAAGTTGGGATCTGGATTCCTGATTTTTTATGACTATGCCTGTCGGTTTATGAAAAAGTCTGACGGCTGTCTCCACTTTATTGACATTTTGTCCTCCTGCCCCGCCAGAACGGAATGTATCCCATTCAAGATCGGAGTCTTTTACTTCAATCTCGATGCTCTCATCCACCAAAGGATATACATAAACAGAAGCAAAAGATGTGTGCCTTTTGGCATTCGAATCGAAAGGAGAAATACGAACCAGTCTATGAACCCCGTTTTCCCCTTTGAGATAGCCGAAAGCATGGTCGCCAGAAATTTGTAGAGTAACTGATTTTATGCCAGCCACATCTCCTTCCTGCATATCCTGCTCGATGACCTGATAATCGTTTTTCTGAGCCCACATGACGTACATCCGCATCAGCATGGAGGCCCAGTCGCAACTTTCCGTACCACCTGCACCGGCAGTTATCTGCAAAATGGCATCCATGGCGTCTTCAGGACGTCCGAGCATACGCTGCAGTTCGAAATTTTCAATTTTTTGAAGGGCAGAGTTGAACTTGGATGCTAATTCCTCCGGCGAAGCTTCCCCTTCTTTATAAAATTCATAAAGCACCTTTAGATCTTCCGCAAGTTCCCGAGCTTCCTTTAAATTTTGTAGTTTTTTTCTTTTTTCAGTCAATTTTTTAGATATCTGACCCGCCTGAGCCGGATCATTCCAAAATTCTGGATTTGCACTTTCTTTCTCTAACTCTTCTATTTCAATTTTCAACCCATCCGGGTCAAAGAAACCTCCTTAGCGCATCCAGGCGCTCATCCAATTCTTGGATCTGCTCTTGTGTTACAATAGTTAACATTACGGCACGAAATTAAAAAAGGTTAGCATTCATATTTGAGATCTCTTAATTATGCTATGCAGAAAAATTTTCTGAATCAAAAAACAGAGCCTTTAACTAATATCTACTGTGGTTTCCTACACCGGTAACGTGGAAAAGATCAACCGTGAAGTTCACCGGGAGCCTATTTGCTTCTCTACCAACTGTCTGTATAAAGCGCTTTGCTTCATTAGGTCAACATGAGATCCTTCACAAATTAGCTTACCTTCATCTAGTAATATAATTTTATCTGCCTTTAATACTGTATTCAAACGATGAGCGATTACCAAGGTTGTTCTGCCTTTTTTGAGAGATTCAAGCGCATGGCTTACTTTATCTTCACTTTCGGCATCCAGATGAGCGGTGGCCTCATCCAGGATAAGAAGCGCCGCATTCTTGTAAAAAGCTCTTGCTAACGATAATCTCTGCTTTTGACCTTGAGATAGCTTGCTACCTTGTTCACCAATACAGGTATGGAATCCATCCGGCAAAGAGTAGACAAAATCAAGAATAAAGGCCTGTTCACAGGCCTCTTTAACACGTTCCATGTCCACCAAATCATCACTCAAAGTGATATTAAATAAAATTGTCTCATTGAATAAGCCATAAGACTGCGGGACTACCGCGGTGGAGGCCCGTATGTCATATAAAGGAAGCCTCTTATAAGATATATCATCCCAGTAAATATCACCATGCTGTATAGGAACTAAACCAGCAACTAAATCAGCCAAGGTGCTTTTGCCAGAACCAGAGCGTCCGACCAAGGCAGTAACTCTCCCTTTAACTAAAGTCAAGGAGATTTGCTCTAAAACCTTTTTATCGCCATACCCAAAACTAATGTTCTCAAGTCGAATCTCTTTATTTAAAGCCAAAGAATGGCTCTTCCTGATATCTGGTAAATTCTCTTTTTCGGCGTGAATGACTTCCTGAATTCTTGATGCTGATGCCCTTCCTTTTTGTATGTTGTAAAAAGTGGTGGTGACGGCTTTAGCCGGCGTAATAATTTGGGAAAACATAGCAATAAAAGTGATAAAAGATGCAGCGTCTGGCGAGCCTTTATCTCCCCTCAAAACCATCACACCGCCCACCCAGATAATAATAGCAATCACAACGGAGCCTGAGAATTCGCTCAATGGTGATGAAAGTTCACGCTTGTTAATCATTTTTCGGCTCAGTCTTGTAAATTCACGAAGTGTAACTTCAAATCGTTTTTTAAGGAAATTCTCCGCTCTAAATGATTTAATAATTCGGATATTGGACATTGATTCCTCCGTAAGACTTGTGAGGCGACCTAATTCCTTTTGCCCCAACTGCGCCGTCCTTTTAAGGCTTCTACCTATACGTCCAATTATGAATGCGCTTGCCGGCAATAATAGCAAAATAAATAGGGTCAACTTTGGACTCAGAAAAATCATAGCGCCAAGTGTCACCAAAATACTAATGGGGTCTCTAAAAATAGAAGTAATAGAATTAAAAATTGTCCATTCCAGTTCTTGAACATCAGCTGACATACGCGCCAGTATATCTCCTTTACGGCTTTCTGTAAATCGTCCAGCCGGCCAGCGGAGAATGGCTTCAAACATCTGGTGTCTTAGGGATT